>LNFM01000234.1_pt1 | contig 41540 bp, 43 predicted proteins | sample 596031 | NCBI WGS metagenome assembly LNFM01 (sample SAMN04254537, study PRJNA301005) | activated carbon metagenome | isolation source: dual media filters at the Ann Arbor, Michigan drinking water treatment plant | place: USA: Ann Arbor
CATCCCCCTTCCGTCAGCGCTTCGCGCTGCCACCTTCCCCCTCCGGGGGAAGAGAAGCGCTGATGCTCCCCCTCCTGCGCCACGCCCGCTACGTGCTATCGGAGAATCCGGTCACGGCGTTCGCCTTCGGCCTGTTCGCGATGTTCCTGCTCGCCGCGATCCTCGGTCCGCTGATCGCGCCCTACGATCCGCTGGCGACCAACACCAGTCTCGCCTTGAAGCCGCCTTCGGCGGCGCACTGGTTCGGCACCGACCAGCTCGGCCGCGACATCTTCAGCCGTGTTCTGGTGGCGACACGGATCGACCTCACCATCGCCTTCGCCTCGGTGATCCTCGCCTTCCTGCTCGGCGCCGTCTCCGGCGTCGCTGCTGGATACTTCGGGGGATGGTCCGACAGAATCATCGGCCGCCTCGCCGACACCATCATGGCGTTCCCGCTTTTCGTGCTCGCCATGGGCATCGTCGCCGCCCTGGGCAACACAGTCACCAACATCGTCATCGCCACCGCGATCATCAACTTCCCGCTCTACGTCCGCGTCGCGCGCGCCGAGGCCAATATCCGCCGCGATGTCGGCTTCGTCGAAGCGGCGCGGCTGTCGGGCAACGGCGAGGCGCGCGTGCTGTTCGGCCATATCCTGCCCAACATCATGCCGATCATGATGGTGCAGATGTCGTTGACCATGGGCTACGCCATCCTCAACGCGGCCGGCCTGTCGTTCATCGGCCTGGGCGTGCGCCCGCCGGCGCCCGAATGGGGCATCATGGTCGCCGAGGGCGCCAACTTCATCCAGTCCGGCGAATGGTGGATCGCGCTGTTCCCCGGCGCGACGCTGATGCTGGCGGTATTCTGCTTCAACCTGCTGGGCGACGGGCTGCGCGACATCATCGATCCCAGGAAGCGCACATGAGCGCCGTGCCCGCGCTCGCCGTCGAGAACCTCTGCGTCGAGTTCCGCACGCGCTCCGGCGTGGTCAAGGTGCTCGACCAGGTCGGCTTCGGCATCGCCAAGGGCGAGACGGTGGCGCTGGTCGGCGAAAGCGGCTCAGGCAAGTCGGTCACCGCCTTCGCCGCCATGGGCATCCTCGACGCCGCCGGCCGCGTCACCTCAGGCACGGCGATGTTCGGCGGCGCCGACCTGCTGGCCCTGCCCGAGCGTGAGCTGGCCGAGCTGCGCGGTCGCGAGCTGTCGATGATCTTCCAGAACCCGCGCACCGCGCTCAACCCGATCCGCCGCGTCGGCGACCAGATCGCCGACGTGCTGATCCGCCACGGTGGCGCCACGCGCGCCAAGGCGCCAGCGCTGGCGATCGAGATGCTGAAGAAGGTCCGTATTCCCGACCCGGAACGCCGCGCCAAGGCCTATCCCTTCGAGCTGTCGGGCGGCATGTGCCAGCGCGTGATGATCGCCATCGCCATCGCCTGCCGGCCCAGCCTGCTGATCGCCGACGAGCCGACCACCGGGCTCGACGTCACGACGCAGGCGGTGATCATGGACCTGATCGCCGAGCTGGCGCGCGAGACCGGCACCGCGACGCTGTTCATCACCCACGACCTGACGCTCGCAGCCGAGTATTGCGACCGCATCATCGTCATGCATGCCGGCCACATCGTCGAAAGCGCGCCCAGCGCCACGCTGTTCAGCGCCGCGCGCCACCCCTACTCGGCGCGTCTGCTGGCGGCCACGCCCAGCGAAACCGGCGCGCTCGCGTCCCTGGCGTCGATCCCGGGCTCGCTGCCCGACCTGCGCCGCACCGACCTGCCGACCTGCCGCTACAGCGAACGTTGCGAGCGGCGCCTCGATGCCTGCGCCGAGCCTTTGCCACGCACCGCGATCGCCGAGGCGCACATCGTCGCCTGCCGGAACCCACTATGACCGCGCCGCTGCTGGACATCGCCGAGCTGCGCAAGCACTTCGAGGTCGGCGCCAAGCGTGGCGCGTGGCGACGCTTCGGCGACCGGCTGCGCGGCAAGGAAGCGCCCGCGCCGAAGCTGCACGCGGTCGACGACGTGAGCCTGACCATCGGCCGCGGCGAGACGGTTGGCCTGGTGGGCGAGTCGGGTTGCGGCAAGTCCACCCTGGTGCGGCTGATCAACCGCCTGCTCGATCCCACCGACGGCGTGATCCGCCTCGGTGCCACCGAGCTGTCGCTGTTTCGCGCCCGCGACTTCGCCGCCAACGAGAATCGCGCGCGCATCCAGATGGTGTTCCAGGACGCCGGTGATTCTCTCAATCCACGATATACCGCCTTCGACGCCATCGCCGATCCGTTGCGCCGGCTGAAAGGCGCCAGCGGCGACGCGCTTGTCACGCGGGTCGACAGCCTCGCCGACATGACCGGCCTGCCGCGCGAGCTGCTGAGCCGCTTCCCGCATCAGCTCTCCGGCGGCCAGAAGGCGCGCGTCGGCATCGCCCGCGCCATCGCCGTCGAGCCCGAGCTGCTGATCCTCGACGAGCCCACCGCCGCGCTCGATGTCTCGGTGCAGGTCGTGATCCTGCAACTGCTCGAGGACCTCAAGAAGCGGCTGGGCATGAGCTATCTGTTCGTCAGCCACGACCTCAATGTCGTGCGCCTGCTGTGCGATCGCGTGCTGGTGATGTATCTCGGCAAGATCGTCGAGGCCGGTCCGGCGGCCGAGGTTTTCGCCAATCCCTTGCATCCCTATACGCGCGCGCTGATCTCGGCGATCCCGCAGGCCGATCCCGCGCGGCGCGTCGGACGGTTGCGGCTGCCGGGCGAACCACGCAGCCCGATCGACCCGGATCCCAACACCTGCCGGTTCTACGGCCGCTGCCCGATCGGCACCCCCGCCTGCGCCGAGTCCACGCCGGCCTTGCGCCGCATGACACCCAGCCGCGAGGTCGCCTGTCACTTCGCGACATCTCCCGTCATCCCGAGCGCGGCGAGGGACCTCCTTGCCAGCGAGACTTCGGTTCAGGGAGATTCCTCGCTGCGCTCGGAATGACGGAAAAGGACAAGCACATCATGCAGCCTGAGGACGATACCGGCGCGTATGTCGACGCCATGGCCAAGGTCATCGGCCTGCCGATCGATCCGACCTCGCGCGACAAGGTGATCGCCAACGTCAACGTGGCCCGCACCATCGCCGGCCTGGCCTTGGCGCCGCCGCTGCCGGACGCCACCGAGAACGCGCCGGTGTTCGAGCCATGAGCGTCGATCCGACGTCGGCGCAGGCGACGGCATCCGACATCGCGCGGGCGGTGCGGGCGAAGCGCGTCACCGCCTTGGCCGTGACCGAAGCGGCGCTGGCGCGCATCGCCGTCCGCGATGGCGTCTTCAACGCCTTCACGACGGTGACGGCGGAGCGCGCGCGCAAGAAGGCCGCCGCGATCGACGCCACCATCGCGGCAGGCGGCGATCCCGGTCCGCTGGCCGGCGCGCCCTTCGCGGTGAAGAACCTGTTCGACATCGCCGGTTTGTCGACACTGGCCGGCGCGAAGATCAACGCCGACCTGACGCCCGCGTCGCGCGACGCGACCCTGATCGAGCGCATGGAAGAAGCCGGCGCCGTTCTGCTGGGTGGGCTCAACATGGGCGAGTATGCCTACGACTTCACCGGCGAAAACAGCCACTACGGCCCGTCACGCAACCCGCGCGACCCATCGCGCATGACCGGCGGCTCGTCAGGTGGCTCAGGTGCCGCCGCCGCCGCCGGGCTAGTGCCGATCACGCTGGGCTCCGACACCAACGGCTCGATCCGCGTGCCGTCCTCGCTCTGCGGGCTCTTCGGCCTCAAGCCGACCTACGGTCGCTTGAGCCGCGCGCGCAGCTTTCCCTTCGTCGACAGCCTCGACCATCTCGGCCCGTTGGCCCGTTCGACCGCCGACCTCGCGCTGTCGTTCGACGCCATGCAAGGGCCGGACGAGGACGACCCGGTGTGCACCAAGCGGCCGCCGATCGCGACCATGCCGCTGCTCGACGAAGGCCTTGGCGGCCTGCGCATCGCCGTGGCCGGGGACTATTTCGAGCGCCAGCTCGAGCCGGTGGCCACCGAGGCGGTGGCCACGGTGGCCAAGGCGCTGGGCGTCACGCGCAAGGTGGTGATCGCCAACGCCGCCGCCGCGCGCGGCTCGGCCTATGTCATCACCGCGTCGGAAGGCGGCACCTTGCATCTCGACCGCCTGCGCCAGCGCCCGCAGGATTTCGACCCCGATACGCGCGAGCGACTCATGGCCGGGGCGTTGACGCCGGCCGCCTGGTACATCAAGGCGCAGCGCTTGCGTCGTGTCTTCCGCGCGCAGACTCTGAAGCTGTTCGACGAGGTCGACGTGATCCTGGCGCCGGCGACGCCGACCACCGCGCCGGCGCTCGGGCAGAAGATGATGAGCATCGCCGGGGTCGAGATGCCGGTGCGCGCCAATCTCGGCATCTTCACCCAGCCGATCTCCTTCATCGGCCTGCCCGTGGTGGCGGTGCCGATCCAGCGACCCGAGGGACTGCCGATCGGCGTGCAGGTGATCGCGCGGCCGTTCAACGAGCAGGCGGCGCTACGCGTCGCGGCCTGGCTGGAGAAGGAAGGAATCTGCGCCGCGCCGCCAGCGTAGATGCTAAGAGGGGCACCGATGAATCACGAGATCAATATCCCGGAGGTCGTCCGGGAAGTCACCGACGCGTTCTATCGCTACGAGACCGCGCTCAACACCAATGACGTGAAGACGCTCGACGAGCTGTTCTGGAAGAGCCCGCACACGCTGCGTTACGGCATTGGCGAACAGCTCTACGGCCACGACGAGATCGCCGCCTTCCGCTCCGGCCGCGATCCGGCCTTCGTGCAGGATCGCGATCTGCTGAAGGTCTGGATCGTCACCTACGGCCGCGACTTCGGCACCGCCAATATCGAGTTCCGCCGCCACGGCGCCACCAAGACCGGCCGCCAGAGCCATACCTGGCTGCGCACGCCGGAGGGCTGGCGCATCGTCGCCGCGCACGTCTCGCTGCTCGGCGATACGACGCCGATGCGCCCTTGAAGCTGCTACTGACCCATACACCGCAATCGCGCCGTCAGTACTACGGCGCCAAGCCGCTGGAGCTGCTGCGCGGGCTGGCCGAGCTGACCACGCACGAGGGTGATGCGCCGCTCGACCCGCAAGGCCTGATTGCCGCCGCTCGCGACGTCGAGCTGATCATCGTCGATCGCTCGACGGCGGTGCCCGGCGAGGTCTTCGCAGGCCTACCCAATGTGCGCGCCGTGATGCGGACCGCCGTCGACATCCGCAACATCGATGTCGAGGCCGCGTCGAAGGCCGGCATCCTGGTGACGCGCGCCGAGCCGGGCTTCGTGCAGTCCGTCGTCGAGCTGGCGCTGGGCTTCCTCGTCGATCTCTCGCGCGGCATCTCGCGCGCCGTCGTGTCCTACCACGCCGGCGATAAGCCGGAGATCCGCGTCGGCCACCAGCTCGCCGGCAGCACGGTGGGCATCATCGGCTACGGCCGCATCGCGCGCGATCTCGCGCCGCTGCTCGCGACCATCGGCATGACGGTGCTGGTCTCGGACCCGTACGCCCAGGCCGACGATCCGCGCTTCATTAAGCTGCCGATGGAAGACCTGCTGGGCCGCGCCGACTATGTCGTCTGCCTCGCTATCGCCAACGAGGAGACCGAGAACCTGCTCGATGCCGCGGCTTTCGCGCGCATGAAGCCGGATGCGTTCTTCATCAACCTCTCGCGCGGCAACCTCGTTGACGAAGCGGCGCTCGCCGCCGCGTTGCGTGAGGGTCGTATCGCCGGCGCCGCCATGGATGTCGGCCGCGCGCCCGACCAGATGCCCTCGCCCGAGCTGGCGCGCTTGCCCAACGTGATCGCCACGCCGCATATCGGCGGCCTGACGCCGCCGGCCAGCGAGAGCCAGGCGATGGACACAGTGCGCCAAGTCCAGGCGCTGCTGAAAGGCGAGGTGCCGCCGGGCGCGATCAACGCCGCGAGCTGGTCGCGCCGGCCGTAGACTTCACTCCGCCGCCATCGGCCACGCCTCGGTCGGCGCGCGCGCGGCAACACCGACGGCGTCGCCGATCAGCACCAGCGCCGGACGCGACGCGTCGACCGACGCGGCGAGGCCGGGCAGGCTGGCCAAGGTTCCCGTGATCACCCGCTGGGTCGGCCGCGTGCCGTCGATGATCACCGCCGCCGGCGTGCTGCCCGGCAGGCGATGGGCGATGAGCTGGCGCGCGAGCTGCGGCAGCGAGACGACGCCCATATAGACCGCGAGCGTCTGGCGCGGCCGCGCCAGCGCATCCCAGTTGAGGTCGAGATCGCCGTCCTTGAGATGGCCGGTGACGAAAAGGCAGGTATGGGCGTGGTCGCGATGCGTCAGCGGGATGCCGGCATAGGCGGCGCAGCCCGTCGCCGCCGTGATGCCCGGCGTCACGTCGCAGGCGATGCCGGCTTCGAGCAACGACTCGATCTCCTCGCCGCCGCGGCCGAAGACAAAAGGATCACCGCCCTTCAACCGCACGACGCGTTTTCCGGCGCGAGCATGCTCGACCAGGAGCTCGTTGATGTCCTGCTGCGGCACGCAATGATTGGCGCGGCGCTTACCGACATAGATGCGCTCGGCGTCGGCGCGCGCGAAGGCCAGGACCTCCTCGCTCACCAACCGATCGTGGACGATGACATCGGCCGACTGGATCAGGCGTAGCGCGCGCAGGGTCAGCAGCTCGGGATCGCCCGGCCCGGCACCAACGAGATGCACGATGCCACGCGGTTGGATCTCGCGGTCGTCCAACAACGCGCGGGCGCGTCGATCCGCCTCGGCAAGGTCGCCAGCCAGCGCCGCCTCGGCAACGGGGCCTTCGAAGAAGCGCTCCCAGAAGCGCAGTCGCGAGACCGGCGCCGGCAAGGTGGCCTTTACGCGCGCGCGCCACGTCTCGCCCAGACGGGCCAGAGCGGACATGGGGGCCGGCACGGTGCGCTCGATCCGTCCGCGCAGCAGGCGGGCGAGCGTCGGCGCGGCGCCCGACGTGCCGATTGCGATAGTGATCGGATCGCGATCGACGATCGCCGGCCAGGTCACCGTGCAGTAGCGCGGCCGGTCGACCGCGTTGACGGGAATGCCGTGCGCCTTGCATCGCTCGAAGGCATGACGGGCGACCTCGTCGCTGGTCTCGGCGATTACGACCAGCGCGACATCCTGGAGGTCGTCGGCGGTCTCGCGGTGCACGACGCGGGCGCCAACGGACTCGAGTACGGCGGCCTTGCGGGTGGCGGCATCGCCACCGCCGACGACGAGGCAGAGGCGGTCGCGAAGGTCATGGAAAAGCGGCAGCGCGCGCATCAGGAGTCTCGCGAATCGCGATGGTGCACGACGCCGGTGCCGCTAGGTCGGTGCGGCATCGTTGCCGCGCCCGTACCTCATCCTGTAGCAACCGGCATGCCAGCCTCATTATTTCAACGGGTTAGAGGTCCCGGGGCTAGCCACAACTGCGCGAAATTTGTGCAGCGCAGCGCAAGATGGTGCGATGCGGCATGGCAATTGCTACGGCAGCGGGCATGAAGGGCACATGCGATGCACCGCTGCGCATCCTGCTCGTCGATGCGGACGGCGAGCGCGCGGCGATGCTGGAACGTGCGCTGGCGGATGCCGGGTACCTGGTCGCGGCGCGTATCCCCGGCGCCGACGACCTCCTTGAGCGCGTGCGCGCCCATACGCCCGACATGATCATCGTCGACGTCACCGCGCCCAATCGCGACATGCTCGAGCAGATGCGCAGCGTCTCGCGCGAGCGCGCCCAGCCGATCGTCATGTTCGTCGACGAGACCGACGAGGCGCTGGCCATCGAGGCGGTGCGCGCCGGCGTGACGTCATACATCGTCGATGGCCTGAGCCCGGCGCGCGTGAAGCCGATCATGGACGTCGCCATCGCGCGCTTTCGCGCCGTGCAGGAACTGCGCGACGAGCTGGCACGCACCAAGGCGACTTTGGTCGAGCGCCGCCAGATCGATCGCGCCAAGGGTATCCTGATGAACCAGCGCGGCATCACCGAGGACGAGGCCTACAAGGCGCTGCGCAAGCTGGCGATGGACAAGAGCAAGCGGCTGGTCGAGATCGCCGAGCAGGTGATCTCGGTCAGCGAGCTGCTCGGCACCGGTAAGGCCTGAGGCTGGACGAAACTTCGGCAGCCGCGCGCGCTTTGGGCAGCGCGCGTCGGGTCACGCGCCGCCGATGTGTTGGAACCACGGCGTTTCGCGCTTGGCACGCTCCTTGAATAGGAAGGGTCGTTGCCCAACGGCGGGCAGCTCCCCCTGACCGGGCCAATGGCGGCTCGACCTCCGACGATCCGGAGTCGTTCGCGCCGTGCGTTCCCTGGAAAAGACCGAACTGGATTTAGGCTTCGTGGCGCTGGTCGACGGCGCGCCGCTGATCGTGGCGCGTGAACGCGGCTTCTTCGCCGACGAGGGCCTGTCCGTGCGGCTCGTGCGCCAGGCGTCATGGGCGGCGGTGCGCGATCTCGTGGGGTCGGGCATGCTCGACGGCGCACACATGCTGGCGGCGATGCCGCTGGCCAGCACGCTGGGTCTGAGCGGCCGGCGCGTGCAGATGGCCACGCCGCTGTCGCTCAACGTCAACGGCAACGCCGTGACACTATCGATCGCGCTGGCCGAAGACGTCGACGCGGCTCGGATACCGGACGACACCGGTCCGCTCGCCACCGCGCGTGCGCTGCGCACTGCGCTGGAGAAGCGGCGTGCCGACGGCCTGCCACCGCCAACCTTCGGCGTGGTCTTCCCGTATTCCAGCCACAACTACATGCTGCGCTACTGGCTCGCGGCCGGCGGCATCGATCCCGATCGCGACGTGCGCCTGCTGGTCGTGCCGCCGCCGCAGATGATCACCTATCTCACGGCGCGGCGGATCGACGGCTATTGCGTCGGCGCGCCCTGGAACAGCCTGGCCGAACGCCTGGGCGTCGGCCGCGTCGTCGCCGGCGGCTACGACATCTGGAACAACGCGCCGGAGAAGGTCTTCTCGATCACCGCCGATTGGGCGGCACGCCATCCCGCGACGCTGCGCGCGTTGCTGCGCGCATTGATCCGCGCCGCGGCCTGGCTGCGCGCGCCGGCCCATCACGCCGAGGCGGCGTACTGGCTCTCGAACCCCGAGGCGGTCAACGCGCCCGTCGAGGCGATCGAGGACGCGCTGGCCACCGGCGCCGAGACCAGCGGCATTGGCCCGACCTTCGATCGCTACGCCGCCAGCTTCCCCTGGCGCTCGCACGCGCGCTGGACGCTCAGCCAAATGCGCCGCTGGAGCCAGATCGGCGACGACGTCGATATCGGCGCGATCGCCGATTCGGTCTATCGCCCCGACCTGTTCCGCGAAGCCGCCACCGATCTCGGCCTGTCGACACCCGCCGACGACCTCAAGGCCGAAGGCGTTCACGCGGCGCCGTGGAGCGCCGCGTCCGCCGATGGCGGCGCGATCACACTGGGCGCCGATCTGTTCTGCGACGGCCGGGCGTTCGACCCGACGCGTATCGACACCTACCTCGCCGGCCTCGGCATCGACCGACCGGCCAAAGAACCACTTCGAGAGGCCTCCACGTCATGACGACCCGTCGTTCTCTGCTCACGCTCTCCGCCACAGCCGCGCTGCTGTCCGCCGCGCGCGCCGCGCTGCCCTCGGGCGCCTTCGCGCAGGGCGCGGGACCGGAGACCAAGACCGCCAAGCTCGGCTACATCGCGCTGACCGACGCCTCCTCGCTGGTCGTCGCCAAGGAAAAAGGCCTCTTCGCCAAGCACGGCGTGCCGGATGTCGAGGTGCTGAAGCAGGCGTCGTGGGGCGCCACGCGCGACAACATCGTCCTGGGCGCGGAGAAGAACGGCATCGACGGCGCGCACATCCTGACGCCGATGCCGTACCTGATCTCCGCCGGCAAGATCACCCAGAACAACGTGCCGACGCCGATCTACATCCTGGCGCGACTCAATCTCGACGCCCAGGGGATCTCCGTCTCGAACGAGTTCAAGGAGCTCAAGATCACCACCGACGCCTCGAAGCTGAAGGCCGCCTGGGAAGCCAAGCGGGCCGCCGGCAAGGAAGTAAAGGTGGCGATGACCTTCCCCGGCGGCACGCACGATCTGTGGGTCCGCTATTGGCTCGCCGCCGCCGGCATCGATCCCGACAAGGACATCTCGCTGATCACCGTGCCGCCTCCACAGATGGTGGCGAACATGAAAGTCGGCAACATGGACGCGTTCTGCGTCGGCGATCCGTGGCACGAGCAGCTCGTCAACCAGGGCATCGGCTACACCGCCTGCACCACCGGCGAGCTCTGGTTCAAGCATCCCGAGAAGGCGCTCGGCATGCGCGCCGCCTGGGTCGACAAGCACCCCAAGGCGACCGAGGCGATCCTCGCCGCCGTGATGGAAGCCCAGATGTGGTGCGACAAGATGGAGAACAAGGACGAGCTCGCCGCCATCACCGGCAAGCGTCAGTGGTTCAACGTGCCGGTCACCGACATGATCGGCCGCCTGAAGGGCAATATCGACTATGGCCACGGCCGCGTCGAGAAGGACAGCAAGCAATTCATGAAGTTCTGGCGCGATCACGCGTCGTATCCCTTCAAGAGCCACGACGCCTGGTTCGTCGCCGAGAACATCCGCTGGAGCAAGTTCGAGCCGACGACCGACATCAAGGCCCTGGTCGACAAGGTCAACCGCGAGGACGTCTGGCGCGCCGCCGCCAAGACGCTGGCCCTGCCGGCCGCCGACATTCCCACGTCGACCTCGCGCGGCAAGGAGACATTCTTCGACGGCAAGGTCTTCGATCCCGCCGATCCGATGGCCTACCTCAAGGCCCTCGACATCAAGCGCATCGTCTGAGGACGCACATCATGGCGTTACCAGCTCCCAAGATCGACGCGATCGCTTCCCTGCCCATGATCTCGGCACCGGCCGAGGTGGTCCCCTTCGCGCCACCCCGGCGCGACTGGCGCGAGCGCTACGCGCCCATGCTGAAGAGCATCGCGGCGGCGGTGATCCCGCCGGCGATCGTGCTGGCGGTGCTGCTGGGCATCTGGCAGCTCGCCTTCGGCGGCGCGGGCGCCACCCTGCCGCCACCGTCGAAGGTGTGGAGCGACGCCAAGGACCTGATCCTCGATCCGTTCTTCGTCGCCGGGCCGCAGGATATCGGCCTGGGCCTGCGCGTGCTGACCTCGCTGCAGCGCGTCGCCGTCGGCTTCGGCCTGGCGGCGATCGTCGGCATCCTGATCGGCGCCGTGATCGGCCAATCGGTGTGGGCGATGCGTGGGCTGGATCCGATCTTCCAGGTGCTGCGCACCGTGCCGCCGCTCGCCTGGCTGCCGATCTCGCTGGCCGCCTTCCGCGACTCCAACCCCTCGGCGATCTTCGTGATCTTCATCACCGCGATCTGGCCGGTGATCATCAACACCGCCGTCGGCATCCGCAACATCCCCGAGGACTACCGCAATGTCGCGCGGGTGCTGCGGCTCAACGCGGTGGAGTTCTTCTTCAAGATCATGGTGCCGTCGGCGGCGCCCTACATCTTCACCGGCCTGCGCATCGGCGTCGGCCTGTCGTGGCTCGCCATCGTGGCCGCCGAGATGCTCACCGGCGGCGTCGGCATCGGCTTCTTCATCTGGGACGCGTGGAACTCCTCGCGCCTGTCCGACATCGTCGTCGCTCTGGCCTATATCGGCGTCGTCGGCTTCCTGCTCGATCGCCTCGTCGGCGCGGTCGGTAGCGTCGTCACGCGCGGCGCCAGCGTGACGTGAGGACGCAAACCATGAACAAGCCCGCCTATCTCAAGCTCGACCACGTCGACAAGCGCTTCAACCGCGGCGCCATGGCGACCGACGTGCTGCGCGACATCAACCTGGGCATCGCCGAGGGCGAGTTCGTCTCGCTGATCGGTCACTCCGGCTGCGGCAAGTCGACGGTGCTGAACCTGGTCGCCGGCCTGCTGCCGGTGACCGCGGGCGTGGTGCTGCTGGAGAACAAGGAGGTCAACAGCCCGGGCCCCGACCGCGCCATCGTCTTCCAGAACCACTCGCTGCTGCCCTGGCTCAGCGTCTACGGCAACGTGCGCATCGCCGTCGACAAGGTGTTCGCCGGCGTCAAGTCGTCGGCCGAGCGGAACGACTGGGTGATGCACAAGCTCGAGCTGGTGCAGATGGCCCAGCACAAGGACAAGCGCCCGCACGAGATCTCCGGCGGCATGAAGCAGCGCGTCGGCATCGCCCGGGCGCTCGCCATGCAGCCCAAGGTGCTGCTGATGGACGAGCCGTTCGGCGCGCTCGACGCGCTGACCCGCGCGCATCTGCAGGACTCGGTGATGGAGATCCACGCCAAGCTCGGCAACACGGTGATGATGATCACCCACGATGTCGACGAGGCGGTGCTGCTGTCGGATCGCATCGTGATGATGACCAACGGCCCGGCCGCGACCATCGGCGAGGTGCTGGCCGTCGACCTGCCGCGCCCGCGCCGCCGGCTCGAGCTGGCGACCGACGCCGAGTACACGCGCTGCCGCGCCGCGGTGATGGAGTTCCTCTACTCCCGCCACAAGCTGCCCTCTCGCGCGGCGTGATCATGCGCGAGCGCCTCGTCGTCGTCGGCAACGGCATGGCGGCGCACCGCTTGCTGGAGCGCCTGCACGCGCGCGCGCCCGGACGCTGGGCGATCACTGTGCTCGGCGCTGAGCCGCGGGCGAACTACAACCGCATCCTGCTGTCGGCGGTACTAGCCGGTGAGAAGAGCGCCGATGCGATCATGGAGAGCGACGCCGCCTGGTTCGCCGAGCGCGGCATCGCCTTCCACGCCAGTTGCCGGGTCGCGCGCATCGATCGCGACCGCCGCGTGGTGATCGACGCCGACGGCATCGAGACTCCCTACGACCGCCTGGTACTGGCGACAGGATCCGACCCGATCCTGCTGCCGCTGCCCGGCGCGAATCTGCCCGGCGTGCTGACGTTCCGCGACCTCGCCGATGTCGATCGCCTGCTCGCCGCGAGCCGGACGGCACGGCGCGCGGTCGTCATCGGCGGTGGATTGCTGGGCCTCGAAGCCGCCTTCGGCCTGCGGCGCCGCGGCCTCGAGGTCACGGTCGTGCACCTCATGGGCCATCTCATGGAGCGCCAGCTCGATGCCGATGCCTCCACCTATCTGCGCCACGCTCTCGAACGCCTCGGCATCGCCTTCGCGCTGTCGGCCAACACCGCGGCGATCGAAGGCGACGCGCATGTCAGTGGCGTGCGGCTGCGGGACGGCCCTACTCTGCCCGCCGACCTCGTGGTCATGGCTGTCGGCGTCCGACCCAACGCGGCCCTGGCCCGCGAGGCGGGCCTCGCGGTCGGCCGCGGGGTGATCGTCGACGATACGCTCGCCACCAGCGATCCCGCGATCGTCGCCCTGGGCGAATGCGCCGAGCATCGTGGCCAGACCTATGGTCTGGTCGCACCGGCCTGGGAGCAGGCGGCGATCCTCGCGCGCCATCTCGCCGGCGAGCCCGCGCGTTACCCCGGCTCGATCGTCGGAACCAACCTGAAAGTGGCCGGCGTCTCGGTGTTCTCCGCCGGCGTGATCGAGGCGGCCGCGGGCGACGACGACCTACTCTACGTCGACCCCGCGGACGCGCTCTACCGCCGTGTCATCCTGCGCGACGACAAGATCGTCGGCGCCATTCTTGTCGGCGATTCGAGCGATGGCGGCTGGCTGTTCGACCTGATGCGCGAAGGCCGGCCTGTAGGGGCCTTGCGCGAGGCGGTCGCGCTGGGCCGCGACCTCGCCCGCGCCGCCGCCTGATCATGCGGATCGCCGAGACGGTCCGCACGACCTGCCCCTATTGCGGCGTCGGTTGCGGCATCTGGGCGACGCCCGATGGTGCCGGCGGCGCGCGCATCGCCGGCGATCCGAAACACCCGGCCAATCTCGGCCGACTATGCTCCAAGGGCTCGGCGCTGGGCGAGACGCTGGGCATGGAAGGCCGGTTGCTGGCGCCCGAGGTTGACGGTCGCGCCACGGGCTGGGACGAGGCGCTCGAGCACGTCGCGCGCCGCTTCACCCAGCTGATCGAGCGGCACGGCCCCGACTCGATCGGCTTCTATGTCTCCGGCCAGCTGCTGACCGAGGACTACTACGTCGCCAACAAGCTGCTGAAAGGCTTCATCGGCTCGCGTCACCTCGACACCAATTCGCGGCTATGCATGGCCTCGTCGGTCGCCGGCCATCGCCGCGCCTTCGGTTCGGACACCGTGCCGGGCATCTACGAGGATCTCGAGCAGGCCGATCTCGTCGTGCTCACCGGCTCGAACCTCGCCTGGTGTCACCCGGTGCTGTTCCAGCGCATCGTCGCGGCGCGCGAGAAGCGCCCCGAGCTGACGGTGGTGGTGATCGATCCGCGCCGCACCGCCACCTGCGACATCGCCGACCTGCATCTGCCGCTGGCGGCGGGCTCCGACGTGGCGCTGTTCAACGGCCTTCTGCTGGCGCTCGACGCCGCCGGCGCCACGGCGCGCGACTGGGCCGCCGCGCATGCCAGCGGCCTCGATGCCGCGCTGTCAGCCGCGCGCGTCAGTACCCCTGACATCGCGGCGGTCGCGGTGCTGACCGGTCTGTCGGCTGCCCTGCTGCGGCGCTTCTACGATCTCTTCGCGCGCACCGAACGTGTCGTCACTGTCTACTCCCAGGGCGTCAACCAGTCCTCCGCCGGGACCGACAAGGTCAACGCCATCATCAACGCGCATCTGCTGACCGGCCGCATCGGCCGGCCCGGCATGGGCCCGTTCTCGGTCACGGGCCAACCCAACGCGATGGGCGGGCGCGAGGTTGGCGCGCTGTCCAACCAGCTCGCCGCGCACATGACCTACGATGATCCGCGGCACATCGATCGCGTGCGCCGCTTCTGGCAGGCGCCCCGCATCGCCACATCGGCCGGCCACAAGGCGGTCGACTTCTTCCGCGCCGTCGAGGCCGGCGAGATCAAGGCGGTCTGGGTGATGGCGACCAACCCGGCGGCCAGCCTGCCCGACGCCGCCCGGGTCGTGCGCGCCCTGAAGGCGGCGGAGCTGCTCGTGGTCAGCGAGTTCGTGCGCGACACCGACACGGCGCGCCATGCCCATGTGCGGCTGCCGGCCATGGCCTGGGGCGAGAAGAGTGGCACCGTCACCAACTCCGAGCGGCGCATCTCGCGCCAGCGCGGCTTCCTGCCGGCTCCGGGCCTCGCCAGGCCGGATTGGTGGATGGTCAGCGAGATCGGCCGCCGCATGGGTTTCGTCGAAGCCTTCGCCTACAGCGGCCCCGCCGACATCTTCCGCGAGCACGCCGCGCTGTCGGCCTTCGAGAACGATGGTCGGCGCGATTTCGACATCGGCGCGATGGCGGCCATCGGCGACGCCGACTACGACGCGATGACGCCGTTTCTCTGGCCGTGGCGCAGGGGCGACGCCGAGCCGACGCGGCGCCTCTTTGCCGACGGTGGCTTCTTCACGGCAGACCGGCGCGCCCGCCTCGTGCCGCTGACGCCGCGCCCGCCGCGCAACGCACCCGACCCCGACTATCCACTGTCGCTCAACACCGGCCGCTATCGCGACCAGTGGCACACCATGACGCGCACCGGCCGCGCGCCGCGCCTGGCGAATCACCTGCCGGAGCCGCTGCTCGCGCTCAACCCCGCCGACGCGGCACGCTTGCGAATCCGCGACGGCGGCCTGGCGCGCGTCGAGAGCCGCTGGGGCCACGCGACATTGCGCGCGCGAATCACGACCGATCAGCCCGCCGGCACCTGCTTCGCGCCGATGCACTGGACGGCCGTGCTGTCGGCTACCGCGCGCGTCAACGAGACCGTCAACCCGGAGACCGATCCACTATCCGGTCAGCCCGAGCTGAAGGCCACGCCTGTGCGTGTCACCCCGGTCGCGGTCGGCTGGGAGGGCTTCCTGCTGTCACGCCGGCCGCTGGAACTCAGCGGTTTCGGTTACTGGGTGGCGGTACGTGGCGAGGATCACTGGCGATACGAGATCGCTGGCGCCGAGGCGCCGTCTCACGCCTGGGCGCGCATCAGCGCGCTGGGGGCGGCGATGGCATCCAGCGCGGAGTGGCTGCAGTACCGCGATCCCGGCATCGGCCGCTTCCGCGCCGCCGCGATCATATCCGGCCACGTCGAGTTCGCCGCGTTCGTGGCCCGCGATGCCGACGGCCTACCGGCGCGGGAATGGCTGAGCACGCTGTGCCGCCGACGGCCGATCACAGCGGAGGAACGCCGCTCGCTGCTGGGCGGGCGCGCACCCGGTCAGGCGGTCGACCAGGGGCCGCTGATCTGCAGCTGCCACACCGTGGGCCGCAGTGTCATCGAGGCGGCGATCGCCGATGGCTGCGCGACGACCACGACGATCGGCGAGCGCACGAAAGCCGGCACCAATTGCGGCTCGTGCCTGCCCGAGCTGCGCGCGATGCTCGCGGCGACGAGGCTCGCCGCCGAGTAAGCGGATATCCGCGGTCCGCCACAATCCTCAGGCGCCACCGCTGCCGTAGGGCCGCGTCAGAACCTCGAGCAGGTGACCGTCAGGACTTTCGAAATACATGCCGCGACCGCCGTCGTTGCGGTTGATCTCGCCCGCCTTCTTGCGCGCGGGATCGGCCCAGTAGGTCAGCGCGCGATCCTTGATGCGCTGGAAGACGCCGTCGAACTCCGCCTCGCTGATCAGGAAGGCATAGTGTTGCATCACGAGTTTTTCGGGATCGGTATGGAAGTCGAGCGACACGCCATTGCTGAGCTCGACGACGTCGAAGACGCTGAACTGCGTCGCCGGCGGCAGGCCAAGAATGTCGGTGAGGAACGCCGCCGCCTTCTTCTGGTCGCGGCTCCAGACGATGGTGTGATTGAGTTGAACGCTCATGCCGTCCTCCTTCGCCCGGCATATGAGGCGGGCGACGGGGCGGCGCAAGGCACGCGGCGGTGACCGCCGCCCGCGGAACGGGGCGGCGGCGCCTGGTGTGGATCAGGCCGCCTGGCGACAGCGAGTCGGCGCGCCGGCGCGGCTGGTCGCGTACATCACCTCGGTGGCCTCGAAGCTCCGCAACGAGTGCGTATCGGAGGCGTAGGAGAAGCCGGAGGTCGCCGGGACCTGCGACAGCGTCGTCGACGCGCCGTTGGCCGCGGTCTGCACCGAAGCGGTCTGCGCGCGGCGGTCGAAGGTGACGATCAGGTTCACGCCGTTGGCGCAGGCATAGTTCTGGCGGCGCAACTCGGGATCGCCGCCCAGCGGTGCGCCGGCCTGCTTGGTGGTGGTGGCGGTGCAAGCGCCCAGCGCCAGCGCACCCAGGGCCAGCCCCAACAACATACCAGTCTTCATCGCGAACCCCCTCCTCTGCGGCACGGTTCATCTTCAGCGCCCGGGCCCTTACCACACCACCATGCCATGAGCGACGGCGCCGCCGCTAGCCCTGATGGGGCCTTGCCGACCTCCCCGCCGGCATGTCGATATGCCACCGCCAGGGCGCGGAGGAAGAGCATATGGAACGGCAGATCGACACCGGCACCAGCCAATTGCTGGCCACGCTGCGCGAGGGCGTCCTGGTGGTCACCCTGAACCGGCCCGAAGCGCGCAACACGCTCTCGGTCGAGCTCAGCGCCGCGCTGCGCGCCATGATCAAGCTGGCGGGTGAAGACCCCGCCGTCCGCGCGCTCATGCTGACCGGCGCCGGCAACGCCTTCTGCGCTGGCGGCGACGTCAAGGGCATGGGCGAGAATCGCAAGACGACCCTGACCCCCGAAGAGAGGCTGGCCGACCTGAAGTTCCGCCAGATGGCCTCGACCGGCGCGATCCTGGCGCTGCGCAAGCCGACCATCGCGGCGCTGCCCGGCCCGGCGGTCGGCGCCGGCCTGGCGCTGGCGCTCAGCTGCGACATTCGCCTGGCGGCCACCTCGGCGTTCGTCAGCACCGGCTATTCGCGCGTGGCGCTGAGCGGCGACTACGGCATCGCCTGGCTGCTGACACGGCTGGTCGGCACCGGCCGGGCGCGCGAGCTGATGTTCACCAACGCCCGGCTCGACGCCATGGGCGCCGAGCGCATCGGTCTGGTCAACCGCGTCGTGGCCGACGCCGAGCTGGCCGACGCCGCGTTCGCGATGGCGCGCGACCTGGCGGCCGGTCCGGCGATCGCGCTGGCTCTGATGAAGGACAATCTCGACCTCGCGCCGCACGTCCCCTATCGCGAAGCCGCCGACCAGGAGGCCGAGCGCATGGTCAAGGGCCAGCAAAGCGAGGATCACAAGGAGGCGGTGCGCGCCTTCATCGCCAAGCGCGCCCCGGTCTTCACCGGCACCTGACGCCGGTGTGAGCACACGCGAGCGACCGATGCGATAAGCTCGAAGCCGTGTCACCCGTAAGCCGCCTGTCACTGATCAAGCTCGCCGTCGTCATCCTCGCCCTGCTGCCGGCGGCCGAACTGGCGTTGCGTTGGCAGATGGGCCGCATGGGCGCGCGGCCGACCACCGAGGCGCTGCTGTGGACCGGCGATTGGGCGGTGGCCTTCCTGCTGATCACGCTGGCGATCACGCCGGCGCGCGCGCTGTTCGACTGGCCGGCCATGGCCACCCTGCGTCGCCGCCTCGGCCTGGCCGCCGCCGGCTATGCCCTGTTGCATGTCGGGCTCTACGTCTACGATCAGAAGTGGAACCTGGTCGTGGTCGCGCTGGAGATTCTCAAGCGCTTCTATCTCACCATCGGCTTCGCAGCCGTGCTGATCTTTGTCGTGCTGTCGATCACCTCGACCGACGGCTGGCAGCGCAAGCTTCGGCGCAATTGGAAGCGCCTGCACTATCTCGTCTACCCGCTGGCGGTGCTGGCGCTGCTCCACTTCTTCCTGCAGTCCAAGGCCAATGTCTCCGACGCGGCCATGGCCACCGGCCTGTTCCTCTGGCTGATGCTGTGGCGCCTGCTGCCACGCGACATCCGCAACCGACCGCCGGTGTTGGTCGGCCTCGCCATCGCCACGCCGATCCTCACCGTGATCGTCGAGGCGCTATGGTACTGGGGCCACAAGGGCGTGCCACCGCTACGCATCGTCGAGGCCAGCCTCGACCCGCTGCTGATCCCGCGGCCGGCGCATATCGTGCTGATCGCCGCATTGGCTGTGGCGACTCTGGTCTTCGCCACGACTCACTGGCGCAGATGGGCGATGCCGAGACGCTCCCACATCCAGGTGAAATCGTAGCCATAGGTCGCCGCGCCCGGCGGCGCCTTCGCGGACTGGTTCTCCAGGTATTTCAGCCATCCGGCCACCTGTTGACGGCCCTCTTCCGTTCGCACAGCCGCCATCGGACTCATGCCGCCTAGGAATGGTATCGCGTCGTCGAGGGTCGAGGCGTAGTGGCGATCGAGGATCTCGCGCATCCGCCGCCGCGTTTCATCGTCCGACACCTCCTCGTCTTCCTCTAGCGACTCCGTCCGCGGCTCGGCCATTGCCTCGTCGATCGACTTGACCTCGGAGAAGGGCGGGCCGACCAACTGGGCGACCGCCGGTTCCACCAGCGCTCGAAGGCGTTGCATGCGCGCCGGCGAGTTTGTCGACAGCCAGAGACTGTCGTCGGTGAGCTCGAGGGAGCCCAGCGAGATCTTGTCATCGTCATGAATCGGTGAACGGCGGGCCGCGCCGCCGCCGCTCGCTCGAGCGCGCCGCGATTCGCCGATCCAGCTCCATGTCTCCGGTGCGTCGCCCGATGTCAGGGCTTCGACTCGATCCAGCGCCGCGACGATGTCGCCACGCGGCACCTCGGGGCGGAGCGGATAGAGCGTCGTGCTCAACGCCAGCTCGTCGCCATCGTCATTGACCAACTTCGGTCGCGTGCTGCCGCTCAGGCGCGGCACGTTGTCCAATAGCCATGCTTCGGCGAAGACCGGCGCGGCGTCGGCAAGGATGCGTGTCCAGGCCTGCGCCGTCGTATCCGCGGCGACATCCCTGCGCAGCGTCGCCAGCAACTCTTCGGCCGCCCCATGCTCGAACACAAGCACGCCGCCGCTCATCTCGAATCCATCGCGCCTCGCCAGGATTCGGGTCGCGATGCGGGTCCATGGCCGCAGCGAGCGCGAGCCGCTGCGCTCCAGGACACGCACCGGTTCGCCGCCGCGGATCAGGTCGCGCGCGAGGAATGACTCACCCGGCACCAGCCCGCTGACCTCGTAGAGGCTGACCGTCGAATCGCGCAGCGCCGCAATGTAGGCCTTGCCTCGGGCCGTCTCCTTCCAGCCGCGGCGCTTGAGGTAGTCGTCGGCGAGATTTCGACCGTCCTCGAGCCTGCGTGTCACCAGGTCCTCGAAAACCCAGCCGCCGATCTGAGTCGCGAAATGATGGCCGAGAACCTCCAGCATGTCGTCGTAGTCGAGCTTCAGCTCGCGCGCGGCGGACCGTGTATGCCGGTCGTACAGCGCGTCCAGCTCCAGCGCCCATTCGCTGCGCTGCAACCACCGCAGCAATCCATCGAGTATGTACTTCGCCATGGTGTCGCTAATTGAAGTGCAGGCCGCCGTTGGTCTGCACGGTCTGGCCGGTCATGTAGGCGTTGCCGATCACCATCAAGGTCGCCTGCGCCACCTCCTCCGACGTGCCCAGGCGCCCGACCGGAATGCGCGCGGCGGCTTCCGCGCGGCGCGCGCCGATCATGTCGGTGTCGATCAACGAGGGCGCCACGTTGTTGACCGTGATGCCTTCCTTGGCCAGCCGCGCGGCATAGCCCCGCGTCAGGCCCTCCATGCCGGCCTTCGAGGCGTTGTAATGGGCGCCGACCATGCCGGCGCCGCGCGCCGCGCCGGAGCTGATGCTGACGATGCGGCCCCAGCCCCGCGCGCGCATGCCCGGCAGCACGGCCTGCATGCACAGGAACGCCGATTTCAGGTTCACCGCGATAGTACGGTCGAAATCCGCCTCGGTGAGCTCGTCGAGACTACGCATGATGCCTATGCCGGCGTTGTTGACGAGGATATCGATCGGCCCGAGCGCCGCCTCGACCTCGCGCACCATCCGCGCCACGGCACCCGAGTCCGAGACGTCGGCCTTGACCGACAGCGCGGCGCGGCCGCCCTGGCGGATGGCGGCAGCGACCGCTTCGGCCTCGGCGCTTCGCTCGACGTAGTTCACCGCGACGGCGGCGCCCGCCTCGCCCAACGCCAGCGCGATCGCGCGGCCGATGCCGCGCGAGGCGCCCGTGACAAGCGCCACGCGATCGGCGAGGTCGGTCACTTCTTCTCCAGGTTCCAGAAGGCGAGGGACGGCGCCTGCACCAAGCCCGACAGGCTCTTGCGCAAAGCGGTCGGCGTGGTGAACTGGCCCAACGGCACATGCGTCGGATACTCCAGCACGCGCAGCTGCACCTGCTCGGCGATCGCCTTCTGCTTGGCCGCGTCGGTTTCCTTGGAATAGGCGTCGCGCAGCCGCTCGAGTTCCGGATCGCACGGCCAGCCGAAGGTCGCCTTCTCGCAGCCACCGTTGAGGAACGACGCGGACACCGGATCGATCACGTCGACCGAGCCCCAGGAGGTGAAGTACGCGCCCCAGCCGCCCTTGTCCGGCGCGTCCTTCTTGGCGCGGCGCGACACCAGGGTCTGCCAGTCCATCGGCTGCAGGTCGATCTTGAAGCCGGCCCGCTCGAGCTGCGCCTTGGCGACGGTGGCGAGGTTGTTGTGCCCCGCCGTGTCGGTCTGGTGCAGGAAGACGATGGGCGTGCCGTCGTACTTGGCCTCGGCCAGCATCGCCTTGGCCTTGGCGACATCGCCGGTCAGCACGCCGTCCCAGCCCTTGGTCGACTGCAGCGGCGTGCCGCAGGGAAACAGCGACTTACACTCCTTGAACCATTTCTCGTCGCCGACATTGGCCTCTAGGAACTCGCGCTGGGTCAGCGCTACCATGGCGGCGGCGCGGATCTTCGGGTTGTCGAAGGGCTTGTGCAGCGTGTTGTAGCGCATCGCATATTGCCGGCCGGCGGTGTTGGTCACCGTGAGCTGGACGTTGCTGTCCTTGGCCAAGAGCGGCAGCAGGTCGGCCGGGACGATCTCGATCATGTCGATCTCGCCGTTGAGGAGCGCGTTGACCTGGGTCTGCAGATCGGGGATCGCCAGCCACTCGATGCGGTCGATCTTGGCGACCTTGCCGCCGGCCAGGCCCGAGGCCGGCTCGGCGCGCGGCACGTATTTGGGGTTCTTGACGTAGACCGCCTTCTCGCCCGGCTTCCACTGGTCCTTGAGGAAGATGAACGGGCCGGAGCCGGTGGCGTCGGTGATCTGTTGCTGCGGATCGGTATCGGCGACGCGCTTGGGCATGATGAAGGGCGCGTTCGAGCCCGACTTCGCCAGGCTCTGCAGCACCAGGCCGTAGGGCTCCTTCATCCTCAGGCGGAAGGTCTTGGCGTCGACCGCCTCCATCGCGGCGACGAAGGACAGGAGCTTCTGGCCCACCGAATCGCGCGCGCCCCAGCGCTTGAGCGAGGCGATGACATCCTCCGACGTCACCGGCGCGCCGTCATGGAAGGCGAGCCCGTCGCGCAGGGTGAAGGTCCAGGTTACGCGATCGTCGCTCAGCGTGTGCTTGTCGACCATCTGCGGCTTGATGGCGAGGGTACCGTCGAGCGCGAACAGCGTGTCGTAGACCAGGTAGCCGTGATGGGTGGAAATCAGCGCGGTGGTCCAGATCGGGTCGATGATCTTCAGATCCGAATGCATCGCCGCGCGCAGCGTGACCTGCGCCGAAGCGGGCGAGACCATGGGCAAGGCCGCCGCCGTCGACAGCACGGCCGCGGTGAACGCCAGTCGGGCGCTGCGCATGAAATTCGACATTCTGGTCTCCCGGAAAGGCAACTGACCCGACGCTACGACGCAGGCCCGCCCTTGTCACCATTGCCCCCGACAGGCCGTGCACCTGCCCGTAACGCCGCGCCGCAGGGCGGCGCGCCGCCGGACGCTGTACAAGACGGCACCGCCCCGCGCCGACGAGGTCCCCCCGTGTCGATCATCTCCAGCGTCGAACAGCTCGAAGCCCTCTACGGCATACCTGGCGAGGCCTCCACGGTGAAGGAGGTCGACTGGATCACGCCGGAGTACCGCGCCTATATCGAGGCCTCGCCCTTTCTGGCGCTGGCGACCGTCGGGCCGGAGGGCCTCGACTGCTCACCGCGCGGCGATCTCCAGGGCTTCGTGCGCATCCACGACGAGCGCACCGTGATGCTGCCCGATCGCCGGGGCAACAACCGTGTCGACTCGCTGCGCAACATCGTGCGCGATCCGCGCGTCGCGCTCTTGTTCCTGATCCCCGGCGTCGGCAACACGCTGCGCATCAACGGTCGTGCGCATCTGAGCATCGAGCCAGCGCTGCTCGGCTCCTTCGCCGTCGACGGCAAAGCGCCCCGATCCGTCACGGTGATGAAAGTTGACGCGATCTACTTCCAATGCGCCCGCGCCCTGGTGCGCTCCGAACTGTGGAACCCCGCGCGCCATCACTCACCCAAGGACCTGCCCAGCGCCGGCGACATCCTCGCCGCGCTGAGCAAGGGCCGGGTGGGCGGCGAGGCCTACGACAAGGAATGGCCGGGGCGAGCGGCGAAGACGATGTGGTGAATACCCTCAGCTGATGGCATAATATGCCATTAGCCGAATCGGGAGCGCCATGCCAACGCGCAATGTGGTTCTCACCCAGCATCAGGCCGACTTGATCGAGGAACTCGTCTCGTCCGGCCGCTACCAGAACGCCAGCGAGGTTCTGCGCGAGGGGTTGCGCCTGGTCGAGAGCCGGGAGAATGACGACCGGGCTCGGCTGAAGGCGTTGCGCGAGGCCGCCCGGCGAGGCTTGGCCGACATCGAGGCTGGGCGATACGAGACGTTTGACACACGCGCCTCGCTGCGATCCCGTCTCGACGGGATTGTCGATGGTGCGATTGCTCGACGCTCGCGGCGCAAGTGATCGGCAAAGCTGCCGTCTGGTCCATTCGGCTGACGGCCGCCGCAGCAGAAGATCTTGACGGCATCGCCGACTGGACGGTCGAGCATTTCGGCCCAGCCCAGGCACGCGTCTACACCTCGCTGCTGAATGACGCCATTGAGGCATTAGCCAATGGGCCCAGGATACCTGGCGTGCGCCCTCGCGGCGATGTCGGCCGCGGCCTGTTCACGCTGCATGCGGCGCGAGGAACAAGAAAGGCCCACCATTTCATCCTGTTCCGGGTCGGACGGAGTCATGACGGCGGGTACATCGAGGTCCTCCGCGTTCTGCACGACGCGATGGACTTGCCACGCCATCTACCGCCAGCGTGATGTGAGCCGCAGTCTACTCTTCGCCACATCGGGGCTCGGCTAGGTGGACGGTGAAGTCGCGATCTTGATATAGCTAAGATGATTAGCTAATCTTGCGTCATGCCGACCTACACGATCCACGCCGCCAAGACGAACCTGTCGAAGCTTGTCGCCCGCGCAGAAGCGGGCGAGGAGATCGTGTTGGCGCGCGGCAAGGAGCCTGTCGCGAAGATCGTACCGCTGCCGCCCAAGCCGAAGCGCGTGTTCGGGCGTCTCAAGGGCAAGGGGCGTGTCGGGCCGGAGTTCTTCGAGCCGCTGCCCGAGGACGAGCTGAAGCTCTGGGAGTGAGCGTGCGGCTGCTGCTCGATACGCACACTTTCCTGTGGTGGGTCTTCGCCGATGCGAAGCTGTCACGACGCGCGCGCGCGGCGATCCTCGATGAGGCGAACGAGACCGTTGTCAGCGCCGTGTCCGCCTGGGAGATCGCCACCAAGTACCGCATCGGCAAGTTGCCCGAGGCGTCCATCGTCGCCGACGACATCATCGGCGCCATTGTCGGCGAAGGCTTCGCCGAACTCTCCCTGTCGGTCGCGCATGCCCAACACGCGGGCGGTTTGGGAGGCACGCACAAGGATCCCTTCGACCGGATGCTGGCCGCCCAGGCGATGCTCGAGAATTTGACGCTGGTGACGAACGATCGCGCATTCGAGCAGTACGCCATCGGACGACTGTGGTAGCCGATGACCGACGTGCGCCCGCATCACCGTGGCGAAGACGATGTGGTAGTCAAGGGATCGTGCCGATAAGGCGACGGTCCTTGTGGTATCCTCCACTACTTTAGCGGGAGGAAATCGCATGGCGACGGAATATAGAGGCACCGGCGTCACGGTCACGCGCTGGCCCGTTTGGTTTCAGAAGTGTTTCCTGGCCGCCGACGCCTTTGCCCGACGCAGCCGCCGCGGCGCCACGTTCTTGCCGGAGGCGTATGCGCAGCTGGGTCGCGGCGATCTGATCTGCGCCAGCCGTATGGGCAGCGCCGATCCCAATGTGTGGATCATGCCGGGCAAGCGAAACTCCATGTTCTTTCTCGGCAGTTTCGCGCCAATGAACGCCAAGGACTACGAGTACTCCGGCGTCGGCTGGCGCCCCACGGAAGAAAAGGTGCTGTTCTGGCTGTCCTATTTCTTCCAGCACAAGCGCATGCTGTACAAGGATGGCGAGGGTTTCGTCCACTGCTGGGGACAGGCGAGTGTGTGGGACGGTTCACTCGGCGACCCGGCCGAACAGCTGAGGCTGGAAAAAGAAATCCAGGCTCTTACGCCTCCGTAGAGTCGCTGGGCTTTCAAGCGCAGGCTATCTAGAGTCGCAGTCACGATGCGACTCAACGCCAGCCGCCGCCGCCTTCTTCGTTACCTGGCCGCCAGCCCGATTGTCGCCGGCGTGCCGGTGCTTGCGCAGACGTCTCGCCTGCCCGATCCGATGATCTGGGCACCGCGCGAACTCGGCGAGTTGATCGAGAGTCCTTCGCGCGCGCTCAGCGTCTTCGACTTCGAGCCGGTGGCGCGGCAGAAGCTGTCGCCGGCGCATTTCGGTTATCTCGCGACCGGCAACGACGACGAGGCGACCTTGCGCGCCAACCGCGAGGGCTTCGCCGCGTTTCAGCTCCGGCCGCGCCGCTTGGTCGATGTCAGCCGCATCGACATGAAGATGGAGCTGTTCGGCGCGACCTGGGACAGCCCGATCGTCATCGCACCGACCGGCAGCAACAAGGCGTTCCACGCCGATGGCGAGATCGCCGTGGCCAAGGCGGCGCGCGCCGGCCGGCATCTGCAGATGCTGTCGACCGTGGCGACGACGTCGATCGAGGACGCCATCGAGGCGCGCGGCGCGCCGCTATGGTTCCAGCTCTATCCGACCAACGAATGGCGTGTCGGCCTGGCGATGGCCAAGCGGGCCGAGAAGGCCGGCGCGCCGGCCATCGTCGTCACCGTCGATGTGCTGGCGGCGCAGAACTGGGAAATGCTGCAGCGGATGATCCGCGGCGACAAGGCCGCGAATTGCGGCTCGTGCCACGGCATGGGCCTGCGCAGCTTCGTGCAGCGCAAGCCGCATTTCGACGGGCTCGATCTGGCCGGCGTCAGCAGCTCCGGCGCCACCAACCTGACCTGGGATTTCGTCAAACGCCTGCGCGATACGGTGGGCACCAAGATCCTGCTCAAGGGCATTCTGGCGCGCGAGGACGCCAAGCTCGCGATCGAGCATGGTGTCGACGGCATCATCGTGTCGAACCATGGCGGCCGCTCCGAGGACAATGGCCGCTCGACCATCGACGTGCTGCCGGAGATTCTGGTCGCCGTCGACGGCCGTATCCCGATACTGGTCGACAGCGGCTTCCGCCGCGGCACCGATATCGTCAAGGCGCTGGCGATGGGCGCCAAGGCGGTGTGCATCGGCCGGCCCTATCTCTGGGGCCTGGGCGCCTTCGGCCAGGAAGGCGTTGAGCGTGTCTTGCAGCTGCTGCGGCGCGAGCTGTTCGCCGCCATGCAGCAGATGGGCGCGCCGTCGCTCAAGGATCTCGTGCCGGCGATGGTCGCCCGCGCCTGACGCACAACCCGGAGAACCAGCCTATGTACACGCAACCCGTCGAGGTCGAGATCGGCGAGCATCGCGACTATGTCCAAGGGGGCGGCAGCTACCGTCACTTCACGTTTCGATTCCCCAACGGGCGGCAGGCCTGGGTCGGTTGCCAAATGACGGCTGACGGCCGCGCCGAGCTCCATGTCGGCACCTACGAGGAAGAGGTCAAGATCTACGCCTTCGACAAGCTTTGTGAACCGCCGACGTAAGGGCATGGTCGCGCCGTTGCCCAAAGAGTTGGCGCCATCCATGGCGACGCGCGCTTGACGCTTAACCTGGAGAACCAGCCTATGTCCGCGCAACCCGTCGAGGTCGAAGTCGGCGAGCATCGGACGCGTGTAGCCGGTGGCACCGGCCGGCACTTCTCCTTCCATTTCCCCAATGGGCGACAGGCCTTCGTCGCCTGTGTAATGGCCGCTTATGGACGCGCCGAGTTGCATGCGCGCACCTACGAGGAGGAGGTCAAGATCTACGCCTTCGGCAAGCTTTGCGGACCACCAACCGACTGACGGCATTGTCTCGCGACAAGAGCGAGGCTGAATTGCGCGGCGCGATGTCCTAGGCTGCGGACCTCATCTGCCGGAGTCCGCCATGCTGCCCTCGCAACGCGCGCTGTTCGATATGCCGCGCGACGTCTGCTACCTCAACGCCGCCGCCTGGAGCCCGCTGCCGCTGGCCTCGCAGGAGGCGGGACGCGTCGGCGTCGGCCGCAAGGGCCGGCCGTGGGAGCTCGATCCCGCTTTCGCCAACACCATGCACGACCGCGCGCGCAAGGCCGCGGCGGCGTTGATCGGCGCCGATGCCGCCGATATCGCGCTGGTGTCGTCGGTCGGCTACGGCGTGGCGATCGCCGGCAAGGTGCTGAAGATCGCGCGCGGCGCGCGCGTGCTCACGCTGAAGGACGACCACACCTCGCCGGTGCTGGAATGGATGAGCCGCGCCGAAGCCGGCGGCTTTCGCGTCGAGTCGGTGGCGCATGCCGGCGACGGCGACTGGACCTCGGCGGTGCTGGCGGCGATCGAGCGGCCCGGTGCCGAGCCGGTGGCGCTGGCCTCGATCTCCTCGGTGCATTGGTCCGACGGCGGCGCCCTCGACATGCCACGCATTGCCGCCGCGTTGCGCAAGACGGGCGCGATGCTGCTGGTCGACGCCACGCACGACGCCGGCGTGCGCCGCATCGACGTGAAGACGCTCGATCCCGACATCCTGATCTTCCCGACCTACAAGTGGGTGCTGGGGCCCTATGGCCGCGCCTTCGCCTATGTCGCCAAGCGCCACCAGGGCGGCATCCCGGTCGAGCAGACCGCGTTCGGCCGCAAGCGCGTGGTGGCCGAGGATCCGGTCTATTTCACCGATCCCTCCTACGTCGACAGCGCCAAGCGCTTCGACATGGGCGAGCGCGACCACTTCATCTCGATGGAGATGGCGGCGATCGGTATGGAGATGATGGCCGGCTGGGGCAACGAGCCGATCGTCGAGCGCCTGTCGATGCTGACGAAGCGCCTGGCCGAGGGTCTCTCGGGCGACCGCACCAACGCCGGTGCTACCGTCATGGACGAGAAGCTGCGTGCGCCGCACGTGTTGTGCCTCGGCTTCCCGCAGGGCATGCCCGAGGATCTGCCGAAGAAGCTCGCGGCACAGAAGGTCTACGCCGCGCCGCGGCTGGGCCGCCTGCGCATCAGCCCGCATGTCTACAACGACGAGGAAGACGTCGACCGTTTCGTCGCGGCGTTCAAGACGGCGGCGGCGTAGCCGTTACCTTCCCCCGCTGGCGGGGGAAGGTGGCGCGAAGCGCCGGATGGGGGTGGTTGGTGCGACCACTCTACTGTCTGTGACTGCCCGCCATGCCGACACCCCCATCCGCCCTTCGGGCACCTTCCCCCGCGAAGCGGGGGAAGGTAGTGGCGATTACAACTCCACCACCCGGCTGGTGACCGGCACCGTGCTGCCGCCCCATAGCGGCAGGTAGGTCATCTTCTGGCCGGCGCCGCCGGCGACGATGATGTGGATGTCGCGCGGCGCGCGCGCGACTTCGCCGCCCAGCTCGCCACAGCGCTCGAACAGCCAGCTCTGAGTGCGCGCCAGATCCCAGCCGCGCGCGGCCAGGAGCCGCGCCAGCTCGGGCGGCAGCAGCAGCGCCTGCTCGCCACGCTCGGGCTTGCGCGCCGCACCTGACGCGATCGCGCCCGCGCGCATGATGTGCGGCACCGACGCCAGCGCCGTTTCCGGTGTGTCGCCGGGATGGCCGATCAGCACCTCCATGGTGCCGGAGACGCCGAGCACGGTGACGGCGTCGGCGCCTGACGGAACGCCGCGATGCGTGGCGAAAGACGGGAAGGCGGCGTTGGCTGCGTCGTCCTCGGCGTCGGCTTCGGCGAAGCAGAAGGTGTACTTGCCCGGCTGGCCCATGGTCGCCATGTCGCCGACCAGCGGTCGCGCGCCGCCGATGTTGCGCAGCACGAGCGCGACGGCGCGGCCGATGCAGGCGTTGGCGCGATTGCCCGGCCCCAGCATGTTGGTACCGGCGTTCATCTCCAGCGCCGTGGCGATCGGCCCATGCACCATGGTCACGACGCAGGCCGTCCCCGTCGTGGTCGAGACGCCGAGCAGGTTGAAGTCGGGCGTCAGACAAGCCGCGGCGGCGGTCACAACCAGCGGCAGCTCCGCCGGCTTGCAGCCCGCCAGCACGCATTGATAGGCGACCGCGGCGGGCGTGATCTCGCCGAACAGCGGCGGCATCGGGCCGTAGGAACGCTCAGGCGCGCCGACGCCCTTGATCATCGCCTCGAGGCGGCGGCGCGTCGGCGGCGCCATCGGCAGGCCGTCGGCCTGCTCGGCCTCGGCCAGCGCCGCCTGCACGTCCTCGAAGACGGCGCCGTCGTCGAAGACCGGCAGGTTACCCCAGTCCATCAGGAACTGGCCATCTTCAGGTCGGTGGCGCGATGCGCACCGAGCTGACGGTGGTGCCGCCAAAGGACGGGATGAAGGCGGAGTGCTTGCCCGGGCCGCCAGCCACCAGGATGTGGATGTCTTCCGGCGTCCGGCCGATGTAGTAGTAGTCGCCCTGGCGCGGTCGGCTCGTGCTGGCGTAGTTCTCCTGGTTGCCCTTGGAGACACGCGAAACATGCACGCGCGAGCGCTCGTGAAGCGCGGCCTGCATGCTCTCGATGGTGAAGCCGTCGCGCTTCAGGGTCGCGGCGTGCTCAGGGCCGATCACCACGAAGTACGGCCCCTTGCCATAGATCGTGTTGGCGCCGACCTGCGAGATCGTGCCGGCCATGGTGGTGATGATGTCGTCGCCTGTGGTGCTGCCGTGATCGTTGATGTTGTGCGGCGCCTCGCCCGCCATCGCCGTCACCACGCTATCGTTGGCATTGAAGCCACGACGCACGTGATAGGGCTCCCACGGGCTTTCTTCCTCGTTCTCGCCGAAGCAGAAGGTGTACTTCGCTGGCGAGCCCTGGGTCGAGCGATCCATCTCGCCCGGCTTGGCGCCGCCGACGTTGAGCAGGATCAGCCCCAGGGCGCGGCCGATGGTGGCGTTGGCCTGCCAGCCCTGGCCGAAGCAGTTGCTGCCACAGTTGATCTTCAGCGTGTGCCGCATCGGTCCGTGGACCGCCAGCATCGGCGCGCAGGAATGCGTCGTGGCGAGCGTGCCGTGCAGGTTGTAGTCGGGGTTCAGCACGGCGTGCAGCGCCGCGGTGACCACCGGGAAATACTCCGGCCTGCAGCCGGCCATCACCGCGTTGGCGGCGAGGCTCTGCAGGGTCGGCACCACCGAGCGCGGCGAGACCGGCAGGAAAGGCCGGTTGTCGCCGCGGCAGACGGCGACGAACTTCTCGACCGCCTGCTCGGTGGGGACATAGAGCGGCATGCCGTCGCTCCAGCCTTGCTGCAGGGCGTACTCGTTGAACGCCGTGACATCCATCTCGCCGACGTCGATGAGTTCGGCGTCGGCGGGGTCGGTCTGGGACGTATCGGTCATGGCGTTCCGGTCACTCGTTCAGGTCAGCTGCCGCCGCTCATGACCTTGGTCAGGCCGGCGGTGGCGGTCTCGATACGCTCGGCAAGCTCCTGGGCATTCAGGCCGCCGACGGGATGCTTCACGACGATGAGTCGTGGCGTGATCTTGCGCGCCTTGGCCTGCGCAAGAACGAGCGATTTGAAAGTCTCGGTCGCGATCACGTAAGCCGTGACGCCCTTCTTCTCCAGTTCGACGCTGTCGTGGAAACTCCACGATGAACAGGAGCCTCAATCGGCTAAGGCTAGAAGCGCCGCCTTGTAGTTCTTCGCCACCTCGTCATACAGCGCGGCCGGCGCCGGCTGGCTGGCGCTGTCCTTGCCGAGGAAGGCGATGTTGTCGATGGGCCGCATCGCACCGAGCTTGGTGCGGATGCCGTCGAGCAGTTCGTGCGCGTTGGGTTTGGCGTTGGTGATCAACGCGATCGGATCGCGCAGCCAGTCGACCGCCGCGGTGGCCATCTTCTCGCCGCCGGTCGCCGACACGCCGAAACTCGGGTTCACAATCTTCATGCCGACCTTCCTCCCGGATGGTTCGTGGTGGGCGGACTTTCGACCCTCTGGCGCGCCGTGACAAGTGCGTGGGGCGAAGCCCTGCCCCGCACGACCTTACCTTCCTCCGGAGGGGGAAGGTGGCGCGCAGCGCCGGATGGGGGATGCTTCAACGACATCGATGTCCGTCTTCGACATCCCCCTTCCGCCCTTCGGGCACCTTCCCCCTCCGGGGGAAGGGAAAGAAGAAGTTGTCAGCGATGAGCGGCCGCCCAGGCGGCAGCGGCCGCGCCGGCTTTCTCCGCGTCAGCCAGCGCCTGGGCGATGGTCTCTGGCGCGCCCGACCGCACATCGCCCGCGGCGAACAGCCCCGGTGCCGACGTGGCGCCATCGGCTTGCACGACCAACGCGCCCGCGGCATCGCGCTCGGCGTCGACGAAGCCGCAGGCCGGCTTGCGGCCGACATAAGGAAACAGCGCGCGGGTCTCGAGCCGCATGGTCTGGCCGCCGCGCTCGATCACCAGGCCTTGCAGGCCGTCGTCGCCATCGAGCGCGATGATGCGGCCCGGTATCGCGGTGACGTTGGGCAGCGGCGGCGCCGTCTCGGCGACAACGGTGACCGCGCTCGCCATGCCGGCGAGCTCGCGCGCTTCCTGCACGGCCCAGCCTTGATCACCAACCACCACCACGGGCTGGCCGGCGTAGAGTGGCCCGTCGCAGACGGCGCAGTGCGAGATGCCCTGGCCGAGGTAGCGCGCCTCCTCCGGCAGGCCGAGCGTGCCGTGGCTCAGCCCCGAGGCGACGATCGCGGCGCGCGCCGCATGCGTTTCGTCGGCGACGACCGACCAGGTTGCACCGGTGCCGAGCGCCGTGACTTCGCCGAAGCCCATCTCGACGCCAGCCTCGGTCGCCTGATCGAGCAGCGCGGCGATGAAGTCCGGGCCGGTGAGGCCGGCGGCCTCCGCCGGCGCGCCGTGGATCTCGCCGAAGTTCATCATCAGGCCGCCCGGCCCGAGCTTGTCGATGCACATCACCCGCGCGCCGGCCTTGGCCGCGACGGCGGCGGCGCGCAGGCCGGCGGCACCGGCGCCGATCACGACAACGTCCCAGGTCTCGCTCATGCCGCCGCTTCCTCAAAGCCGTCGCCGAACCGCCGCGTCAAGTTCCTGATCTCGGCGGATGCCACGGCGTCTCCTCAGCACCTATCGTTCTGGCTGTCATATCAGGATTGGCGGGTCCAAAGCACGCCGCTTGGGATATAAGGGCCGCCGATGGAGGAAATCGGCATGCAGGACCAGAAGCTATTCGGACACCGCGAGGGCAATATCGGCCACGTGGTCTTCAACAACCCGGCCAAGCTCAACGCCGTGTCGCTCGACATGTGGGAGCGCATGGTCAGCATCCTCGGCGACTTCGCCCAGGACCCCGAGATCCGCTGCGTCGTCGTCAGCGGCTCTGGTGGCAAGGCTTTCGTCTCAGGCGCCGACATCTCCAAGTTCGAGAGCGAGCGCGCCAACGCCGAGGCGCAGGTGCGCTACGACGCGATCTCCAAGGACGGCTACGAGGCGCTCTACAACTTCCCCAAGCCGACCATCGCCAAGATCAACGGCTATTGCATCGGCGGCGGCATGAACCTCGCCGCGTGCTGCGACCTGCGCTACTGCAACGAGGCGGCGCGCTTCGGCGTACCGGCCGCAAAGCTCGGCCTGGGCTACGGCTTCCTGCGCATCGAGCGGCTGTCGCGCATCGTCGGCCTGCCGCGCGCCATGGAGTTCCTGTTCACCGCCAAGCAGTACAGCAGCAAGGAAGCCGCCGAGATGGGCCTGGTGCACGGCGTGGCGGCAACGGACGCCGAGCTCGACGCCATGGTGGCCAAGATCACTGGCGCGATCGGCGAGAACGCGCCGCTGACCATCGCGCTGGCCAAGGCGTCGGCGCGCGAGATCGCCAAGCCGGAGTCGCAGCAGGATCACGCCAAGCTCGAGCGCATGGCGGTCGAGTGCTTCGACAGCGGGGACTACCAGGAAGGCCGCCGCGCGTTCATGGAGAAGCGCAAGCCGGTCTTCAAAGGAAGGTGAGCGTCATGTCCACGCTGCCGCTCTCCCATCTCTTCGTCCTCGACCTGACGGCGCACCGCGCCGGCCCCACGGCGGTGCGCCAGCTCGCCGACTGGGGCGCCACGGTGATCAAGATCGAGCAGCCCAGCGACGGCAAGATGGACTCGATGGGCGGCGCGCGGCACGGCTTCGACTTCCAGAACCTGCATCGCAACAAGCAGGCGATGACGCTCAACCTCAAGAGCCCCGAAGGCCAAGCCATCTTCATGAAGCTGGCGGCGAAGGCCGACGTCATCGTCGAGAACTACCGCTCCGACGTGAAGCATCGCCTGGGCATCGACTACGACGCCGTCGCCAAGGTCAATCCGCGCATCATCTACGGCTCGATCGCCGGCTTCGGCCAGAGCGGCCCCGACGCGGCGCGACCCGGCGTCGATCAGATCGCGCAGGGCATGGGCGGCTTGATGTCGATCACCGGCGAGCCCGGCGCCGGGCCGATGCGCGTTGGCATCCCGATCGCCGACCTGACCTCGGGCCTGCTGCTGGCGCAGGCGATCATCCTGGCGCTCTACGACCGCGAGCGCACCGGCAAGGGCCAGTGGGTGCACACCTCGCTGATCGAGGCGCAGATCTTCATGCTCGACTTCCAGGCCGCGCGCTGGCTGATGAAGGGCGAGGTCGCCAAGCAGGCGGGCAACGATCACCCGACCTCGATTCCCACCGGCGTGTTTCCGACCAGCGACGGCTACATCAACATCGCCGCGTCGGGCGACAAGATGTGGAAGCGCTTCGCGCTGGCCGTGGGCGCGCCGCAGCTGATCGAGCATCCCGAGCACGCCACACCGTCGTTGCGCTCGCAGAACCGCAAGGCGCTGAACCAGCGCATCGGTGAGGTGACAAAGACCAACACATCGGCGCACTGGATCGAAGCGCTGAACAAGGCCGGCGTGCCCTGCGGGCCGATCAACACCATCGACAAGACCTTCGCCGAGCCGCAGGTGCAGCATCTCGGCATCGCGCGGCCGGTGAAGCACCCCAAGCTCGGCGACATCAAGGTCGTCGGCCAGCCGATCAACATGAGCGCCGCGCCGCAGCCGGCGGCGCTGAAGCCGACGCCGGAGCTCGGCCAGCACACCGACGAGGTGCTGGCCGGCCTCGGCTACGACGGCGCCGCGATCGCGGCGCTGCGCGCCGGTGACGTGATCTGAGGCGCTGGGCGCGCGCCACTCCAGTGGTGCGTCTTGTTGTTCCACGCGCCACTGGAGTGGCGCGCCCCGACCAAGGCGGAGAACGAGCATGCCCGCACGCCGCACCGCGCTGATCACCGGCGCCGGCCGCAACATCGGCCGCGCCTGCGCGCTCTACCTGGCGAAGGACGGCTACAACGTCGTCATCAACGGCTCGTCCAACCGCGCCGCCTGCGAGCAGGTGGCGCAGGAATGTACGGCGCAGGGCGTCGAGGCGCTGGTGGCGATGGGCGATGTCGGCGATCCGAAGGACGCCCAGCGCATCGCCGCCGAGGCCATCGCGCGCTTCGGCGCGGTCGACGTGCTGGTCAACAACGCCGCGATCCGTCCCGGCAAGTCGTTCCTCGAGACCAGCGACGCGGAATGGCGGCGCGTCATGTCGGTCGATCTCGACGCCGCGGTGTGGCTGTCCCGCGCCTGCCTGCCTGGCATGATCGAGCGCGGCTGGGGCCGTATCGTCAATTTCACCGGCATGAACGCCATGCAGGGAACCGGTGGCCGGCCCTCGGTCACGGTGGCCAAGCACGGCGTGTGGGGCCTGACCAAGGCGCTGGCGCGCGAGTTCGGGCCCAAGGGCATCACCGTCAACGCGATCTCGCCCGGACCGATCGCCGGCGATCGCGACAACGACGATCCCGCCTCGGTGAAGCACCGCCAGGACACGGTGAAGGCCGTGCCCGTGGGCCGCATGGGCTCCTCAGGCGAGATCGCCGGTGCGCTGCGCCTCTTGGTCTCGGACGACGGCGCTTTCATCAACGGCCAGATGATCCAGATCAACGGTGGCGCCGCGACCTGAGCCCCGGTAACGTTGCCGTCAGCCGGTCGCAAGAATCGGCAGCCGGAGGAATCACCGAGGAGACATCCCATGGTCCGTCTGACCGTCGCTGCCGTCGTGGCAGCCAGCGTCTTGGCGTGGTCGAGTAGCGCGTTCGCCCAGGCGAAGATCGTCGACGGGCCGGAGGTCAAGTGGAAGCTCGGCGCCTGGGGCAAGCCGCGCGCCGCGACCCAGAACGTCGAGACACTCAAGAAATTCATGGCCGAGCGCACCGGCGGCAAGTTCCAGATCACCATCGGCTACGAGAGCTTCGGCCAGCCCAAGGAGCTGCTCGACTCGCTGAAGGTCGGCAGCCTGGAGATGACCAACATCTGCGCCTCGTACCACCCGGAGAAGCTGCCGGCCTTCTCGGCGCTCGACCTGCCGTTCCTGCCGATCCCCGACTTCGACACGCAGGAGCGGGTCCATCGCGCCTTTTACAAGCACCCGGCGATCGTCAAGGAGTTCGCCGGCTGGAACGCCATGCCCTACCTCTCGGCCGTGCTGCCGAACAACGAGTTCGTCGGTCGCGGCAAGGCGCCGCGAACCGTGGCCGACTTCAAGGGCATGCGCGTGCGCGCGCTGGCCGGCATCGGCGAGGCGATGCGCAAGCTGGGCGCGGTGCCGACCTCGGTCGACGCCACCGAGGTCTACACCTCGCTGGAGCGCGGCACGGTCGACGCGGCGGCCTTCCCGACGACCTACGCGCACCAAGCCTACCGCACCTACGAGGTCGGCAAGTGGTACACCGAGAACATGAATCTCGGGAACGTCGGCTGCCCGACCCTGATCCATACCCAGCGCTGGGCCGAGCTGCCCAAGCAGTACCAGGATCTGCTGATGGAGGCCGTGCCGGCGGCGCACGCGGCGTTGAAGGGCGCCTACGCGGCGGCCGACGAGAAGAACATCCCGCTGTTCAAGAAGAAGCTGGAGTTCCTCCGGTACAAGCCCGAGGAAATCGCCGCCTTCCGCAAGGCCGGCGGCGAGCCGGTATGGGAGGAATGGGTGGCGAAGCGCGAGGCGCAGGGCATTCCCGGCCGCGAGCTCCTGAACTTCCTGCTCAAGGAAGCCGGAACGCCGCCGAAGTCTTGACCTGTCATTCTCGGGGCCGTCCGCGGCCCCTGAAGCGAAGCGAGGAATCCAGATCGCCCTGGATCCCTCGCGATGCTCGGGATGACAGCCAGCGGCATGACTACCCCGCCGCGTCGAGGATGAAGGTCACGATCTCCGGGAAGGCCGTCAGGCAGGCGATGGTGATGATGTCGGCGAGAATGAACGGCCAGATGCCGCGGAAGATGTCGGCGACCGAGATATCCGGCCGCACGCCGTTGACGACGAAGACCACGAGGCCGACCGGTGGCGAGAGCGTGGCGATGCCGTTGAGCTTCACCAGAATGATGCCGAACCAGATCGGGTCGTAGCCCAGCGCCTCGATCACCGGGAACACGACCGGCAGGGTCAGCAGGAACATGCCGACGCCCTCGAGTATGGTGCCGAGGATCAGGTAGATCGCGTAGATCGACAGCAGGATCCAGATCGGCGCGACCTTCAGCCCGGTGACCCACGTCGCGAGCTGCTCCGGTAGGCCGGCGAAGCCGAGAAAGCGCACGAAGATCAGCACGCCCCAGACGACGGTGAAGATCACCGCCGTCAGCTTGGCCGTCTCGAGCAGCGCGCCGCGCAGCTCGGGCCATTTCATCCGGTTGGCCAGCGCGATCACGAGCACGCAGGCCGCGCCCAGCGCGCCGGCCTCTGTGGGCGTCGCCCAGCCCCACAGCATCGAGCAGAAGATGATGGCGATCACCAGGATGATCGGAAACGTGCCGGGCAGCGAGGACACGCGCTGCGGCCAGGTGTAGCCGCGGATCGGCCGGCCATAGGACGGGTTGCGCCAGCACATCACCAGGATGATCGCCGTGTAGACCAGGGCCGAGAACAGGCCGGGCGCGAAGCCCGCGACCAGCAGCTTGCCGACCGACTGCTCGGTGATGATGCCGTAGACCACCAGCAGCGCGCTGGGCGGGATCAGCGAATCAAGCGTGGCGCCGGCGGCGACCACGCCGGCGGCCAGCCGCTTGTTGTAGCCGGCCTTCAGCATTTCAGGGATCGCCACCTTGGCGAAGACGGCGGCGGCCGCCGTGTTGGCGCCCGACACGGCGGAGAAACCGGCGACGGCGTAGACCGTGGCGATCGCGAGCCCGCCCGGCAGCCAGCCGAGCCAGCGCCGCGCCGCCTCGAAGGCGGCCTGGGTGATGCCGGCGTAATAGGCGAGATAGCCGATGAGGATGAACATCGGCAGCACGGAGAGCGTGTAGTTCACCACCGAGGCGTGCGGCACGATGCCGGCGGTGCGCAAACCCGGACCCCAGCCGGTGATCGCGACGAGGCCGAAGGCGCCGACGATCGCCGCCGAGAAGGCGATGCGCACGCCCAGCACGCAGAGCAGGATCAGCAGGCCGCAGCCGATGATGCCGATGGTGAGCGGATCGATGCTCATGACCGCTTCTCCCCGGACGTCTTCTCTTCGCGGCCCCTCTTCTCCTCGCGACCCAGGGCGTCCTCGATCTCCTGCCGCGCCTGGACCTCGATGGTCTCGATCACCGGCACGGCGATCGGCGTCGCGTCGGGATAGGCGACCAGCCGCGCGTAGTCCGTGGCCTGCAGGGCGAGCCGCAGCCACAGCACGGCGAGCACGAAGGGCACCAGCAGCTTGGTCGGCCAGGTCTTGAGCTTGATGTCGATGGTCGAGTCGCCAAGCTGATATGCGCGCAGGAAGTTCTCGAAGGTCGTCTGGACCAGGATGGTGATGATCACCAGCGCCACCAGCACGGCGAACAGCTCCATCGACCACAGGAAGCGCTTGGAGACGCCGCGCAGCAGCAGGTCCATGCGGATATGCGCGCCGGTGCGCTGGGCGTAGGCGATGCCGAGAAAGGCGAACAGCGCGCTCGCCTGCTCCATGTAGTCGATATAGCCGTGGATCGCGGTGTCGAACGCCGTGCGGCCGACGATCTGGAAGACGCCGATGAACATCAGGACAAAGATCGCGGCGGCGGCGATCAGGTTCATCCCATCCTCGAGCCGCGACCAGTAGCGGTGCGCGGCCGCCAGCGCGGCCGATCCATCACCCGTCATACCGCCTCCCGCTTTCGCCCGGCGGCCGCCCGTGTTCGGGTCGTGTGCGCCACCGGTGTTGCGGCAAGGCTAGCCCATCCGTCTTGTCGAGCGTAGCGCCGAATGAAGAAGCGAGGAACGATGGGATCAGGCGCGCTTCGCCTTTTGCCTTTGCAACAACGTGACGATGACAAGGATGCCGGCGATCGCCAGGCCGCCGAAGGCCATGCCGATCGCCCCGCCGACCATGCGCGCCATGCCGCCGATCAGCCCGCTCTCCACTCCCAGCACGACTTTGGGCTCGCTGCGGCCTTCGGGCAGCGTGCCGGTGATGCGGTACTCGCCCGGCGTCGTCGCGGTGAAGGAATAGACCGAGCGTCCTTCGCGACGGCCGAACGTGTAGGTGGCGCCGCCACTGTTCGGCACCAGCTGCACGTCGCCGCCGGGCCCGCGCATCGACAGCCGCAGGCCAGCCATGCCGGTGCCAACATGGACCTGGCCGTCCACGACGCTCTTGTGCTCGTAGTAGATCGAGTAGGTGCCCGGCGCTTTCAGATTCAGCACGGCGCTGCCAGGCATCACGACCTGCATCAGCCGGCCCTCGATCCCGCCGATGCCCGAGACGACATGGAAGCCGGCGGCGACAAAGCCGGCGACGGCGATCACGCCGGCGAGCACGAACCAAAGCGGGCTTCTCATGATGGACTCCTGTTTTCTTCCCTTCCCCCTCCGGGGGAAGGTAACTCTTAGGCGGTCGGCAGCTCGATAGCACTGGCCTTCTCGCCGCCGCTCAGCACGGTGAGCAGTGGCGGGCGACCGTGTGGGGTTTGCACGAAGTGGTCGGCATCGGCACCGGCGATCGAAACGCGGATGCGGCTGCCCTTGGCGAAGCGCCAGGCGGTGGGCAGCAGCGCGAACCGTAGAAGTTGCGGCTGACCCACCGGCATCGGCTTCGCCGCCGCGCGCGAGAAGCTGCGCCAAGGCCAGGTGGTGCGGTAGTTGCGTGGTGCCGGTGCCTCGGCGCGATGGATCGCGCGCAGCAGCCCCTCGGTGACATAACGCGCCGTGCCGTCGGCCTCGATCTCGGTGAGATAGACGAACACCGCGGCGTCGAGCTCGCTCGACGCCAGCCACAACGACACCACGGGATGGCCGGCGATCTCCAGATCACGCTCCAGCGCCGGGCCGGTGAAGCTCAGCAACTGGTCCTGCCGTTTCGACCAATCGGCGTAGTAGGCCGTGGCATCGATGCCGGCGATGCGCTCGTAGCGCGTCTGGAAACCGGTGCCGGCGGCGAAGTTCGCCTGATACGTCACCGCGCTCGGTGTGTCGGGCTGCGCCGTCGCGAGCTGCCCGTCGGGCGCGGTGTAGAGCCGTGCCGTGCCGCTCACTGGCGGCCACGCGGTCGCCGCGCGCCACTCCTCGGCGTGCACGGTGAAATAGTGGATCGGCGCCTCGTCCTTCAGCCCGGTGTCGCGGCCGGCGAGGTGTTGGTCGAAGAAACGCAACACCTCGCCCAGCACCGGCAGCTCGGGTTCGACACGGGAACGCCACGGAGAAGAGTTCACACGTGCACCATGATCCCACGGCCCCAGCATCACGCGGCGTTCGGCGTTGGGCAGCGTGAGGTACCGCGACAGCGTGCCGTTGGCATAGCCGGCGCCGTCCATCCAGCCGGAGATCGCGTAGACCGCGACGTCCTCGGGAATCTGGTCGAGGTAGTTGTAGGGGCTGAACGCGGCCGGCGTGAACGCGGGATCGTAGGGCAGCGAGTCGTCGCGGAATTTGAACTCCGTCATGAAGTCGGGCATGCGGAAGTTCGCGAGATGCTCCCGCACCGCGGCGCGCGCCAGCGATCCGTCGGTATCGGCGTCGACCGGCTGCGGCCCCTTCAGCGCGGGATTGCTGAAGTAGGAGAACTGGCTGCGCAGATCGCGCCGGTCGTGATCGAGCGCCAGCATCAGCTCGTCATAGACCAGCGCCAGCCGCTTGATCAGCATGCCGCCGGGATAATAGTTGTCGCTCCAGGTATCCCAGACTGCGAAAAGCGGCGCGATCGCCTTGACCGCCTTGTGCCCGGTGCTGGCGAGGAAATCGCAGGCGGCGCCGAGATAGGAGATGCCGGTGGCGCCGATCGCGCCGTCGCTCCAGGGCTGCGCCACGATCCAGTCGGCGATGGCGCGATAGTCGTCGCGCTCGCGCGGCGAGCGGAAGGAATCGCGCGTGCCGAAGCTGGCGCCGGTGCCGCGCGCGTCGACCACGACCACGGCGTAGCCGCGCGCGGTGAACATGTCGCGGTAGCGGTAGGAATTCGGCGAAGCCTCGACATCGTTGGCGCCCTCGGCCAGCTCGAAGCGCCTGACATAGGGCGTGAGGATCAGCACCGTGGGCCTGCGCCGCGATGCGTCGCCGTCCGGCAGATGCACGTCGAGCGCGATGCGGCAGCCATCGGCCATGGCGACGTAGAGCGAAAACGGCTTGCCGATCGCGTGCTCGGCCGGCCGGCTGGCGAAGTAGCGGCTGGGCGGCACCTTCCAGGCCGAGCCAAGGTCGTCACGATCGGGCATGGCGTTCTCCCCTCCCTCACCTTCCTGCGCCAGCGGGCGAAGGTAAAGACGTCGATGACACCTTCATCGTCCCGGGAACCGGCCGCCCTGGCGCAGGATTTCGTGCCACGTGAGTCCCGATGGCGGCTGGCGCGCGGTGTTCCAGAAGATCGTCCCGTTTCCGGCGCCGGCCACATGCGGCTGTGGCTGCGGCTGCGGCGGCGGTGATGGCGCCCGCTTCGGCCTCGGCGGATCGGGCGGCCCCAGCCCCTTCAGCACGATCGGCGGCCGCGGTTCTTCGGGCGCGGCTATCGCACATGGATTGCTATGGTTTTCCTTCTCCCCGCGTATGCGGGGAGAAGG
>LNFM01004196.1_pt1 | contig 41519 bp, 45 predicted proteins | sample 596031 | NCBI WGS metagenome assembly LNFM01 (sample SAMN04254537, study PRJNA301005) | activated carbon metagenome | isolation source: dual media filters at the Ann Arbor, Michigan drinking water treatment plant | place: USA: Ann Arbor
CGAGCAGAAGATCGAGATCAAGGCCTCGAGCGGCCTCTCGGACGACGAGATCACCAACATGGTGCGCGACGCCGAGTCGCACGCCGACGAGGACCGGCGCCTGCGCAGGGTCGCCGACGCCCGCAACGGCGCCGAGGCCCGCGTGCACGAGGCCGAGCGCCAGCTGAAGGACAACGGCGACAAGGTCGACGAGTCCGTGCGGCGCGACCTGCAGGGGGCCATCGACGCCGCCAAGACCGCCGCGGCGGGCGAGGACCCCGACGACATCGAGGCCAAGACCACGGCCCTGACCGAGGTGCTCCACCGCCTCTCCGAGCAGGTCTACGCCCAGGCGTCGGCCCAGCAGGAGTCCGCGGCGGGCAACGGCGCCCCCGACGACACCGTCGAGGACGCCGAGTACGAGGTCATCGACGAGGACGCCACGAAGGCGTCCTGACCACCACCACTCCACCACACACCCGAGAGGAGGACGCCATGCCGGCAGTCGTGCGCTTCGACCCCTTCCGCGACATCACCAGCCTGCGGGACGAGATGAACCGCCTGTTCAGCAGGACCGTGGGCGACGGGGTGTCGTCGGGGTCCAGCTGGACCCCCGCGGTGGACATCTTCGACACGGAGGACGCCATCGTCCTGAAGGCCGAGCTCCCCGGGCTCGCGACGGGGGACATCGACATCGAGATCGACGACAACGTCCTCACCCTCAAGGGCGAGCGGCGCTTCACGGAGCCGGTCGACGAGGGTCGGTTCCACCGCCTCGAGCGGGCCTACGGGCACTTCCAGCGGAGCGTGACGCTGCCGCCGGCCGTGAAGGCGGACGAGATCTCCGCCGACATGGAGAACGGCGTGCTCACCGTGCGCGTCCCGAAGGCGGACGAGGTGAGGCCGCGCAAGATCGCCATCGCGGCGTCGGCGTGACGGAGGACCCGCAGGGGCGGGAGCGGGCGGCGGCGGAGGACGACCGCGAGGTCGGCACCGCCCCGCCGGCCGGCGCCGTGACGGAGGACGACGGGGCCGCCGAGGAGGCGGCCCCCGAGCCCACCGAGCTCGAGCGCGTGTCCGCGGAGCGCGACCAGTACCTGGACGCGCTGCAGCGGCTGAAGGCCGAGTTCGACAACTTCCGCAAGCGCAACGAACGCGAGCGCCAGACGGTGGCCCTCGGGGCGACCCGGGACGTCGTCCGCGGCCTGCTCCCCGTGATGGACAACCTGGAGCGCGCCGTCGCGGCCCTGGGCGACCAGGGCGAGGGCATCGTCGCCGGCCTCGAGATGGTGCGCGGCCAGCTCGCCGGGCTCCTGACCGGGCACGGCGTCGAGGAGATCCCGGCCCACGGCGAGGCGTTCGACCCGATGGTGCACGAGGCGATCGCCTCGGTCCCGTCCCCGGGCCACCCCGAGGGGACGGTCGTCGAGGTCGTCGAGAAGGGCTACCGCCAGGCGGAGCACGTCCTGCGGCCGACCCGCGTCGTCATCGCGGCCCGGCCCGCCGAGTAGGAGACAGGTGCAGGACCACTACGAGACATTGGGCGTCGGTCGCACCGCGACCGCCGACGACATCAAGAAGGCGTACCGGAAGCTGGCGCGCGTCCACCACCCGGACGCGAACCCCGGCGACGCCTCGGCGGAGGAGCGCTTCAAGGAGATCTCCCACGCCCACGACGTTCTGGCGGACCCCGCCAAGCGCAAGGAGTACGACGACCGCCTGCGCTTCGGCGGGCGCATGCCGAACGGCGGCGGGGGCGCCGCGGGCGGCCCCGACATGGGCGGGTTCGGCGACTTCGCCGACATGTTCTCGACCATCTTCCGCACCGCGAAGGGCGGACGGACGACGACCGAGCCGCCGGCGGCCCGCCGCGGCGCGGACGTCGAGGTCGAGGTGAACCTCTCGTTCGACCAGGCGATGGCGGGCGCCCAGGTGCCCGTGTCGGTCGAGACGCCCGTCGCGTGCTCCGACTGCTCCGGCACCGGGGCGAAGCCGGGCACCAGCCCGCGCCTGTGCCCCGAGTGCAAGGGCCGCGGGGTGCGCGGCCGCGACGGCGGGGCGTTCGCGTTCAGCGAGCCGTGCCCGCGGTGCGGCGGCAACGGGACCGTCATCGACGACCCGTGCCCGACGTGCGGCGGCTCGGGCAGCACCCACACCCGCACGCAGATCAAGGTGAAGATCCCGCCGGGCGTCAAGGACGGCACCCGCGTGCGGCTGAAGGGCAAGGGGCAGGCCGGCACCCGCGGCGGGCCGGCGGGCGACCTGCAGGTGCTGACCCGCGTCGCGCCGAGCCGGCTCTACACCCGCAAGGGCGACGACCTCGTCCTGAACGTGCCCGTCACGTTCGCCGAGGCGGCCCTCGGGGCGCAGGTCGAGGTGCCGACCCTGGAGGGACGGGTCAAGCTGACGGTGCCCCCCGGCAGCCCCGACGGCCGCGCCCTGCGCCTCGCCGGCAAGGGCGCCCCGCGCCTGAAGGGCGGGGGCCGTGGCGACCTGATCGCGACGCTGCGCCTCGACGTGCCGCGCGAGCTCTCGGACAAGCAGCGCAAGGCGCTCGAGAAGTACGCCGAGCTCGACGGCCGCGACCCGCGGGAGACGCTGTTCTCGTGAGCACCCGGGGCGCCCAGGAGCGGGTCTTCCTGATCGGCATCGCCGCCGAGCTCGCCGGCATGCACCCCCAGACGCTGCGGGTGTACGAGCGACGGGGCCTGATCACGCCGCGGCGGACGGCGCGCAACACGCGCGTCTACTCCGAGCGCGACGTGGCGCTGCTGCGGCGCATCCAGGAGCTGTCGGAGGCCGGCCTGAACCTCGCGGGCGTCGAGCGCGTGCTCGACCTGGAGGGGCGGCTCGCCCGCGCCGAGCGGCGGTGCCGGGACCTGAGGGACGAGATGGACCGGATGCGTGAGGACCACCGGCGCGACCTGGCCGCCGCCCGCGCGGCGCGCGGGCAGATCGTGGTCGCGGTGCGGGGCGAGACCGCCCTCGTGCCGCGGCACGCGCCGGTCGTGCGGACGAGGACGACGAGGGGGACGATCTGATGGCCGTGGACAAGCCCACCGAGAAGGCCCAGGAGGCCATCGCCGCCTCCGCGTCGATCGCCGGGGAGCGTGGCAACCCGGTCGTGGAGCCCGACCACCTGCTCCAGGCGCTGCTCGACGCCCGGGAGGGCGTGGTCGAGCCGGTGCTGCAGCGGGCGGGTGCCGGCATGGCGGGTCTGCGCGCCGACACCGGCGCGGCGATGGGCCGCCACCCGCAGGTCAGCGGGTCGCCGACCGGCGCCCAGCTCTCCAACCCCTACCGGGCCGTGCTGCGCCGCGCCGGCCGCGAGGCCGAGGGGCTCGGCGACGAGTACATCTCGACGGAGCACCTGCTGCTCGCGCTCGTCGAGGAGCCGTCGCCCGCCCGCGAGGCGCTGCGCGCGAACGGCGTCACCCGCGAGGGGCTGCTGAACGCCCTGCGCGCCGTGCGCGGCTCGGCCCGCGTCACCGACCCGAACCCCGAGGACAAGTACCAGGCCCTCGAGCAGTACGGCCGCGACCTCACCGAGGCGGCCGAGTCGGGCGCCCTCGACCCCGTCGTCGGGCGCGACGAGGAGATCCGCCGCGTCATCCAGGTGCTGTCGCGGCGCACGAAGAACAACCCGGTGCTGATCGGCGAGCCCGGCACCGGCAAGACGGCGATCGTCGAGGGGCTCGCCCAGCGGATCGTGGCGGGCGACATCCCCGAGGGCCTCGCCGGCAAGCGCGTCATCGCGCTCGACGTCGGCGCGCTGCTCGCCGGCGCCAAGTACCGCGGCGAGTTCGAGGACCGGTTGAAGGCCGTCCTCAAGGAGATCGAGGACGCCGCCGGCGAGGTCATCCTCTTCATCGACGAGCTCCACACCATCGTCGGCGCCGGAGCGGCCGAGGGCGCCGTCGACGCCGCCAACCTGCTGAAGCCGATGCTGGCCCGCGGCGCGCTCCGCGCGGTGGGCGCCACGACCCTCGACGAGTACCGCAAGTACGTCGAGAAGGACGCGGCCCTCGAGCGGCGCTTCCAGCCCGTCAACGTCGGCGAGCCGTCGGTGGAGGCGACCGTCGCGATCCTCCGTGGCCTGAAGGAGCGGTACGAGGTCCACCACGGCGTGCGCATCCAGGACGGCGCCCTCGTCGCCGCCGCGCGGCTGTCGGACCGCTACATCACCTCCCGCTTCCTCCCGGACAAGGCCATCGACCTGATGGACGAGGCCGCCAGTCGCCTGCGGATCGAGATCGACTCCGTCCCGGCGGAGCTCGACCAGGTGCAGCGGCGCGTCATGCAGCTCGAGATCGAGCTGCAGGCCCTGGAGGCCGAGACCGACACCGGCTCGGCGGGGCGCCGCGACGCGATCCGCGAGGAGCTGGCGACCCTGCGCGAGGAGGGCGACGCGATGCGCGCCCACTGGGACCAGGAGAAGGCGACCATCGGCCGCATCCGCTCCATCAAGGAGCAGATCGAGGCGGCCCGCCAGGAGCTGGAGCGCGCCGAGCGCGAGGCCGACCTGGAGGGCGCCGCCCGGCTGCGCTACGGCACCCTCCCCGAGCTCGAGAAGGCCCTCGTCACCGCGAACGACGAGCTGGCGGAGCAGCAGGTCACCCGCCGGATGCTGAAGGAGGAGGTCGACGAGGAGGACGTCGCCGAGGTCGTCGCCGCGTGGACCGGCGTGCCCGTCAGCCGCCTGCTGGAGGGGGAGGTCGAGAAGCTCCTGCACATGGAGGAGCGCCTCCACGAGCGCGTCATCGGCCAGGAGGAGGCGGTCGCCGCCGTCGCCAACGCGCTGCGCCGCGCGCGGGCAGGCCTCTCCGACCCGGACCGCCCGATCGGCTCGTTCATCTTCCTCGGCCCCACCGGCGTCGGGAAGACGGAGCTCGCGCGCGCCCTCGCCGAGTTCATGTTCGACGACGAGCGGGCGATGGTCCGCGTCGACATGAGCGAGTACATGGAGCGCCACTCGGTGGCCCGCCTGATCGGCGCGCCCCCCGGCTACGTCGGGTTCGACGAGGGCGGCCAGCTCACCGAGGCCGTCCGCCGCCGCCCCTACGCGGTGCTGCTGCTCGACGAGATCGAGAAGGCCCACGCCGACGTCTTCAACGTGCTGCTGCAACTCCTCGACGACGGCCGCCTCACCGACGGCCAGGGCCGCGTCGTGGACTTCACGAACACCGTCGTGATCATGACGAGCAACATCGGCAGCCAGTTCCTCACCGACGGCATCGCCGAGGACATCGCGGAGGAGCGGGTGATGGGCGCCCTCCGCGACCACTTCCGCCCCGAGTTCCTCAACCGCGTCGACGAGATCGTGCTGTTCGGCCGCCTCGGGCGGGAGGAGCTGCACCGGATCGTGCGCCTCCAGGCGGCGCGCCTGCGGGGACGCCTCGCGCTGCGGGGGGTGGAGCTGGAGATCACCGCCGCCGCCGCCGACCTGCTGGCCCGCGACGGCTACGACCCCGCCTACGGGGCGCGCCCCCTCAAGCGGCTGGTGCAGCGCAGGATCGAGAACCCCCTCGCCCAGAAGATGCTGGGCGGCGAGATCCGCGACGGCGACCACCTGGTGGTCGACGCCGACGGGGACGACCTGACCTTCACGGTCGGCGCCCCCACCGCCGCCTCCGCCTAGGCCGTCCAGCCCCCCGGGTCCGCGCCGCCGCCGGCGGCGCGGGCCAGGGCCCGCCGCCACGCGCGTTCGTCGTCGGGCAGCACCGGCTCCGGGGCCGACCAGTGGACGGCGGTGGCCTCGCCGCCGGTCACGACCACGGCGAGGCGCTGACGGCGCATCCCGCCCGGCAGCGTCCGGTCGGGACGGGAGCGCTCGAGGGCGGTCCGCGCCCCCGCGGAGATCTCGTGGGCCGGGGGGTGCCCGTCGCCCCAGCGCACCAGGTACGGCCCGGCCTCGGCCGCCGGCATCACGACGAGGCGGATGATCCGGCCCGCCGCGGGGTCGTGCGGCTCCGGCTCGTAGGGGTGCGGGTCGGCGGGCCCGGGGAGCGGGGCGACGGGCTCGACGCCGTGCGCGCCCGGGCTGACGGGCGCCGGCGGCAGGTGGTACCGCATGTCCCATGTATCGGCCGCGGGACCCCGGTCCACGACCCCCCGCGGCGTCAGTCGCGGGTGGCGACCGCCCCGAGCCCGCTGAGGACGCCGCCGATGGCCGCGACGGCGGCGAGGTAAAGCCCGAACTGGCGCGACAGGAACTCGGCCGGCTCGGGCATCACCAGGAACCGGTACCCCACGAGCCCGGCGGCGACGGCGGACGCGACCACCATCGTCCACGCGAGGGCGTCGGCCTGGCGCTCCGACAGGGCCAGCACGCCGCGGTCGTCGAGCAGCGTCGCGATCGCCGCGCCGGCGAGCACCACCCCCAGGACGAGCGCGACGCGCGCCACCGTCGTCGCCGCCCAGCCGCTCGCGCTCGTCGCCGAGAACGGCGGGCCGAGGTTCGTGGCGTACCAGGGCAGCAGCACGCCGACGACGACGGCGAGGCCGCAGACCAGGCCGACGAAGGCGGGGCCGGCCGTGGCGCCCGCGCGCGGCGCGCGGGCGGTCGGGATGGCGGGGCGTCGGGCCGTGGGCATCGCCGCCCACGGTACCGGGCCCCGGCACCCCCCGCGCGCCCTCGGCTAGTGTCCTGATGCGAAATTTCGGTGGCACTTCCCGGCTGCATCGCGGCGCGATGCTGCGTCCTCGGCAGACCCGGTATTCCCGATACCGGGTCTGACCTGCGTCCTTGCCTCCCGTGCGATTCGCTCGGGAACCGCATACGAACTTCCGAATCAGGACACTCGTCTTGCCCGTCGTGTCACGCAGACCGGACTTCTTCATCCTCGGCGCCCCCAAGTGCGGCACCACGGCCCTCAGCGAGTACCTGCGGCAGCACGAGCGGGTGTTCGTCTCGACGCCGAAGGAGCCGCACTACTTCTGCGAGGACTTCGACTACTACTACGCGCCGGGGCACCGCTCGCTCGACCACTACCTGCGCCTCTACGACGCGGCCGGTGACGACCACCTCGCCGTCGGCGAGGCGTCGGTCTGGTACCTGTACTCGCAGACCGCCGCCCGGGAGATCATGCGGTTCGACCCGCGGGCGCGGGTGATCGTGATGGTCCGCAACCCCGTCGATCTGGTCCCCTCGCTGCACTCCCAGATGAGCTACATGCTCGACGAGCGCGAACCGGACGTGGAGGCCGCGTGGCGGCTGCAGGCCGCCCGCGCGCGCGGCGCGTCGCTCCCCTCCACCGTGCGGGTGCCGGAGTTCCTGCAGTACGGGGAGGCCGCGAAGCTCGGCGCGCAGCTGCGGCGCGTCTACGCGCACGTCCCGTGCGAGCAGGTGAAGGTGCTGGTCTTCGACGACCTCCGCGCCGACACCGGGGCCGTGTACCGGGAGGCGCTCGAGTTCCTCGGCGTCCCCGACGACGGCCGCACCGAGTTCCCCCGCGTCAACGAGAACAAGGTCCACCAGCGCGCCGCCGTCGCCCGCTTCACCCAGCGGCCCCCGTCCGCCCTCGTCGCGGTGGCGAAGGGCGTGAAGCGCGTCGCGCGCGTCGAGCGCCTCGGCGTCCTCGACCGGGTGCGCCGCTCCAACCGCCAGGTCGCCCGCCGGGCCGAGATCTCCCCGGCGTTCGCCGAGGAGCTGAAGGACCACTTCCGCGACGACGTCCGCGACCTCGGCGAGCTGATCGGGCGCGACCTCAGCGCCTGGACCGACTAGTGCTCCGCGCCGGAAGTTCGGTGTGCTCCCGGCCCCGAAAATCCCGCGGGCCGAGGAAGAGGGAGATTCCCATGGTGGTGGTCATGGGGACGAGTGATGACGACGGCTCCGCGATGATTTGCAGGCTGCCGGAGTGCTTCGGCCTGCCGACCGGGGTGGGCGTCGCGGTGCTCGTCGCCGCGATCCTCGCGGTCGACGCGGTGATCTGGTTCGGGGTGGTGCGGCCCCGGATCCGGGCGGGGAGGGACGCCGCCCGGACCGACGCCGCCGTGGCGCTCGGGGGCGAGCCCCCGCTGCGGGAGGGGGCCGTCCGCTCGCTCGGTGAGCTCACGCGCGGGCGGGCGCAGGCACGCGGCAACGGCCACCTCGCCGTCACGGACGACGCGATCGTCTTCACCCTCGCCGTCCCACGGCGGACGCTGCGCATCCCCCGCGACCACGTCACGGGCGTCGAGGAGGTGCGGACCCACCTCGGGAAGTGGGTGGGGCGACCGGTGCTGCGCGTCGACTTCCTGCGGGAGGACGGGCAGCCGGACGCGATCGCGTTCGACGTCGGCCGGGACCGCGACGGGTGGCGGGCGGCCCTCACCCCGGGGTGACCCGGTGGCGGGTGGTACTCTCGGCCGACCCCGGTTCAGCAGCGCCCAAGGAGTCCGGACAGTGCCGACCTACATCCTGCTCAGCACCCTCAGCCCGCACGGCGTGGGAACGCTCAAGGCGAACCCGCAGCGACTCCTCGAGGTCAACGACGAGATCGAGCAGATGGGGGCGAAGGTCATCCAGCAGTGGGCGGTCCTCGGGCCCTACGACTTCGTGAACATCGTCGAGGCGCCCGACGAGAAGGTGATCGCGCGGGTGTCGGTCGAGCTCGCCGCGCGCGGCACGGCGCACTTCCAGACGATGACCGCCATCCCGGTCGATGAGTTCCTCTCCCTCCTGAAGTGAGCGGGACCGGCCGCCGGGGGCGCTGGCTGCTCGCCGGGGGCGTCATCGGCGTGGCGCTGACCCCCGGGGCCCGCCGGGCGGGGCTCGGCCTGCGGGCGCGGGTGACGCGGCTCGGCCGGTCGACGGGTGACCCCGTCGCGCCGTTCCGCGAGGCCCCCTGCTACGCCCACGACGCCCGCGTCCCGGACGCCCCCCGCACGGAGGAGGCGGCCCGATAGGCGCCACCTGGCGCGCCGAGGTGCTGGTGCCGACGCACCGCATCGTCTTCGCCCTGAAGGACGGGGAGGTCGTCGAGATGCGGGCCCCCTCCACCGCCGGCACGTTCGGCGCCTACCGCACGCTGCCCGACGCCGTCCACGGCATGATCGCGTGGCCGAACACCGTCCTCCTGACCGGACCGGAGGTCGTGGTGGTCGACCCCGGGTACGCCACCCAGGGAGACGTGCTCGAGGGGGCGCTCCGGGCGCGCGGGCTGACGCCGGACGACGTGCGCACCGTGCTGATGACGCACCTGCACTCCGACCACGTGTCGGCCCTCCCGCAGCTCGGCGACGTCGACCTGCACGTCCACGAGATCGAGCTCAGGGAGCCCCACGCCCACGCCGGGCGCGGCGCCCGCGACCGCGCCCGGGAGCGCCCGATGGGCGGCGACGCCGGCGAGGTCCTGCCCGGCGTCCGGTGGATCCTCACCCCCGGCCACACCGAGGGTCACGTCGCCTGGTTCGTCGACACCGACGAGGGCGTCACCGCCATCGCCGGGGACACCCTCGGCCCCGACCCCGCGTGGTTCGCGACGATGGACCTGCCCGCCGGTTTCCCGCGCCGCGACGACCACCTCGCCGCGTTCCGCGCCATCCGCGCGCAGGGCCCGGCGGTCGTGATCCCCGGTCACACCCCGCCCGTCCGGCTCGCCGGCGGGTGAGCGTGGCGGGGCCGTCCGGCAGGGCTCGGCGCCCGGGACGTCGAATGCCCACGGCGACCGCGTTCCACCGCCATCGCACCGACCGAGGAGTGTTCACGTGAACTCGCTCACCCGCGAGCAGAGGATGCTCGGCGCCGCGGGCGCCTGCGTCCTCTTCATCATCAGCCTGTTCTTCTCGTGGTACGGCACCGGTGATCTCACCGTCAGCGGCCAGGACGTCGTCCCGTCCTGGTGGATCCTGCTGATCTTCGCCGCCGGCGCCGCCGCGCTGCTGGCCGCCGACGCCTTCAACTTCGAGCTCCCCGCCGTCATCAGCCCCGCCGCCTGGGCCGCCTACCTCACCAGCGTCACGTTCATCGTGACCCTCATGATCTTCCTGGAGGGCGGCAGCGGGTTCGGCCGCAAGTTCGGCCTGTTCCTCGCCCTCCTGTTCTCGCTCGTCGCCACCGTGCTCGCCGTCGTCCACTGGCGGGAGGAGGCGAAGTAGACTCGCCCCTCCGCTCCCCCCGACCATGAAGGGGAACCGCCATGGGACTCGTCGACAAGGCCAAAGAGACCGCGAAGAAGGCGGCCGACGCCGCCCAGAAGGGCGCCGGCGAGGCGCGTGACAAGGCGCAGGAGCTCGGTCTGCGGCGGAAGATGAACGCGCTGGCGGAGGACCTCGGTCACGTGGTCGTCCGCCAGCGCGACGGCGAGGCCGGCCTCGACGCCGAGGTCGACCGGCTCGTCTCCGAGATCCGCGCGGCGCGCGCGGAGATCGAGGCCCTCGAGGAGGGGTAGCCCCCGGCGTCCGCCCCTACGGGCGGGCGGGGCGCGGCCGGGCCGGTGGCGGGGCCTTCAGCGTCACGGGCCGCACGAGGCCGGACACGCCGAGGCGCCCGCGCGTCTCGACGGTCACCTCGACGGGGCCCGAGACGACGGCGCCCCGTGCGCGGCGGTTCCACCCGATGACGTGCCGGCCGGCACGCAGCGGGCGGCCGCTGGCGAGGGTCGCGATCGGCGTCCCCGCCGTCGTGCGCACGCGTACCGTCACGCGGGCCGGTGACAGCAGCCGGAACCGGACGGCGAGGCGCGCCGTCACCGAGCGGCCGGAGCGGCGGGCGCTCGACGCGGCGTTCAGGGAGGAGAGCGTCCGGTCGAAGATGATCCGCCGGCGCTGCTCCGTGACTCCGGAGCCGTCGTCGGGGACGTGGCGGGCCACGACGACGTAGACGCCGTCGCCGAGCCTCAGGCGGCGCGGGTCGAGCCGCACGGCGGCCGCCCCGGGGCCGACGCGGCCCTCCCAGAGCCGGCGCGTCGGACGCCCCGACTTCTTCGCCACCGTCACGCGGGCGGTGCCCGGCCGCGTCGCCCGCACCACGAGGGTCGTCGCGTCGTCGACGCGGTCCGCGTTGGCGGACAGGCGGAACGGCGGGGGCTCGACCGTCACGCCGTCGTACGACATGACGATCGCGTCGCTCAGGCTGCGGGCGCCCGACCAGGGGATGACGAGCTCGTCGCGGACCGCGAGCTGGGCGCTGCCGCCGGCGTCCATCGCGATCGCCGTGCGGGCGCCGAGGCCCGCCATCAGCGTCGCCTGCTCCGCCACCGTCATCCCGGGGCTCCCCTGCGCGGGGCCCTCGGTCGTCACGAACAGGCGGGTGCCGTCCCCGGTCTGCCCGACGGCCGAGCGCGACGTGCGGGAGCCGGTCTGGCCGCTCGTGAAGCCCTCCCCGGCACTCGCGATCGGCGACCCGTTCCTCACGAGGGCCGGGCCCCCGCCGATGGCGTCGAGCGCCCCCGCCGGCAGGGCCGCCATCGACGGCGTGATCGTCACGCGGCGGCCGAGCGGCAGGTCCGAGACGAGGGTGGTCCCCGCGGACCCGACGCCGGTGAGGACCATGTGCCCCGCGCCGATCGTCATGCCGCCGCCGGAGGACGTCGCGATGACGGTGCCGTTGACCGGCGCGTTCGGGGTGAGCGGCGACGGCTGGTCGAGGCGGATCCGGACCTCGTAGCGCGAGCCGCCCGCGGGGGTCGTCGCCGACCCGAGGCCCGGTGTGTAGACGATCGTCTCGCTGCCGCGCTTCGCCGGGCGGTTCACGCCCTGGAAGGCGCGCGGCAGGAACGTCGTGACGCCCGCGGGGTCCACGGCCTGGAAGCGGCCCTGCAGCGCGAGGACGACGGCGTCGAGCCCGCCGCCCGGCAGCATCACCAACGCCGACCGGCTCGCCTCCGGCTCGTGGACCAGGTCGCCGCCGGCGAGGAACACGCCGCTCGGGTCGTTGGTGGTGTAGCTGAAGAAGTCGCCGTTGATCCCGGCGACCGCGCCCGAGCCGAGGCGGGCGCCCATCGCGCCCGTCAGCGAGCCGCGCCGGACCGGGGACCCGCCGAGGAGCACCGGCGCGAGGCTGACGCGCGGCCCGAGCGGGGCGCGCACGACGTGCACCACCTGGCCGCTGCCCTGGACGATCCGCTGGTAGCCGACGCCGGGGGCGACCTCCTGGATCGCCGGAGGCTTCGGGGGCGGCAGCGCCTCGACGGGCGCCGCGACGGCGGCGCCCGGGACGGCGAGGAGGACGGCGAGCGTGGTGAGACGGGTCCGCGACATGGCCGCGAACCCAATCACGTGACGGCGATGTCACCCAGGACGGCGGGCCCCCCGGGGTCTGCGAGACTCGGCCGGTGACCATCGCCCTCCTGGCGGTCGCGCTCGCCGCGCTCGCCGCGGCCGCCGTCCTCGGCGTCGCCGTGCGGCGGTCGCGCGTCTCCGCCGCCGCCGCCCGCGCCGAGGCCTCCGCGGCGATCGTGGCCGCCGGGATCGCCGAGGAACGGCGCCACCAGCTCCTCGGCGGGCTGCCGTTCACCGCGATGCGGGTCGACCGCGACGCGCGGGTGGTCGAGGCGAACCGCGCCGGGCTCGAGCGGTTCCCCTTCCTGGCCCGGGGGATGAGCGTGCTCGAGGCGTTCAGCGAGCACGAGCTGGCCGGGCGCGTGCAGTCCGCCCTCGACGACATGGCCGCCGAGCGCTTCGAGGTGCGGCTCTTCGCCGACGGCCGTCGCACGTACCGCGTGGCCGTCGAGCCGTACGAGGTGGGGGACACCCGCGAGGCCGTCGTGTTCCTCACCGACGCGAGCGAGGCCGCCGACTACCAGGAGCTGCGGTCCCAGTTCGTCGCCAACGTCTCCCACGAGCTGCGGACGCCGCTCACCGGGCTGCGGGTGCTGCTCGAGGCGCTCGACGACCCCGCCATGGACGAGGGCACGCGCCGCGACTTCGTCGGGCGGGCGTCGCGCGAGACGGCGCGGCTCGAGGCCCTGATCGCGGACATCCTGTTCCTCTCGGAGCTGGAGGCGACGCAGGGCATGCCCTCCGGCTCCCGCAGCGACCTCGCCGTCGCCGTCGCCGCGACCGCCCAGGAGCTCGCCCCGGCGGCGGCCGAGCAGCGCGTGCGGCTCGTCGTGGACGGCGACGAGGAGGCCTGGACCCCCCTCACGGAGCGGATGGCCCGCACCGTCGTGCGCAACCTCGTCGAGAACGCCGTCAAGTACGCCGGCCACGGGGCGACGGCCACGGCGACGGTGCGGCGCCGGGGTGGGGACGTCGTGCTGACGGTCGCCGACGACGGGGCCGGCATCCCCGAGATGCACCTGCCGCACGTCTTCGAGCGCTTCTACCGCGCGGACCCGTCGCGGTCGAAGCGCATGGGGGGCACCGGGCTCGGGATGTCCATCGTGAAGCACATCGCCGAGCGGTTCGGGGGGACCGCCGAGGCGACCTCCCGGGAGGGCTTCGGCACGACCGTGACGATCACGATCCCGGCCCCGGAGGACGCGGGCGGCCCCTGAGCGCGGCCCGTGATAGCGTCCCGCGTCGCCGTATGGCCGTGCCCCTCATGGACATCCAGGCCCAGTACGGGCCCCTCCGCGCCGAGCTCGACGCCGCACTCGCGGGCGTCCTCGACAGCGGTCGCTTCATCCTCGGTCCCGAGGGCCGCGCCCTGGAGGCCACCGTCTCGGAGCGGCTCGACGGGCGCCCGTGCGCGGGCGTCGCGAACGGCACCGACGCGCTCGTGATCGCGCTGAACGCGCTGGACGTCGGGCCGGGCGACGAGGTCATCACGACGCCGTACACCTTCTACGCGACGGCCGAGGCGATCGCGCGGGTCGGCGCCACCCCCGTCTTCGCCGACATCGACCCCGTCACGTACTGCCTCGACCCGGCGCGGGTCCGCGAGCGGATCGGGCCCCGCACCAGGGCGATCCTCCCGGTGCACATCTTCGGCCACCCCGCCGACATGCCGGCGATCATGGACATCGCGCGGGAGCACGGGCTGGTCGTCGTCGAGGACTCCGCGCAGGCGTTCGGCGCGCGGACCCCGGACGGCGAGATCGGCACCTACGGCGACGCGGCGACCTTCAGCTTCTTCCCGACGAAGAACTTCCCGGGGATGGGCGACGGGGGCATGGTCGTCTGCCGCGACGAGGCGCTCGCCGACCGGGTGAAGCGCCTGCGCTTCCACGGCTCGAAGGACAAGGTCGTGTTCGAGGAGGTCGGGTACAACTCGCGCCTCGACGACCTCCAGGCCGCGATCATCCGCGTCTTCTACCCGCACCTCGACGGCTGGAACGCCGCGCGCGCGCAGGCCGCCGCCTGGTACGCCGAGGAGGGCCTCGGCGACGTCATGACGCTCCCGGCCACCGCCGACGGCGCCCGCCACATCTTCCACCTGTTCATGGCGCGGCACCCGCGGCGCGACGACATCCGCGCGGGGCTGGCCGACGCCGGCGTCGCGAGCGCCGTCTACTACGGCATCCCGATGCACCTGCAGCCGGTCTTCTCCGGCCTCGGGTACACGACGGGGGACCTCCCGGTGGCCGAGGAGGCCGCCGCGACCGCCCTCGCGCTGCCGATGCACCCGAACCTCACCCGCGACGACGTGGCCGAGGTGGTCGCCGCCGCGAGCCGCGCCCTGGAGAGCGCCGGCGCCGCGCCGTCGTCCTAGTGCCCCGATCCAGGAGTTCGGCGGCACTTCCCGGCTGCATCGCGGCGCGATGCTGCGTCCTCGGCAGACCCGGTATTCCCGATACCGGGCCTGACCTGCGTCCTTGCCTCGCTTGCGATTCGCTCGGGAACGGAGGTGACCGGCCCGTGAGGATCTGGGTCGACATCACCAACTCCCCGCACGCGGTCATCTTCCGTCCGCTGATCGCGCGCCTGCGCGACCGGGGGCACGAGGTGACGGTCACCGCCCGCGAGTTCGCCCAGACGATCGGGCTGCTCGACCGCTTCGGGATCGCGTACACGAGCATCGGCGCCCACGGCGGCGGGGCGCCGCGCGACAAGGCCCGCGCCATGGCGGAGAGGTCGTCCGCGCTGAAGCGCTTCGCCCGCCGCGAGCGGTTCGACCTGGCCGTCGCGCACGGCAGCACCGACCAGCCGTTCGCCGCGCGCCTCGCGGGCACGCCCCAGGTCACGATGTTCGACTACGAGTACGCGACGGCGATGCACCACTGGAACGGCCGGTGGGCGACCCGCGTGCTGGTGCCCGCCGCGATCCCCGAGGGGGCCCTCGCCCGGTACGGCATGCGCCCGCCGAAGCTGGTGCGGTACCCGGGCCTGAAGGAGGAGTACTACCTCGCCGACCACGCCGTCGACCCGGGCGTCGTCGCCGAGCTGGGGCTCGACCCCGGCGGGGTGATCGCCGTCCTGCGTCCGCCGCCGGAGGTCACCCTCTACCACCGGGGCGCGTCGACGGACCTGTTCGCCGCGACGCTCGCCCGGCTGCTCGACGCCGCCCCCGGCGTGCAGACCGTGGTGCTGCCGCGCACCGCCGAGCAGCGCGCGTCGCTGGAGGGGACCGCCGCGATCGTCCCCCCGGGGCCGATCGACGGCCCCAGCCTCGTCGCGGCCGCCGACCTGGTCGTGAGCGCCGGCGGGACCATGAACCGCGAGGCCGCCGCCCTCGGCGTCCCCGCCTACACGCCGTTCGCCGCCCGCCTCGGCGCCGTCGACCGCGCGCTGATCGCCGACGGGCGCCTGCGGCGCCTCGAGACGCCCGCCGACGTCGCGTTGGAGCGCCGCACCCGGGGCGCGGCGCCGCCGCTGCGCGACCCCGACGTCCTGCTCGACCTGATTCTCGGGGCGGTCCGGGGTAGAGTGGTCGCGTCGTGAGCCGTGCTCCACTCAACTGGAGCCCCCGGGCGTTCGCTCACCGTGCCGCGCAGATCGCGGTCGATACGGGGCTCGTCGTGGCCGCCTACTGGCTGGCCTTCTACTTCCGATTCGACGGGAACGTCCCCGGCCGGTACGAGCGCCTGTTCGCCGCGACCGTCGGCATCGTCGTCGTCATCAAGCTCGCGACCTTCGTCGCGATGCGCTTCTACACCAAGTGGTGGCGCTTCACGAGCCTGCGCGACCTGCAGGCGATCGTGCTCGCGGCGGCCGTCTCGAGCCTGCTGGTCACCGCCGTCCTGTCGCAGTGGCGGCCCGGCGACGTGGTCCCGATCCCCCGCGGGGTGCTGCTCTTCGACCTGGTCCTGACGCTGACGCTGATCGGCGGCGCCCGCTTCGCGGTGCGCAGCGTCATCGAGCGCCCGCCCCGCTCGGAGCTGGTGTCGAGCGGCCGCGAGGTCCTGATCTGCGGCGCCGGCGACGCCGGCAACACCCTCCTGCGCGAGATGAAGCGCAACCGCGACCTCGGCTACACGCCGGTCGGCCTGATCGACGACGACCCCCGCAAGCGCCGCCTGCGCGTGCAGGGGACCCGGGTGCGCGGCACCCGCGCCGACCTGCCGCGGGTGCTGCGCGAGGTGCACGTCGACGAGGTCATCATCGCGATGCCGTCGGCGTCGGGGCGCACCCGCCAGGAGATCGTCGAGGTCTGCCGCCAGGCCGGGGTGAAGTGCACCACCCTGCCGGGCCTGCCCGAGCTGATCACCGGCGAGGTCGGCGTCAGCCTGCTGCGCGAGGTCCGCGTCGAGGACGTCCTCGGCCGGGCCCCCGTCGAGATCGACTTCGCCCGCGTCGCGCGGTACCTGAACGGGCGCTCCGTGCTCGTGACCGGCGCCGGCGGCTCCATCGGCCGTGAGCTGTGCCGCCAGGTCGCCGCCATCGGCGCGCGCCGCCTCGTGATGGTCGACCACGCCGAGAACAACCTCTTCGAGATCGACATGGCGCTCCGCGAGCGCGGCCACGCCGGGATGCTCGTCCCGGTCATCGCGGACTGCAAGGACGAGGTCGCGATGGAGCGCGTCTTCGCCACCGAGCGGCCCGAGATCGTGTTCCACGCGGCGGCCTACAAGCACGTGCCGATGATGGAGCTCAACCCGCTGCAGGCCGTCGCGAACAACGCGATCGGGACGTCGGTGCTCGCGAACCTCTCGGAGCGCTTCGGCGTCGACCGCTTCTGCCTGATCTCGACCGACAAGGCCGTCGAGCCGAAGACCGTGATGGGCGCCTCGAAGGCCCTGGCCGAGCGCGTCATCGAGGCGCGCGGCGCCGGCGCGTCCCCGACGCGGTTCGCCGCGGTCCGGTTCGGCAACGTCCTCGGCAGCTCCGGCTCGGTGCTGCCGATCTTCCAGCGGCAGATCGAGCAGGGCGGGCCGGTCACGGTCACGCACGCCGAGATGACGCGCTTCTTCATGACGATCCCCGAGGCGGTGCAGCTCGTGATCGAGGCGACCGGCATCGCCGACGGCGGGGACATCTTCGTCCTCGAGATGGGTGAGCCGGTCCGGATCATGGACCTGGCCGAACGCATGATCGAGCTGTCCGGGCACCGCCCGGGACAGGACATCGCGATCGAGGTGGTGGGTATCCGACCCGGCGAGAAGCTCCACGAGGAGCTGTTCAACGTGGACGAGGAGGTCGTCTCGACGCGCTACGGCAAGATCCGCCGCGCGACCCGGCCCGCCGTCGACCCGGACGAGCTGCACCGCGGGCTCACCGAGTTGCAGCAGCGCGTCCGGACCGGGCGGCCCGAGCCGGTGGTCGAGGCCCTCTGGGCCACGCTGCGCGGCGGCAGGGGCGACGCCTCCGGCGGCGAAGGATCGATCCCGCACACCTCCACGACCACCGAGGAGCGTCCATGACCGTCATCACACTCACCGAGGCCGAGCGGCTCCCCGCCGGGGCCTCGCCGGTCGCTCCCTGGGGCCTGCTCTCCCGCGTCCACCGTCCGTGCCCCGACCACGCGGGCGAGTGCCGCTGCGTCGGCCGCAACGACGACGAGGGCGCCCTCGTGTTCTGGTGCGACCGCGAGGAGCACCACTTCCGCGCGCGTTAGCGGCGGGCGGGCTCCGCGGCCTGGGTGGACGGGGCGGCGTCCGGCGCCGCCGCCACCGGGCGGAGGCGTGACCACCCGGCCTGGACGAGGAAGACGGTCCAGGCGGCGATGCCGACGAACTTCGCGCCGTCCTCGATGACGGACTGGGTGCTCGTCTCCTCGTCGGCGAGGAGGTCGGAGACGACCGAGACGGCGAAGGCGAACAGCGACAGCGCCAGGATCGGCCAGGCGGAGGCGAGCAGGAACTGCCGCAGCGCCACGAGGACGACGACGATCCCGAGGGCGTAGCCGGCGAGGATCGTGTCCTGGGCGATGCCGAGGACGTTCGGGCCGAACTGCTCGTGCAGCAGGAAGAGGTCGTCCGCGGCGAGGACCGCGGTGATCGCACCGAGCACCAGCATCGCGCGGCCCGCGCGGGCGTCGCCCTGCCGCAGCAGGAGGGCGCCGAGGAGGACGGCGGCGGTCGCCCCCGACCACCAGACGAGCACGCCCATGTTCGAGAACACGCCGGCGTGGACCGGGCCGTCGCCCACGATCACCGGGTCCGCGGCGACCGTGCGGAACGAGATGCCCTGGACGTCGGTGATCAGCCAGACGGCCGCCACGACCGCGGCGGCGCCGACGGCGACCAGCGCGGCGGCCAGGAACGCGCGGCCGGTGCGGGGGGGACGGGACACCGCCGCGGAGGGTATGTGACAGGGATGTCACAAACCACCCGCCCGCGGGAGCGGGGTGGACCTACCCGGAGGAGTGGGTGAAGGGCAGCTTCACGTGGTGCGCGGTGTGCGCCTCGATGACGTAGACGACGGTCTGCGGACTGCGCCACGGGAACGGGTCACCCGTGTACTTGCGGGCGAGGCCGTCGGCGACGTCGAGGGCGGCCTCCCCGTCGATGCGCTCCACGACCCGCCCCCGCAGGTCGCACTGGCGGTAGGGGTCGTCGATGTCGACCGCCGACAGCGCCACCCGGGCGTCGCGCTCCAGGTTGCGGGCCTTCCGGCTCGTCGACTGGGTGAACAGCACCAGCCGGTCGTCGTCGCGCACGTCGATCCAGACGGGGACCGAGTGGGGGGAGCCGTCGGGGAGCACCGTCGCGAGGTGGGCGAACACCCGTCCGCGCAGGATCTCGCGGACGTCGTCCGGGAGGGCGCTCACCGTGCGCCCCCCGGCGGCGCCGGCGCGGCCTCGTCGTCCCACGCCGCGACCCACGCCTCGATCTCGCGGACGACGCGTGTGAGCGCCTGCCCCTTCTCGGTGAGGCGGTACTCGACGGCGCCGCCGCCGATCTCGCGGCGCTCCATCAGCCCCGCGGCCTCCAGCTCGCGCAGGCGCTCGGCGAGCAGGCGGGCCGACAGGCCGTCCACGGAGCCGCGGATCTCGGTGAACCGGGCGGGGCCCTCCATGGCGGCCCGGATCACCGCCGCGCTCCAGCGGCGGCCGAGGAGCTCGGCCGCGCGCTGGTAGCGGTGGCAGACCGGAGTCAGGTGACGGCAGTCGTCCATCGTCCGGATGGTATCGCCGGCCCTACGCCGCCAGCGACTCGTGGCGGTCGTGGGCGGGCTCGAGCGCGATGTCCAGGACCTCCCGGATCGTCAGCACCGGGTGGACCGTCACCTGCTCCAGGATCTCCGCCGGGACGTCGTCGAGGTCGCGGCGGTTCCGCTCCGGGATGATCACGTCGGTCAGCCCGGCCCGGTGGGCGGCCAGCACCTTCTGCTTCAGCCCGCCGATCGGGAGCACGCGCCCCTGCAGCGTCACCTCGCCGGTCATCCCGACGTTCGGCCGCACCGCGCGCCCGGAGGCGAGCGAGGCGATCGCGGTGATCATGGTGACGCCCGCCGACGGACCGTCCTTCGGGATCGCGCCCGCGGGGACGTGGACGTGGACCTCCTTGCCGGCGAGGTCGGCGGGGTGGATGCCGACCTCCGTGCCGTGCGCCCGCGTCCACGAGAGGGCGATCCTCGCGGACTCGCGCATCACGTCGCCGAGCTGCCCGGTGAGGACCAGGCGCTCGCCGGGCCCGTCGGCCGTCATGGCGCTCGCCTCGACGAACAGCACGTCGCCGCCCGTCCCCGTCACCGCGAGGCCGGTCGCGACGCCCGGGATCGCCGTGCGCTCGGCCGCCTCGTGGTGGAACCGCGGCCGGCCGAGGGCGTCGTGCAGGTCGTCGGGACCGATGGCGATCGGGCCCTCCGCCCCCTCCGCGACGCGGCGGGCCGCCTTGCGCAGCACCTTCCCGAGCTCGCGCTCGAGGTTCCGCACGCCCGCCTCGCGGGTGTAGTCGCCGATCACCGACCGCAGGGCGTCGTCGTCGACGGTGACCTCGTCCTCGCGCAGGCCGTTGCGCTCGACCTGGCGCGGCAGCAGGTAGCCGCGGGCGATCTGCAGCTTCTCGTCCTCGGTGTAGCCGTCGAGGGCGATGACCTCCATGCGGTCGAGCAGCGGGCCGGGGATCGTGTCCGCGACGTTCGCCGTGGCGATGAACAGGACCTCGGAGAGGTCGAGCTCCACGTCGAGGTAGTGGTCGCGGAAGCTGTGGTTCTGGGCGGGGTCGAGCACCTCGAGCAGGGCCGACGACGGGTCGCCGCGCCAGTCGGCGCCGACCTTGTCGATCTCGTCGAGCATGATCACGGGGTTCATCGTCCCGGCCTCCCGCAGGGCGCGCACGAGGCGGCCCGGCAGCGCGCCGACGTAGGTGCGGCGGTGCCCGCGGACCTCGGCCTCGTCGCGGATGCCGCCGAGGCTGATGCGCGCGAACTCGCGGCCGAGGGCCTTCGCCACCGACTGGCCGAGCGACGTCTTGCCGGTGCCCGGGGGCCCGACCAGCGTCAGGATCACGCCGCTGCGCCCCTCGTCCATGCCCCGCTCGCGGCGCAGGCGCCGGACCGAGAGGTACTCGAGGATCCGCTCCTTGATGTCCTGCAGACCGGCGTGGTCGGCGTCGAGGACCTCACGCGCGCCGGCGACGTCCAGCTCCTCCTCGGAGCGGTTGCCCCACGGCAGGGAGACCATCCACTCCAGGTAGGTCCGGATCATCCCGGCCTCGGCGCCCTCGGGCTGCCGCTCCAGGCGGCCGAGCTCGCGCTCGGCCTCCGTGCGGGCGGCCTCCGGCATGCCGGACGCGGCGATGCGCTCCGCCCAGTCGTCGCCGTCCTCGGGGTCCTCGCCGAGCTCCTTGCGGATCGCGGCCATCTGGCGGCGGAGCAGCATCTCGCGCTGGCTCTGGTCGAGCCCCTCGGTGACGTCCTCGCGGATGCGCCGGCGCAGGCCGGCGTCGGCGAGGCGCTCGCGCTGGGCGTCGATCGCGAGGCGCAGGCGCGCGACGACGTCGACGGTGCCGAGCAGCTCGGCCTTGGTGGTCAGGGGGATCTCCGGCGCGTAGCCGGCGGTGTCCGCGAGGCGGCCGGGGTGGCTGATGCCCGCGAGGAAGTGCGCGACGCGCACCCGGTCGCCGCGGAGGTCGGCGACCTCCTCCACGACGGCGCGGTACTCGCGCGCCAGCGCGGCGGCGTCGGGCCCCGGGTCGTCGGGGTCGGGACGCTCGACGGCGCTGACACGAAGGCCGGACTCGCCGCCGATCGCCGGGCCGAGCTCGGCGCGGTGGACGGCCTCGATGGCGACGCCGCGCGTGCCGTCCGGCAGCGTGACCTCGCCGACGATGGTCGCGACCACGCCGTGGGACATGAACCGCCCGTCGATGCGCGGCACGAGCAGGAAGCGGCCGTCGACGGCGCCGTCGAGCGCCTCGGCCTGGTCGTCGGAGGTCACGGGGAAGGTGACGCTCGTGCCGGGGAGCACCACGGCGTCGTCGAGGGGGAGGACCGGCAGGATGATGCTCTGGTCGTCCTGGTTCATCGGGGCGGCTCCTGGGATGTGGGGTGCGGTGGTTACGGGGCGTAACCACGACCGGGAGGAGATTACTACTCGTAACCAGACCGCGCCCCGGACCGGTCCGGCGGCGGTCGAGGGGGGCCCGTCCGGGGCGCCGCTAGGATCCGCCCGTGGACCTCCGCCAGCTCCTGACCTTCCGCACCGTCGTCGACAAGGGGTCGTTCTCCCAGGCGGCGGAGGAGCTGGAGGTGTCCCAGCCCGCGGTGTCGTTCCAGATCCGCGCCCTCGAGGAGCGCCTCGGGCACCGGCTCCTCGACCGCAGTGGACGGCGGGTCGCCGTGACCGAGGCCGGCGAGGTCGTCTACCGCTACGCCCGCCGCATGATCGGTCTCGAGGCCGAGCTCGAGCGCGAGATGGGGGAGATCGGCACGCGCGTCGCCGGCCCCCTCGTGCTGGGTTCCTCGACCGGGCCGGGCGAGGTACTGCTGCCCCGCCTGCTCGGCGCCTTCCATCGCGCCCACCCCGACGTCCGCGTCAGCCTCGCGGTCAGCGACACCCAGACGGTCTGCGAGCGCGTCCTCGACGACGAGCTGGAGCTCGGCGTCGTCGGCGCGGCCCGGCCCCAGCGCGGCCTCGTCTTCGAGCCGTTCGTCCGCGACGAGCTCGTCGCGATCGTCCCCCCCGCCCATCCGTTCGCCGCCCGCGGCTCGGTGACGCTGGAGGAGCTCGTCGCCGAGCCGATGCTGATCCAGCAGGAGGGCTCCGGCGTGCGGTCCGTGGTGGAGGCCGCGATGCGCGAGGGCGGCCTCAGGGACCGCGACCTGCACGTCGCCATGGAGCTCGGCCTGCAGCAGTCGGTGAAGGCGGCGGTCCTCGACGGGTTCGGCATCACCGTCATCTCCCGCCTCGCCGTAGAGCGGGAGATCGCCGAGGGCAGCCTCGTCGCCCTGCGGCTCGAGGGGCCCGGGCTCGAACGCCACTTCTTCGCGGTCCGCCACGCCGGCCGCACCCCGAAGCGCGTCACCGCGGCGTTCGTCGAGTTCGCCCGCGCGGAGCTCGGCGACATGGCCTCCGCCGTGCCCCCCTCATAACGTCCTCTTATTGGAAGCATCGGACGGCGTGGAGTAGGGTCGGGCGGTGACGAGCCTCTCGGATGCGCGTGCCGACGTGCTGGTCGTCGGATCGGGTGGCGCGGGGATGTCGGCGGCCGTGAGCGCCGCCGAGGCGGGCGCGTCGGTCCTCGTGACCACGAAGTCGGCCCTCGGCGCCGGCAACACCGGCAAGGCCCAGGGCGGCATCCAGGCGGCCATGGGCGACGACGACTCGACCGAGTCGCACTTCGAGGACACCTTCGCCGCCGGCCACCACGCCGCGCGACCCGAGCTGGTCCGGCGGCTCGCCGAGGGGGGGCCCGGCGCGATCGCCTGGCTCGAGTCGATCGGCGTCGCCTTCACCCGCGACGACGGCCGCCTGCGCCTGCTGCGGTGCGGCGGCGCGAGCCGGAGGCGGCTGCTCCAGGCTGGGGAGCGCACCGGCGCCGACATGGTGAAGGCGCTGCGCGGCGCGGTCCGCGCGAGCGGCGCCGAGGTCTGGGAGTCGACGCACCTCGTGGACCTCGCCCCCGACGGCGACGGCTGGGTCGCGACCGTCGCGCCCGGCGGCAACGGCGCGCGCCGCACGGTGCGGGCCGGCGCGGTGGTGCTCGCCGCCGGCGGCGGCCTGCGGGGCGAGGCGGAGGCGCTCGGCCTGGGCAGCACGAACCACCCCGACGCCACCCCCGAGGTGCTGCGCCTCGCGCTCGACCTGGGCGCCGAGGGTCGCGAGCTCGACTCGTGGCAGCAGCACCCCACCGGCTCCGTCTGGCCCGAGGCCCTGTCGGGGTACGCCCTGCCGGAGACCACCCGCGCCTACGGCGCGACCCTCCACGACGCCGACGGCGAGCGCTTCGTCGACGAGCTCGCCCCGCGCGACGTCGTCGCACAGGCCATCATCGACGCCGTCGAGGAGGGGCGTGGCGCGCTCGCGCCCGACGGCCGCGCCGGCGTCTGGCTCGACACACCCGCCATCGACCGCGAGAACGGCGCCGGGTTCACCGCCGACCGCCTCGCCTACGTCCACAACCGCTACCGGAAGGCGGGGATCGACATCACACGAGAGCGCGTGCTGGTCTATCCGGTCCTGCACTACCGCAACGGCGGCCTCGCCATCGACGAGGACGCCGCGACGACGCTGCCCGGCGTGTTCGCCGCCGGCGAGATCGCCGGCGGTGTGCACGGATCGAACCGCCTCATGGGCAACAGCCTCCTCGACACAGTGGTCTACGGGCGCCGGGCCGGCGCGAGCGCCGCGCGGGTGACCCGGTGACCGCGGGCCCGGCACCGGCGCCGCAGGCCCGCCCCGTGAGCGCCCCCGAGTTCCTCGACCTGCCCGGCCGGCCCCCGAAGCCGCGCCAGGTGGGCGTCACCCACGTCATCGACAAGGGGCTGTCGCTGCAGGCCGTCGAGGGCGTCCTCGACATGTCGGGCGACATGATCGACATCGTGAAGCTCGGCTGGGGCACCGCGTACGTGACCCGGACGCTGCGCGACAAGATCGCCCTCTACGAGAGCGCGGGCATCCCCGTCGTGCTCGGCGGCACGTTCTGGGAGGTCTGCGCCATCCAGAACAAGCTCGACGACTGGCGCCGCTGGGTCACCGACCTCGGCCTGCGCCACGTGGAGGTCTCGGACGGGACGATCACGGTCGCCCACGAGACCAAGCTCGAGCACATCCGCAACCTGTCGCAGGACTTCGTCGTCCTGAGCGAGGTCGGGTCGAAGGACCTGGCCACCGTCATCGCGCCGTACCGCTGGGTCGAGCTGATCGAGGCGGAGCTCCGCGCGGGAGCCTGGAAGGTCATCACCGAGGCCCGGGAGACCGGCACCGCCGGGATCTTCCGCGGCGACGGCGAGGTCCGGATGGGCCTCATCGACGAGATCGTCCACGCCATCGACCCGAACCGCCTGCTGTTCGAGGCCCCCCAGAAGGCCCAGCAGGTCTGGTTCATCCGCAAGTTCGGCCCCAACGTCAACCTGGGGAACATCCCACCCGACGAGGTGATACCGCTGGAGACCCTACGGCTCGGCCTTCGCGCCGACACACTGCTCGACCCCACCGCGATGGGCAACGTGGACGGAGCGGGCATTTGAGCGCCGCGACGCCCGGCCCCATCGCCCCCCACGGGGGCACCCTGGTCAACCGGCTCGACGACGGGCTCACCGAGGGCGGCCGCCCGCGGGTGACGCTGTCGGCGCGCCAGCAGGCCGACCTCGACCTGATCGCCGTCGGCGCCTTCTCGCCCCTCGAGGGCTTCATGGACGAGGCGACCTACGAGTCGGTGATCACCGGCATGCGCCTGCCCTCCGGTCTCGCGTGGTCGGTGCCCGTCACCCTCGCCGTGCAGCCCGACGAGCTCGCCGCGCTCGGTGACGCCACCGAGGCCGACCTGGTCGACGACTCCGGCCGCTTCCTCGGGGTCATCGAGATCACGGGCCGGTACGAGACCGACCAGCGCCGCGAGGCGTCACTAGTGTACGGCACGGAGGAGGAGGCCCACCCGGGCGTCGCCTCGCTGTACGCCCACGGGACCACCTGCATCGCCGGCCCCGTGAAGGTCGCCGCGCGCCTGCCGCTCGACCCCGGCGCCGTGCCCTTCCTGCTCGACCCGGCCGCGTCGCGCGCCGAGTTCGACGCACGGGGCTGGAAGACCGTCGTCGGCTTCCAGACGCGCAACCCGATCCACCGCGCCCACGAGTACATCACCAAGGTCGCGCTGGAGACGGTCGACGGACTCTTCCTGCACCCCCTGGTCGGCGAGACCAAGAGCGACGACATCCCCGCCGACGTGCGGATGCGCTGCTACGAGGTGCTGATCGAGGGCTACTACCCGAAGGAGCGGGTCGTGCTCGGCGTGCTGCCGGCCGCGATGCGCTACGCCGGGCCGCGCGAGGCCGTGCTGCACGCGATCCTGCGGCAGAACTACGGCTGCACCCACTTCATCGTGGGCCGCGACCACGCCGGCGTCGGCAACTACTACGGCACCTACGACGCGCACCGGGTGTTCGACGACATCACCCGCGAGGAGCTGGCGATCCAGCCGGTCTTCTTCGAGCACTCGTTCTGGTGCAACCTGACCGGTGGGATGGCGACCACGAAGACGTCGCCGTCGTCCCCCGAGCAGCGGGTCTTCCTGTCGGGCACGAAGGTGCGGGAGATGCTGGACCGCGGGGAGATCCCGCCGGTCGAGTTCACCCGCCCCGAGGTCGCGGAGATCCTGATCGAGGCCTACTCCACGGCCTGACCACCGCGGACGTCACCCGGGATCGGCGGGGGTGAACACCCAGTCGGTCCCGGTGGCGATCGCATGGCAGCTCCAGCAGGTGGCGTCGGCGAGGCTCGCGTCCGTCGCGAAGTCCTCACCGGCGCCGGAGCGCTTGTACTCCACGAACTCCCAGTCGCCGTGGGCGGGGTCGCTCCCCGCGATCTTGCGCATGATCGCCACCAGGGTGAGGTCGCCCCCGGTGCCGGCGGCCTTCACCAGCACCGTCCCGTCGGGGTACGGCGGCCCGGGGTCGTCGGCGCGCGCGCCCGGCTGGTCGACGTAGACGTTCTTCACGCCGCGGTGGGCGTCGAACCCGACGCGGGCGGTCTGGGGGGAGTCGGGCGGGATCGGCGCGGCGTTGAGGCGCGGCCACTCCTCGAATCCGGCCGTGTCGCGGGGCAACCCGGGGAGCGGCGCCGGCGGGGGCTCCGGGGCGGGCGCCGGGGGCTCGGGCGCCGTGGGCGGGGGAGGGGCGGCGGTGGTCGCCGCGGGCGCCGGGGCGGGAGCCGTGCCCGCGGCGTCGTCGCCGCCCCCGCCGCACCCGGCGAGACCGAGCGCCACCGCCGCGGCGACGGGGGTGCACCATGCGCGCAGACGTGTCATGGCCGCCATCCTGCCGTGGGACGGGCCCCGCCGCCAGCCCATCGCCGGGCACCCCCGGCGTTTGAGGGTGTCCACCGGCCCCGGCATGATGGGCCCCGCCCGTGCCTCGCCTCACCACCATGCTGGTCGCCGCGGCCCTCGGCCTCGCCGCGGCCGGCACCGCCGCCGCGGCCCCGGCCACGGGCGACCGCCCCGCCGGGACCGTCTCCACGTGGAGCCACGAGCTCAACCAGAACGAGCTGCCCGGCTGGAACCCCGATTCGCGGGGCCCCCTCATCGAGCCGCGCGCCTGGTACCGCACCATCGACGGCATCCTCGACACGTCGGGCCGCGCCGGGTTGTGGTTCAGCGGCCCGAGCGCCCTGCCCTTCCCGCCGCTGCCGCTCAGCCCGAAGGAGCCCGTCGGCTGGCGGACCCCCTCGCGCCTGCGCGCCGCGAACCGGGCGACCGGCCTGCGCTGGGACGTCGCCCTCGAGGTGTGGGCCGCCCGCCGCGCGCTGGAGCGCGGCGCCGCGGTCTCCGACCCCACGGCCTCCGAGACGGCGTACACGCGGCGCCTCTCGCTGCTCGACCCGCGGTACCGGATCGAAGCGCTCCGGGAGATCCGCCGGATCGTCCCCACGGTCCGCAACCGGGGGATCGTGAACCTCTACACCGGCAGCGACGAGCCGGTCACGATCATCCCGCGGGGCCGCGCCCGCGCGACACCGTTCGGGCGCCGCCTCGCCCGCGACTTCCGGCGCGCGACCGGCCGGTCGCTGCCGGACCCCGCGGCGCGGCCGACCACGAGCCCCGCGGCGGGCCTGCGCTGGCTGGCGTGGACCCGCTTCTCCGGCGACCGCTTCTTCGCGATGAAGGCCGAGCAGGCGCGCCTCGTCCGCCGCCTCGACCCGACGGCGGTGATCAGCCCCAACGACTACGGGTTCATCGACGGGTTCATCCCGTGGGACTACTCCCGCCTCGCGGGCTTCGCCGACGTCGCCGAGGGCGACCCGTACGTCAGCTTCCCCGAACGCGACCGCGTCGGGCGCGGGCGCTACAACCCGGGGTTTGGCGCGAAGCTCCTCGCCGACCTGAGCGGGCTGCGGACGCGTGTGGTGGTGCAGGCGTTCGACTACTCCCGGTACCAGCCGGTGGTCGGCGACCTCTGGACCTGGTCGGCCCAGGCCCTCCGGGCCGGCGCGACGGACCTGAGCTTCTTCGCGTCCGACAACCCCCGCTTCACCAACCGCCGCCTGTACGACGGGATGCTCGACGTCGCCCGCGCCGTGCGGGGGGCCCGCCTGCCGGCGCCGCCGACCGATCCCGAGCACCTCGTGCTCTACGCGACGGCGAGCGAGGGCCAGGGGCAGCCCGCCCTCCGTGGGGGGCTGCGGTACCGCACCTCGGGCGACGAGATCTACACCACGTATGCGCTGCTCGGCGAGCTCGGCGCCGGCGCGTTCAGCTTCGACGCCGACACCCGCCTGGTGCGCGAGCCGGCCCGCCTCGCGGCGGCGCGGAGCATCTGGCTCCCCCGTGCGGAGACCCTCGACGCCGGCGTCGCCACGCGCCTCGCCGCGTGGGTACGGGCCGGCGGCACCCTGATCGTCACCGACCCCGACGCGTTCACGCGGACCCCCTCGGGCCGCTCGCTGGCCGCGGTGCGGACGGAGCTGATCGGCGCCGCGCTCGGACCCCGGCGGACCGGCTCGATCCTCGAGGTGGCGCCCGGCGCCCTCGCCCCGGGGGCCCCCGCCGACCTGCTGAGCGTGCCGATCGACGCGCCGGTGCGGCGCGCCTTCGCCGGCGTGCCGGCCGGTGCCCGGGTGCTGGCGCGGTTCATCGACGGCGCGCCCGCGGCGCTGGTGCGGGACGTGGGGGCGGGGCGCGTCCTCGCGTTCTCCGCCGACCCCATGAGCCCGTCGGTGCTCGACGACCCGCTCGACCTCGTCCCGTTCGTCCGCGCGATCCACGCGTGGTCCGGCGGGACGCTCGATCATCCCGCGTGGGCGTACCGCCTGCCGGGCGACCCCGACCCGGGGCGTCTGCCCTGGGAGGGGGCCGTCCCGCCCGAGGCCGCCCGCGCGGGCCTGTGACCCCGGACCGGAGGACGGATGAGCAGTAGGACACGGGTGGTGGGCGGGTTGGTGGCCGTGGCGGTCGCCATCGCCGCCGTGGTGGGGGCCGTGATGCTCTCGGGTGGGGACGGCGCGGAGTCGCCGGGCGCGATCGTCGCGGTGCAGGACGACCACCTGCCCGTCGACCCGATCGAGACGATCCCCGCGCGCCTCGACCTGATCGGGGACACCGGCGTCACCACCACCCGCGTCGACCTCCACTGGGCCGCCATCGCCCCGTCCCGTCCCGACGACCCGACCGACCCGATGGATCCCGCGTACGACTGGGGCCGGACCGACCTGATCATGCTCGGCCTGGCGGAGCGCGGCATCACGCCGATCGTCTCCGCGTACAACACCCCCCCGTGGGCCTCGGGGGGCCTGGTGGAGCCCGGCATCGTGGCGAACACCCTCGCCCCCGACCCCCAGGACTTCGCCGACTTCATGGCGGCGCTCGCGACCCGCTACTCGGGGGAGATGACCTCGCCCGGCGGTGACCCGCTGCCCGAGGTGCGCCGCTTCGAGATCTGGAACGAGCCGAACCTCGGTGGCTTCCTGAAGCCACAGGTGGTGGACGGCGTCCGGGTGTCGCTCGACAACTACGCGGCGATGGCGACGGCCGCCTACGAACCGATCAAGGCGGCGAACCCCGACGCGATCGTCATCGCCGGCGTCGGCGGGCCGCGCAGCAGCACCAGCCCGACCGGTGTCGGCGCGGTGGAGTGGGCCCGCGGGCTGGTGGAGAAGGGCATCCCGCTCGACGCCTACTCGCAGCACGTCTACCCGTCGGCGGCGCCCAACGAGCCCACCGAGGTGGTGCCGAGCTGGAGCAGCCTCGGCCGCTTCCTCGACGAGATCGACGCCTTCCGCCCCGGCCTGCCGCTCTACATCACCGAGGCCGGGTACACGACGGCCGACACGGCATTCCGCGCGAGCAGCGTCACCGAGGACGAGCAGGCGCAGTACCTCGAGGAGATCTACGACCTGCCCCAGCTGAAGTCGGGGCGGATCAAGGCCGTCGTCTGGTTCAACCTGCAGGACAACGTGAACTGGCCGGCGGGTCTCCTGCGTGAGGACCTCTCCCGCAAGCCGAGCTACGAGCGCTTCCTCCAGGCCGTCGAGGGCCAGGAGGGCGCGGTCCTCACCGACTGACCGCGGCCGCGGGAGGGGCCGCGCCGGGCGTCAGCGCCCGGAGGCGCCCTCCCGTACCCGGCGGTCCACCTCCACCTCGACCTCCGAGCCGATCAGGATCGCGAGGCTCGTCAGCCACAGCCACGTGAGCATCACGATCACGGCCGACAGCGACCCCCACGCCGCGCCGTACGACCCGAAGCGCGAGACGTAGACGCCGAACAGGCCGGACGCGACCACGAAGATCAGCACCGCGACGGCGGCCCCGGAGAGCACCGCCCGGCGGCTGCCGGGGTCGCCCGCCGGACCGGAGCGCAGGATCCCCGCGAGCGCGACGAGCAGGGCCGCGCCGAGGATCGGCCACTGCGCCACCCACCACAGCCACCCGACGAGGGTCTCGGCGTCGAACGCCTCACCGACCGCCTGCGAGAGGGGCGCCCCGAGCACCAGCAGGCCGAACGACACGATCACGGCGAGCAGGACCCAGCCGAGCAGGGCGACCGCGGTGAGGCGCTGCCGCGCGAACGGGCGGTCCTCCTTCCGGCCGTGGACGGCGTTCATGCCGCGCATCAGGGCGGACATGGCGCCGCTCGCCGTCCACACGGCGAGGAGGAGGCCGACGAGCGCCAGGCCGAGGCCCCCGCCGGCGCTCTCGGTGACCCGCGTGAGGGAGTCGCCGATGAGGGTGAGCGCCTCGTCGGGCACGACCCCCTCCATCCGGTCGAGGAGGTCCGCGATGGTGTCGGGTCCCGCGAACACCCCGAAGGCGCCGACGGCGACGAGCAGGGTGGCGGGGATGGCGAGGAAGCCGTAGTAGGCGAGGGACGCCGCGACGTCGGTCATGTTGCGTGCGAGGCCCGTCTTCACCGCCGTGACGATGACGTCGATCGCGGTGCGCCACGCGGGCGTCGACGCGGTCGCCGCGGGGACGCCGGCGAGCTCGGCGGCCACCTCGGGTGCGACGGGGGCGCTGCGCGGGGCGTCCGCGGCGGCGTCGGCGTGGGCGGACCGTGCCGCGGCGCGTCCGCGGCGTCGTTCGGGGAGCGCGACCAGGGCGGCCACGAGCCCGATGCCGACGAGCGTGCGCCGTCTCATGAGGTCCTCCTCAGGAGGTCGTGGTGCCGCCGGCCCCGATCGTCAGGAGCAGCGTGTCGCCGGCCGGGTCGTCGCTCGCGACGCTCCACTCGTCGACGAGTCGCTCCAGCACGACGCCGACGCCGGGGAGCCGGCTGTCGGAGATGACGCGGGCGCCCGCGCCGGGGTTGAGGGGGCCGACGACCAGCCCGAGGCTGCCGCCCTCCACGTCGAGCCCGACGCAGAGGTCGCCGTCGGGCGAGTGCAGCGACGCGCCGACCGCGAGGGCCGACGCCACGAGCTGCGCGTCGGCGAGGCGGTCGATCGGCAGGTCGGCGCGCGCGGCGAGGGCCGCGACCACGCGCTCCAGCACCGGCTCGCCGAGCGACGGCCGGCGGACGCGGAGGCGGCCGGCGCGGGTGCCGTTGAGGAGGCTCCCGTTCACGAGGCGGCCTGACGGGAGGAGCGGGAGAACGTCATGCGGACCTCGGTCACGCCGTCCTCGGTGTGGAAGGACACGTCGTCCCCGATCGCGAGCATCAACGGGACGCCGAGGCCGAGGCCGGCGGCGGGGGAGGGCACGCGGGGCGTGATGCCCCTGCCGCGGTCGCGCACGGCGACGATGAGCTTCTCGGGCTCGACCCAGGCGTGCACCTCGTACTCCCCGCCGTCGCCGTCGGGGTATGCGTGCAGCACGGAGTTCGTGCAGGCCTCGGTGACCGCGATCGAGATGTCGGTGCGGCTCTCCTCGCCCCATCCGAGCGAGTCGAGCACCCCGCGCACCATCTGGCGCGCGAGCGCCACGCTCTCGGGCTCGGCCGGGAGGACCAGCTCGACGTCGGCGAGTTCGTCGCTCACGAGCGTGAGCACCCCCCGGCGCTGGGCGTGGACGTTCCTGGCATCCTGGCTGCGCACTCTATCTCCCGCCGGTCGGACCCCGTACCCCGCCGCCCGGCGAGTACTGACCGGGCCGTTCCCCCACCTTCGGGGGGCGAAACACCGCGGGCGGTCACCATGGCTCCGCCCCGGCCGCCGCATCCGGGTCCACGTCGCCGGCCGATTCGCGCAGGGCCTCGAGGGCCCGGCGGATCAGGCGGGACACGTGCATCTGGGAGACGCCGATGCGCTCCGCGATCTGAGACTGGGTCATGCCCTCCTCGAAACGGAGGTGCAGGATCACCCGTTCGCGGGCGGGGAGGGCGGAGAGGCCGGAGTCGAGCGTCGCGCGCGCCTCGGCCTGGGCGTAGCCGGCGTCATCGACCCCGACGGAGATGCCGACCTCGTCGTCGCCGTCGGCGCCGCCGGGGGACGCGAGGGGGGCGGGCCGCTGTGCGCTGCCCGCGGCGAGGGCCTCGAGGACGTCCTCCATGCTGAGCCCCGTCGACTCGGCGATCTCGCGCACCGACGGGCTCCGGCCGTTCTCGGCGGACAGCTCGGAGACGGCGTGGGAGATCTGCGCACGCGCCTCCTGGATGCCGCGCGGCACCCGGACGGTCCACGACCGGTCGCGGAAGTGGCGGCGGATCTCCCCGAGGATCGTCGGCGTGGCGAAGCTCGCGAGCTTGAAGCCGCGCTCCGGCTCGAACCGGTCGATCGCCTTGATGAGGCCGATGGTGCCGACCTGGACGAGGTCGTCGAGGGGCTCCCCGCGGTCGGCGTAGCGCCGCGCCAGACCCCTCACGAGGGGCAGGTGCTCCACGATCATGCGTTCGCGCTCGGCGGCGCTCAATGTGCGGGCGGGGGGCATCGGCGGACCTCGGTGGGACAGGACGCTGGACGGGCGTCGCCGGACACATGGTGCCCGATGGGGGGCCGCCGAAACACCCGTCGCGTCAGACCTGTGCTGATACCCTCGCATCCGTGCCCGACGAATCGATCGCCACCTTCCGCGCGTCGTCCCACGTCGGCGACGGCACCGTCGTCGTCGTCGCGAACGGCGAGCTCGACCTGGTCGGCGCCCCGCGCCTGCTTCAGGCGATGCCCGGCGAGGGCTCCACCCCGGTGGTGCTCGACCTCGGCGGCGTCCAGTTCATGGACTCCTCCGGACTGCGGTCGCTCCTCGAGGCGCGCCAGTCGTGCATCGACGCCGGCCGCCCCTTCGCGATCGCCCGCCCGTCCACGGCGGTGACCCGGGTGCTCGAGCTGGTGGACCTCTCCGGGGAGTTCGAGGTCGTCGACGCCCCGCCCGTCCCGGCGGACCAGGACGGCGCTAGCTGATCGTCCCCGTCGCCGTGAGCACCAGGACGAGGGAGCCCAGCACCACGCGGTAGACCACGAAGATGTACGTGGAGTGGCGCGCGAGGTAACGGAGCAGGAACGCGATCGAGACGTAGCCGACGAAGAATGCGGCGACGGTCGCGATGACGAGCGCGCCGAACGCGACGTCGTCATCGCCCGAGATCAGCTCCGTCAGACCGTAGAGGCCGCTCAGCACGATGGCGGGGATCGACAGGAGGAACGAGAACCGCGCCGCCGCCTCGCGCTCCATGCCGAGGAAGAGGCCCGCGGTGATCGTGGCGCCGGAGCGCGAGGTCCCCGGCACGAGCGCGAGCGCCTGCGCGAGCCCCACCCAGACCGCGTCGGCGCGGGTCACCTCGTCGAGGCCGCGCGTCTTGCGGCCGACCTTCTCGGCGACCATCAGGACGACCCCGAGGACGATCAGGACCACGCCGATCAGGTACAGGTTGCGGGCGCCGTTCTCGATCTGGTCGTTGAACGCCAGCCCGAAGACGCCGATCGGGATCGTCGCGAGGATGATGTACCAGCCCATCCGGGCGTCGAGCTCGCCGCGCAGCTCCGGCCGCCGCAGGCTCCGCAGCCAGACCCCGGTGATCCTGACGAGGTCGCGCCAGAAGTAGATGACGACCGCGAGCATCGTGCCGAGCTGGATGACGGCGGTGAACAGCGCACCCGGGTCCTCCCAGCCGGCGAAGGCGGGGACGATGCGCAGGTGGCCGGTGCTCGAGATCGGCAGGAACTCGGTGAGCCCCTGCGTGATGCCGAGGACGATCGCTTCGAACCAGGACACGAGGCGGGACCATACGGACCCGGGCGTGCGGTGTCCCTACCTATTCGACCTGTACGCGCCGGGTCAGTCGTAGGGCTCCGAGGTCGGTGCCGCGCTCGGGGGCGCGCAGCTCCAGCACGTAGGCACCGGGCCGCAGCCCGCGGGCGGACACCGCCATGCGGAAGCCCCCGTCCCCGGTCCGCAGGTTCGCGCGGCGCACGGGCGCCCCGACCCGCGACGGGGTGAAGGAGGCGGCGAGGCCGCGGATCGCGGCGGCCGCCGCGGGGGTCCGCACCGGGCGCAGGGTGGCGCGCAGTCGCGCGGGGCGCACCAGGCGACCCGAGACGCGCACCGTGCCGCCGCGTCGCGAGGCGGTGGGGGTGACCCGCAGCGAGCGCACGGCGGTCGCGGCGCGCGGACGGTAGGCGCGGACGGCGAAGCCCTCGTTGCCGGCCGCGTCGCGGACGCTGAGCACGACGCGGCGGGCCCGCGCCTCGCCGAACCGGCGGGTCACCCGCGCCCCCCGCGCCGTCTCGCCCTCGCCGAAGCTCCAGCGCAGCGTGCCGGCGCGGGTGCCGCTGCCGGCGTCGCGGACCCGGGCGCGGAAGGTGGCGGCCGTGCCGCGACGGTCGATGGTGATGACGGCCCGCGGCCGTGTGCGGTCGACGAGGACGGTGTGCCGCGCCGGCGAGCGGTCGGTGACGCCGAAGGCATCGACGGCCTGGGCCTCGACCACGTGGCGGCCGTCGGGGAGCGTCAGGGCGACGGTCGTCGCCGGCGAGGGCTCCGACCAGGCGCCGCCGTCGACGCGGGTCCGCACGGCGACGCCGCCGCCGGTGACCGCGACGGCGTAGGTGAGGACGCGGTCGTTGGTGACGGCGTCCGGCGTGCGCGTCCACGTCGTGTCGGGGGCCGGGCCGAGGACCGACTCGATGGTGCGGACGGCGTCGATCCTGCCGGCGCCGCTCGCCGGGTCGGCGCCGGGGGCGCCGAGGTCCACGGCGCCGGCACGGATCGCGTCGGCGACACCCTGCGGCGAGAGCGCCGGGGCGACCTGCCGGACGAGCGCGGCGAGCCCGGCGACGTGCGGTGCCGCCATCGACGTGCCGGAGTACGTGAGGTAGCCGGAGCCGACGCTCGACGTGATGCCGACACCGGGCGCGGCGACGTCGGGCTTCGGCAGCAGCGTGCCGGCGGCGGGGCCGAGGCCGTCGCGGTCCTGCCACACGATCGGGCCGCGGCCGGAGAAGCCGGGGACGGCGTCGGAGGGGTCGATCGCGCCGACGGCGATCGCCTCGGGGTAGCCGGCGGGGCTGCCGATCGACCCGGTCCCGGGACCGGTGTTGCCCGCCGCGAAGACCGGCACGATGCCGAGCTCGAGCCAGCGCCGGATCATCGGCCGGAACCACGTGTCGTTGGGGTCGGTCGCGGCCCACGAGTTGTTGACGACGCTGGGCTGGTCGGCGGTCGCCGGGTCACCGTCGGGGTCGGTCATCCACTGGGCCGCGGCGAGCAGCGCGCTGCCGGCGCCGACGCCGTCGGCGCCCATCGCCCGCGCCACGACGAGCCGCGACTCGGGGGCGACGCCGATCGGGGCGCCGCCCTCCGCGCCGCCCGCGATCGTGCCGGCGGTGTGGGTGCCGTGGCCGTTGTCGTCGTAGGGGGTCGCGCCCCCGCTCACGAAGTCGCGCCAGGCGACGACCTTGCCCGCCAGGGCACGCGCCGCCGGGTCGACGCCGGTGTCGATCGTTCCGATCCGGACACCGGCGCCGCGCACGCCGAACGCCGCCCACGCCGCGGGGACGCGGGTCGCGGCGAGTCCCCAGTTGCCGGTGCCGGCGTCGGGGAAGGGGGTCGCGGCGGCGACCGCGGCGTCGGCGATGCGGACGGGGGTGTCGACGTCCACGACGTCGACCGCCGGGTCGGCCGCGACGGCGGCGATCTCCGCCGGGGTGCCGCGGAAGGCGATGGCGTTGACGAGCCAGAACGAGCGGACGGGGCCGTCGACGGCGTCGGCGACGTCGGCCTGGGTGCGGGCCGCGGTCTGGCGGAGGGCGCGCAGCAGCACCTCCGGCCGGCCCGCGTATCCGGTGCCGTCGACCTGCCGGTCGAGCGTCGCGACGACGGCGATGCGGTCCCCGGCGGCCGCGGCGGCGAGGCGGGCGTCGAGGCCCGGCGTCGTCTCGGCGGCGGCGTACGGGACCACGACCGCGCTGATGGCGGCGACTGCGGTTGCGACGAGGGCCCTGACAACGCGGCGTCCGTGCCGGCCCCTCGGGCTGGTCCTGCCCGAGATCACTCGAATCCAATCCGTTGGATCGTTCCGTGCAGCCCTGTATTCGGCATCGCGGAGGGCCGTCTTGACCGAGGCGGGCCGCCTCCGTCGCGCCGGTCCGGCCCATCGCTACGATTCGCGGATGCCCGTGTTCCTGTGCCCCCGGTGCGCCTATCGCGAGAGCGGCAGCGAGCGGAACGTGCGCCACCAGCCGCGGGGCTGCTCGCGGTGCGGCTTCGGCTTCGCGTTCGAGCTGCTCGAGGACTACTACGCGAGCCCGAAGACGGCGCTGATCGTCTGCGACCGCGACCGCCGGATCCTCGTCGCCGGCCACTCGGCGTTCGCCGTCACCGGCTACGACGAGGGCGAGCTGCTCGGGCACGAGTTCTCGGAGCGGCTGGGGCTGTCGGGTTTCCCCGACGACGACCCCGCGGCGCGCAGCCTGGAGTGGGGCGTCCGCGTGCTGGGCGTGCCCTGCACCTACCGCTTCAACGGATCGCCGGACGACATCCCGGCGGTGGCCGACTTCTTCCCCGCCTACGACGACGACGGCGGTCTGCTGGTGGCTGTGACGCCGAACTCCCCCGCGGCGTCGTAGGGCATCTCCTCCCGGCGGGGGCGCGACGAGGGAGTGGGCATGGAGCGACGGCGACTGGGCGGGACCGACCTCGAGCTGTCGGTGATCGGGCTCGGCACCTGGGTGTTCGGCGGGCGCTGGGGCGGGGCCGAGGACGCCGACTCCGAGGCGGCCTGCCACGCCGCGCTCGACGCGGGCATCAACTGGATCGACACCGCCGACATCTACGGCCAGGGCCGCGCGGAGCGCATCGTCGGGAAGGTGGTGCGCGACCGGGGGGACGACGTGGTCGTCGCCACGAAGGGCGGGGTCGCGTGGGAGGTCGGCGAGGGCGGCCTGCGGATCTGGCGCGAGGCGTCCGCCGCGTACCTGCGGATGTCGCTCGAGCGGAGCCTCACCGCCCTCGGCCTCGACGCCGTCGACCTCTACCAGGTGCACTGGCCCGTCGGCGGCGTGCCCGCGGAGGAGACGATCGGCGCGCTGGTCGACCTGCGGGCGGAGGGGAAGATCCGGGCGATCGGCGTCTCGAACTACCACCTGCCCGACCTCGAGGCGGCCGGGGCGGTGGCCGCCCTCGACTCGTACCAGCCCGGGTACCACCTGATGCGCCGCGACATCGAGGACGGCGAGCTCCCGTGGTGCGCCGCGAACGGCGTGGGCGTGATCGCCTACGGCCCCCTCGGGCACGGCCTGCTCACCGGCAAGATGGGGTCCGCCACCCGCTTCGCCGCGGACGACTGGCGCGCGACGAGCGAGTTCTTCGCCGACGAGGCGTTCCCGGAGCGCCTCGCCGTCGTCGAGGAGCTGACGGCGCTGGCGCGCGCGTCGGGCCGCCCCGGCGGCGTCGCCGAGCTGGCCGTCGTGTGGGTGCTGCGGCGGCCGGAGGTGACCGCCGCGATCGTCGGCGCGCGCTCGGCGGAGCAGGCCGAGGCGAACGCCGCCCTCGCGGGGGCGCCCCTGTCGGCCGACGAGGAGCGGGAGATCGACGCGATCCTCGCGCGGCACCCCGCCGCGTCGCGGCCCTACGGCCACGGGGAGCCCCCGGACCCCTCGGCCCCGGCGGCGGGGTAGGGTGAGCCATGGCGACCGCCGGACCACGACGACGCAGGTCCGACGTCCGCACGGCGACGGCGCCGGCGTTCGGGCCCACCCCCGGGGGGATCGGGCCGCCCGATCCCGACGGCGTCGCGCGGTCCCTCGCCCTCGCCCTGGAGACGGCCCGCCGTTCGCGCCGCCCGCTCACGCTGGTCGCGATGGACGCGCCGGAGGGGTCCGACGAGGCGGTGCTCTCCCGTGTGGCGGAGCTCGTCCGCAGCACGGTGCGCGACACCGACGGCCTGTGGAGGGACGGTCCCGGTAGCCTTGTCCTCGTGCTCGCCGACGTCGACGGACCGAACTGCGAACCCGCCCTGGCGCGCCTGCGCATGCGGCTGCGGCGCGAGGGGTTCGGCACGACGCTGATGGGCCGCGCGTCCCCGGCGCCGGGCATCGGCGCGGACGACCTGCTCGAGCTCGCCCGCGGTGACCGCCGCATCGTCTCCCGCCCGCACCGGCCCGAGTGAGCGCCGCGTGAGGGTCGCGGTGGTCGGCGCGACCGGCCTGATCGGCGGGCGGTTGTGCGCGGCGCTGGTGGCGCGCGGCGACACGGCGATCGCGGCGTCGCGGTCGGGCGCGGCCGGCATCGACGGCGTGCCCGACGTGCGCTGGGACCCCGCCGAGGGCCCGCCGCCGGCGGCGCTGACCGACGGGGTCGACGCCGTCGTCAACCTCGCGGGCGCCCCGATCGGCGGGAAGCGCTGGACGGCCGAGCGCAAGCGCGTCGTCCGGGAGAGCCGCACCATCCCGACCCGGCTGATCGTCGACGCCCTCGCCGCCGACGGCGCCCCCCGGGTGCTCGTCAACGGGAGCGCGGTCGGCTACTACGGGCCGACGGAGGACGAGGTCGACGAGGCCTCGCCGCCCGGTTCCGACTTCCTCGCCGACACCTGCGTGGCGTGGGAGCGCGAGGCGGTGCGCGCCCGCGACCACGGCGTGCGCGTCGTGCTGCTGCGCACCGGCATCGTCCTGGCGCGCGACGGCGGCGCGTTGCCGCAGATGGCGCTGCCCGTGAAGTTCTTCGCGGGGGGGCCGATCGGTGGTGGGCGGCAGTGGGTCCCGTGGATCCACATCGACGACGAGGTCGGGCTGATCCTGTTCGCCCTCGACCACGCCGAGGTCGACGGCCCGCTCAACGCCACCGCGCCCGACCCGGCACGTCAGCGCGACCTCGTGAAGGCGATCGCCGCGGCCCTCGGGCGGCCCGCGATCCTGCCGACCCCGGCCCTCCCCCTGCGGCTCGCGATGGGCGAGATGGCGACCCTCGCCCTCGACGGCCAGCGTGCCGTGCCGCGCGCCGCCCTCGCGGCGGGCTACCCGTTCGTCCACACCGACGTGCGGGCCGCGCTGGAGGACGTCTACCGCTGACCCGGGCGGGTCCCGCGGGGACCCGGGGTTCAGCGGAGCCGGCCCTGCCAGTCGGCGGGGACGGCGCCGGCGGGGCCCGGCACGGGCTGGTCGGCGGGGTGCGCGTCGGGGGGCGCCAGCTCGGGGCCGTACGCGTACGCCTCGTCGGGGAAGGACCAGAACCAGTCCTCGCCGGGCTCGAAGCTCTGCACGACGGGGTGGCCGCTCGCGGCGGCGTGGGCGCGGGCGTGACCGCTCGGCGACGAGTCGCAGCACCCGACGTGGCCGCACTGGGCGCAGCGACGCAGGTGGAACCACCAGCCGGGGCCGTCGCCGGCGAGGCAGTCGGCGCAGCCCGTGCCGCTCGGGGGCGCCGTGGGGTCGATGCCGTCGGTGCTCACGGCGCCTCCTCGACGGGGAACAGGGTGCGGATCTCGGCATCGACCTTGAGCCAGCTCTCGCGGACGAAGGTGGTGCCGACGGTGTAGCGGGCGCCGGGGAGGACGCGGGCGAGCTTCAGGTCGTCCTCGCCGGGTCTCTCCTCGAGCCGCTCGACGAGCGCCTTGTACTCCTCGACGATCTGCCCCATCTCGAAGTGCGCGTTCTGGATCTGGTCCAGGAGCCGGTAGATGGGGCCGAACGGATCACCGGAGGAGTGGGTGCCCATGGGTGCCTCGCGGTCGGGGACGCGCCGCGGCGATGCTACCGTAGGCCGCGATCGCGGGGGATTAGCTCAGCTGGGAGAGCGCCGCCTTTGCAAGGCGGAGGTCGTCGGTTCGATCCCGTCATCCTCCATCGCTCAGATTCCCGAGATCATCGATGGAAACTGGCATCGCGGGTGGTCAGCGGACGTTGCGTCGAGACGACATGGGACGACGGGATGCGCCAGGGGGGGCCACCATGTCCCCTGGCGGTCCCGAGCAGCGCTGCCCTCAGCGGCTGAGGAGCTCCACAACGCGGTCGGCCCGGAAGGAGACCCGGCCTCTCAGCACCCGCTCGGTGACGATCTCCAGTTGGGCCAGCCTGCGAAGGGCGTTCATCGCCGCCTGTTGGGTCACGTTGTGAGGTGCGGCCACCAGGGGAGCGCGGAGGATCGGGGCTCCGATGAGCTCGCCTGCGACGCGTTCCGCGACTCCCGAGAGACCCGCCTCCCGGACGCGGCGCACGAACTCCTCCTGGAGGCCGAGGAGCTGATCGATGCGCTCGTGGGTGGAGGTCGCCGCGGCCTCCACCCCGGCGGCGAAGAAGGCGACCCAGTCGTTCCAGTCACCGGTCTCGCTCATCCTCAGGAGGGCGGCCTGGTACTCCGAGCGGCGGGCCTCGAACCAGGGCGACACGACGAGAATGGGATGGCGCAGGACCTTCAGCTGCATGAGCTGGAGGACGATCAGGAGGCGACCTATCCGGCCGTTCCCATCGGAGAAGGGGTGCAGGGTCTCGAATTGGTAGTGCGCGAGCGCCGCCTGCACGACGGGCGGCATGGTGTCCGGTGGAGAGTTGATCCAGTCGATCGAGGCTTCGAACCCCGCCTTGAGCTGGTCGCCGAACGGGGCGGGGATGAAGCGGGCGTCTTCGATCGCGGCGCCCTTCGGCCCGATGAAGACCTGTCGGTCTCTCAGTCGGCCCGCGTCGCTGAACTCGCTGGGCGTGCCCCAGACAAGAGTGTGCTGGAGGCTCGCCACGAGACCACCCGTGAGGTGACGCTCCTCGATCCAGGCAAAGCCCTCCTCGGCCGCGACGACGTAGTTGAGGATCTCGCGAACCTCGACGGAGAGCTCCGACCGCTCCTCGATGTCGGACTCGAGGACCTCTTCGAAGGGGGCGAAAGTGCCCTCGAGGGCACTGGTGCTCTGGGCCTCCCGTCGCAGCGCCGGCTGGCGAAGGAGAGAGGGCTCAGGGATGTGCCTCGCGGCTTGATCGAGGCGTCCGAGTGCAGCCTCCGCGTGGGCGACTCTGGTCCAGGTCGAGGATGCGAGATCGACTGTGCCGGGGAGCGGGGCGGCAAGGAATGCGAAGGCGTCGTAGTGGAGACCCGTCCGGCCGTCGGTGCCGGAGATGGGGACCAGTTGACCCACCGGAGATGCACACAATGCCTCGACATCCATGATCCAAGTCTACAAGCCTCAAACTTGGATTCACTCCACCCGGAGCCAAGCCGACTTGGCATTACCGGTGCTGGGCCAAGTCATGCGGCTATGAACTTGGATCAATCGTCCGGATTCCAACACGGCTTGGCCCTGGCGACCGAGCGGAGTGTTCACGCCGTTGCGGAGAGATCGGC
>LNFM01002190.1_pt1 | contig 41477 bp, 28 predicted proteins | sample 596031 | NCBI WGS metagenome assembly LNFM01 (sample SAMN04254537, study PRJNA301005) | activated carbon metagenome | isolation source: dual media filters at the Ann Arbor, Michigan drinking water treatment plant | place: USA: Ann Arbor
CTTCGCGCATCTCGCGCAGCGTGTCGGGCAGGCGGCCCTTGATGGGCTCGAGGATGCGCTTGCCCTCGACGTGCTTGTATTCGCCCTTGTTGAAGTCGCTGGCGCTGCCGTAGTACTCCTTGTAGCGCTTGCCGTCGACCTCGACCGTGGCGCCGGGGGATTCCTCGTGGCCGGCGAAGAGCGATCCCACCATCACCATGGCCGCGCCGAAGCGCACGCTCTTGGCGATGTCGCCATGGTGGCGTATGCCGCCGTCGGCGATGATGGGCTTGGTGGCCACGCGCGCGCACCACTTCAGCGCGCTGAGCTGCCAGCCGCCGGTGCCGAAGCCGGTCTTGAGCTTGGTGATGCACACCTTGCCCGGGCCTACGCCCACCTTGGTGGCGTCGGCGCCCCAGTTCTCGAGGTCGATCACCGCCTCGGGCGTGGCCACGTTGCCGGCGATGACAAAGCTCGCCGGCAGCCGCGCCTTGATGTGCTCGATGGTCCTGCGCACGCTGTCGGCGTGGCCGTGGGCGATGTCGATGGTGATGTAGTCGGCGCCCAGGCCTTCGGCTGCCAGGCGGTCGACCACGGCAAAGTCTTCCGGCTTGACGCCCAGGCTGATGCTCACGAACAGCCCCTTGTCGCGCATGCGCCGCGCAAAGGCCACGTTGTCGAGGTCGAAGCGGTGCATCACGTAGAAGTGGCCGCTGCGCGCCAGCAACTCGCTGATGGGCTCGTCGACCACGGTCTTCATGTTCGACGGCACCACCGGCAGCGCGAAGCGCCTGCCGCCGAATTCCATCGACGCGTCGCACTCGCTGCGGCTCTGGACGCGACACTTGCGTGGCAGCAACAGGATGTTGTCGTAGTCGAAGATTTCCATGGCCGAAGCGCGACGTATTTGGAGGGGCGGCAGAACTTCGGATGTTAGCCTGCTGCCTCTGTCATGGCCCTGGATTTCCCCCCCCCTCCCGACCCCCCGACCGCTCCGCGCCAGCGCCTGCGGCGTGAGCGCGGCCTGCTGCTGCTGTTTGCGCTGCTGCTGGGCCTGGCGCTGACGTGGGATCGCCTGGACCTGCGCCAGGTGCTGGTCGAGCAAGAGCGCGCCAGGCTCGAAGAGAAGGCCCGCGACATCGAACGTGGCCTGGCGGGGCAACTGGGCGGCGCCTATGCCGCACTGCTGAGCGTGCGCGAGGGCCTCGAGCCTGGCAGCGCCAGGGCCTCGCCCCAGCGCGTGGGCCAGCACCTGGCCGAGCTGGGCCAGGCCATTCCGGGCATCGAGGCGCTGGTCTTGCTGGGCGCGCAGGGCGAGGTCGAGGCGGCCAGCGCGCCCCAGTGGCCGGGCCGCGAAGCATCGCGCCGCGCCTTCTTCCTGCGTGCCGCGCAGCGGGTTGCCGCGGGGCGGCTGGTGGTCGAGGCGCCTGTCGACCCCCTGGAGGGCGAGGCCGGCCTGCTGCTGGCCATCGCCCTGCCCAATGACCGCGGCGGCGTGGGCGGCCTGCTCACGGCCCGGCTCGCGCCCGCCCAGCTGCAGCTGCCGCTGGCCGCCGCGCTGGACAGCCCCGGCATGTGGGCTGCGGTGCTGCTGGAGACCGGGGTCGCGGTGGCCGCGACGCAGGGCGTGCCCCTGCCGGAGCCGGCCCAGCGGTCCCTGCTGCTGGGCGCCCTGGGCGACGGCGGCACCGAGACCGCCCTGGTGCCCGAAAGCGGCGCCGGCGTGGGCCAGGTGGCACTGCGCCGCATCCGGACCACCGGCCTGCCGCTGGACCAGCCGCTGGTCATCGCCGTCGGCCGCAGCCTGGTTCCGGTGCTGGCGCGGTGGCAGCAGCAGACCGCGCTGCTGGCAGCGCTGCTGGCCGGGTTGGCCGTGGCGGCCTGGGTGGCGCTGCTGCGCAGCCAGCGCCGCCGCGCGGTGATCGAGCGCATGAGCAGCGAGGCGCAGCGCCGCCTGGTGATCGACACCGAGCGCCTGAAACTGGCCCTGCACGGCGCCGACCTGGCGCTGTGGGACGCCGACCTCCTGCGCGGCCAGGGCACGGTCAACGAGCGTTGGCACAGCATGCTCGGCCATGCCGCTGGCGAGATCGGCGCCGACGAGGCCACCTGGCGCTCGCTGCTGCATCCCGAGGACGCCGCCCGCGCCGTGGCCACGCGCCAGGACCACATCGAGGGCCGCAGTCCGACCTACGAGCAGACCTATCGCCTGCGCCACCGCGCGGGCCACTGGGTGTGGGTGCTGGACCGCGGCCGCGTGGTCGAGCGCGACGCCGCCGGCCGCGCGCTGCGCATGGTGGGCACGCACATGGACATCAGCGACCGCATGCGCGACGAGGAACGGCTGCGGCGCAGCGAACAAAGCCTGGCCACCACGCTGCACTCCATCGCCGACGCGGTGATCGCCACCGACCCGCAGGGCCGCATCACCCGGCTCAACGCCGCGGCCGAGCGCATGACCGGCTGGAGCGCGGCCGAATCCCTGGGCCAGCCGCTGGCGACGCGGCTGCGCCTGATGGACGCCGCCACACGCGTGCCGACGCCGGACCCGGTGGCCCAAGTGCTGGCGCGCGGCGCGGTCGTCGGCGGGGCCCAGGAGGCCCTGCTGATCGCGCGCGACGGCAGCGAGCTGCAGATCACCGACACGGCCGCACCCATCCGCGGCGCCTCGGGCGCCATCGAAGGCGTGGTGCTGGTGATCAGCGACGTGGGCGAGCGCCTGCGCATGGTGCAGGCGCTGAGCCAGCGCGAGGCGCAGCTCTCGGCGGTGACGGCGGCGCTGCCCGGGCCGGTGGCGCAGCTGGACGCCGACGCGCGCATGCTCTTCGTCAACCCGGCCTGCGAGCGCTGGTTCGGCCGGCCTGCCGCGGACCTGCTGGGCCGGCCCCTGGCCGCGCTGCTGGGGGCCGAGGCCCAGGCGCGCATCGGCCAGGCGCTGCTGCACGTCCAGGCCGGCAACACCGTGACCTTCGATCTCGTGCTCGACACCGCCGAGGGCGCGCGCGATGCCATGGTCACCCTGGTGCCCGACGGCCACGTGGCGGCGCCCGCACAGCGGCAGGGCTGCTTCATCGTGGCCGCCGACATCACCGAGCGCAAGCGGGCCGAGGAGGAACTGCGGCGTACCGAGGCGCGCCTGCGCGTGGCCGGGCGCGTGGCGCGCCTGGGGGGCTGGGTGTTCGAGCGGGCCGGCACGCGGCTGCACTTTTCGGGCGAACTGCGCGCGATGCTCGAGCTCGAGCCCGGGCAGGAGGTGGACACCTCGCTGGCCATCAACCTGGTGGCGCCGGAACACCGTGTGCGTTGGCGTGCGCGCCTGGTGCAGAGCATGCGCGACGGCCAGGACTTCGACGAAGAGGTCGACACCATCACCGCCAGCGGCCGGCGCCTGCACGTGCGCATGATCGGCGAGGCCGTGCGCGGCGCGGGCGGCCGCGTCACGGCACTGCAGGGGGCGCTGCAGGACGTGACCGAGCGCAAGCTGGCCGACACCGCGATGCGCGTGGTTCAGGTCGACCTGGCGGCGACGCTGGACGCCATACCCGACCTGCTGTTCGACGTCGACAGCGATGGCCGCATCCACGGCTACCACTCGCCGCGCGACGATCTGCTGTTCGCGCAGCCGCAACAGTTCATCGGCCGCCTGCTCGACGAGGTGGTGCCGCAGGAGACGGCCGCGGTGGTGCGCACGGCGATCGTGCAGGCCTGGATCGAGGGCCATTCCAGCGGCCTGCAGTACGAGCTGGACCTGCCCGGCGGCCGGCGCAGCTTCGAGCTGTCGGTGGCGCCCAAGCCCACGCCGCAGGGCGGGGCGGGCCGCTTCATCGTGCTGGCGCGCGACGTCACCGAGCGGCGCCAGGCCGAGGCCGAGCGCCGCGGCCTGGAGCGCCAGTTGCGCGAAGCGCAGAAGATGGAATCCATCGGCACGCTGGCCGGCGGCATCGCGCACGACTTCAACAACATCCTGGCCGGCATCCTGGGCAACGTGGCCCTGGCCCAGGGCGACGTGCCCGAGACGCACCCGGTGCGCGCCAGCCTGGAGCAGATCAACAAGGCTGCGCTGCGCGCGCGCATCCTGGTGCAGCAGATCCTGGCCTTCAGCCGGCGCGATCCGCGGCCGCGGGTGGTGCAGGCGTTGCGCCCGGTGGTCGACGAGACCCTGGCGTTGCTGCGCGCCACGCTGCCGGCCTCGGTGCGGCTGGACACCGTGCTGGCCGCCGACAACCTGCTGGTCGACGGCGATGCCACGCAGCTGCAGCAGGTGCTGATGAACCTGTGCACCAACGCCTGGCACGCACTGCCCGACGGCCGCGGGCTGATCGAGGTCGGCGTCGAGGCGCTGGCCGGCGCGCCGCCGGGGGCGGTGGCGCTGCGCGACATGGCGCCGGGGCCGCTGCTGCGCTTGTGGGTGCGCGACACCGGCTGCGGCATGGACGCTGCCACCTGCGAGCGCATCTTCGACCCCTTCTTCACCACCAAGCCGGTGGGGCAGGGCACGGGCCTGGGCTTGTCGGTGGTGCACGGCATCGTCAGCAGCCACCGCGGCGTCATCGCCGTGGACAGCGCGCCCGGCCGCGGCAGCACCTTCCACGTCTACCTGCCGCGCGCCGAGGGGCTGCCGGCTGCGGGCACCCCGGCCAGCGTCGCCCCCGTCGCGCCGCGCGCCGGCATCGGCCAGGAACTGCTGTACGTGGACGACGACGAGGTCATGGTGCTGATGGTGCAACGCCTGCTGCGGCGCGAGGGCTACCGCGTGGCCGTGTGCGGCGACGCGCGCGAGGCCCTGGCGCTGGCGAACACCCAGCCGGCCCGTTTCGACCTGGTGGTCAGCGACTACAACATGCCCGAGACCTCGGGCCTGGAGCTGGCCGCGCACCTGCTGCGCCTGCAGCCGGGCCTGCCCATCATCATCAGCAGCGGCTACGTTTCCGACGAACTGCGCGAGCAATCGGCGGCCCTGGGCGTGCGCGCGCTGCTGGCCAAGGAACACACGCTGGACCAGCTGCCGGCGCTGGTGGCGCGGGTGCTGGCGGGCGTGACCGAGAGCGCTTAGGCGCCGCGGCGCCCCGGGATGTGCTGCGGCGTGGCCGTGGCCGACAATGCCGGCATGTCTTCCCCCACCGCCGACGCCCCCGCGCTGCTGCGCCACCTCAACCCCGAGCAGTTGGCCGCGGTCACGCTGCCGGCGGTGCCGGCGCTGATCCTGGCCGGCGCCGGCTCAGGCAAGACGCGGGTGCTGACCACGCGCATCGCCTGGCTGCTGCAGACCGGCCAGGTGTCGCCCGGCGGCGTGCTGGCCGTGACCTTCACCAACAAGGCGGCCAAGGAGATGCTGACAAGGCTGTCGGCCATGCTGCCGGTGGCCGTGCGCGGCATGTGGATAGGCACCTTCCACGGCCTGTGCAACCGCTTTCTGCGCGCGCACTGGAAGCTGGCCGGCCTGGCCCAGGGCTTCCAGATCCTGGACAGCAGCGACCAGCTCAGCGCCGTCAAGCGCGTGATCAAGGCCATGAACCTGGACGAAGAACGCTTCGTGCCCAAGCAGGTGAGCTGGTTCATCGCCGGCAACAAGGAAGAAGGCAAGCGCCCGCGCGACGTGGAGGTGCGCGACGAGCAGACGCGCAAGCTGGTCGAGGTCTACCAGGCCTACGACGACCAGTGCCAGCGCGAGGGCGTGGTCGACTTCGCCGAACTGATGCTGCGCACCTACGAACTGCTGCGCGACAACGACCCGCTGCGCGAGCACTACCAGCGCCGCTTCGGCCATGTGCTGGTGGACGAGTTCCAGGACACCAACCGGCTGCAGTACGCGTGGCTGAAGATGTTCGCGCCGCCAGGCGCGGGCCAGGGCGTGTTCGCCGTGGGCGACGACGACCAGAGCATCTACGCCTTCCGCGGCGCGCGCGTGGGCAACATGGCCGACTTCGAGCGCGAGTACCGCGTGCAGCGCGTCGTCAAGCTCGAACAGAACTACCGCAGCTGCGGCCACATCCTGGACGCGGCCAACGACCTGATCAGCCACAACCAGCAGCGCCTGGGCAAGAACCTGCGCACCGACCTGGGCGCAGGCGAGCCGCTGCGCGTGTTCGAATCGACCAGCGACTTTGCCGAGGCGCAGTGGTTGCTGGAAGAGGCTCAGGCGCTGCACCGCGCCGGCATGCCGCGCAGCGAGATCGCGCTGCTGTACCGCAGCAACGCGCAAAGCCGCGTGCTCGAAAGCGCGCTTTTCAACGCCGGCCTGCCCTACCGCGTGTACGGTGGGCTGCGCTTCTTCGAGCGCGCCGAGGTCAAGCACGCGCTGGCCTACCTGCGCCTGCTCGAGAACGTCAGCGACGACACCAGCTTTCTGCGCGTGGTCAACTTCCCGGCGCGCGGCATCGGTGCGCGCAGCATCGAGCAGTTGCAGGACGCCGCAAGGGCCAGCGGCCGCAGCCTGGCCCAGGCCGTGGGCGCGGTGCCGGGCAAGGCCGGCGTCAACCTGCAAGGCTTCGTGGCCTTGGTGGACGCCATGCGCCAGGCCACGCAGGGCCTGACATTGCGCGAGATCATCGAACACATGCTGCACCACAGCGGCCTGCTGGATTTCTACCGCACCGACAAGGAAGGCCAGGACCGCATCGAGAACCTCGAGGAACTGGTCAACGCGGCCGAGAGCTTCGTCACGCAAGAGGGTTTCGGCAAGGACGCGGTGGCGCTGCCGGTGGACGAGCAGGCCGACGGCGCCACGCCCGACGCCGAGACCGGCGAGATCATGTCGCCGCTGGCGGCGTTCCTGACCCACGCCAGCCTGGAGGCCGGCGACAACCAGGCGCAGGCCGGCGCCGACGCCATCCAGCTGATGACGGTGCATTCGGCCAAGGGGCTGGAGTTCGACGCGGTGTTCATCACCGGCATCGAGGAAGGCCTGTTCCCGCACGAGAACGCGCTGTCCGACGCCGACGGTCTGGAAGAAGAGCGCCGGCTGATGTACGTGGCCATCACGCGCGCGCGCAAGCGCCTGTACCTGAGCTTCAGCCAGACGCGGATGCTGCACGGCCAGACGCGCTACAACGTCAAGAGCCGCTTCATCGAAGAGCTGCCCGAGGGCGCGCTGAAGTGGATCACGCCGCGCCAGCAGGGCTTCGGCTCGGGCTATGCGCGCGAGTACCAGCAGGCCTGGCAGCGCGGCAGCGGCCTGGGTGGCATCGTCGGCGCCGGGCGCGTGGCGCCGGCGCCGCCGCCCCTGCCTTTCGTGCCCGCGGCGCCCAGCGGCCAGCAAGGGCTGCGCGTAGGGCAGACGGTGTTCCACACCAAGTTCGGCGAAGGCGTGATCACGGTGCTGGAAGGCCGCGGCGCCGACGCCCGCGCCCAGGTGAGCTTCGGCCGCCACGGCAGCAAGTGGCTGGCCCTGGCCATCGCCAAGCTCACGCCGGTGGATTGAGCTCGCTGGACTCGGGCGTGGCGGCGCCTTGCGCTCCGCCGAAGCTGTCGTTGAAGGTGAACAGCAGCGAGATGTAGAACACGGCCGAGAACACCAGGCCACCCGGCACGCCCAACACCCCTGCCAGTTGCGGCAGGCCCAAGAGGCCGAAGACAAAGGCCGTGGCCACGCCGAACAGCAGCACCGCACCGACCCAGCCCAGCATGTAGGTGAAGAAGGCGCCGCGGCTGCGCCACACCGCCAGCGTGCTGGAGAACAAGGCCTGGCCCACGCTCTGCCCGCCCCAGTGCACCAGCGCCGGCGCGTGCCAGTAGGGCACCGACAGCGCCGTGCCCAGCGTGGCGCCCAGGATCAAGCCCCAGCTCACGCCCGGCTCGGCCAGCAGCGCGTCGATCTCGGCCTGGGCCGATTCACCCTTGGCCATCAGCTGCTGCAGCCGACCCCAGGCGCTGTCGGACACCTGGTCGACGATGAGCAGGATGACCAGCGCCGCCAGGCCGTAGCCCACGCACAGCACCAGCAGCGCGCGCCGGCGCACCGGGTCGCCCTGCAGCGGCTCGAAGAACTGGCGCGGGTGCACCGGCCCGTCCAGCAACGCCGAATGCGCCGCGATCATGAAGCCCAGCGACAGCAGCGGCAGCGCCATCATCTGCACCAGCGCGCCCAGCACAGGCACCAGGCTGACCAGCAGCGCCCCGCCCAGGAACACCGCGAACAGCGAGGTGAAGGCCATGGGCCGCCGCCCGAACAGGCGGAAGGCGTCGGCGATCCAGCGCGGGCCGCGCGCGGCGGGGACGGGTTTGAGCAGCAGGGCCATCGGATGCGGTGTTGGGGGGCAGGTTGCTAGTGCGGCGGGTGCCAGGGCCGGTCGCGGCGCTCGCGCAGCACGCGCTCGAAGTGCAGGGGATCCTTGGGCTGCAGCAGGGCCGCGTCGCGCGGCAAGTGCCAGTCCCACAGGCGTGAGATCCAGAAGCGCAGCGCGGCGGCGCGCAGCAGCGCCGGCATCGCGCGCGCCTCGCCTGGGGTGAGCGTGCGCTGCTGCTCGTAGGCGGCGACAAAGGCCGTGGCGCGCGCTTCGTCCAGTGCTCCGCTGGCCAGGTCGGTGCACCAGTCGTTGAGGCACACGGCCAGGTCGAACAGCAGCCAGTCGGTGCCGGCGAAGTAGAAGTCGAAGAAGCCGCACAGGCGGTCGTCGCCGGCGGTGTCGTCGAACATCACGTTGTCGCGGAACAGGTCGGCGTGGATGGGGCCGCGCGGCAGTGCCTGCCCGCCCGGCGAAGCCGCCAGGTGCTGCTGGAAGGCCAGTTCGTCGCGCAGCAGCTCGGCTTGGTCTGCGCCCAGGTGGGGCAGCACCTGCGGCGCGATCTCGCACCACCAGGCCAGGCCGCGCAGGTGCGGCTGTTGCGGCTCGAAGCTGGCGCCGGCCAGGTGCATGCGCGCCAGCATGGCGCCCACCTGCGCGCCATGCGCCAGGGCCGGCGCCAGGCGGTGGCTGCCGGGCAGCCGCGTCACCACCGAGGCCGGCTTGCCGGCAACAAAGTGCACCAGGCCACCCTGGGCGTCGGGCTGCGGTGCCGGTACCGGCACGCCGTGCGTGGCCAGGTGCTGCATCAGCTGCAGGTAGTAGGGCAGTTGCTCGGCCGACAGGCGCTCGAACAGCGTCAGCACCCATTGCCCGCGCGTGGTGCTGGCGTAGTAGTTGGTGTTCTCGATGCCCGAGCGTATGCCCTGCAGGTCGGTCAACTTGCCCAGGCCCAGCGACTTGAACAGCGCTTCGGCCTCGGCCAGGCCGACTTCGGTGTAGACCGCCATGGCGGCCGGCTAGAAGCTCAGCACCGACCAGGCCCGCTGCCCGGTGGCGCCGCGGTCCTGGGCCGGGTCACGCCCGGCCGGCCCGACGATGATCTCGTACGGCGCCACCTTGCCCAGCTTGCTTTGCACCGTGATGCGCTGCGGGGCGCCGCGCAGCCGGGTTTCCTCGATGCGCGCGCCATCGTCTTCGATCACGGTGCGCTGGGCCACGGCTTCGGCCGGTGCCGGGGCGGTGGCCTGCGCCGGAGCCGCGGTCACCTGGGCGGCCACGGGCCCCGCCAGTGCGATCAGCAGCACGGCGCCAGTGGCGCGCCGGGCAAGGCAGGCAAGGGCATACATGGCGGTCATTCTACGCACCGGCCCCGGCCCGCCGGGCCGCGCCACAATGCCCGCATGAACGAGCGACTCCTGCTGCTGGTGGACGGCTCCAGCTACCTCTACCGCGCCTTCCACGCCATGCCCGACCTGCGTTCGGGCAGCGGCTTCCCCACCGGCGCCATCCACGGCATGGTGGCGATGATGAAGTGGCTGCGCGAGCGCTACCCGGCCGAGCATGCGGTGTGCGTGTTCGACGCCAAGGGCCCGACCTTCCGCGACGCCTGGTACGACCAGTACAAGGCCAATCGCACGCCCATGCCCGAGGCCCTGGTGCAGCAGATCGCGCCCATCCACGAAGTGGTGCGCCTGCTGGGCTGGCCGGTGCTGGAAGTGCCGGGCATCGAGGCCGACGACGCCATCGGCACCCTGGCGCGCGTGGCCGCGGCCAGTGGCCACCAGGTGCTGATCTCCACCGGCGACAAGGACCTGGCGCAACTGGTCACGCCCGAGGTGACGCTGATCAACACCATGGCCAAGCCGCCCGAGAAGCTTGACGTGGCGGGTGTGCAGGCCAAGTTCGGCGTGCCGCCGGAGCGCATCGTCGACTACCTCACGCTCATCGGCGACGCGGTGGACAACGTGCCCGGCGTCGACAAGGTGGGCCCCAAGACCGCTGCCAAGTGGATCGCCGACCACGGCAGCCTGGACGGCGTGGTGGCTGCCGCCGCCAGCATCAAGGGCGCTGTCGGCGACAACCTGCGCAAGGCGCTGGACTGGCTGCCGCAGGGGCGGCGCCTGATCACCGTCAAGACCGACTGCGAGCTGGCCGACTGGGTGCCGGGCTGGCCAGAACTGGAGGCACTGGCCCTGCGCCCGGTGGACCAGGCCGGCCTGCTGGACTTCTACGGACGCTACGACTTCCGCAGCTTCCGCAAGGAGCTGGAGTCGGCCCCGGCCGGTGCCGGCGCTGCAGCGGACGCCGCCACGCCGGCTGCTCCGCGCCCCGAGCACCCCGACCTGGCGCGCGAATACGAGACCATCCTCAATTGGGAGCGCCTGGAGCATTGGCTGGGCGTGCTGCAGACGGCCGAACTGGTGGCGCTGGACACCGAGACCGATTCGCTGGACGGCCTGCGCGCGCGCATCGTCGGCATCAGCTTTGCCGTGGAGGCTGGCCGCGCCGCATACGTGCCGCTGGCCCACAGCTACCCGGGTGCGGCCGACCAGTTGCCCTTGGAGGCCGTGCTGGCGCGCCTGAAGCCCTGGCTGGAAGACCCAGCGCGCGCCAAGCTGGGCCAGAACATCAAGTACGACCTGCATGTCTTCGCCAACGCCGGCATCGCCGTGCGCGGCTACGTGCACGACACCATGCTGCAGAGCTACGTGCTCGAGGCGCACAAGCCGCACGGCCTGGAGTCGCTGGCCGAACGCCACCTGGGGCGCAAGGGCCTGAGCTACGAAGACCTGTGCGGCAAGGGCGTCAACCAGATCCCTTTTGCCCAGGTGGAAATCGACCGCGCCGCGCAGTACTCGGGCGAGGACAGCGAGATGACGCTGCACGTGCACCAGCAACTGTGGCCGGCTGTTGCCGCCGACGCTGGGCTGCGCTACGTCTACGAGCGCATCGAGCTGCCGGTGGCAGCGCTGCTGTGCCGCATCGAGCGCCACGGCGTGCTGATCGATGCCGCGGTGCTGGCGCGCCAGAGCACTGAGCTGGCCGAACGCATGGTGGCGCTGGAGCAGGAGGCCTACGCCATCGCCGGTCAGCCCTTCAACCTGGGGTCACCCAAGCAGATCGGCGAGATCCTGTTCGGCAAGCTGGGCCTGCCGGTGAAGAAGAAGACGGCCAGCGGTGCGCCGTCCACCGACGAAGAAGTGCTGCAGGAGCTGGCCGCCGACTACCCGCTGCCGGCGCGCATCCTCGACCACCGCGGCCTGGCCAAGCTGAAGGGCACCTACACCGACAAGCTGCCGCTGATGGTGAACCCGGCCACCGGCCGCGTGCACACCAACTATGCGCAGGCGGTGGCGGTGACGGGCCGCCTGTCCAGCAACGACCCCAACCTGCAGAACATCCCCATCCGCACGCCCGAGGGCCGGCGCGTGCGCGAGGCCTTCATCGCCCCGCCCGGGCATGTGCTGATGAGCGCCGACTACTCGCAGATCGAGCTGCGCATCATGGCCCACATCAGCGAAGACCCGGCGCTGCTGCGCGCCTTTGAGCAAGGGCTGGACGTGCACCGCGCCACCGCCAGTGAGGTGTTCGCCGTGCCGGTGGCCGATGTCAGCAGCGAGCAGCGGCGCTACGCCAAGGTCATCAACTTCGGCCTGATCTACGGCATGGGCGCGTTCGGGCTGGCCAGCAACCTGGGCATCGAGCAGAAGGCGGCCAAGGACTACATCGACCGCTACTTCGCGCGCTTTGCCGGCGTGCGCCGCTACATGGACGAGACGCGCGTCAAGGCGCGTGAGAAGGGCTATGTCGAGACCGTGTTCGGGCGCCGCCTGTGGCTGCCCGAGATCAACTCGGGCAACGGCCCGCGCAAGGCCGGCGCCGAGCGCCAGGCCATCAACGCGCCCATGCAGGGCACGGCGGCCGACCTCATCAAGCTGGCCATGATCGCGGTGCAGCAGGCCATCGACGACGAGGGCCGGGCCACGCGCATGGTGATGCAGGTGCACGACGAACTGGTGCTCGAGGTGCCCGAGGCCGAGCGCGACTGGGCGCGCGCGGCCATCCCGCGGTTGATGGCCAGCGTGGCGCAGCTGAAGGTGCCGCTGCTGGCCGAGGTGGGAGAAGGGAAGAACTGGGACGAGGCGCACTGAGCGCGCGCCTCGCCGCCTGCCTCAGCCCGAGGTGTGCGTCGTGCGCGGCGCGTTGCCGCTCTGGCCCTGGACCACGCGGAAGCCCTTGTCGTCCACGGTCACGGGCGTGCCCGGCGTGGGCTGGGTGCTGCTGGTAAAGGTGCGCAGGCTGCCGTCATCCATGCGGACCCTGACTTCGTATTCGGTGGTGGACTTGCTGCGCTTCTCGATCTCGTTGCCGGCGAAGCCGCCGCCCACGGCGCCGATCACGGTCATGGCGGTCTTGCCGCTGCCGCCGCCCATCTGGCTGCCCACCAGGGCGCCGGCCACGCCGCCAGCCACCGCACCAACGCCCGAGCCTTCACCCTTGCGCTGCACCGGCCGCACGCCCTCGATCACGCCGCAGTGTGCGCACAGCGCGGCGGTCTGGGTGTCCAGCGGCGGACGCTCGGCGGCGCGCTGCACGGGGGCTTGCACGGCCTTGGGCTTGGCAGTCGGAGGGGTGGACTTGGCAACGGGAGCCTTCTCGGCCTCGGCCACGACCTGAGCGGGCTCGGAACCGCTGGGTGAGCGCAGCAGCATGCCGGCGGCAAGGCCGACACCGGCCAGGCCCAGGCCGCCGGCAATGAGCCAGGCGTTGCGTTTGGTGGCGAAAGACGTGGTCGGGGTGAGGGTCTGGGACATGGGCAATCTCCTGTTCATGGCAGCAAGCGCTGGCCTGGGCCCGGATGGGCCCGTCTGTACATAACGCGGCGCAAGGTCCGCAGGATGGCCTGTTGCGGCGCGGCGCTGTTACCGGATGCTTCGGCGGCGCGCCTTGGCTACGCCCGGATGCGATTGCAAGGCCTTGCAGGTCATGCGCTGCCGCCAGTGGACAATCGCCTGTTTCATCCAGAAGGGTTATCAGTGGATCTGAAGGTGCCTATCGTGATCACCGACGAACTGACCGACGAGGTCATCAAGTCGACCGCGCAGCTCAATCTCGCCAGCGGCGAGATCACGCGCGTCGAGTACCAGGAATACGACGTGGACGCTCGCGGCCTGCCGCCCCACAGCGACGACTACGAGTTCACCAGCGGCACCCTGTCCAACGAGGGCAAGGACGTGGAATTCGGCGTGGTCGTGAACCGCACCACCGGGCAGTATTCGGTGAGCGCGGGCGAACTGCTGGAGATCAAGGTTCGCGCCGCGGCGCTGTTTGCTGGTGTCAGCGGCAAGGCCTTGCTCGAGAAGGCCGAGGGCAAGGCCGCGGCGCCCACGGGTGGCCGCCGCAGGATGCACTGAAGGCCTCAGGCGGCCACTTCGTCCCAGGGCGCGGTGCTGTCGTCGGCCGGCGCCGCTGGCGCGGGCGCGGCGTCGGTGGTGGCAGCGGGCCCGGGCAGTTGCACGCCGCCCAGCGCGGCGATCAGATCAGGGATCAGCTGGCGCAGCTCGCCGGTGAAGATGGCCACGTCGGCGTCGAAGCCGCCGTCCTCGGCCTTGTCTGTTGTGGCCTTGCTGCCTTCGAGCACGACATCCAGCAGCTTGATCTTCTTCAGCGCCAGCGCCTCGGTCAGCACGAAGGACACGCGGCCGGCCCAGCTCAGCGCCAGCTGCGTGGGCAGCTTGCCCTGCTTGATGTGCTCGCCGACCTCGGCGATGTCCAGGGTGTGGCGCGCGTAGCGCACGGTGGCCTTCTCGCTGTCGGGCTGCTTGAGCTCGCAGTCGCGGTCCAGCGAGAAGCCGGCCGGCGCCTCTTGTTCCACCAGCCAGCCGGCCATGGCCGTGGCCGGGGCCAGCGCGGTCTGCAGCGGCGCCAGGCGCAGGCCGCCGCCCAGCAGCTCGATCAGGCGCGTGACCACGCCATCGGCCTTCTTCATGCTGGACGCGTCCAGCAGCAGCAGGCCGGCCTCGGTGTCTATCCACACCCCCGTGCCGGCGCGCTTGGGGAACGCGCGCGGCAGCAGCGTGTGCACGATCTCTTCCTTGATCTGGCGCGCCGCCTTGCCCTTGGGCCGGCGGCCGGTGTCGGCCTCGATCTTGTCGAGCTGCGCCTCGAGTTCGGTCTTGACCACGGCGCCAGGCACGGCCTTGGTCTCGCTGCACAGGCGCAGGATGATCTGCCCGCCCACGCTTTCGGCCAGCACGCCGTGCTGGCGCCCGCGCGGCGCCACCCAGCCGGCGGATTCGGGCTGCGACGCGCCGCAGGGCGCAAAGCGCGCGCCGTCCAGCCGGGCCTCGATCTCGGTGAGCGTGGGGCGATCCCAGTGTTCGATGCGGAAGACGAGGGTGTTCTTGAACATGGTGAGGGGCAATCGTTGGGCCGGCCGCGCCGGCCGGGGGCGCGCAGGTCAGCCGTGGAAGGGATGTCAGTTGGGCGTGTAGGCCAGGCGCACGTAGATGGGCGCAAAGGCCTCGGCCTGCGTCACCTCGAGCAGTTGCTCGCGCGCCAGCTCGAGCAGGGCGATGAAGGTGACCACCAGCACCGGCGTGCCGCGGCCGGCGTCGAACAGTTCGTGGAACTCGACGAAGCGCCGCCCCTGCAGCCGGCGCAGCACGATGCTCATGTGCTCGCGCACGCTCAGCTGTTCGCGGCTGATGGTGTGGTGCTGGTTGAGCCGGGCGCGCTGCAGGATGTCGCGCCAGGCCTGACGCAGGTCGCCGGGGTTGACGTCGGGCCAGCGCGTCTGCAGGCTTTGCTCGACGTGGATCTGCACGCGCAGGAAGTCGCGCCCCAGCAGCGGCAACGTGTCCAGGCCCGCGGCGGCCAGCTTGATCTGCTCGTACTCGACCAGCCGGCGCACGAGTTCGGCGCGCGGGTCCTCGGGCTCGCTGCCGTCGGCGCTCTTGCGCGGCGGCAGCAGCATGCGGCTCTTGATCTCGATGAGCATGGCCGCCATCAGCAGGTATTCGCTGGCCAGCTCGAGGTTGTGGCGGCGGATCTGGTCGACGTAGTCCAGGTACTGGCGCGTCACGCTGGCCAGCGGGATGTCGAGGATGTTGAAGTTCTGGCGCCGGATCAGGTACAGCAGCAGGTCCAGTGGGCCCTCGAAGGCCTCGAGGAAGATCTCCAGCGCATCCGGCGGGATGTACAGATCCTGCGGCATGCGGAACAGCGGCTCGCCGTACAGGCGCGCCACGGCGATCTGGTCCACCACCTCGGGTACCGGGGCGTCGACGCCCCGTGCCAGCTCCGGCACGGCGCCGGCTGCGGCCGCCGCGTTCAAGCGCCGGGTTTGGTCTGGTAGACGTAAGGCTGCTGCGCCACCTTGGCTTCTTGCCATTCGGTCTGCTGGCTGCGGTCGAGTGCGCGGTCCCACAGCAGGGCGCGGCCGGCGCGCTGTTCGTCCTCGAGCGTGGGCTTCTGGGCCTTGAGCTCTTCGATGAAGGCGGTGACCTCGGACTTGTAGGGCTTCCAGAACAGGGGCATGGCGGCGGGCCGGTGGGCAGGTAGGGCGCCGATTTTACGCGCCGCCGGGTGACGCCAGGCTGTCGACCTGGGGGATGATCGCGGTCTTCAGGATCCCCCGGCGCGCCCGGCGCGCCCCGCCGCTTGGAAACCGAGCTCAAGTTTCAGGTGCCGACCGAGCGCAGCCGCGCGCTGCGCCTGGCCGTGGCCACGGCTGCAGCGCGCACGACGCACCTGCAGGCCGTCTACTGCGACACGCCAGACCGCCGCCTGGCCGCCGCCGGCCTGGCGCTGCGCCTGCGCCGGGAAGACAGCGTCTGGGTGCAGACCCTCAAGGGCCGCGGCGACGGCCTGGCCCGGCGCCAGGAGCACGAACTGCGCGTGGCCAGCGACGCCGCCGCCATGCCCACGCTGGACCCTCTGCGCCACGCCGGCAGCGCGGTGGGCGCGGCCTTGCTCGCGGTACTCGCCAATGCAGGCCCGCTGCAACCGGTGTACCGCACCGACATCCAGCGCCTGCACCGGCGCGTGCGCAGCGGCGGTGCGGTGATCGAGATCGCCCACGACCAGGGCGAGATCGTGGCCGGCGAGCGCCGCCTGGCGGTGGACGAGATCGAATTCGAGCTGATCAGCGGCCCGCCCGCGGCACTGCCGGCGCTGGCCGCGCGCTGGGCTGCGCGCCACGGCCTGTGGTGGGACGTGCGCACCAAGTCCGAGCAGGGCCATCGGCTGGCGCTGGGTCTGGCCGGCCTGCCACCGGTGAAGGCGGCCACACCGGCGCTGGAGCCCGCCACGGCGCCGGCCGCCGGCTGGCGCGCGCTGCTGCAAGCGGCGCTGGCGCAGGCCCTGGCCAATGCGGCCGAGATCGCCGGCGGCAGCGGCACGCCCGAACACTTGCACCAGCTGCGCGTGGGCCTGCGCCGGCTGCGCAGCGTGCTGCGCGTGTACCCCGGCTGGGGCGGCGACGCCACGGCGGCACTGGCGCTGGAAGCCGATTGGCGCGCGCCCTTTGCCGAGCTGGGCGCGGCGCGCGATGCCGACGTTCTGGCGCTGTCGCTGCGCCAGCGCCTGGCCGAGGCCGGGGCACCGGCCTTCGACTGGCCGCAGGCAGCGGTGGCCGCAGCGCCGGCCGATCTGCTGCGTGGCCCGGCCTTCACGGCGTTGGCGCTGCGCACCCTGGCGCTGGTGGCTGCTGCCGCGCCGGCAGCCGTGGTCGGCGCGACCGACGCGCCGCCGCTGGCGGTGGCCGCGCGCGAGGCCTTGCAGCCGCTGTGGCGCCGCGTGCGCCGCGACGCACGCGCCTTTGCCCAGGCCGACGCCGAGGCCCGGCACCGCCTGCGCAAGCGTTTGAAGCGCCTGCGCTACGCGCTGGAGCCCCTGGGCGCATTGCTGCGGCCGCGCCGCGCCGCGCGTTGGCATGCCCTGCTGGCCGCCGCGCTGGACACGCTGGGCGAGCTGAACGACCTGCAGGTGGCCGACGCCGCCCTGCGCCGGCAGGCTGTGCTGGCGCCGGGCGCCTGGTTCGCGCTGGGCCATGTGGCGGCGCAGCGCGAGGCGCTGCTGGCCCGGGCAGCGAAGCAGCTGGCCGCCCTGGCAGACCGGCCGCTGCCCTGGCGCAAGCCCTGATCAGCCCGAGCGCGGGGCGTCGGCCTCGGGCGCCAGCGCGTCGGCCACGCTGGGCACGATGTTCTCGGCGCCCAGCACCGCCTCGAAGCCCGAGCGCTGGATCAGCGACAGCGGCTGGGCGTTGACATTGGCCAGCACCAGCGCCGTGCCCTGGCGCTTGAGCGTGCGGTGCAGCTGCTCCAGCGCGTCCAGGCCCGAGGTGTCCATGGACACCAGGCGCTGCATGTCCAGCACCACGGCGCGCGTGCCCGGCGGCAGCTGATCGGGCAGGGCTTCGATCTTGCCCACGGCACCGAAGAAGAGGGAGCCGTAGAGCTCGAAGGCCTGCACGCCCGCTGGCAGGTCGGCCGCGAGGTGCGGCTTCACGCTGAACAGCGTGCTCATGCGCCAGATGAAGAACACGCAGGCCAGCACCAGGCCGACCTCGACCGCCACCGTCAGGTCGAAGACGATGGTCAGCACGAAGGTGCCCACCATCAGCGTGCGGTACTGGGCCGAGAAGTGGCGCAGGCGCAGGAACTGGTGGCCCTCGAACATGTTCCAGGCCACGAACATCAGGATGCCCGCCAGCGCCGCCAGCGGCACGTGGCTGGCCAGCGGCGCCGCGGCCAGCAGGATGGCCAGCAGCGTGACAGCGTGCACGATGCCGGCCACCGGGCTGACGGCACCGGCGCGCACGTTGGTGACGGTGCGCGCGATGGTGCCGGTGGCCGGGATGCCGCCGAAGAAGGGCGTCACGATGTTGGCCACGCCCTGTGCCATGAGCTCCTGGTTGGGATCGTGGCGCTTGAAGTCGACCATGTTGTCGGCCACGCGCGCGCACAGCAGCGACTCGATGGCGCCCAGCAGCGCGATGGTGATGATGGGGATGGTGAGCTGGCGCAGGCTGTCCCAGCTCAGCGGCGGCAGGTCCAGGCTGGGCAGGCCGCGTGGCAGTTCGCCGAAGCGGCTGCCGATGGTCTCGACCGGCAGCTTCAGGAAGACCGCCAGCAGCGTGAGCGTGACCAGCGCGACGATGGGCGCCGGCAGGCGCGACAGCAGGCGCAGCGGCCGCTGCGCCTGCAGCCGGGCCGGCAGCAGCCCGCCGGGGGCGAACAGCCGCGGCCACAGCGCCAGCCCTGCGACGCACAGGGCGCCGATGCCGAAGGCATAGGCGTTGAAGCTGCCGATGTGCGCGGCCAGCGTGCCGATCTGCGAGAAGAAATCGCCCGGCATCTTGGCGATGTCCAGCCCCATCAGGTCGCGCAACTGCGACAGCGCGATGAGCACGGCGATGCCGTTGGTGAAGCCGATGACGATGGACACCGGGATGTAGCGGATCAGCACCCCCAGCTTGAACAGCCCCAGCAGGAACATCAGCACGCCCGCGGCGGCCGTGGAAACCAGCAGGTTGGTGAAGCCGTAGCGGTCGATGATGCCGTAGATGATGACGATGAAGGCGCCGGCCGGGCCACCGATCTGCACCTGCGAGCCGCCCAGCGCCGAGATCAGGAAGCCGGCGACGATGGCGGTGATCAGCCCCTGCTCTGGCTTGACGCCCGAGGCGATGCCGAAGGCCAGTGCCAGCGGCAGCGCCACGATGCCCACCGTGATGCCCGCGCCCAGGTCGGCCAGGAAACGCTGGCGGTTGTAACCCTGCAGGCTGTCAAGCAGGCGCGGGCGAAAGGGGTGGAACTGGGAACGCAGCATGGGGTCTCCGGGGGGCGGTGGGTCGGGTTGGCCGTGCCGGAGACGGGAGGACCGCAGTGCTGCAAGCGCGCGATGAAGCGCCGCCGACGGGACGGCCCCATCAGCTGGGAGGCGAGGTGCTGGCGCGCGGTCATGGGCGGCGGATTGTCGCAAATGCCGACTGCCGCTACGGTGCCCGGTATGGCTTGATCCAACGCAATCGGGGTGCTGAGGCCGGGCGCATCATGCTGGTGCCATTCCTGCGCGAGCCGCCACGATCCATATCCCGACCCTCTTCGTCTCGATCGTGCTCATCGGCGCGGCGCTGACCCTGGCCGTGGGCCTGGTGGCCGAGCCCGCGCGGCGCGACGGCCTGTTCCTGTGGGCCGCCGGGCTGGCCGCGCACACGACGGCCTATTCCCTGCTGGCCTTGCGCGGCGTGGCGCACGACGTCATCACCATCGTGTTGCCGAACGGCCTGCTGTCCGTCACCTTTGCCTGCTTCGGCGAGGCGCTGTGCCGGTTCTACGGCCGCCAGCCCGATCGCCGGCTGTTGTGGCTGCCGGTGGTCGTGTGCCTGCTGTGCTTTTCCCTGCTGATGCGCGACGTGACGGCCCGCCTGCTGGCCGGGCCGCTGGTCTTCGGCGTCCAGATCCTGACGCTGGCGGTGCTGATCCTGCGCGGCCGCGCTGCCACCCCGGGCCGCGGCCAGTACTTTCTGCTCTTCGGGCTGGCGGCATTGCTGCCGGTGCTGGGCCTGCGCGCCGCAATGGCGCTGGGGGGCGACAGCTCGCTCGCCAACTTCGAAGCACCCAGCACGTTGCAGACGCTGACTTTCCTGACGGTGATGGTCAGCACGCTGTTCGCCACCCTGGGCTATGTGCTGATGTGCAAGGAGGTCGCCGACCATCGGAACCAGCGCCTGGCGATGATCGACGAACTGACGGGGCTGCCGAACCGCCGCAGCACCCTGCAGGGGCTGGCCCAGCAACTGGCCGCGGTTCACCGCAGTGGCCAGCCGCTGACGGTGATGATGGTGGACGTGGACCACTTCAAGCGCGTCAACGACCAGCACGGCCACCTGGTCGGCGACGCCGCGCTGCGCCACCTGGCGAAGACACTGCGTACGCGCCTGCGGGGTCAGGACCTGCTGGGCCGCCTGGGGGGCGAGGAGTTCCTGGCGCTGCTGCCCGCCACCGCCGCCACCCCGGGTGGCCTGGCGCTGGCCGAGTCGCTGCGCGCGGCCGTGGCCGCCAACCCGATGGGCGGTCAGGGCCTGACCATCAGCATCGGCGTGGCAGCGGTAGAAGCGGACCAGGACCTCGACGTGCAGGCCGTCATCAGCGCGGCCGACCGGGCGCTGTACCGCGCCAAGGCCGCCGGCCGCGACCGGGTGGAAGCGGCGCGCCCGGCCGACTTCGAACTGGTGGCCGGCAGCACGGCCTGAAGCCGCCCCGCAGGCCCCGCAGCCCTCAGCGCACGCGCATCCCGGGCTGGGCCCCCGGCCAGGGCTCGAGCACGTAGATGCCGGGCTCGGCCTTGTCGTCGGCGTGGCTGGCGGCCAGCACCATGCCCTGCGAGACGCCGAACTTCATCTTGCGCGGCGCCAGGTTGGCCACCAGCACGGTGAGCTTGCCCACCAGCTGCTCGGGCGTCACGGCGCTGGCGATGCCGCTGAACACCTGGCGCGGCGCGGCCTCGCCGGCATCCAGCAGCAGGCGCAGCAGCTTGGTGCTGCCCTCGACGCGCGCGGCCGAGACGATGCGCGCGATGCGCAGGTCGATCTTGGCGAAGTCGGTGATGGCAATCTCTTCGGCGATGGCTTCGCCGCCCGGCAGCGTGGGCAGATCGGCCTCGGCTGCGGCCTCGGGCTCCGCCGGCTCGAACAGCGCCTGCATCAGCTTGGGGTCGACGCGCTGCATCAGGTGCTTGTATTCGCCGATGCGGTGGTGGCCCAGCGCGCGCTGCGCGTCGGCCCATTGCAGGGGCGGCAGTTGCAGAAAGGCCTCGACCCGCGCCGCCAGCGCCGGCAGCACCGGCTTGAGGTAGATGCTGAGGATGCGGAAGGCCTCGATGCACACGCTGCACACGTCGTGCAGCGCGGCTTCCATGCCGTCCTGCCGCGCCAGCTCCCAGGGCTTGTGGCGGTCGACGTACTCGTTCACGCGGTCGGCCAGCAGCATTACCTCGCGCAACGCCTTGCCGAACTCGCGCTCGTCGTAGTGTTCGCGCACCGTGCCGCCGTGGGCGCGCAGCGCGTCCAGCAGCACCCGACCTTCGACCCCCAGGTCGGCCGACAGGTGGCCGCCGAAGCGCTTGCTCAGGAAACCCGCGGCGCGGCTGGCGATGTTGATGTACTTGCCCACCAGGTCGGCGTTGACGCGGGCGACAAAATCCTCGGGGTTGAAGTCCAGGTCTTCGACGCGGGCGTTGAGCTTGGCGGCGATGTAGTAGCGCAGCCACTCGGCGTCCAGGCCCAGCTCCAGATAGCGCAGCGGGCTGATGCCGGTGCCGCGGCTCTTGCTCATCTTCTCGCCGCTGACGGTGAGGTGGCCGTGCACGTAGACGCGGTCGGGCACCTTGCGCCCGCTGAACTTCAGCATGGCCGGCCAGAACAGCGTGTGGAAGGTGACGATGTCCTTGCCGATGAAATGCACCTGCTCCAGCGCCGGGTCGGCCATGTAGGCTTCGTAATCGATGCCCAGCTTGCCCAGCAGGTTCTTGAGCGAGGCCAGGTAGCCCACCGGCGCGTCCAGCCACACGTAGAAATACTTGCCCGGCGCGTCGGGGATCTCGATGCCGAAGTAGGGCGCGTCGCGGCTGATGTCCCAGTCACCCAGGCCCACGCGGCCGGTGTCGTCGCGCGCGAACCATTCGCGCACCTTGTTGGCCACCTCGGGCTGCAGCCGGCCGTCCTGCGTCCAGTCTTCCAGGAAGGCCACGCAGCGCGGGTCGCTCAGCTTGAAGAAGTAGTGCTCGCTGCTGCGCAACACCGGCTTGGCGCCGGACAGGGCGGAATACGGGTCCTTCAGGTCGGTGGGCGCATAGACCGCGCCGCAGACCTCGCAGTTGTCACCGTACTGGTCTTTCGCGCCGCACTTGGGGCATTCGCCCTTGATGAAGCGGTCGGGCAGGAACATGCCCTTGGCCGGGTCGAAGAACTGCTCGACCTGGCGCACGTCGATCAGCTCGTTCTTGCGCAGTGCGGTGTAGATGGCGCGCGCCAGCTCGTGGTTCTCGGGCGCGTCGGTGCTGTGCCAGTTGTCGAAGGCGATGTGGAAGCCGTCGAGGTAGGGCTTGCGCCCGGCCGCGATGCCGGCCACGAACTGCTGCGGCGTCAGGCCGGCTTTCTCGGCCGCGATCATGATGGGTGCGCCGTGGGCGTCGTCGGCGCAGACAAAATGCACCTCATGGCCCAGCATGCGCTGCAGGCGCACCCAGGTGTCGGCCTGGATGTACTCCATGATGTGGCCGATGTGGAAAGGCCCGTTGGCGTAGGGCAGGGCGGTGGTGACGAAGAGCTTGCGTGTCATGCGCCGATTCTAGGAGTCGGCCGCGCCGACACCCCCACGGCGGCGCGCCCGGGGCGCTGCCGCTAGACTCCGGCGCACCGCAGCCCCACCCCTCCGACCCCCGGAACCCCGCGACATGCCCACTCCCGTCACCGAAGCCGCCCTGCTCGAAGCCCTCAAGACCGTGGTCGATCCGAACACGGGCAAGGATTTCGTCAGCACCCGCGCCCTGAAGAACATCCGCATCGAGGGTGGCGACGTCGCCTTCCAGGTCGAGCTGGGCTACCCCGGCAAAAGTCAGCACGCGGGGCTGCGCAAGGCGCTGATCGCCGCCGCGCGCACGCTGCCTGGGGTCGAGAACGTCAGCGCCGAGATCGCCACGCGCATCGTCTCGCACGCGGTGCAGCGCGGCGTGCAGCTGCTGCCGCGGGTGAAGAACGTCATCGCCGTGGCCTCGGGCAAGGGTGGCGTGGGCAAGAGCACCACCACCGTCAACCTGGCGCTGGCGCTGGCTGCCGAAGGCGCCAGCGTGGGCATCCTCGACGCCGACATCTACGGCCCCAGCCAGCCCATGATGATGGGCATCAGCGGCCGGCCCGAAAGCGCCGACGGCAAGAGCATCGAGCCGATGGAAAACCACGGTGTGCAGGTCATGAGCATCGGCTTCCTGATCGAGCCCGACCAGGCCATGATCTGGCGCGGCCCCATGGCCACGCAGGCGCTGGACCAGCTGCTCAACCAGACCAACTGGCGCGAGCTGGACTACCTGCTGATCGACATGCCCCCGGGCACCGGCGACATCGCGCTCACGCTGAGCCAGCGCGTGCCGCTCACCGGCGCCATCATCGTGACCACGCCGCAGGACATCGCGCTGCTCGACGCGCGCAAGGGCCTGACCATGTTCGAGAAGGTGGGCGTGCCCATCCTGGGCATCGTCGAGAACATGGCCGTGTACTGCTGCCCCAACTGCGGCCACACCGAGCACATCTTCGGCGCCGACGGCGGCAAGCGCATGGCGGCCGAGTTCAAGGTCGATTACCTGGGCGGCCTGCCGCTGACCATGGCCATCCGCGAGCAGGCCGACAGCGGCCGGCCCACGGTGGTGGCCGACCCCGATGGCGAGATCGCCGGCATCTACAAGGCGGTGGCGCGCCAGGTCGCGGTGAAGGTCGCGCTCAAGGCCAAGGACTTCTCGGCCAAGTTCCCGACCATCAGCGTCTCCAAGGGCACCTGATCACCGGGGGGGCTGCGGCATGCCGCGGCCCACTCTTGGGACGGTGGTTGACACTCTGTCATCCCGGGAAGCCCCCCAGGGCCCTGCAGCGGGCGCTGCGCTACGCTTCGCCGCGTGACCAAGCCCATAGCTCCCTTGGCGCCTGCTGCGCGCCCGGACCAAACCCCTGCCGACGCCCGCCTGCGCAAGCGACGGGCCCCCAAAGGACGCCAGGTCGACCCGGCGGTGGCGCGTGAACTGGCCAGCTGGCTGGGCGACGCGCCGCCGCGGCGCGAACTGCTGATCGAGTACCTGCACCTCATCAACGACCGGCTGCGCTGCCTGCCGGCAGGGCACTTGGCGGCGCTGGCGCAGTGGCTCAAGCTGTCGGCGGCCGAGGTGTACGAGGTGGCCAGCTTCTACCATCACTTCGAGGTGGTGAAGGAAGGCCAGGACGCGCCGCCGGCGCTGACCGTGCGCGTGTGCGACGGCCTGTCGTGCGCCATGAACGGCGCCGCCGACCTGCTGCAGCGCCTGCCCGCCTTGCTGGGCCCGGGCGCGCGCGTGGTGGCCGCGCCCTGCGTCGGCCGCTGCGAGACCGCACCGGTGGCCGTGGTGCACCAGCACCCGGTGCCCGCGGCCACGCTCGAGTCGGTGCAGGCCGCGGTGCAGCAGGGGCGCCGCACCGACGTCGCCACCGATGCGATCGACCTGGCCGCCTACCAGTCCGGCGGCGGCTACGCGCTGCTGCGCGACTGCCTGGAAGGCCGGCGCGACCCCGAAGCGCTGATGGCCGCGCTGGACGACGCCGGCCTGCGCGGCCTGGGCGGCGCGGGCTTTCCCACCGGGCGCAAGTGGCGCATCGTGCGCGCGCAGGCTGCCCCGCGCTACCTGGCCGTCAACATCGACGAGGGCGAGCCCGGCACCTTCAAGGACCGCTGGCTGCTCGAGCGCGACCCGCACCGCTTTCTGGAAGGCATGCTCATCGCCGCCTGGGCCGTGGGCATAGACGCCATCTGGATCTACCTGCGCGACGAATACCACGGCTGCCGCGAACTGCTGACGTCCGAACTGCAGGCACTGCGCGCCGCCATCCCGGGGCTGCCGCGCATCGAGCTGCGCCGCGGTGCCGGCGCCTACATCTGCGGCGAAGAGTCGGCCATGATCGAGTCGATCGAGGGCAAGCGCGGCATGCCGCGGCTGCGGCCGCCTTACGTGGCCGAGGTGGGCCTGTTCGGCCGCCCGACGCTGGAGCACAACTTGGAGACCCTGTACTGGGTGCGCGAACTGGTCGAACGCGGCACGGGCTGGTTTGCCGCGCAGGGCCGCCACGGCCGCAAGGGCCTGCGCCGCTTCAGCGTGAGCGGGCGCGTGCGCGAGCCCGGCGTCAAGCTGGCGCCGGCCGGCATCACGCTGCGCGAGCTGGTGGCCGAGTTCTGCGGCGGCATGCTGCCCGGCCACGAGCTCTACGGCTACCTGCCCGGCGGCGCCTCGGGCGGCATGCTGCCGGCACGGCTGGCCGATGTGCCGCTGGACTTCGACACGCTGCAGCCGCACGGCTGCTTCATAGGCTCGGCCGCGGTCATCGTGCTGTCGCAGCACGACCGGGCCACCGACGCGGCGCGCAACGTCATGCATTTCTTCGCCGAGGAATCCTGCGGCCAGTGCACGCCCTGCCGTGCCGGCACGGCCAAGGCCGGCGCGCTGATCACCAGTGACCGCTGGAACCAGCCGCTGCTGGCCGAGTTGTCGCAGGTGATGCGCGACGCCAGCATCTGCGGGCTGGGCCAGGCCGCGCCCAACATCACCGACTGCGTGATGAAGTACTTTCCGCAGGAGCTTCAGCCTTGAGCGCATTGGACCGCGCCGCGCGTGCCGCCAGCCCGTCGGCCATGGTGGAATTTCAGCTCGATGGCCGCAGCGTCAGCGGCCGTGCCGACGAATCCATCCTGCAGGTGGCCCAGCGCGAAGGCGTGGAGATCCCGCACCTGTGCTGGAGCGACCAGCTCGAGCCCGCCGGCAACTGCCGCGCCTGCATGGTTGAAGTGGCGGGCGAGCGCACGCTGGCGGCATCCTGCTGCCGCCGCCCGACGCCCGGCATGCAGGTGCAGACCGCCAGCCCGCGCGCGCTCAGTGCGCAGAAGCTGGTGCTGGAACTGCTGCAGAGCGACCTGCCCGAACAGGCGCACACGCGCCACAACGAGGTCGACACCTGGGCCGCCAAGCTGGGCCTGGGCCGGCCGCGCTTCGCGCCGCGCGCCCAGCCGGCCACCGACACCAGCCACCCGGCCATCGCCGTCAACCTGGACGCCTGCATCCAGTGCACGCGCTGCCTGCGCGCCTGCCGCGACGAGCAGGGCAATGATGTGATCGGCCTTGCGCTGCGCGGCGAGCACGCGCGCATCGTCTTCGACATGGACGACGCCATGGGCGCCAGCAGCTGCGTGGCCTGCGGCGAATGCGTGCAGGCCTGCCCCACCGGCGCGCTGGCACCGGCCGGCGGCGCGGCGCGCGTGCAGCCCGACAAGTCGGTCGATTCGGTTTGCCCCTATTGCGGCGTGGGCTGCCAGCTCACCTACCACGTCAAGGACGACCGCATCCTGTTCGTCGAAGGGCGCGACGGCCCGGCCAACCGCGGCCGGCTGTGCGTCAAGGGCCGCTACGGCTTCGACTACGCGCGCCACCCGCACCGCCTGACGATGCCCCTGATCCGCCGTGCCGACGCGCCCAAGCGCGCCGACGCCATCAGCGACCCGGCCGTGGCGCGCGGCTATTTCCGCGAGGCCAGCTGGGAAGAAGCCCTGGCGCTGGCCGGCGGCACGCTGCGCAGCATCCGCGACACCCACGGCGCACGCGCGCTGGCTGGCTTCGGCTCGGCCAAGGGCAGCAACGAAGAGGCCTACCTGTTCCAGAAGCTGGTGCGCCTGGGCTTCGGCAGCAACAACGTCGACCACTGCACGCGCCTGTGCCACGCCAGCAGCGTGGCCGCCTTGCTGGAAGGCATAGGCTCGGGCGCTGTCAGCAACCCGGTGCTGGACGTGGCGGCGGCCGAGGTGGTGATCGTCATCGGCGCCAACCCGGTGGTCAACCACCCGGTGGCGGCCAGCTGGATCAAGAACGCGGTGCGCCGCGGCACCAAATTGATCCTGATGGACCCGCGGCGCAGCGAACTGGCGCGCCACGCCCACCGCTACCTGCCTTTCAAGGCCGACAGCGATGTGGCGCTCCTCAACTCGATGATGCACGTCATCGTCGAAGAAGGCCTGGTAGCCCCGGCCTTCATCGCCGCGCGCACCGAGGGCTACGCGGCGCTGGCCGACAACGTGCGCGGCTACAGCCCCGAGGCCATGGCGCTGGTCACCGGCATCGACGCCGTCACCGTGCGCGACGTGGCGCGCCTGTACGCCAAGAGCCGCGGCAGCATGATCCTGTGGGGCATGGGCATCAGCCAGCACGTGCACGGCACCGACAACGCGCGCTGCCTGATCGCGCTGGCGCTGATGACCGGGCAGATCGGCCGTCCCGGCACCGGCCTGCACCCGCTGCGCGGGCAGAACAACGTGCAGGGTGCGTCGGATGCCGGGCTGATCCCCATGATGTACCCCGACTACCAGCGCGTCACCGAGCCGGCGGCGCGCGCGCGCATGGCCGCGGCCTGGCGCGTGCCCGAGCAGCGCCTGGACGCGCAGCCCGGCCTGACCGTGGTGGAGGTGATGGACGCCATCCTGGCCGGCAGCGTGAAGGGCATGCTGGTGATGGGCGAGAACCCGGCCATGAGCGACCCCGACGCCAACCACGCGCGCGAAGCGCTGGCCAGTCTGGAGATGCTGGTGGTGCAGGACATCTTCCTGACCGAAACGGCCTGCCTGGCCGACGTGGTGCTGCCGGCCTCGGCCTTTGCTGAGAAGACCGGCAGCTTCACCAACACCGACCGCCTGGTGCAGATGGGCCGGCGCGCCTTGAACCTGCCGGGGCAGGCACGGCAAGACTTGTGGATACTCACCGCGCTGGCGCAGCAACTGGGCCTGGACTGGAGCGGCTACGGCGCCACGGCCGCAGACTGCGACACCGCCGCCGGGCGCGTGTTCGAAGAGATGCGCGGCGTCATGCCCAGCATCGCCGGCATAGCCTGGGCGCGGCTGCAACGCGAGGGCAGCGTCACCTACCCCTGCGCCAGCGAGTCCGACCCGGGCCAGCCGGTGGTCTTCACCGAGACCTTCCCCACCGATAGCGGGCGCGCGCGCTTCGTGCCGGCCGACATCGTGCCGGCCGACGAGCGCCCCGACACCGAATACCCGCTGGTGCTGATCACTGGCCGCCAGCTCGAGCACTGGCACACCGGCAGCATGACGCGGCGCTCGGGCGTGCTGGACGCGCTGGAGCCCGACCCGGTGGTGCTGCTGCACCCGCTGGAGCTGGATCGCCTGGGCGTGGCGCCGGGTGGCCTGGTGACGCTGGAATCGCGCCGCGGCGCCGTCAGCCTGTACGCGCGCGCCGACGAAGGCACGCCGGCGGGCGCGGTGTTCGTGGCCTTCTGCTGGTTCGAGGCGGCGGTGAACAAGCTCACCAACCCGGCGCTGGACCCGGTGGCCAAGATCCCCGAATTCAAGTACTGCGCAGTGCGCCTGCGCGCCGGCGGCACGGCGCCGGTGGCAGCCAGCTTCGGTGGCGGGCAGCTTCTGGGGGCGCGCGCACCAGCATGATGCGCAGCGGCGGACTCAGCGGCCGCCACCCCCGCTCTTAGGCGTTGCGCCGCGCCGCCGGGTGGGCTACAAGGCAGGCCGCATGATCATCAATCTCTGCCTGACCTGCCGCCGCGTCAACCTGCCCGGAGCCTCGAAGTGCGACGCTTGCGGGGCCGCGCTCGACGATTTCGACACCACGCCGCTGCCGCTGCATGAGCGCCCCGGGGCCCGGCCGCCCGGCGCGCTGTGGCTGCAAGACCTGGTGCAGTCGCGCGAAGCGGCCACCGAACCATCCGAGCTGACGCTGTCGCTGCGCAACGTCCAGGTGCCCAAGCCGATCGAGCCGCCGATGGGGCGGCCGGCAATGGGTCGACCGGCGATCGATGGCCTGGTGGTCAGCGACGTGAGCCTGCCCTCATTGCCGATGCTGCCGCAGCTGCTGAACAGGCCGCCGCCCGCGCCCGCGAGACCGGCACCGGTGGCCGCGCCGCCGCCGTTGTCGGATGTCGAGGCACGGCGCGCGCGCAAGGCCGAACGCCGCGCCGGCGTGCGCAAGTCGCGGCTGCGCAGCCTTTCCGCGGGTCTGGGCGACGCGCCGACCTCTTTAGAAGTGCTGGTGATGGACACCGACGTGCCGGCACGGCTGCTGCTGGGCGTGCAGCTGCAGCGCTTCGGGTTCACCGTGCACGCCGCGCACGCGGCGCAGCGTGCACTGGAGCTTGCTCACACCCGCCCCCTGGTGGCGGCCTTTGTCGCCATCGCGCCCGACGACTTCGCCGATTCCGGTCTGGCGCTGTGCCGCGAGCTCAAGTCGCCGGGCCCGCATGGCGCGATCGTGCTGGTGGGTGTGGCCGCCCAGTTGCGCCCGCTGGACCGTGTGCACGCCGACCTGGCCGGTTGCGACGAGCTGATCGTCAAGCCGGTGACGCGCAGTTCCGTGGCCCGCGTGCTCGACGAGCACGGCATCGCCATGCCCACCGACGCGCGCCGCGCGTAAGCAGGCTTCCTAGGCCCGGCTGCCTTCCTCCAGCGCCTGCAGATCGCCGGCGGTGTTGACGTTGATGAAGCCCGCGGCATCTTCGAACAGCACCTTGGCGCAGCGATGCTGCCCGCTCCACAGGCCGATCTTGCGCTCGCCGGTCTTCAGGTAGGCGGCCAGGCTCTCGAGCAGCTGCGCTTCCATCAGGCAGAACACCGGCTGCAGCTGCAGCCGGCCATCCTCTTGCGTGGCGGCCATGGCGATCTCGGCGCCCTCGGCCTCCAGGGCCTTGGCCAGGCGCTCCACCAGGTCGGTGGGCAAGTGGGGCGAATCGCAGGGCACGACGGCCAGGTAGCGCGTCTCGCAGCGTTCCAGCCCCACCAGCCAGCCGCCCAGCGGGCCGGGAAAGTCGGCCATGGAGTCGGGCCAGACTGGCACGCCCATCGACTCATACGCCGCCAGGTTGCGGTTGGCGTTGATCATCACCGTGCCCACCTGCGGCGCCAGGCGCAGCAGCGCGTGCATGGCCAGGGGCATGCCCTGGTAGACCTGCAGGCCCTTGTCGGTGCCGCCCATGCGCAGGCCGCGGCCACCGCAGAGGATCAAGCCGGTGATGTCGTCGCGCGCAATGCTCATGTTTCCACCATGTCGAAAGCCTGGGTCTCGACCTGCATGAAGGCCGCGGTGAGTGCGGCCACCGCGCGCCAGGTGTCGGCGCGCGGGTGCGCGGCCACGGCGTCGCACAGCTTCTCGACCCAGGTCTGCAGGTGGTTGCGGAAGAAGCGGCGTTGCTGCTCCAGGTTGCACACCGCGGCGTCGTCGCCGGCGATCAGGTAGCGCATCACCTCGAAGCCATAGCTGACGTGGTCTTCGGTTTCCAGCGCGTCGGGGGCGCGCGTCAGGCCCAACTGCGCCAGGTCGTTGCGCAGCAGCGCCAGCGGGCGTTCGTTGAGAAAGCCGCTGAGGTGGTAGGAGCCGTAGGCAAAGATCTCGGGCTTGCCCACGCCCATGAACAGCGCCGTGTGTTCGGCCGCGGCGGCTTCGGGCGTGGTGGCGCGCAGGGCCGCCACCAGTGCCTGCCAGGGGGCTTCCAGATGGCCACCTTGCGGCGCCTGCGTCACGGCCACGCGGAACTGCTCCATCAGTTCAGCGTCAGGCGCTGCCAGCCACAGGCGGGCCAGCAGCCCGTAAAGCTCGGCGCGGGCCAGTTCCTCGCCGTCGTCGCTGCTGGCAAAGCCGATGGGTGCCGTGCTCATAGGTCGGTGATGCGCTGTTCGTTGGGGTTGCTGTACATGTCCACCACGCGGCAGTCTGAACACATCTTCAGGCGTTCGGCCGCTGCGCCCTGGAAGGCGCTGTGGCCGGACAGCTTGGACAGCATGTTCTCGATGGCGCGCAGCGTGCCGAAGGGCTTGGCGCAGCGCACGCAGCGGTAGGGTTCCATCTCGGCCAGCACGCGCGCCTGGCGGCGTGCGCGGCCGCCGTCGGCCAGCCACAGGCGCGGCGCCAGGGTGATGGCGGCTTCGGGGCAGGTGCTGGCGCACAGGCCGCACTGCACGCAGTTCTTCTCGATGAAGCGCAGCTGCGGCTTCTCGGGGTTGTCGGCCAGTGCCGCGGCCGGGCAGGCGCTGACGCAGCTCAGGCACAGCGTGCACTTGTCGGTGTCCACCACCAGGCTGCCCAGCGGCGAACCGGCGGCCGGCAGCGGCAAGGCCTCGGGCAGGGGCCGCGCCGGGGCCTGCGCCAGCAGGTGGTCCAGCGCCAGCTCCAGCGTGCCGCGCTTGTCGGCCTGCACCGCGAAGGCGGCGGGGCTGGTCACGCCCTGGGCCGGCGCTGCGCGCAGCGCGGCGTCCAGTGCGGGCAGGTCGCGCGCGTCGCGGGCCTCGATCAGGCGCAGGTGTTCGCCGCCGTAGCCCAGGCCCGACAGGATGGCCTGGGCCACCGCCATCTGCTCACCCAAGGCGACGCGGTACTCGGGCGCCTCTTCACCGGTGAGCAGCACCCAGACCTGGCGTGCGCCCTGGGCGATGGCCGACAGCCACAGCTCGATGCCGATGCTGGCCGTGTGCCACACCGCCACCGGCAGCACGCGCGCCGGTACGCCGTTCAGGGCGCGGTCGACGCGGGCGCCGCGGCCCAGGTCGTCGATGAGCCGTTGGCCGGCTTTCTCGCTGTGGATCAGCAGCGCGGCGTCGCGTCCGCCGGCGCGGGCGTAGGCGGTAAGCATCGTGCGCAAACGCCGGCCCTGGTCCACCGCGCCGGGGTAGGCAAAGCTCATGGCGCCGCTGGGGCACACCGTGCTGCAGGCGCCGCAGCCCACGCACAGGTGCGGCTCGACGACCACGCCGCCGGCCTGTTCGCCGCGCGCGCGGCCCTTGCGCGTGGCGTCGCTGCGGATGGCGCGCGTGCTGCACACGTCGATGCAGGCGCTGCAGCCGATCTGCTCATTGCGGCTGTGCGCGCACAGCTTGGGCTGGTAGGCAAAGAAGCGCGGCTTGTCGAACTCGCCCGTCAGCTCGCGCAGCGCCAGCACCGCGGCCTGGCGCTGGCGTTCGTCGGCGCCGGGGTGGAAGTAGCCCTGCGGCGGCTGGTGCATGCTGAACGCGGCCTCGGCGCGCAGGTCCAGCACCAGGTCGAAGCGCTCCTGCTGCTGCAGCGGGGCGCGGTTGAAGTCGATGGCGCCGGCGGCGTCACACACGCGCACGCAGTCGCGGTGGCGCTTGCAGGCGTCCAGGTCGACCTGGTAGTTCAGGCCGATGGCGCCTTCTGGGCAGGCCGCGACGCAGGCGTTGCAGCGGGTGCACAGGTCCAGGTCTATGGGGTTGCTGCTTTCCCATTCGGCCTCGAACTGGCCCAGCCAGCCGCTCAGGCGCAGCAACTTGCCGTGGTGCGTGGCGCGCGTGTGCGTCTGCGCCAGCGCGCCACCCGCGCCACTTCCTCCGGAGCTGACGAGCACGCTCACGTCCAGCTTGTCGCCCAGCAGTTCGGCCGCCTGCTCGGCGGCTTCGGCCGGGCCGACGACCAGACAGCGGCCGCCCGAGCGGTAGCTGACCGTGCCCACCGGGTCGGGCGCGGGCAGTTGCGCCGCGGCGATGAGCGCGGCGATCTTGGCCGTGGCCGACTTGCCGTCGCGCGACCAGCCGGCGGTCTCGCGGATGTTGACGAAGCGGATGGGCCGCTCCTGCACGCTGGCCGCGCCTTCGGTTTCTTCGTTCAGTTCCAGGAACAAGCGGCTTTCCTGGGTGCAGGCCACCAGCAGTTCGTCGCCGCTGGCGGTGCTGTCCTTGGCCGCGCGCTGGAAGGCCGGGGCCTCGCGCCGGCACAGCAGCGTGTGCGTGGTGGCCAGGCCGTCGGCGCTGGCGCCGGGCGTCTGCTCCAGCGCCCGCCTGATCGCCGGCGCATCCAGGGGCAGGGTCTGGTTGCAGTTGCAGATCAGGGTCTTCATCGGGGCACGGGGTCCTGGGGATGCGGTTGCGTTACGGGGCTGTCGCGCGACAGCCGCGGATTATGGTCTTGCGCCTGGACGGCGCCGGGGGCGTGCAGGCTCGGCATAGACTGCGCCATGGTCATAGCCGCCGCCGACAACACCCCGCCCGCCCCGCGCCCCGCGCGCCCCGGCATTGCCGTGGCCGTGGTGATGGAGCGCGTGGCGCAGCCCAACCAGTGGGAGGACTACGCCTTCCGCGTGGCCGAGGTCATCCCCGACGAAGGCGTGTACGGCAGCGCGCCGCGCAAGTTGTTCGACGACGGCCGGCATTCGCGCTGGCTGTACCCGGGCTTTCGCATCGAGCTCTTCGCCGACGAATGCAAGGGCTACTTCCTCAACCTGACCTCGGGCAGCCCGGTGTGGTTCGTGGTCTGGCGCGTGGACGAGAACGACGCTTCGCTGGCGCTGCCGCAGGCGGTGAGCCTGTCCTACATCGAGTGCGACCGCTGGATGGCGGCCGAAGAGCGCGTGGACAACGTGCCCCTGGCCGACGAGCTGTGCGAATGGCTGCGCGTCTTCACCAACGAACACTTCAAGCCCGATGGGCCGCGCAAGCAGCGCTCCAGCTCCTTCCTGAGCCCGGAAGAGCGCGCGCGCCGCGCCGCCACCGATTGGGACCAGCGATGAGCGAAGGCAGCGACGATTCCTTCCTGTCGCGCTGGTCGCGGCGCAAGGTGCAGGTGCGGCAGGGCGTTGCGCCCGAACTGCCGCCGCCGGCCGTTGCGCCTGCGGCCGTGGTCCTTGCACCGGTGGTCGAGCCGGCGCTGGCGGCACCTGCCACCGTGGCCCCCGAGGTCCCGGCCCGTGAAGCCCCGCCGCCCGCGCCGACCATGGCCGACGTCGAAGCCTTGACGCCCGCGTCGGACTTTGCGCGCTTCGTGGCGCCGGGCGTGGACAGCCAGGTCAAGAACTCGGCGATGAAGAAGCTGTTTGCCGACCCGCACTACAACGTGATGGACGGGCTGGATACCTACATCGACGACTACGGCCGCGCCGACCCCATACCGCGGGCCATGCTGCGGCAGATGGTGCAGGCGCGGATGATGGGCCTGCTGGACGACGAGCTGGAAGAGCAGCCGGCGCCGCCGGTGCTGGCGCCTGCTGCGGGGGAGGCTGCCGAAGATCCTGCGCTGCAGGCTGTGGCGCCTGCGGCAGAAGCTGCAGACCCGGCCGCTGCCGATGCCGTGGCCCTTGAACCCCCCGCTGTGGCCGATGTGCCCGCGGATCAGGCGCTGGCTGCAGGGCCCGAACCCAGGCCCACCCCGACCGCCTGATCCGGCCGACCGGGCCGCCTCAGCCCGGCAGTTGCAACAGCGCCAGCTGCTCGACGAAACGCTGCTCGTCGCCCCCAGCATCCAGGCAGCGCAGGTCCAGGCGCAGCAGGCCGTCCTCGATGCGCCCGATCACCGGCATGGGCAGGGCGCGCAGCGCGGCGGCCAGATGTTCGGGGAATCGGCCCGCGCGGCGCTGGCCGGGCGGTGCGCCCAGGGCCAGGCAGGCGCTGTCCAGGCGCTCCACTGGCAGCGAGCCGCTGCCGATCTGGCTGCGGCAGGGCAGCGCCTGCACCGTGGCGCGCGCGCCCAGGGCCTGCGCCACCAGCGGCGCCAGGCGTTCGGCCTGGGCGCGGATGTCTTCGGCCGGGCGCGACAGCAGGCGCAGCGTGGGCAGGCGCTGCGCCAGGCGTTCCGGGTCGCGGTACAGGCGCAGCACGGCTTCGAGCGCGGCGATGGTCATCTTGTCCAGGCGCAGCGCGCGCTTGAGCGGGTTGCGCTTGATGCGCGCCACCAACGCCTTGTCACCCACGATCAGCCCGGCCTGCGGTCCGCCCAGCAGCTTGTCGCCGCTGAAGCTGACCAGCTGTGCGCCCTGGGCGATGGCCTGTGCCGGCGTGGGCTCGGCCGGCAGACCCCAGCGCGTCATGTCCACCAGGGTGCCGCTGCCCAGGTCCACCGCGAAGGGGATGCCGCGTTCGCGGCACAGCGCGGCCAGTTCGGCCTCGGGCACGGCGGCGGTGAAGCCCTGGATGGCGTAGTTGCTGGTGTGCACCTTCATCACCATCGCCGTGCGCGGGGTGATGGCCTCGGCGAAGTCGCGCAGATGGGTGCGGTTGGTGGTGCCAACCTCGACAAGCCGGGCGCCGGCGCGGCGCATGATGTCGGGGATGCGGAATGCGCCGCCGATCTCGATGAGCTCGCCGCGCGACACCAGCACTTCCTTGCCAGCGGCCAGGGTGCCCAGCATCAGCAGCACGGCCGCGGCGTTGTTGTTCACGGCCGTGGCGGCCTCGCCGCCCGTCAGCTCGCGCAGCAGGCCTTCGATGTGGTCGTCGCGGTCGCCGCGCTGGCCGTCTTGCAGGTCGTACTCGAGGTTGGTGGGCCGGCTCATGGCCTCGGCCACGGCTTGCACGGCCTCGGGCGGCGCCAGCGCGCGGCCCAGGTTGGTGTGCAGAACAGTGCCTGTGAGGTTGAACACCGGCCGCAGATGCGGCGTGGCCGCGGCCTGCAGCAAGGCTTGGCAGCGCGCTTCGAACTGGGGTCGGTCGAAGTCGCACGGTGGTTCGGCCTGGCGCCAGCGCGCCAGTTCGTCGCGCGCCACGGCCAGCACCGGCTGGCGGCCGTGCAGGTCCACCAGGGACTTGAGCGCCGGGCCTTCCAGCAGTCGGTCCAGCGCGGGCGGGCGGGCCGGGGCGCTGGTGGCTTCAGGCGGCGTCATGGGCACGTGGCGGAAGAGCGTGGGAGTCGAACCCACCTGGAACCGCTGAGCGGCCCCACCCGGTTTTGCAGACCGGACGCCCCACCGGGGAACGATCCTCTTCCATGGATTTCAAGCATTCGATGCACCACCGAACATCTCGGTCGCGTCGCGGCGCACGCGCCGGCCTTCGGGGTCGCGCTTGGTGAAGCCGACCTGATCGAAGAACTCTACCAGCGGCAGCGACAGGTGCCGGCTCAAGCCCAGCGACTCGCGCAGGTCCTTGACGTTGAGCCGGCGGTGTTCTTCGGCACGGGCCAGGCGCTGCGCTTCCAGTGCCAGCGCGTGCAGGTGCTGCGGCTGCACGAAGTACTCGTCGCTGACGGCGTAGAGCTTGCCGTACTGCGCCAGCTTGCGCAGCAGGCGCAGCACCTGATCGCGGTGCAGGCTGCGGTCGCGCGCCAGCATGTCGCTGAGCTTGGGCACGTGCACGCCGCCCTCGTCCAGCCAGGGGCGCAGGCGCTCCCACAGCTTCTGCTCGTTGGGCAGCAGGGCCACTTCCTGGCCGGCCAGGCGCAGGTAGGGGCCGGCGCGCTGCAGCCGACCAGCGGCGACCAACTCGCGCAGCAGATGGGCAAACACCAGTGCGCGCGGCTTTGCAACGGCTTGTTGCCGCAGCGCCTCGGGCGTGAGGCCGGGGCTGTCGGGCTGCTTGCGGTGGTGCGCGGCCAGGGTCTCGGTCAGGCCGCTGGCCAAACGCTCCAACTGGCCCGCGGCAAACAGGCGGGTGATGGCTCCATCGGCCAGCGCGCGGTGCGGCACGGCCTGCAGCAGCGCCTGGCTGGCGGCCGGCGTGAGCTTGCGCGCCACGATGAAGGCCTCCTGCTCGACCCCAGTGGGTGGCTCCAGCGCCAGCAGGCCAGCCAGCGCCGCCGCGGGGTCGTCCAGGGCCTGCGCGGCCAGTGCCGCCAGGCGCTGCGGCTTGCGCCGGTGCGTGGCGCTGGCAAAGGGGTCCAGCACCACGCCACCGCCCAACGTGCGCGTGGCCGACTGGTCGCGCAGGATGAAGCGGTCGCCGTGCCAGGCGGCGATGTCGCGGTCCAGTTCCAGTTGCACCAGCGCGCTGGCGCCCGGTGCCAGCACAGCAGATTCCAGCAACACGACGCGCGCGCCCACGTCGCAGGCGCCCAGGTGCAGATGCACCGGCGTCCAGTGCGTCAGCTCGCGCGGCTCGCCGGGCAGCAGGCGCAGGCGTGCGTCGATGCGGCGCGTGGCCGACTGCGCGCCTTCGGCCACGATCCAGTCGCCGCGCGCGATGTCGCTTTTCTCCAGTCCGGTGGCCGCCAGGTTCAGCGCCAGGCGCTGGCCTGCGATGCCTTGCGTGGCTTCGCGGTTCTGCGCGTGCAGGCCACGCACGCGCACCGGCAGCTTGCGCGGTGACACCAGCACGCGGTCGCCCACGGCCACGCGGCCCGAGACCGCCGTGCCGGTGACCACGGTGCCGATGCCGGCCAGCGAGAAGCAGCGGTCCACCGCCAGGCGGAACAGGCCGTCGTCGGCGGGCGCCGCCTGTTGCTGGCGCGCCAGCAACAGGTGCTGCTCCAGCGCGGGCAGGCCTTCGCCGCTGAGGTTGGAGACTGGGAAGATCTCGGCGCCGGCCAGCGCGGTGCCGCGCAGCAGTTGTTCGATCTCGGCGCACGCCTCGGCCAGGCGCGCCGGCGACACCAGGTCGCACTTGGTCAGCACCACGGCGCCGCGGTCCAGGCCCAGCAGGTCCAGGATGGCCAGGTGCTCGCGCGTCTGCGGCATGGGGCCGTCGTCGGCCGCCACCACCAGCAGCACGTGGTCGATGCCGGTGGCGCCGGCCAGCATGTTGCGCACCAGGCGCTCGTGGCCGGGCACGTCGACGAAGCCCAGCACCCCGCCGTCGGCCAGCGGCTTGTAGGCGAAGCCCAGGTCGATGGTGATGCCGCGCGCCTTTTCTTCCTTCAGGCGATCGGCGTCGACGCCCGTCAGGGATTTGACGAGCGAGGTCTTGCCATGGTCGATGTGACCCGCGGTGCCGACGATCAAGGCGTGGGTGGGGTGATGGAGGGTGCGCGCATGTTAGCGGCCCGTCGAACTGCGGCCTGCGCCAATGCATGGCCAAGCCTGGTCGCCACTTGGTACATCCCCTAGCAAGTGCGGCCTGAAATACCCCTGGGCAGTGTGCACAATGTGTTGATGAGATGCTCTCGCATGTTCAGGAATGGAAGTGGTCTGCACTGCAGTCGTTTCCGCCCTGTGCATGTCCCGCCCAGCCGCCCGCACTGCTCGTAAGGGGAAACGCGATGAAACCTGACAAACCGCAACCCGTGGCGCGCCGCGCCCTACTGGCAGGCGCCGGGACCGCAGGAGCCTTGGCGGCCACCGCGGCCCTGGTCAAGCTGCATGAGCCCGCCAGTGCAGTGGTCGGCGCTACCGCACAGCCGGCCGCCGATCAGAGTTCAGGGTACCGCTTGAGCGAGCACGTGCAGCAGTACTACCGCACGGCCCGCGTCTGAACCCCAGCCGCAAGCAGCAGGAGGCAACATGTTATTGACCAAACGGTCGACAGGAAGCGGGGGCTCATCGCCCAGCGCGCTCGTCGGCAGCCTGGCGCGCGGCGTAGCCCGCGCCATTCCCACGATGGACCGGCGCGCCTTCCTGCGCCGCTCCGGCCTGGGTGTCGGCGCGGGCCTCGTGGCCAGCCAGCTGACCCTGGTGCGCAAGGCCGATGCGGCCAACCCGGCGGCCACGTCCACGGGCACCGGCAAGGTCGAAGTCAAGCGCACGGTGTGCGGCCACTGCTCGGTGGGCTGCGCGATCGACGCCTACGTCGAGAACGGCGTCTGGGTGCGGCAAGAGCCGGTGTTCGACTCGCCCATCAACCTGGGCGCGCATTGCGCCAAGGGTGCGGCGGTGCGCGAGAACGGCCACGGCGAGTTCCGCCTGAAGTACCCGATGAAGCTCGTCAACGGCAAGTACCAGCGCATCAGCTGGGACGTGGCGCTGGACGAGATCAGCAAGAAGATGCTCGAACTGCGCCAGCAAAGCGGCCCGGATTCGATCTTCGTCGTGGGTTCATCCAAGCAGAACAATGAGCAGGCCTACCTGCTCAGAAAGTGGGTGACCCTCTGGGGGACCAACAACTGCGATCACCAGGCACGAATATGCCACTCCACGACAGTCGCCGGTGTGGCGAATACGTGGGGCTACGGTGCGATGACGAATTCGTACAACGACATGCAGAACTCCAAGGCTGCGTTGTACATAGGTTCGAATGCAGCTGAGGCCCACCCGGTCTCCATGCTTCACATGCTGCATGCGAAGGAAAAGGGCTCGAAGATGATCGTGGTCGACCCACGATTCACGCGCACGGCGGCCAAGGCCGACGAGTTCGTGCGCATCCGTTCGGGCTCGGACATTCCCTTCCTGTTCGGCGTGCTCTACCACGTCTTCAAGAACGGCTGGGAAGACAAGAAGTACATCGAGGACCGCGTCTGGGGCATGGAGAAAGTGCGCGACGAGGTGCTGGCCAAGTGGACACCCGACAAGGTGGCCGAGGCCTGCGGCGTCGACGAAGCCACCTGTCTGAAGGTGGCGCGCATCATGGCCGAGAACCGGCCCAGCACCATCGTCTGGTGCCAGGGCCAGACCCAGCACACCATCGGCAACGCCATGGTCCGGGCCTCGTGCCTGCTGCAGCTGGCACTGGGCAACGTGGGGGTGTCTGGCGGCGGCGCCAACATCTTCCGCGGCCATGACAACGTGCAGGGCGCCACCGACATCGGGCCCAACCCCGATTCGCTGCCCGGCTACTACGGCCTGGCCGACGGCTCCTTCAAGCACTACGCCAGCGTCTGGGGCGTGGACTTCGAGTGGATCAAGAAGCAGTATGCCGCCGGCATGATGGGCAAGCCCGGCATGACGGTGTCGCGCTGGTTCGACGGCGTGCTCGAGAAGAACGAACTGATCGATCAGCCCAGCAACCTGCGCGGCCTGTTCTACTGGGGCCATGCGCCCAACTCGCAGTCGCGCGGGCTGGACGTCAAGCGCGCCATGGACAAGCTCGACCTGCTGGTCGTGGTCGACCCCTTCCCCTCGGCCACCGCGGCCATGGCTGCCATGCCGGGCAAGGACGAAGACCGCAACGCCAACCGCGCGGTCTACCTGTTGCCGGCCTGCACGCAGTTCGAGACCTCGGGCTCGGTCACGGCCAGCAACCGCTCGATCCAGTGGCGCGAGCGCGTCATCGAACCGCTGTTCGAGTCGCGCTCCGACCACATGATCATGCTGCAGCTGGCCGAGAAGCTGGGCTTCGCCAAGGAACTGGTGAAGAACTACAAGATGCAGAAGGTCAAGGGCATGGACGAGCCCGTGCCCGAGGACATCCTGCGTGAGATCAACCGCGGCGTCTGGACCATCGGCTACACGGGCCAGAGCCCCGAGCGGCTGAAGGCGCACATGCGCAACATGCAGGTGTTCGACGTGAACACGCTGCGCGCCAAGGGTGGCATCGACAAGGAAACCGGCTACAAGCTGGACGGCGACCACTTCGGCCTGCCCTGGCCCTGCTACGGCACGCCCGAGCTCAAGCACCCGGGCTCGCCCAACCTGTACGACACGTCCAAGCACGTCATGGATGGCGGCGGCAACTTCCGCGCCAACTTCGGTGTCGAGCGCGACGGTGCCAGCCTGCTGGCCGGCGACGGATCGCACAGCAAGGGTTCCGAGATCACCACCGGCTACCCCGAGTTCGACCACGTGCTGCTCAAGAAGCTGGGCTGGTGGGCCGACCTGACCGAGGCCGAGCAGAAGGCGGCCGAAGGCAAGAACTGGAAGACCGACCTCTCCGGCGGCATCCAGCGCGTGACCATGGCGCACGGCTGCCACCCGTTCGGCAACGCCAAGGCGCGGGCGGTGGTCTGGAACTTCCCGGATCCAATCCCGCAGCACCGCGAGCCGATCTATTCGAACCGGCCCGAGCTGGTGGCCAAGTACCCGACGCACGACGACAAGAAGGCCTTCTGGCGCCTGCCCACGCTGTACAAGTCGGTGCAGGAAAAGAACGTCGATATCGGCAAGCAGTACCCGCTGATCATGACCAGCGGCCGCCTGACCGAGTACGAAGGGGGCGGCGACGAGACGCGCTCGAACCGCTACCTGGCCGAGTTGCAGCAGGACATGTTCGTCGAGATCAACCCGGCAGCGGCCAACGACCGGGGCATCCGCAACGGCGAGCAGGTCTGGGTCAAGACGCCTTCGGGCGCCCGCATCAAGGTCAAGGCCATGCTCACCGAGCGTGTGGACCGCGAGACCGTCTTCCTGCCGTTCCACTTTGCGGGCAAATGGCAGGGCGAGGACATCTCGTCCCACTACCCCGAGGGTGCCAGGCCCATGGTGGTGGGCGAGGCGGTCAACACCGCCACCACCTATGGTTACGACCCGGTGACCATGATGCAGGAAACCAAGACGACCCTTTGCCAGATCGAGAAGGCAGCATGAGGAGCGCGCAATGGCCCGAATGAAGTTCATCTGTGACGCCGAGCGTTGCATCGAATGCAATGGTTGCGTCACGGCCTGCAAGGCCGAACACGACATCCCCTGGGGCGTCAACCGGCGTCGCGTCGTCACCCTGAATGACGGTCTGCCGGGCGAGCGCAGCATCTCGGTGGCCTGCATGCACTGCAGTGACGCACCCTGCATGGCCGTGTGCCCGGTCGACTGCTTCTACCGCACCGAAGAGGGCGTGGTGCTGCACGACAAGGACGTGTGCATAGGCTGCGGCTACTGCAGCTACGCCTGCCCCTTCGGCGCGCCGCAGTTCCCGAGCAACGGCACCTTCGGCCTGCGCGGCAAGATGGACAAGTGCA
>LNFM01003988.1_pt1 | contig 41474 bp, 33 predicted proteins | sample 596031 | NCBI WGS metagenome assembly LNFM01 (sample SAMN04254537, study PRJNA301005) | activated carbon metagenome | isolation source: dual media filters at the Ann Arbor, Michigan drinking water treatment plant | place: USA: Ann Arbor
GGCCGGGCGACGTTCTCGCTCGGCGCGATGAAGCCATACAGTCCACCGAGGTGATGCGACGACGGTTCCAGGCCGGCCGCGTCATCGACCTGCAGTTCGTAGCGGCCGCGCAGATAGACGCCGCTGTTGGCGCCCTTGGGCACGCGGAACTCGAGGTGCAGCTTGAAGTCGTCGAACGTCCGCGCGGTCAACAGGTTGGCGCCGCTCTTGACGTTGTGCAGGACGCCGCCTTCGGCGCGCCACTGGCTCTCGCCCCGTCCCACCGGCGTCCAGCCATCGAGGGTGGTGCCACCGAACAGTGTCACCGGCTCGCCCCAGACCGGCGGCGCCGCTCGACGCAGGCGCGGGGCGCGTGTCCCGGACCAGGTCACGGTCTGGCCATCGCCCATCGTCATCGACCCGGTCAGGCGGTCGCCGTCGAGGCGGCCTTCGAACGTAATGTCGCGCGGATTGCTCTCCCACTGCGGGGGAATGGCGAAGCGAAAGGTGCCGTCGGTGACGTCGATGCGGGCAATCGGACGCGCACTGCCACCCGATCCCACGAACTGGCCGACGAGCGTCGCCGATCCGGATCGCTCGACCTCGAGCCACGACGGCGCCGTGGTCGTGCCGCGCTGCACGACGAGGTCCCACCGACCGATCAGCGCGTCAGCGGTCTGACGGGGTTGTGCCAGGACGTGCGAGGGTCCGACAGCGACGAACAGCAGCGCAGCGCCAACGGCGACGCGAGTCAACATGCAACCTCCTGAGGTCCGGCTCCGACCACCACAGGAGGGGGCGTGAACGCGGATGAGTGTGGGTCAGATGCGCGCCCGGCCGGGCCGGGCGACGCGCCCAAGTCTACCGTGGCCAGCCACGTCGCCACGGCCCGGCTGCCTGCGCGACGGGGCGTGGCGCTGATACGATCGCGGCAATGACCGTCGAACAACTGAAGGCCTACGCGCGCGCGGCGCTGATCGCCCGCCTCGAGGCGCTGGACCGCGAGCAGCGCGACGTGCGCGCGCTGCTGGCCCGCTTCACCGACGAGCGCACGTCCGCTGGGCCCGAGGCCAGCCCGGGCGACACGTGGACGCCTCCCCCAACGGCAAAAGCCTCGCGGACGATCTCGGCCGAGGGCCGCCAGCGGATCGGCGACGCGGCGCGACGACGGTGGGCGGCCGTGCGTGGCGCGAAGGGCGAGGGGTCCGCAGCCGCCGCACCGGAACCCGAGGTCGCACGCGTGCTGCCGCGCCGCAGACGCTCGCACCGTCTAGCCGAGCACGACGGCGCGTCCGCACCTGCGGCGACGGCGCTGCCCCCCATGCCGCGCCTCATCAAGGCGCAGGCCAGCTGACACACGTCGTCAGCGGGCGGCGCGTCGCACCACTGGCCGGTTCCTGGCGTCGGTGAACGCCTGCACCCTGCGACTCGCATCGTCGCGATGGCGACCCGGACGGTTCTTCAGGACGAGCGCGAGTCCCTCGGTCAGCAGCGGCTCGGCTTCGGCTGGACGGCCGAGGCCTGCCAGCACCTCGCCGAGCAACGTCTGCGCGAGCCCGATTTCCCAGTGCCCGGCCGGCAGTGACGCGGTGCGGATGCGCAGAGCCTCGCGGGCGACCTGCTCGCCTTCCTCGAACTGCCGTGCCGCGGCGAGGTACATGCCGAGGTTGTAGAGGCCAGTGGCCAGGGACTGGTCGTTGGCCCCGGCCACGCGCCGCAGCATGGCGGTGCCCTCGCGCAACGGAGCTTCCGCTGCCGCGACCTGTCGGTCGGCGAGCAGGAAGGTGCCGACCATGACGAGGTCGCTGGCCACATAGCGATGCTCCGCGCCGAGGACGCGGCGGTCGATGTCGAGGGCGCGCCGCTGCAGGCGGACCGCCTCGGCGAAGTCGCGTTGCTCGGCCTCGATGAGCGCCAGGTTGTTGAGCACGGTGGCGACCGACTCGGGGTCGTCCTCCATCGTGGCCTCGGCCAGCGCCAGCGACTCGCGCCCGACGCGCTCGGCATCGGCGTACTGCCCCAGACCGACATGGGCCGTGAGCATCGAGTTCAGCGTGCGCTGGACGTTGGGATGGACGGGGCCCGACACCGCGCGGTACCGGGCCAGCACGCCGTCGAGAATGGTCAGGGCCTCGGCCGGCCGGCCGCGATTCTGCACGACGTTGGCGAGGTTGTTCAGGCGCACCTGGACGATAGGGTGGTCCTCTCCCAGAACCCGGCGCGCGTGCGCGACCGCCTCGCGGAACAGGGGCTCGGCTTCGTCGAGCTTGCCATCGCGGCGCAGGGCCTCGGCCAGCGCATCGAGCGCTTCGCCGACACTCGAGTGGTCCGGGCCCTGCGTGCGACGCCGGATGTCCACCGCCTCGCGCAGCAGGCGCTGTGCCTCGGCGTAGTTGCCCTCCACGAGCCGCAGGCGCGCCAGCGAGACGAGCGTGTCGCCGAGGGCGCCGGCCGCGTCGGGGTCGGCGCCGAGCGTGCGCGACATCTCCAGCGCCTCCTGCAGCGCCCGCTGCGCCGCCGCCAGTTCCCCACGCTCGACGTTCACGTAGCCGAGGTCCTCGAGCGTCGACGCCAGCGTCGGATGCGGCGCCATCAACCGTGGACGACGCAACGTGAGCGCCTGCTCGAGCAGGGCGGCGGCGCGGCCGTGATCGCCCTGCGCCAGGGCCAGCGTGGCGCGGGCGTGCAGGGACGACGCCCACTCGAGTTCCTGCCCGGCGACGTCCTGGTGCCGGGCGATGGCCGCATCGAGCAGGGGGACCGCCTCGGTGTACGCGCCGAGGCCGCGATAGACGTCCCCGATGACGCGCATCATCGTGCCCTGCAGCGGCGGGTCGCCGGCGAGTTCGCGCTCGATGCGCCGCGCGCCGCGGGCCAGCAACTGACGCGCCGAGATGTCCTGCCCGTAGGCCTGGTCGGGTTCGGCCGACTCGAACAGCTCCGTGAGGAACGCGGTGACCTGCGCGGCCTTGGCCGCCTCGGCGCGGGCACGGTCGCGTTCGCGCGCCACCTGCACCGTGTAGATGGCCGTCATCGCCACGAGCAGCAGGGCCGCGGCGGCCGCGGCCACGACCGCCGCGCGGTGGCGACGCACGAACTTGCCGGCCCGATAGCGCCACGTGGCCGGGCGCGCCAGCACGGGCACGCCATCGAGATAGCGCCGTACGTCCTCGGCGAGTTGCTCGACCGACTGATAGCGCCGATCGGGTTCGACCTCGATCGCCTTGAGCGCGATCGTGTCCAGGTCGGCGCCCGCCCCGAGTTTGGCCGCCGCCGCCGATCGACGCGCGACCGACGAGGGCGTGCTGACCGGCGCTCCCACGAGGAACTGGTGGAACTCGGCGGCCGACCCGGTGCGCACCTGGCGCGGCCGCGTCCCGGCGAGCAGTTCGTAAAGGACGACGCCCAGCGAGAAGACGTCGGTACGGGTGTCGACATCGGCCTCGCCCAGGGCCCCGGCCTGCTCGGGACTCATGTAGTCGGGCGTGCCCACGAGCACGCCGACGCGGGTCAACGTCGGGCCCGACGGCGCGTCGCCGATGGCCTTGGCGATCCCGAAGTCGATGGCCTTGAGCACGGGCTGCCCGTCCTGATCGGCCACCAGCAGGTTGGACGGCTTGAGGTCGCGGTGGACGATGCCCTTCAGGTGCGCGTGGCGGACGGCGTCGCACGCCTGCAGGAACAGCTCGAGGCGCGCCCGCAGCGGCAGGGCCCGCGACCAGACGTACTCGGTGACGGGCACCCCGCGCACGAGGTCCATGACGAAGTACGGCCCGTGCACGGAGTCGCCCGCATCGAGGATGCGCGCGATGTGCGGGTGGTCCATGCGCGCCAGCGTCTCGCGCTCCGCCTCGAATCGTGCGATGACGTGCAGGGACGCCGCCTCGGCGCGAATCAGCTTGAGCGCCACCTCGCGGTGCATCGGCGTCGTCTGCTCGGCGCGATAGACGATGCCCATCCCGCCGAGGCCGAGCACCTCGCGCAGCTCGTAGGGGCCGAGGCTGAACGGCAGGGTGGGCGACGACGCGCCACTGCGCATGCCGCCTGTGGGGAACCCGTCGGACCCGCTCCACGACGGCTCCGCCGCCATCGCCGTGGTCTCGAGCCCGGTAGCGTCGGGGCGCGTCTCCATGGATGGCCTGATGGTACCAGCGACGTCAGCTGGACGGCACGATGGGGGTCGACGCGATGAAGGCACCGGTCGTGCCGCTGTCGCCGACATACGTCACGGTGATGGCGACCCGCTCGGCCAGCACGCGCGCCGGCCGGTCGTCGCGGACCGTGATGACGCGCGACGACGCCGTCGCTCCCGCCGCGAGGCGGTTGACCGGCCACGCATCCTCGATGGTGGCCTGCAGCACCGTATCGGCCCCGCGCGAGAACTGCAGCGGCACGGTGCGGAGGATCGCGCCGGTCTGGCCGCCCACCTCGCGCACGGTGACGGTGACGGCGTAGACGTCCGCCGTCGGCCCCTGGGTGACGGTGGCCGACAAGGTCCCGGGGGTGATGTCGGCTGGCAGCCGCGATGGCTGGGTCGGGGAGTCACTCGAGCGACCGCACGCCGCGCACAGCACTGCCGCGAGGAGGATACGGAGCCGCATCGCGTCACTCTACCATCGGCACACGTCGCCTGATCGCTCACCGTCTGCTGCGGCTCGCGCGCCACGGCTGAGCCTCGTCTCCGCACGGCATGACGACGACGTGGCCTTGTGATAGAACGGGCGGCAGTCATGCCGACTTGCCCCCAGACGCGTCTCTCATCGCTTACCTGTGCGTGGCTCCTGATCGGCACCGCGTCGGTGTCGGCGCAGCCCATCAGTTTGCCGGCCCAGCTCCTGACGCCGCCCGGGGGACGGAGCATGTCGTTCGGCACCAGCGTCGCCATCTCGGGCACGACGCTGGTGGTGGGCGACCCTGGCGACCAGCAGCGTGGGGCGGCGTTCGTCTACGAGTGGCGACAGGACGTGTGGACCCTCGTCACGAGACTGACCGCAGCCGACGCCCTGCCCGGCGATGCGTTCGGCGCCGCCGTCGCCATCGACGACACGACGATCGTCGTCGGCGCGCCGGGAGATGACGTGACGCGCGACGCCGCAGGCGGCATCACGCAGACGGTCTCGAACAAGGGCGCGGCGTACGTCTTTCGGCGCACCGCCGACGGTTGGACGCAGCAGGCGCGCCTCGATCGGTCGACCGTGAACGGCGTCGGCGCCGATCCGATCCTCCCGGTCGAGGAGGACCGTTTCGGCGCCACGGTCGCCGTGGACGGCGACGTCGTCATGGTGGGCGCACCGCAGTGGGACGAGCCGTTCTTTCGCGCACTGGACTCCGGCGGCGTGTTCGTCTACGAGCGGGCGGATGCACGGTGGACGTTCGCCACTGTGGTGGTCACTCGCGCCTTCGGACGGCCGACGTCGTTCATGCGTCTGGGGACGACACTGGCCGGCGCCGACGGCGTCTTCGTGGCTGGCGGCGGGGAGGCTGGGGGGGGCAACGTGGTGCGGCTCGTGCGGGGGACGCTGCCGGTGCCCTGGCAGGCCATCGCCAGCCTGCCGACATGGTTCGACGAGCGGTTCGGTCCCGTGGATGACAGCGGCCTGCGCGCCAGCTTCGGCGAGATCGTCAGTCTGTTGTCGCAGGGCAGCGGCGTCTTGATGACCGAGATCGCATCGCAGCGCCTGGTGACCGCGACCGGGGAGGTCTCCACCCTCGGTCCCCTGCCAGCGGCCACCAGCCGTGTCTTCGAGACACCGACGACATTCGTGTCCGCGGTCGGTGGCAAGCAGGTCTTCACCGGCGACCTCGCGGGCACGTTCACGTTTCTTGCCGGCAATCCGACTCTCGGGTTGATGGACGGCACGGGCACGACGGCCGGCTTCGGCATCGTCGGCGCCATCGCCCCGGACGGTCAGGGCAACTACTACGTGGCCGACCTCGGCGCCATCCGCAAGGTGAGCGACGCGGGGGTGGTGACGACGGTGGCCGGGTTGCCCGGCGTGGTCGGCGCCGAGGACGGTCCCCCGGGCGTCGGCCGACTCGGCACGGCGCAATCGCTGGTCTTCGACCCGGCGTCGCAGACCCTGTACATCGCCGATCGGAGCGCGCTGCGGGCGATGGCCCCCGACGGCACGCTCTCCACCATCGCTGGCAATGCCGACATCTCTGGCACGACCGATGGTCTCGGCACGCAGGCGCGCTTCACGGCGCCCGGATCGCTGACGCGCGCGCCCGACGGGACGCTCGTGATGGTCGACGGATTGACCATCCGGCGCGTGACGACCACCGGCCAGGTGTCGACGATCGCCGGCCAGAGCGGCACCGCCACCATCGTCGATGGCGCAGGCGGCGTCGCCCGCTTCGGACGCCCGACGACGCTGACGGTGGCGCCGGACGGCACGCTGTTCGTGGCCGACACCTCGCTGGTGCGACGGGTGGATGTCGACGGCACCGTGACCACATTGGCGGGGACCTTGAGGGCGGCGCCGGGCAACGTGGGAACCACGATGAATCGGGTGGCGCTCGGTGCGGGGTCTGCCGCCGTGGCGTTGCCCGATGGCGACGCCCCGCTGCGCCCGGCCGGCGAAGACGCCGGCGTGATCTGGGTGTCATCGACGTCCGACGCCACCGCGAGCGCGCTGCCCGCCTATCCGCCGACCGGCGCCCGCGCCTTCGGCACGGCCGTGGCCTTCGTCGGCGACCTGCTGTTCGCATCGTCCGAAGGCGTCATCGGCGGCGCGCCCATCACTGCGCTGCGCCGTGCCGGGGACCGCTGGCGTCCAACCGTCCAGTTCGTGCCAGAGGGCGGCAGCGTGACGGGCTTCGGTCGCATCCTGGCGGGTTCGGGCCGTTTCCTGGCCGCCGCGACGACCGGCACCAGCCTGGCCAGTACCGGCGTGGTCTTCGTCTTCGACCTCGACCGTCTGGACCTCGACGACGATGGTCTGCCCGATCGGTGGGAGGAGCGCTACGGACTCGACCCGACGGTCTCCACCGGCGCGGACGGCGCCGACGGCGATCCCGACGGCGACGGTGTGACCAACGCCAGCGAACTCGTGGCGCACACGCACCCGCGCGGCGATCCGGGGGCCACGCGCTACTTCGCGGAAGGCGCGCGATCGGACTTCTTCGCCACCACCTTCTCGATCGCCAATCCCGCGACGACGGCCGCCGAGGTGCTGCTGCGCTATGCGAGCGGGGACGGCTCGCTCGCCAGCACGCCCGTGACCGTGCCGGGACGCCAGAGCCGGACCGTCGCCGTGCCGCTCTCCGATGTGCGTGAGTTCGCCACGCGCGTCGAAAGCGACCGCCCCGTCGTGGTGGATCGCCTGATGTCGTGGGACACCGACACCTCCTACGGGTCACATGGCGAGCGCGCCCTCGCGGCCCCCTCCACCACCTGGTACTTCGCCGAAGGGGCCACGCACAGCGGATTCTCCCTGTTCTATCTGCTCTACAACCCGTCGGCGACCACCGCCTCGGTGACCGTGCGGTATCTGCGCGGGACGGGTGCCCCGCTGGACAAGATCTACGAGGTCGCCCCCGGCCAGCGCTTCAACATCTGGGTGAACCTCGAGACGTTCGATGGTCAAACGCTCCTGGCCGCCGCCGACGTCTCGGCGCGCATCACGGTGGACAACGGCGTGCCGATCATCGCCGAGCGCGCCATGTATCGCACCACGCCGGGCGTGCCGTCCGACACGCCCGGCGCCCTCTTCGCCGCGGGCCACGAAAGTGCCGGCATCGCCGCACCAGCGAGCGCGTGGTTCTTCGCCGAGGGGGCGACCAACGAGTTCTTCGACATGTTCGTGCTGCTGGCCAATCCCGCCGACGCGGTCAGCACCGTCCGTGCGCGCTTCCTGCTCGGCGACGGCCGGGTGGTCACGAAGGACTATCTCCTCCAGCCGAACAGCCGCTTCAACATCTGGGTCGATCAGGAGACGTTCGACGGCGTCCCCGGCACGCCGCTCGCCGCGGTCGGTGAGGTCTCGGCGACCATCGAGGTGATCGACGGGCCGGCGATCGTGGCCGAGCGCGCGATGTGGTGGCCCGGCCCGACGGCGGCCACCTGGGTGGAGGCGCACAACAGCCCGGGGGCGACGACGACGGCAACCAGGTGGGTGGCGGCCGCCGGTCATGTGGACGTCGGCATCGACACCTACTACCTCCTGGCCAACCCTGGTGACACCAGCGCGGCGGTCACCGTCACGCTGCTGTTCGGCGACGGGACGCCGGCCGCGGCCCGGACCTACACGGTCGCGCCGCGCAGCCGCTTCACCGTCCATGTGCGCAGCGAGTTCCCGATGGCGGCCGGCGGGCACTTCAGTGCCGACGTCACCACGGAGCCGTCGACGCCGATCGTGGTCGAGTGGGCCATCTATCGTGACGCGCTCGGCCAACAGTGGGGCGCGGGTGCCAATGCCCTCGCGACGCCCTGGCCATGACCATCGCCGCCGCACTTGGATAGGTCGCGAGGGGCGCGCCGTATGCACGCTGCCGCCCCCGCGGTGAATGCCGATGGCCTCAGGAGAGGACTCGATCCACCTCGAGCCTGACGCATGCGATGCAGGGCGATCGCGAGCGCTGTCTCGACGCCGGCATGACCGACTACGTCACCACACCCATCGCTCCGGCAGCCATCGCCGCAGTCATCTCCCGATGGGGCCCTGAGCCCGCGGCGCGCGTCAGCGCCTGAGTCGCGCCGAGGTCGCTCCAGTAGAGAGGTCCACGCGACGCCTCACCAGCGGTCGCGTCGAACCGCAGGTGACTTCGATCACCACCCCGCTTGACGACGGCCGAGGTTCGACATAGTGTTCAAGCGGACGCTTGAATACTTGACCATGGCCGACGTTCCCTTCAAGCAGCTCGCCTACGAGCAGGTCGCCCGGGTGGGCAAGGCGATCGCCAGCCCGATCCGGCTCGAGATCCTCGACCTGCTCGCCCAGGCCCCCAGCACGGTGGAGCGCCTCGCGGCGGCCATCGGCCACAGCGTCGCCAACACGTCACAGCATCTGCAGGTCCTGCGCCAGTGCCGCCTCGTCACCACCGAGAAGGCAGGGACATTCGTCACCTACCGTCTCGCCGGCGACGCCGTCGGGCCGTTCCTGCTGCAGGTGCGCACGCTCGCGCACGCGCGGCTGACCGAACTCGCGCAGTTGCGCCAGGACGTCCTGGCGCGGCGTGGGGCCCTCGAAGGCGTCGACAGCAAGGCCCTCGTCGCACGGGTCAGGCGCGGCGAGGTGACGGTGATCGACGTCCGCCCGTCGCCGGAGTACGCCGCCGGCCACATCGCCGGCGCCATCTCCATCCCGCTCGCGGACCTGCGACGTCGTCTGCGGCGGCTGCCGAAGGACCGCGAGATCGTCGCCTACTGTCGTGGCCCGTACTGCGTGATGGCCCTCGATGCCGTCACCCTGCTCCGGACGCACGGGCGGACGGCCCACCACCTCGAATACGGCGTCGCGGAATGGCAGGCCCTGGGCGGACGCGTCGTCGTCGGGGACGCCCCTGCCTCCAGCCGCTAGGCGTCGCCGGCTCCCTGTGCCAGACACCACACCACTGCTCGCGCATCCGCTCGATGCGCCCTCGATGTTCCGGCCCGCCGATCTCATGCAGGCCGTGCGCGAGGCGCGCGGCCTGACCGACGCGCCCGTGCCGACGGTGTGTGTACTCGACTTCGACGGGGATCTGTCGGATGGCCTGATGCACGGCCCCAACGTGGCCCCGGTGCAGACCTGGGCGTGCTTTCACACCCAGATGCTCGGCGTGACGCTCGATGGCCGTCACTGCGGCGTGGTGCCACGAACGATCGGTGGTCCATACGCCGTGCTGATTGCCGAGCAACTGCACGCGGCTGGCGCGCGGGTCATCCTCGGCCTCACGTCGGCGGGACGCGTGGCCCCCGCGCTGCCCCTGCCCTGCATCGTCGTGGCTGACCGCGCGGTGCGCGATGAGGGCACGTCCCTGCACTACCTGCCGGCGAGTGAGACGGTGCAGACCCCGACGCCTGACCTGGTGGACCGCCTCGTCCGGGCGCTCGACTCGGTGGCCCCGGTGCGACGCGGGTGCGTCTGGACGACCGATGCCCCGTACCGCGAAACCGAGGCACAGATTCGACGCTGGGCCGACGCCGACGTCCTCGCCGTCGAGATGCAGGCCGCGTCGCTCTTCGCGTTCGGCACGGCGCGCGCGGCGCAGGTCGGTGTGGTCGCGCTGGTCAGCAACAGCACCGACCACACGGGCGACCAGTTCGATACCGGAGAGCACGCCTATCGGCAGCGCGTGCTCTCCGCCGTCGTGCGGGCCGCGCACGACTTCATCGCCGCCGCGGACGCGACGGCCTGTCACGAGGCCGGCACGGCCGGACCTCCGGGAACCTGACGCCGTGGATCGACGGGCACACTGGGACAAGGTCTATCTCACGAAGGGTGAGCGCGACGTCAGTTGGTTCGAGGACGTGCCGGCGCGCTCGATCGAGATGCTCGAGGCGGCCGGATTGACTCCGGCGACCTGCGTGCTGGACGTGGGCGGCGGTGAATCCCATCTCGTCGACCACTTGCTGGCGCGAGGCCTGCGCTGCCTGGCCGTGCTCGACGTCTCGGCTGCGGCGCTCGAGCGAGCACGCGGTCGGCTGGGGCCGGCGGCGGCCGACGTGCAGTGGATCGTCGCCGATGTCGCGGGAGCGTGGGCGGCGTCGCCCGTCGACATCTGGCACGACCGCGCCGTGTTCCACTTCCTGACGACGCCGCAGGACCGGGCCCGCTATCGCGCGCACCTGATGGGCACGCTCAAGCGCGACGGATCCGCCGTCATGGCGACGTTCGGGCCGGACGGGCCTCAGACCTGCAGCGGCCTTCCGGTGATGCGGTACTCACCCGAGTCGCTGGCGCAGGAGCTCGGCCCGGCGTTCTCTCTGGCCGAGTCACGGGCCTGGGTCCACACGACGCCGTGGGGCGCGACGCAGTCGTTCCAGTACGCCCGATTGACCCGCATCGCCTAGGCCGACAGCGCGCCACGCGCGGGCGACTGGTCGTGCCAGGCCAGCCGCCAGATCGTCTGCTGCCCATGGCGTGACCGCACCTGCACGCGACCGAGGACGACCAGCCCCCGCGCCGTGGCCAGCGTCTCGAAGCGATCCGGGCACTGACTGGTGCTGCACACGAGCCGATCGCCGCGGCGGCCTTGGAGCCGCGCCAGAAACGCCAGAATCAGATTGGTGCCCACCCCGGCGAGAACGACGGTGGCAGGCGCCGGGGGCAGCGTCATGCGGAGGATATCGGCGCGCTCGATCCGAAACCTGCCGTGGTACCTGGGCGTGCGTTCGAGCAGGGCGGCGAGTTCGGCGACAAGGCGCGGACGCTTGTCCACGAAGACCACGGTCGCGCCCGGGTGGCGGTCCATGGCCACACAGCCGATCTGACCACCGTCGCAGCAGAGATCCCAGAGCGGCCGCGTCGGGTCGAGGCCGTCGAGCAGGGCATCGACGCGCGGCGAGCTCCGACGAGCCACGTGCCCGTCGACCGTCTCCTCATCCAGCGCCAGGCCCTGTCGTGTGCGCGTCTCGTGCATCGCCCAGCCTCGAGCCTATCACCGTGAGGCGACCTGCCGGGGCCGGCTCGCGAGGATGTACTGGGTCGCGGGTCGCGTCCCGATGTCGTCGACGACGAAGCCCGCCGCTTCGAGGGCGGCACGCCACCGTCGCCGGTTCTGCGACGAGCTCCAGAACCCGTGCCCGTGCAGCGCCCAGGGCATGGCCACCGCCACCCAGCCGTCGCTGTTGAGGCTCACGATCAACAGCTGTCCGCCCGGGCGCAGCACGCGTGCCGTCTCGCGCAGGGTCGCCTCGATGCCGGGCCACGGCAGGTGATCGATGGCCGCCACGCTGAACGCCGCGTCGAACCGACCCGCCGCGAAGGGCAACGTCCGCATGTCGGCGACGCTGACCTGCACGCGGGCATCGACACCAGCGGCGCGCACGTTGCGCATCAGGCGATCCGGCGAGTTGTCGTCGATGCCGTAGTAGCCGCGATAGGCGTCGAGGGCAACGACCGTGGCCTGCGGTCTCGCGCGCAGGAACCCCACCGTGGCGCGCCCCGACCCCGCGCCGAGTTCGAGCACCTCGCCGGTCCCGGCCGGCAGGAAGGCCTCCGTCACGAGCCGCTGCGGCGAGGCGATCTGCACGGCGTAGTGCATCGCCACGGTCCCGGCCAGCCCCCACGCGGCCACGAGGCCGAAGCCGATGGTCGCCCCTCGCCGCCACCCGAGACGCCAGGCGACGATGGCCAGCACACCGCCCAGGAGGCTGACGAGTGGATGTCCCCAGCGGAGGGGCCAGGCGTAGTCGAAGTCGTAGGTGAACATGGGCGGCAGCATGCGGCGTGCCGCCTGAACGCCCGCTGAAGGCGTTGTTCAGGCCCCGTTCAGGTCAGCTCGCGCTATAACGACAGCTGTGCGAGTGCTGGTGGCGGAAGATGAGCGGGCGCTGGCCGATCAGCTCGACACGGCCCTCGGCCGGGCCGGCTACGCGGTGGACCGTGCGGCCGATGGTCCGTCGGCGGACCTCCTCGTGCGCACGGAGCGCTACGACGCCATCCTGCTCGACCTCGGGTTGCCCGGCGTGGACGGCCTGACGCTGCTGCGCACCTGGCGCGACGCCGGCATCGTCGTGCCGGTGCTCGTGCTGACCGCGCGCGGCAGCTGGACCGAGCGCGTGCTCGGCATCGACAGCGGGGCCGACGACTACCTCTCGAAGCCCTATCGCCTCGAGGAAGTGCTGGCGCGCGTGCGGGCCCTGATCCGCCGCGCGCACGGACACGCCCACCCGGAGCTGCAGTCCGGTGAGGTCAGGCTCGACCCACGCCACACGCGTGTCACCGTGCGGGGCGTCGACGTGACGCTGACGAGTCACGAGTACCGCACCCTCGCCTGCCTGATGCATCACGCCGGCCGCGTCGTCTCGCGGCACGCGCTCGTCGAGCACATCTACGCCCAGGATCGCGACCGCGATTCCAACACGCTCGAGGTGTTCGTCGCCCGACTCCGTCGCAAGCTGGGCGCCTCGGTCATCGAGACGGTACGCGGCGTGGGCTACCGGATGGCTGACGCGCCTGGGTCTCCGGAGCCGGACGCGTGAAGTCCGCGCGCTCGTTCCGATCGCAGCTGATCGCCGGCTCGCTCTTGTGGACCCTCGGCGTGATGCTGGTGGTCTCGGTGCTGCTGATCGCATTCCTCGCCACCCACCCGCGGCCGCACCTCGCACTGTTGTCGTGGTTCCTGTCGATCCCCCTCACCCTCAGCCTCGTCGGCGGCCTGGGCTGTCTGGGCCTGGGCGCGCGGGTGATTTGGCGCAGCCTGCGGGCGATCGACCGGCTGCACGTCGATCTGGCAGACGTCCACGCCGGCACCACGGCACGTCTCAGCGGGACGTATCCTGCCGAGGTCCAGCCACTGGTCACCGATCTCAACGCGCTGCTGACGGCCCGCGACGAGCGGGTGATCCGCGCCGCGGCACGAGCCGCGGACATGGCGCACGGCCTGAAGACGCCGCTGGCGGTGCTGGCCCGCGATGCCGATCTCGTCGCCGCGCACGATCCGGCGCTGGCCGTCTCACTCGGCGCGCAGGTCTCCCGCATGGCGCGCCAGATCGACCATCACCTGTCACAGGCGCGCATGGTCGCCGCTGCTGCGTGCACCGCTCGTCCCGGCCGTCAGTGGCCTCTTCCGGGCGCTCGAGCGGCTGCACGCCGACCGTCGGATCGCCCTGGCTCGGGACATCGCCGACGATCACGCCGTCCGGTGTGCCCCCGAAGACCTCGACGAGATGCTCGGCAACCTGCTCGACAACGCATGCACCTGGTGTCGCAGCCGCGTGCACGTGGCGTCGACGCTCGTGGACGCGCAACTGATTGTGACGGTGGACGACGACGGGGATGGGGTGGAGGCGTCGATGGTGCCGCGGGTGCTGCAGCGCGGTGGCCGCGCCGACGAGCGGGTGCCGGGCACTGGCCTGGGCCTGGCCATCGTGCAGGACCTCGCGGAGTTGTACGGCGGCACGCTGACCCTCGAGCGATCGCCGCTGGGAGGTCTGCGCGTCCGGTTGGCGCTGCCGGCCGCCCCCGCGCCGCCCGCCGACCGCCCCGCGTGAGACGAGGCGTCGGTCGGAGGCGACACCCTACGCCGCGCGCTCCTCGCCGACCGTACGGGGCGGCACCAGCCACTCTTCGATGTCGGCGATGGCAATCGACGGCACGCGCTCGTGCAGCAGCAACTCGGTGGCCAGCACCTGCGGCTCGGCGTGGAAGTGCTGCTGGATGACGTTGTCGCAGAGCACGTTGCAGACCGCGAGCAGGCTCATGCCCTGGTGATGCGCCATCCACGTCCGGACGGGGCGCGCCGTGTCGTCGCTGACGTCGACCGCCTCGTAGAGCCCGTACCGTCCCGACCAGCCGAGCGCCTCGATGCGCCGGAGGTTGCGCAGGCTGGCCTGCGGATCGATCATCAACGACAGGTACGACGAGTAGGGCGAAATCACCAGGTGCCGCCCGTTGCGCGGGTTGAGGGCGACGTCGGGCAGCCCGAACGCGGCATACCCGTACTCGTCGCTGCCGGCCGTGACACAGCCGGACTCGGAGATACCCCACGGCAGCTGGCGCGCGCGCGTGAAGGCCTGCTGCAGCCGCACCACCGCCGTCATGCTGTCCTGCATCAGCGTGCGTGGATAGTGACGCATCCACAGCGCCGGCATCAGGTACTCGAACATCGTCCCCGTCCATGAGGCGAGGACGCGGGTGCCACGCGACACGACGTGCGTCCGCCCGAGGTGGAACCAGCTGTCCTGCGGCACGTCGCCCTTGGCGATGGCCACGAACGCCGCGATGCGCGCCTCCGAGGCCAGCAGGTCGTACGTCGACGACTCCAGCGTGCCCGACGACGCGTCGTAGCCCACCGACAGCGTCTTCTTGCGCAGGTGGTACATGAAGGCGAAGTCCATCTCGCTCACGTACTGATCCGCCTGCGCGGCGATGGCCTCCAGGTCGACGCGCAGGGCCGGCGTCAGACCGGTCGCGCTCCAGGCGCGAGCGTGCGCCAGCCGCTCGGCCAACTCGACCGCCCACCAGGACGCGTCATCGGCGGCGTCGTTCCGGCGCGAACGCGCGACGGCGTCGGCCGCATGACGCCGCGCCAGCGCCTCCAGTTCCGGCAGCGCGCCCACCCAGTCGGCATCTCCGCGCAGCACGCGCTCGGCCAGGGCCTGCGCCCCGGGGTCGCCGGTGCCGCGCATGAGCCGCGCCAGGTCACGAATGCCGGCCCAGAGACGCTCCTGTGGCGGGGCCTCGCGGGCGAACGCGAGGGCTGCCTGCTTCAGGGTCCAGAGGCTGGCCGCGAGATTGCCGCTGTCGACCGTCGAGGCGAACATCGGCTCCATGGGGCGGCAGGTCTCGACGTCGGTCCAGTTGAGGACGTGACCACGCACCATCGGCAGTGCGGCCATCCCCGCGAGCGTGCGCCGCGTCTCGCGGGCGAACTCGGTCACGGTCAGCTGCCCCAGGTGGACGGCCGCCACCCGCGCGTTGAACAGGAAGCCGAGGTTGGTCGGCGACAGGCGCTCGGCCGCCGCGCCCCCCTCGTGCACGTGATCCGGAATCAGCCAGTGACGCGACTCGGTGCTCAGCTCGCTGAAGTAGCGCCACATCCGCCACGCCTGCATGCGCAGCCACCGCTCGTCGTCTGGCGACACGGCGCCGACGCCGGAGCGTGGTGCTCGACTGAGCCAGGCCGCGAGCGGACGCGCGACCATCCAGAGCGCCAGGATCGGCGCGGCCGGCAGCAGGGCCTGCGGCCGCAGCAGCGCGAGGCCGCCCAGCAGCAGGAGCGCCAGGGCCGGTGACCAGTCGAGATAGACGTCCGCGGGGCGCTTGGGTCCACGCGTCTGGCGCGTCTCGGCCGCCGTCTCCCACTCGAGCAGGCGCTGCTTCGTGATGAACACCCGCGAGAGCGAGCGGACGACCGCGTCGACGGCCAGCAGCGCGTCGTGCAGCAGGTAGGTCAGGCCGAGCACCATCAGCAGGTGCTGGCGCGCGAAGGCCCGCGCGGTGTCGACCAGCCAGCGGACGAACCCACGGCGTCCCCAGGGGGCGCGCACGACGGCCACCGCGAGGCCCGCGTAGATCGGGAGGAGCAGCATCGCCACGCCGAGCATCGTCCACATCACCGCACGGTCGGGCCACAGGACCCATCCGGCCAGCAGCAGCAGCAGCGAGGCGGGTTCGAGCAGGCTGCGGCGCAGGTTGTCGAGGATCTTCCAGCGCGCGAGCGCATCGAAGTGGCTCGGCACGGTGCGGCCGAGCCCATCCGGCACGCGTGGCAGCAACCACCGCAGGATCTGCCAGTCGCCACGCATCCAGCGGTGCTTGCGGCGGCTGTAGGCGCTGAAGTGCGTCGGGTAGTCGTCGATCAACTCGATGTCCGAGACGAGGCCGGCGCGCGCCACGATCCCTTCGATCAGATCGTGACTGAGCAGCGCGTTCTCGGGGAACCGACGCTCGAGCACGGCGTGGAAGGCATCGACGTCGTAGATGCCCTTGCCCGTGAAGCTGCCTTCCCCGAACAGGTCCTGGTAGGGATCGGAGACGGCGCGGGTGTAGGTGTCGATCCCGGTCTGTCCCGACAGGAGCCGGGCCAGCCAGCTGCGCGAGGCCGACTGCGTACTGATGCCGATGCGCGGCTGCAGGATGCCGTAGCCCTCGACCACCCGCTGTGTCGCCGGATCGATGACCGCGCGATTGAGCGGATGCGCGAGCGCGCCGACGAGACGATGGGCCGAATCGCGGGGCAACTGCGTATCGCTGTCGAGCGTGATGACGTAGCGGATGCTGCCGAGCCCCTCGCGGTTGCCGACCTTGACCGGGAAGCTGTCGAAGCCGCCACGCAGCAGCCGGTTGAGATCGAGCAACTTGCCGCGCTTGCGCTCCCACCCCATCCAGCGTCCCTCGGCCGCGTTGTAGACGCGATGGCGATGCAGGAGGTAGAAGGGGGTCTTTCCCGTCGAGCCGTAGCGCGCGTTCAGCCCCTCGACCAGCGACACGGCGAGCGGCACCAGGGGTTCGTGGGCCGCCGTCGCCTGATCGCCGGCGTCCACCGAGTCGGTCACCAGCGCGAAGTGGAGATGGGGATCGCGATTGGCCAGATAGCGAATCTCGAGATCCATGACCAGTTCGTGGACGTGCTGCTCGTCGAGGAGCAGCGCCGGCACGGCGACCATCGTCCGCGCCTCGGCGGGAATGCCCTTCGAGAAGTCGAGCTTGGGCAGCACCGTGGGACGCGTCGCGACAGGCACCAGCGCGTTGACGAGTTCGACGGCCGCCTGGGTCGCGGGTAGCAGCAACAACAGGAAGGCCACCCAGACGGGCGCCGGCAGGTCGACGCTGCCGACAATCGCCAGCACGATGGTCAGCGTCCCGAGCCCGATGCCCCCGAGGTACGCCGCGGCGGGTCGTGCGGTGATGGCGCGCGCCAGGCGGTGCCGCCACGGCGCGCGGAGGCCGACGAGCGACTCCAGCGCCGGCAGCCCCTCGCCCACGAGGTAGTAGCCGACGTGCATGCGGCGCGCGGCGAGTCCGTCGGCGCCGGAGGAGTACGCCTCCGCGACGTCGTCTGCCATGCAGATGGCGGCTTCGGCCACTTCCCGCTCGCTCGCACGGCTGTGCCGCGCGATGTAGGAGATGGCGTGCCGGTAGGCGTCGCGGCTGCTGTCGTCCATCGACGCGTACGCGCCGGCGGGATCGGCTCGCAACACGAGGTCGACGACGCTCGAAGCGGCGAAGAGACGCGTCCAGTTGGCGTCGGCGACGTGGCGAATGCCGTCGATGGCCGACGACAGGCGCACCTCGTCCTCGGACGAGGCGCCCGAGACGACGCGGTCCAGGAGGGCGAGCATGAGCGCGCCGCGGGCGGCCCACAGTTCGCCGAGTTCGAGGTCGGCGGCATCCTGCACACCACGAACGAAGGCCCCGAAGCTCGCCTCGTCGAAGCACACGCGGTGGGCATCGTCGAGATACGCCGCGGCGATGGCCGCCACGCGCGTCTGCTCGCCCTGGCCCGTCGCGATCGACAGGTACTCGTGGGAGTTCCACAGGAAGTCGCGTGCCTCGCTCTCGGCAGACGCCAGCAGCCGCGCGTTGTCGGTCAGCCACGCGCGCACCACGGGCGACGCGTACTCGCGCGCCATGGCCTCGGTGAGCGCCGTGCGCAGACGGGCCGCGCGCCGACGAATCTGCCGCACGCTGGCGTGCCCCCGCCGCGCCTGAGGCAGCGCGATGGCCGCCATCCACCCGGCATACCGGGTGACCTGCAGGTCCTCGCACGGGTCGTCCGCGTCGGGAGCGCGGTCGAGGCCGCCGTGACGAGCGGGAGGACGTGGGTCGAAGGCCGACAGGGGCATGTGCATGGGTGTGATGGGTTCCGGAAGGTTCAGCGGTAGCTGGCGGCCTGCAGCTCGAACATGCGGGCATAGCGCCCGCCCTGGGAGATCAGGCTGTCGTGGTGACCGTCTTCGGTGATGCGTCCGTCGGACAACACGACGATGCGATCGGCCATGCGCACGGTCGAGAAGCGGTGGGAGATGAGGAGGGCCATCTTGCCCGCCGTCAGCTCGGCGAAGCGCTCGAAGACCTCGAGTTCGGCGCGCGCGTCGAGGGCCGCCGTCGGCTCGTCGAGGATGAGCAGCTGGGCGTCGCGCAGGTACGCCCGCGCCAGCGCGACCTTCTGCCACTCGCCGCCCGAGAGGTCGACGCCGCCTTCGAAGCGGCGGCCGAGCAGCTGGTCGTAACCGCCGGGCAGCCGCGTGATGACGTCGTGCGCGAGGCTGCGCCCCGCGGCCTTGCGAATGCGCCACTCGTCATCGCCAGCCTCGAGTCGACCGACGGCGACGTTCTGCCGGGCCGTCATCTCGTAGCGGACGAAGTCCTGGAAGATGACGCCGATCTCGCGGTGCAGGTCCTCGATGTCGTAGTCGCGCAGGTCGACGCCATCGAGCAGCACGCGGCCGGCAGTCGGGTCGTACAGCCGCGTGATCAGCTTGACCAGCGTGGTCTTGCCCTGGCCGTTCTCGCCGACCAGCGCGATGCGCTCACCGCGCGAGATGCGGAAGTCGAGGCGGTCCAGCACGGGACGGGCGTTGCCCGGGTAATGGAACGACACATCCTCGAAGTGGAAACCGTCGCGGATCGGCCGCGGCGCCGGGATGGCGTGCGCCGAAGCGGCGAGCGTCGGCTTCACCTTCAGGAACTCGACCAGATCGGTGAGGAACAGCGACTGGTCGGCGATGTTGGAGAAGGTCGAGAAGATCGACTGGATGTTGGCGCTGGCGCCGGCGATGCTGCCGGCGATGAACTGGAGCGAGCCCCACGACAGGTCGCCGGTCACCGTGCGATAGATCACGTAGCCATACGCCGAGTAGTAGCTGGTCGTGCTGATCACCGAGAGCAGACTGCCGCCCAGCAGTCGGCGCCGCGCCAGCGCGACGTTCTGCGTGTAGAGGTCGTCGGACAGCTGCGCGTACTCGCGCGTGATGTAGCCAGCCAGGCCGAACAGCTTCAGCTCCTTGGCGGTCTCCTTGCTCGCGCCGAGCACGCGGAGGTAGTCGAGCTGGCGCCGCATCGGTGTCTGCCGCACGTTGAGCGCGTAGCCGAGGAACGCGAAGTGGCTCTCGCCGAGGAACGCCGGCACCACGGCCAGGACGAGCACTCCGAGCAGCCACGGCGAGAAATGCAGGACGCTGAGCGAGAGGCTGACCGCGATGATCAGCTGCTGCGCGATGGCCCCGATGGCGTGGATCATCGTGATCCGGTCGGTGGCCTGGGCGCGGGCACGCTCCAGCAGGTCGTGGAAGGCCGGACTCTCGTAGGCCGTGAGGTCGAGGCGCGACGCGTGCTCCATCACACGCACGCTCACGTGCCGTGTGAAGCGGTCGGCGAGCAGGCCGTCGAAGAAGCCCGTGGCGCGACCGAGCACGCCACCGAGGATGGCCAGGCCGCCCTCGGCCGCCACCCACCACCAGAAGTGGTCCGGCAGGGTGCCCCCGCCCGTCCTGATCTGGACGGCGTCGAGGATCCACTTGCCCACCGACAACATGGCCAGCGGAATCAGCGCAGCCGTGATCCGGAAGGCCCACCCCGCGGCAACCACACCGGGGGCGGACTCCCACACCATGCGCATCAGTGCCGGGACGTTGCGGAGTGCGGCAGCGCGTTCGCGCCAGCCATGCCAGAAACGAGGAGTCTGCTCAGCCATGCGTTGTGGCCAGCTCTTCGCCGGCACCCCGCAAAGTGCAAGACTGCGGCCATCCTGTGCATGAGCTGAGCAGGCGACCGCTTACCCGACGATTGAGGCCGGAAATGAAGAAAGACGCGCCGATCTCGACCGGCGCTGGCGAGACGCGCGGCCGCTACGGCAGCGCTGGAGAGGGGGGAGGAGCGAGCGCGCCGGATGAGAGGGTTTCTGTACACCGCGCGTAATGCTGTTCGCTACACCACGGCTACGGTCGAGCCATGCACCTCAGCGGTCGAGTTCGCGGATGTAGAGGTGGCGGAAGCGTACTTCGGTGCCGTGCGTCTGCAACTCGAGGGCGCCCGTCGCGCGCAGCGGTTGCCCGCGGTGAAAGTAGTTGTCGAGCGTCTGCCCGTCCACGGTCTGCTGGCCGTTGAGCCAGACCCACACCCGTTCGCCCACCATGCGAATCCGCAACTGGTTCCACTCGCCGATCGGTCGATCGGCCTTGACCAGCGGCCACTTGCCCGGACTGTCGTCGCGGTTGTTCCACAGCGCACCCGATCCGCGAAAGGCGCCGGTCTGCTGGTTCGTGGCGCTGGCGGGGTCCCACAGCTGCACTTGCGGGTAACTGCGGAGATAGACGCCGGTGATGCCGTTGGGCACGGTGAGCTTCCACTCGAGGAGGAGCTCGATGTCGCCGTAGGGCTTCTCGGTGGCGAGATGGACGCCGAGGCCATCGGTCACCAACTCGCCGCGGTCGCGGTCCACCCACCAGTGCCGATCGCGATCGGCATTCCACTCGGCCTGCTTCGCCGCGCGCTCGGCGTCGGTGAACGCCGCCTCGACGTACGGGCTGAACACGCCGCCCTTGCCGGGCCGGCCCCGCCAGCCGCTCAGGTCGCGGCCGTTGAACAGCGCCGTGAAGCCTTCGGGGATCGTCATCGCGGATGTCGGCGGCGGCGTCTGCGCCAGCGCCGGCATCAGCCACGCGATGGCCAGCATCATGAACACCACGCTCTGCACGCGCATGATCACCTCGCCGCCTCGGCACGACGCGCCCGGATGGCCTGTGGCTCGATCGGCGGCGCGGCGTTGCCCCACGCCTGGCGCACGTAGGTCAGGATGCCGGCGAGTTGTTCGTCGGACAGGCCCGCGAGCGGCGGCATGCTCGGGTAGGCGGGGTCTTCATCGCGCCCACGCAGCACGATGTCGATGAGGACGTCCGACGCACCGGTGACCCTCGGCGAACCGGCCAGCGGCGGCGCGAGCGCGGGCAGGCCCCGTCCATCCGCCTGGTGACACGCGGCACAGATGGCGAAGGCGGCCCGGCCCTGTTCGACCAGGGCCGCCGTCGCGGCATCCCGCGGCGACGCGGCGGCGGCGCTCGCGGTGGCCGGCGCGAGGCGTCGATCGGCCTCCACCCCCTCGCGCACGGCGGCGAGCTGCCATGCGGGTCGGCCCGGCCCTTCGGCGGTCAACCGCTCCAGCATCGCGCGGCCATCCGGACGCCCTTCCGCGCTGATGGCCGTCGCCAGCGCGGTGACCAGCGCCCGATGTTCCGGACGGTCGGCGGCCCACACCTCCGAACGCAGCAGCGCGTCGAGCGTCGTCCGCTCCCGGCCAGCCAGTCCGCTCATGAAGGCATCGACCACGAAGGGCTCCGAGAGATCGCGTCGCAGCAGCCGCAGGCGGGCCTCCTCGATCTCCGCGGCGGCAGACGCGCCGAGCGTGTAGAGCAGCTGGCGGCGGACCGCCACGTCAGGATCCTTGACCAGCGCCAGCACGGCTCGCCGCATCTCCGGATCCTCGAGACGGCCCTCCGCGACGCGCAGGGCCGCGATGCGCACGGGCGGTGACGCATCGGACAGTCGCGCCCGCACCAACGCCGCGTCGGCTTCGCCGAGGCCGTCGAGCGTCCACAGCCCGTGCAGGCGGACACGTGGATCGACGTGCGAGTCGGCGAGCGCCAGCACCGCGGGGGCGATCGACGCGGTCCCCGAGGCCACGATCATCCGCTGGGCCATGTCGCGCCAGTGGCCGTTGGCGTGAGCCAGCAGCGGCACCCAGCTCGCGACGTCGCCGGCACGCACGGCGGGCGGCGTCCCGAGCGGGCGCCCCTCGTGCACGATGCGGTAGATGCGTCCCATGCCGTGAAAGGGCTGGTGCAGGCCGCGCGCGATCACCTGGTTGCGCAGGAACGTGGTGAGGAAGATGTGGCCTTCGATGATGCCGCGGTACATGTCCGCGACGTAGAGCGCGCCGTCGGGCCCGGTGGCCGTGAACACCGGTCGGACGCGTTCGTCGTGCGAGAAGAGGAACTCGCGCTCGCGATAGGCATTCCTGCCGGTGATGATGCCGTCGCGCTCGCTCAGCACCGACCGGCGGATGAGACGCCCGGCCGACTCGCCGACGAAGACGTTGCCGCGGTACTCGTCGGGAAACTGATCGCCGCGATAGACCATCGGGGCCGAGTTGGCCGTGAACACCCGCAACCGCCCATCGTCGCGCAACTGGGCGCGGCGGTTGACGCCCGGCGTGATGGCGTGGGGCCAGACCTCGTTGTCCTGACCGATGCGGACGTCGATGCCAGCGGCGGCCGTGTAGTGGGGATTGCGAGTGGCGTAGACCGTCGGCACGAGGCTGCCGCGGATGTGATCCTGGTTGTAGCTGAAGAAGAGACGCCCGTAGTCGTCGTGCGACATGCCCCACTGCCCGGCGAGGCGTCCGGACCGGCCTGACACGCGCTGCCCCCCGGCCACACGCAGGCGCTCGTCGACCTGCAGCCCGTAGGTCCAGTTGTCGAGCGTCCAGGACGGGCTGCTCGGCGCCAGGTGCGGGTTGACGGGCGTCGGCAACCCGCTCTGCAGCACCTCGCGCTGGTCGGCCTTGTCGTCGCCATCGGTGTCGCGCAGGAAGACGACGTCCGGCAGGGCGAAGACGAGCACGCCACCATCGACCAGCTGAATGCCGCGCGGCCAGTCCATGCTGGCAAACAGCGTCCGCGTGTCCATGCGGCCGTCGCCGTCGGTGTCGCGCAGGACGACGAGCCGGCTGGCTGGCGTCGGCTCGCGGTCGATGCCGGGCAACAGGTCGCGCAAGGGCCAGTTGTACGACGGCCATTCGAGGACCCAGAGGCGATTGCGCTCGTCGAAGGCGAAGGCGATGGGGTCCTGCACCAGCGGCTCGGCCGCCACGAGTTCGATGCGGAAGCCAGGCGGCAGCTCCATCATGCGCATCGATTCGTCGGGCGTGCGCACCGGTGCCGGCGGAATCACCCAGTGCGCCGGCGGAGGGGCCGTGTCGATGGCGGCGCGGTCGCCGACCTGTGCGCCGAGCCCACCCGATGCCAGCGCCAGCGCCGCCAGCAGGCCAGCGGTCAGTTTCAGTGGCGTCATCGGCTCGTGGTCACGGCAATGGCGTCGATGGCCGTGCTCCTGCCTGCTCGGCCGGTGCCCTGGACCGAGATCTTCGACGCCGCCGGCGGACGCGCGGGGTCGTAGATCGACGGACGCACGGTGTTGATCTCCTGATCGGCGCCCGGGTCGGAGACGTAATACGTGGCTTTCGCGATGTGTCGCATGTCGCTGCCGGCGGCGGCGAGCACGCGGGCCAGCTCGGCGAAGATCTCGCGCACCTGCGTCGTGGGCGCCGCCGACGCGCCGGTGAGTCCGCTGACGAAGACGGGCGCCCCACCGAAGATGCGGGCGATGCGGCTGTACCGCGCCGAGATCGGCTCGACGAGCGTCAGGCGCGCCTCTCCGTCCCGCGCGCCCGGCGCGGTGGCCACCAGTTCGATCTCCACGGGCAGCGACGAGTTGCGCCATTCGGTGACGACCTGCGGCGGCGCCGTGCCCTCGAACGTGCTCGCGACGAGCCGCTGGAGGCGCTCGGCCTGCGCCATGTCGCCGAGGAACGCCTTGACCTGGACCACGTGCGACAGCGCCAGGCCGACGGTCTCGAGGTCGCCGCGCAGTTGCGCCATCGTGCCGCGCACGGCGACGTCGAACTCGCCGGGGGCGGCGCGGCCCGAGACGATGACGAAGGGCCCGGCCGGCTGGACCGCCACATGCGCGCCCTGCCCCGGCACCGGGGCGAGCCCCTCCACGCGCAGTCGCGCCGGCGCGCCCGGGAGTTGCTGCCGCCCGGTCACGGCGATGGCATCCATGGCCACGAGCACGCCAGTGTGCGGCATCGTGGATTGGACGATCGTCAGCGCGGGCGTGGTGCGCGTGAACCGCTGCGCGATCAGCCGGTCGACCGCGGGGGTGACGGCGGTGTCCGACACGTACACGTGCAATCGGGCGATGTGGTCGAGCCCGGTGCCGGCCGCCGTCAGCGCGGCCTCGAGGCTGCCGAGCACGTGCGTGGCCTGGGCCGTGGCATCGGCGCCGCCCTGGAGGCGTCCGTCGCCATTCAGCGGATACAGGATCGCCGTGTGGACCAGGGCCCCGGCCTCGACGACGACCGCCGAGGCGCGACCGGCGGACGCGTCGGGTCCGACAACCCGGAGGCGCACGTCACGCACGGCCGATGACGGTGCAGGCCCCCCCGGTTGGGCAGCCGCGGGAGGAAGACCGGCGCAGGCTAGGAAAACGAGCCCGGTCGCGAGGCGCCGGGCCTGAAGCAGGGAGGGTCCGAGGGAGATGCGCATCCTGCTCGCAGTCTAGCCCGTGAGCGGCACCGCACGCCTGGTCTCCGACGATTGGATCCCGGCCTCGATGATCGCCATCACCGTCAGGGCCTCCGCCGGCGACACGGGCGGCGGGCCGCCGGCACGGATCGCGTCGCGCATGGCCGCGTAGTAGCGACCGTAGTCGCCGGGCGGCACTGGCACGCGGAGCGGTTCCTCCCCCTCGCGCAGGACCAGCAGCGGCTCCGGGTCGACGCCCCAGTCGGCCTGGCCCGGGCGCTCGCCGGCCATCAACCGACGCTCCTGCTGGTCCATGCCGCCCTTGGTCAGGCTGCCTCCGGTGCCTCGCACGAGAAAGCGCAGCGGCGCGTCGGCCGCCAGCATGCTGGACGTCAGGAGGACCTGGCGCGTCGGGTAGTCGAGACGCACGTGGAACCAGTCGTCGACTTGTCCGCCCGGCCGCTGCACCCGCAGGGCCGCCTCCACGGTGTCAGGCACCCCGAACAGCGCGACCGCCTGGTCCACCAGATGGGGGCCGAGGTCGTACCAGAGGCCGGCGCCGGGTCCGGTGCGCTCGCGCCAGCGGTCGCGCACCTGCGGACGCCAGCGTCCGATCTCCGACCGGTACTCGACCACCTCCCCGATCGTGCCGGCCTCCACCGCCTGTCGCACCCCGATGAAGTCGCCGTCGAACCGGCGGTTCTGATACACCGACAGCAGTCGCCCCGCGGCCTCCGCCGTCCTGACGACGCCGCGCGCCTCCTCGAGCGTGATCGTGAACGGCTTGTCCACGACCACATGGCGCCCCGCCCGCAGGGCCGCCTCGGCCAGCGAGGCGTGCGAGTCGTTCGGCGTCGCGATGACCACCAGCGAGACATCGTCCGCGCCGATGGCGTCGAGGGCCGACGCCACGACGCGCACGTCCGGGTAGGCCGCCGTCACCCTGGCGGTCTGGCTCGAGGCGACGACGCGCAGGCGGAGGCCTGGCGTCGTCGTGATGAACGGAGCGTGGAACGTGTGCCCGGCAAAGCCGAAGCCGAGCAACGCCACGCCGATGGTGCCGTCAGGGTCGTGGTGTGTCATGCGGGACTCCCGCCGAAGCATGACTCACGACGCCGGGCCGTCACAAGGCGCGGGCTCGAATTCGCGCAGGCGACGCAGGGCATCGGCCGCCGCGGCGGCTTCAGGGCGCTCACCGAAGTCGCCGCACGCCTCCGCGAGGACCTGCACGATGTCGTCGATCGTCAGGACGCCCACCGTCGTCACCCTCGCCGTCGGACCGCTCAGTCTGAGGTAGGGGACGTGCCGGAGCCGCGTCCGCTCCGCGTCGGTCCCGACGACGAAGAGGACGGCGCATGTCAGGTGGCGCCCATCGCGGCGCACGCGTGCCACGGCCGCGCGGACGGCCGCTCGCTCCTCCTGCTGGTCGGGCCGCCACACCCAGGCGACGACACCCCAGGTCATCACGGCCGTCGAGATGAGCCAGATCGGCGGGGTGCCGGGCAGGCGCAGCAGGTGCACGCCCTGCGACGTGCGCGGCATGGCCGGCATCGGGTCGAGGGCGAAGGCGCGCGCCGCAATGCGACGCTGCCAGTAGCCGAGCGGCAGCGCCGGCAGCACCTGGGCCAGCACCTGCGCGGCCAGCACGTTGCGGATCGTCTTCGGGGCGTGCGGGTGCACGTCGCGGTGACTATCCATGGACGTCGCCCCCACCATGCTGGCGCAGGAACGTCAGCGGCGCGGCATCGACGCCGAACTCGGTCCTCGCGCGGTGCCACAGCTCGCGCGCCTCGATGCGCGGACAGTCGTCCGGATCCCCGCACCCGCAGCGAGCCGACGCGCCATGGCGACGTACGTGCGCCACCATGCGGTCGTGCCAGCGGCACAGGTCGTCGACGAGTTCGGCGCCGACGTCATCGCCGGGGCCAATGAGATAGCGATAGGGGGTGGTCACGAGCATGAACCTCCTCCCGCGCGACGCGAGGCTCGCATGCACGAGGTCGACGTCGCCGGGACGGCAACGAAACAGGAAACGGGATTCGATGGGAGGCGCGTCGCCGGCGGGTGGTTCGAAGGAACCGGGGCCCTACCGACGACCAACGATCGGGAAGACGCGGACGCTCATGTCGAATGAACGACGCGTGTGCGGCACGATCCGATCGGGGCAGGCGGGTGACATCACAGAGACCTGTTTGCAGGCTATCGCGGACCCGCGACGGACGCAAACTCGTCCGAACGCCGTGTCCTGATGTGCTAGCGTGTCGCGCCATGCGATGTCCATCTCTTCGCCTCTCGACGACGGTCATCGGCCTCGTCGGGTCGACGACGCTGTTGCTGGCGGCCGGGCCCGAGCCCATCGACCACGCCGTCAACGCCCGCATCCGTGCCGAGGCACGGGAGCGGTCGCAGATCATGCAGACCCTCCACGTGCTGACCGACGTGTACGGTCCCCGCCTGACCGGCTCCCCCAACCACCACGCGGCGGCGGAGTGGGCGGTGGCACGGATGAAGGAGTGGGGCTTCGACACCGGCACCCTCGAGCCGTGGGACTTCGGCCATCCCGGATGGCTCAACGAGCGGATGACCGCGCATGTCGTCGCGCCGGTCAAGGACGCGCTGGTCGGTGAGGTCCTCGCGTGGACCAACGGGACGGATGGTCCGGTCCGCGCGGCCGCCGTGCACCTCGTACTGCCGGACCGGCCGACCGCCGCGGAGTTGACGACCTATCTCGAGGGCAAGGCAAGTGCCGTTGCCGGGCGCATCGTCCTCGTCGGGGCAGCCGCGAGCGTCCCGGTCACCTTCACGAAGCCGGCGATGCGTCGCGACTACGACGACCTCGCGGCGATGTTCGACCCGGTTACTCCCCGGGCGCCGCAGTTCGGTCCGGGCGGCCCTGCCGGCCGACCAGGGGCCACGCCCGATCCCGCGCGACTGACGCCCCGCCAGATCTCGGAGCAGGTCGACGCCTTCCTCATCGCGAGCAAGGCGCGGGTCCGCGTCAACGACGCCGGCCGCGAGCATGGTCAGATCCGCGCCTTCAACAACCCGAGCTTCGATGGCAGCAAGACGTTGCCGACGCTGATTCTCCGCAACGAGGATTTCGGCCGCATCGCCCGGCTGCTCGCGGGTGGCCGCGCGGTCGAACTCGACATCGACATCGTCAACCGCTGGTATGCCGAGGGGCGGACGTCCTTCAACGCGGTCGCCGAGCTGAGGGGCACCGACAAGGCCGGCGAGGTCGTCATGCTCGGTGGCCATCTCGATTCGTGGCATGCCGCGACCGGCGCCACCGACAACGCCATCGGCGTCGCCGTGATGATGGAGGCCGCGCGCATCATCAAGGCGCTGGGGCTCACGCCGCGACGGACGATTCGGCTCGCGTTGTGGAGTGGCGAGGAGCAGGGCCTGCTGGGATCGAAGGCGTACGTGGCGAAGCACTTCGGCACGGCGGAAGCGCCGACGGCCGAGTTCGCCACGTTCGGCGGCTATCTGAACGTCGATTCGGGGACCGGGCGCGTGCGGGGGGCGACGGTGTTCGGCCCGTCGGAGGCGGCGCGCATCCTGCGCGAGATCGTGGCGCCGTTCGAGGATCTCGGCATCATCGGCGCCACGGCCACGAAGAGCCGTCGGCCGGGGGGCACCGACAGCACGTCGTTCAATGCGGCGGGGCTGCCGGGCATCGGCCTGCTCCAGGATCCGATCGAGTACCAGTCGCACACCTGGCACACCAACCTGGACACCTACGAGCGCATCGTCGAAGAGGACGTGAAGAAGAGCGCGGCGATGATCGCGTCGGCCGTGTATCACCTCGCGATGCGTGACGAGTTGCTGCCGCGATTCGCCAGGGCCGACATGCCCGAACCCGCGGGTGCCCCAGCAGTGGCGCCGACGACCACGGCGCCCGCGACACCGGCGCGACAGTGACGGGACCGACGGGACAGGGCCTCGATGGCCCTGTCCCGTCGTGTGGTTACGTCCCGGGCGTCGTGATCGGGGTGACGACCAGCTTGCGGAACGAGACCTTCGAGTGGTCGCCCTGGATCATGATCGGCCCCGGGGCCAGTTCGTCGTTGTCCATCGCGCCGCCGGTCACGGCCGGCAACAGCGCGTTGTCGTGGACCTTCTTGCCGTTGAGCGTCGCCGTCAGACGATTGCCAACGACCACGGCCTCGAGCACCTGCCACTCGTCCGGGCCGTTGCCGGCATAGACGTCGGCCCGCTTCCAGCCGTAGATGTCCATCAACTGCCCCGGGTAGGCCGCCACACGCCCAGGCACCTGCAGCATCAGCTGCAGTTCGTAGCGCCCGCGCAGATAGAGCCCGCTGTTCTGGCCGGCGCCGAGATTGAACTCGGCGTCGATCTTGAAGTCCTTGAACCGCTGCTTCGTGTGCGGATTGCAGGTGGACCGCTCGCCGCGGGCCGGCACGCCGTTGGTCATCACGCCGTCGGCCATCGTCCACCGGTCGACGCAGGTGTCACCGGGCTCGGTGCCGAGACCGGCCCAGACCTCCTTGCCGACGCCGGGACCGACGATCACCACGGGTGCCCCGTAGGCATGCGTGCCGTTGGCGTTCGAGGGCGGGAACGTCGGCTGCCGGACGCCGACCCACTTCACGGTGGCCGGGGCCGGCATCGGACGCGGCGTGGCTGGCGCGGCACCGGCTGGGCGCGGTGGCGCCGGGCACGGCACGCCTGGCGTCTCGTGCTGGCCAATCAGCTTGCCACCCTCGAGCTTCGCCCGATACAGCGGACCGCAGGACGGCTTGGGCAGCGTCTCGCCACCGCCCCCGTACTGCCACTGGAGCTCGCCGTTTTCGACCTTGATCCACGCGACCGGCGTGGCGTGGCCGCCGCGGTCGAGAAACAGGGCTTCGAGCGTGTCCCCGACCTGCTTGACGTCGAGGAAGTACACCTTCCGGACGTCGGGCCCGGTCCCCGTGATGTTCCAGCGCCCGACGTAGGGACTCTCCTGGGCCGACACGCCAACGCCCGCGACGAGACCCGCGACGGCCATGGCAAGAGCTGACACCGCAACTGCGACACGCATCCTGGCTTCCTCCGGAGGCAAGACTATACGAGTTCGGCAGCGCCCCCTTCGTAGTACGACTGCAGCAGGGCATCCATCACGCGCGTGGCGCGGGCGCCGGTCTCGCCGGTGCTCGGGCACGAGCCCTGGCCCTGGAGCTGGTCGACGATGGTCTGCACGAGCGGTTGCTGGACGTGCGGTGGATGCGGCACCTCGAACGACTCGACGCCCGTGCCCCGCGTCACCACGACGGGCGCGTCGTCGAAGGTCGAAAACGCGAGCCGCCCGGCACTGCCGATGATCTCGACCCGGTCCGCGTCGGCGTCCGCCGTGAAGGTCCAGAGTCCCGTTCCGCGCACTCCCGACGCGAAGCCGAATGACGCACTGACGATGTCCTCGGCCCGATAGAAGCCACCCTGGTTGCTTGCCCCACCTGCCACGATGGCGATGGGTCCGAGCAGATGGTCGAGCAGGTCGATGGTGTGCGAGGCGAGATCGACGAAGAGGCCACCACCCGCGATGGCGGGATCGACGCGCCAGGGCAACGCCTCGGCATCGAGCGCGTGGCGGCGCGTCAGCGTCACCACGACCGCGCGCACGGTGCCGATGGCCCCGTCGTCCACCAGCGCCTTGACCGTGAGGAAGCGAGGCAGCGCTCGCCGGTAGTAGGCCGTGAAGAGTGGCACGCCCGCCTTTCGGCAGGCCTCGATCATCGCTAGGCATTCCCGATGGCACAACGCCATCGGCTTCTCCACGTAGACCGGCTTGCCGTGCCTCGCCGCGAGCTGGGCATGGACCGCATGGGCGTCTGGCGGAGTGGCCACGTAGACGGCGTCGACCTCTGGATCGCGCACCAGCGCCTCGGCGTCGGCGTACCAGCGCGGGACGCCGTCGTGACCATCGCCGTGGCCGACGAGGCATCGCCGGGACACACAGCACTTGTGCAGCGCATGGCGGCCGAATCTAGCACACCAGGGGAAGACGACCGGCGCGCGCTGTGCAGGACGGGACAGCGGAGCGGGCCCGAGACGCCTATTCTTGCGTTGGGAGACCCATGCTTCACGAATTCGTCGCCGCTCACCGGGGGGAACTCCTCGCACGCTGTCGTGCGAAGGTCGCCTCGCGCGCGACCCCGTTGCCGACCGCCGCCGAGCTGCGCACCGGTGTGCCACGCTTCCTCGACGACCTGGTCCACATCCTCGAGCGCCGCCTGACCACGAGCGACGAGATGGACGACAACGCCGGCAGGCATGGCCGGGAACGCCTGCTGCAGGGCTTCAGCGTGACGCAAGTCGTCCAGGACTACGGCGACGTCTGTCAGTCCATCACCGAGCTGGCCATCGAAGCCGATGCCCCGATCACGCCCGACGAGTTCCGCCGCCTGAACCTGTGCCTGGACGATGCCATCGCCCGCGCCGTCAGCGAATACGGTCGCGAGCACCTCGAGACCGTGGTGGCCACGGCGTCGTCGCGCGAAGAAGAGCGGTTGGCGTTTCTGGCCCACGAACTGCGCAATCTGGTGAACACGGCCACCGTGGCGTTCGAAGTGCTCAAGCGGGGCGACGTCGCGATCGGCGGCAGCACGGGCCATGTGCTCGGGCGGAGCCTGACCGGCCTGCGCGACCTCATCGCTCGCTCGGTCGAGGACGTGCGGCTGCGTCACGGGGCGCAGGACCATCGTCCGGTGGCGGTGGCGGACCTGCTGCGCGAACTCGGGGCGGCGGCCGCGCTCCAGGCCGCGGCGCGGGGGCTCACCCTGACGGTCACCGAAGGCGGCGACGACGTGACGGTGCTGGCCGACCGTCCCATCCTGTCGGCCGTGATCGTCAACCTGCTGCAGAACGCGTGCAAGTTCACGCACGCGGGCACGGGGGTCACCCTCGGCGCCTCGGTGCGGGACGCCGTCGTGACCATCGCCGTGGCCGACGAGTGCGGCGGACTCGGTGACGTCGACCCGGAGCAGTTCTTCCGGCCCTACGAGCAGCGCCACACCGACCGGTCAGGCCTCGGGCTCGGCCTCTCCTTCAGTCGCTGGGGCGCAGGGGTGAACCACGGCACCGTGACCGTGCGGGACATCCCCGACACGGGGTGCGTCTTCTCGGTGCACCTGCCGCAGCACACCGCCTGATCCCCGGACGCCGGTCAGGCGCGGGCCGGCACGCCGGCGCCGCGCTGGGCGAGCAACGCCCTGGACGTCACCAGCAACACGCTCAGCGCCACGCCTTCGGCCGCAACCTGCACGGTGGCGAGATCCGGGAAGGTCGGCGCGATGCGCACGGTGCGGTCATCGGGGTCCTGGCCCAGCGGGTGCGTCGCCCCGGCGGGCGTCAGTTCGACGCCGGCCTCCTTGGCCGCCCGCACGAACTCACGGGCGCAGCCATCGAGCACGTCGAGGCTGATGAAGTAGCCGCCCTTGGGCACGAGCCACGAGGCCACGCCGGTGCCCCCCAGATGCGTGGCGAACGCCTCGGCGACGGCCGTGAACTTCGGCGCGACGATGGCGCGGTGACGATCCATGAGCGCGAGCAGGCCATCGGCGTCGCGCAGGAACCGCACGTGGCGCAGCTGGTTGATCTTGTCGCTGCCGATGGTGCGCTTGCCCATGCGGGCGAGGTACCACTTGACGTTGTCGGCCGACCCGGCGAAGAGCGAGACGCCTGCCCCCGCCAGCGTGACCTTCGAGGTGGACCCGAAGACGAAGGCACGGTCGGCGTGCCCATGGCGCGCGCACGCCTCGATGAGGCTCGGGATCTCGATGCGTTCGTCGGTGAGGTGGTGCACCGCGTAGGCGTTGTCCCAGAAGATGCGGAAGTCCGGCGCGGCCGTCGGCATGGCCGCCAGCCGATCGACGACGGCGTCGGCATAGACGGCGCCCGACGGATTGCTGTACTTGGGCACGCACCACATGCCCTTGATGGCCGCATCCTCGGCCACCAGGCGCTCCACGAGGTCCATGTCCGGACCGTCGGCCCCGAGCGGCACCGGGATCATCTCGATGCCGTACTCCTGGCAGATCGCGAAGTGGCGGTCGTAGCCAGGTACCGGGCACAGGAACTTGACCACCGATTCGCGCGACCAGGGACGCGCACTGCCCACGGTGCCCTTGAGCAGGCTGTAGGCCACCGCGTCGTGCATCAGGGCGAGGCTGGAGTTGTCGCCGATGATCACCTGGGCCGGCGTGGCGCCGAACAGCGGCGCGAGCAGGGCGCGCAGTTCGGGCAACCCCTGCAGCCCGCCATAGTTGCGCACGTCGGTCTTGTCGGCGGCGAGCACATCGCCCTGCCCCGGCAGGTCGAGCAGGCCATTCGAGAGGTCGAGCTGTTCGGCGGACGGCTTGCCCCGCGTCAGGTCGAGCGCGAGCCCGCGAGCGCGGAAGGCGTCGTACCGAAGCTGGATCTGGTCGTGAAACGCGGTGAGGTCGGCAGTCGGGACGGTCTGAAGTTGGGCCACCAGACAGAGAAGGTACCCCAGGAATGCCGGCGACGGCGCGCCATGACTCCCCGTCATGGGGCCCATACCCGAACTGGATGACTGGTGGGGCGGCGCGGGCGCCAACCCGGCGACGGACCTCGGGCCCTACATCAGGTCGGTGCGCCAGACGCGGATGTCCTCCGGCGGCAGCGCCAGGGCGGCGGCCCCGACGCCGAGCCGCCCCAGATACAGCCGATCGGCCGACGGCGCGGAGGCCACGACGACGAGTTGCGGCGGCAGGAACCCGGCGGGCAGCCAGCCGTGCAGCACCAGGCGCGCCTCGGCGGGATCACGCGCGATCATCGCCTGCAGGATGGCGCCGACGCGGGCACCGGTCGGGTCGCGGTCGCCGCACTCCTCGAGCGTCCACGTGCCGTCCTCGACGCTCAGCACCACATACGCCACGGCCCGCGTCCCCTCCTCGGCGACCAGGAACTGCAGTTCCCGTCGTCCTGCGACGCCGAGACCCGCAAGCAACCGCTTTCGCGTAAAGGCGAAGGCCATCCGGCCCGCATCACGCGGCAGGTGAAAGCGCGTGCCATGGGCCGAGGCCGCCGCCATGTCCACCACCATGGCGAGATCGCCGGGGTCGCCGCCGCGCACGGGCGCCATCGGCGCGCCCCGGCGCGTCGACTCCGTCACTCGCAGCGTCAGGTCCAGCGTCGGCAGCGGCGCGAAGCCCGCAGGCACCACGTCAGTGACGGCGGCCGTGGTGGACACCAGCGCGAGGTCGTCGCCTGCGGCCGTGGCCGCCTCGACGACGCGGGCCACCAGCAGCCGCAGCGAGACACCACCGGAGTCGTCGTGTTCCACGAGATCTCCCACGCCGCAGATCCGGACGCGTCGGCCATCGAGGCTCCCCTCGAGGTCGTAGCGATGCGCCGATGCCAGGACGCGCGAGCCATCGTCGACGAGCGCCGTCCAGTGACGATGGGCACGCCCCCACGGTGACTGCGCGAGGGCGCGCTCGTAGCGGGCCCAGGACTCGCGCGACAGGCCATGGGCTGGTGGGGCCGTGGCGAGCATCTGCGTCAGGAGCGCGCCGTCGACCGGCACCAGCGTGGGCATGCGGGCATTATGGGCGCCCGCGTGACGTGTGCCGGGCGGGACAGCGCCCGGGCGCCGGGGCGTCCACGGTAGACGGATGAACATCCCGTCTCTGAGGACCTCCTTGTCCAGCATGCTCGTCACCACGGCGTTCGCGGTGGCCCTCGAGGCCGCCCCCGCCGACACGGACGCGCTGTCGAGATACCGCGGCTTCGTCCTCGAGAGCAGCGTGGCGGAGGTGCTTGGCGCGAGTGGCGCACGCGCGGCCGACGTGGAAACGGTGCACACCCGGCCGGCGCGCATTCAACAGCTCGAGTGGCGGGCGCCCTACGTCGGCAGCACGGTCGTGGATGCCGACCCGGTGCGCTCCATCCTCTTCGCCTTTCACGAGGGCCAGCTGTACCAGATGACGGTGACCTACCACCGGGAGCGGACCGAGGGGCTGTCCACGGCCGACCTCGTGGCCGCGCTGACCGAGACCTATGGTCCCCCGGTGGCGAGCACCGTGCGGGCCCGCGCGGGTCAGGTGACCAGCGAGACGATCACGCTGGCCCGCTGGACCGGACCCGACCAGTCGATCACGCTGACGCGTGGATCCTACGCGCCCGACGTCCAGCTCATCGTGCGTGCGACCGGGCGGGCCGAACGGGCCGCCGCGACGATTCGCGAGGCTCGGGCGCTGGACACCGCCGAGGCGCCGGCCCGACAGCAGGAGGCGCGTGACAAGGCGCTGGCCGAGGCCGCCGCGGCCAAGCGCCGCAACAAGCCGGCGTTCAAGCCGTGAGGCCCGGCGCGAGAGGCGTCAGGAGCGACTGGACGTGCGCCGCTCGGCCAGCCAGGATCCGCTCATCGAACCGAGGTAGGCCGCGCGGGTGCGCGCGCCGTTGACGTAGAAGACGGCGACGGTCGCCGCGCAAGCAAGGACACCGAGAGTGAGCAGCATGAGCCTGTACATGCTGCCATGGTTCGGCCGCACGCGCTGTGCGATCCGGCGCAGCGCGCGGCGGCAGGCGTACCATCGACCCCATGGCGAAGCTGACGCTCACGGTCAATGGCCGTCCCTGGTCGGGCGACGTGCCTGAAGAGACCAGCCTGCTCGAGGTGCTGCGCGAGCACTTGATGCTGTCAGGCACCAAGTACGGCTGCGGCGAGGGCCAGTGCGGCAGTTGCACGGTGCTGATCGACGGGCGCGCGTCGCGCGCCTGTGTCACGCCGGCCTCCCGGGCCCGCGAGGTCGTCACGATCGAAGGGCTGGCCAGCGACGGCCAGTTGCACCCGGTCCAGCGCGCCTTCATCGAGGCCCAGGCCTTCCAGTGCGGCTTCTGCACCCCCGGCATGGTGATGGGCGCGACCGCCCTGCTGGCGCGTACGCCGTCGCCGACCGACGCGGACATCCGCACCGCGCTCGACGGCCACCTGTGCCGCTGTGGCACGTATCCGCGCATCATCGCGGCCGTCCGCGCCGCCAGCACGACGATGACACGGGAGCGCCGACGTGGCTGACGATCGTCGCACGGCGTACAAGCGTCGCTTCGACGGCGATCTCGAGCCGGAGTCGTACGAGATCGTCGACATCCTCGACACCCTCACGCCGGACCGTCGCGCCTTCCTCGCCACCCTCGGCGGCGGCCTGCTGTTCCTCGTCACGGTCCGCGCGCAGGATCGCGACCTGCCGGTGCGCGTGCAGGTGACCGACGACGGCACGTATCGCGCCTTCACCGGCAAGATGGACATGGGACAGGGGTCCCGGACGCTGCTCACCCAGGCCTTCGCCGAAGAGCTCGGCGTGCCGGTCGAACGCGTGACCCTCGTGATGGGCGACACGCGCCTGTGCCCGGACGATGGCGGCACATGGGCGAGCATCACGACGCCCCAGACCGTGCCGGTGATCAGGAAAGCCGCAGCGGCAGTCCGCGCCGCCCGCACCGGCGGCACCGACGCGCTCACCGCGCCCGCAGCCTGGACGACGCTGGGCCGATCCATTCCCAACACGACGAGCCTCGCCATCGTCACCGGCGCGAAGACGTACCCGTCGGACCTGCGACTGCCGGGGATGCTGCATGCGAGCCTCGTCCGCAGCCCGCATCATCGCGCGCAGCTGGTGGCGTACGACGCGGCGGCCGTCGAGCGGATACCGGGCGTGCGCGTGCTCCGCGATGCGGACCTGCTGGCCGTCGTGGCCGCCGATCCCGGCACCGCGCGTCGCGCCGCGTCACTCGTCACGGCCACCTGGACGCCGGCACCGCTGCGTCCGCAGAACGAGTGGCCCGCGCGCTTCAAGGCCACCGCCGTGGCGCCGGTCGAGCAGCCGACGGCCCGCTATCCCCCACTGCTGCGGCGCGGCGATGTCGAGGCTGGTCTGGCGGGCGCCGCGCGCCGGTTGTCGTCCACGTACTGGGTGCCCCCGATCGCGCACGTGCCGATGGAGCCACGCGCCGCGGTGGCCGACTGGCGCGACGACGCGGTGACCGTCTACGGGGGCAGCCAGGCGCCCTTCCTGGTGCGGCAGGAGGTCGCGCAGGCCCTGCAGGTACCGGAGGCGCGCGTCCGCATCATCGCGTCCGACAGTGGCGGCGGATTCGGCGGCAAGCAGCGTGGGGAGTGCGAGGTCGAGGCGGCGCGACTGTCGCGCCTCGCCGGTGCCCCGGTGCGGGTCGCATGGACGCGTGAGGAGGAGTTGACGTGCAGCTACACGCGGCCGGCCGGCCTCGTGGACGTGGAGAGCGGCGTCGATGCCGACGGTCGCCTGACGGCGCTCCGCTTCGCGAACTACAACAGCGGTGCCGCCGGCCTCGCGCCGCAGTACGACGTTCCGCATCAGTGGGTGGGTCACTATCGCGCGACCGCCGAGGTGCGACAGGGCAGCTATCGATCGCTGGCCGCCGTGGCCAACAACTTCGCGCTCGAATCGCACATGGACGAGTGGGCGGCGGCGCTGCAGATCGATCCGGTGGCGTTTCGCCTCCGCCACATCACCGACGCGCGCCTGCGCCAGGTGGTCGAGCAGACCGCGGCGCGGTTCGGGTGGGGCGCGACGCCCGTCGGCCAGGGACGCGGCGTCGGCATCAGTTGCAACCTCGAGAAGGACGCCAGGCTCGCCCTGTGTGTGGAGGTGGCCGTACGGGGCACCGACGTGCGCGTCGTCCGCATGGTGGCGACGGGCGACTTCGGCGCCGCGCTCAATCCTGATGCCCTCCTCAACCAGATGACGGGGGCCATCATCCAGGGCATGGGCGGCGCGCTGTGGGAACACGTGGACTTCGACACCACCGCACAGACGACGCGTCGACTCTCGCGCTACCGGCTGCCGCGCTTCCGTGATGTCCCGGCGATGGACGTGCAACTGATCGACCGACGTGATGTCGACGCTGCCGGTGCCGGCGAGTCGCCGATCACGCTGACGGCGCCGGCCCTCGCCGCAGCCGTTTTCTCCGCGACCGGCAGGCGGCGACGATCGCTGCCCCTGCTCCCGCTGCGCGACGCCGCGCCTTGACCGGGTGGGCGGGCCGACACATGATGGCGCCCACCATGCGCCCGCCGTCCGGCAGGACTCTCACCACCAGCACCCTGACTCGTCGATCGTTCGTGAAGAGCGCCACGGGGCTGGCTGCGGTGGCCCCCGCCGTGACACCGGGCGTCGAGCGCCTCGAGGACGCGCCGCCTGCGGTCGAGGGTGGCCAGCGGTTCGCGTACGTGGGGACCTACAGCGCCCCGCCCGGGGATCCGTCGGCCGCGGGCACCCCGCCTGGGGCCAACGGGCAAGGCATCCACATCTTTCGCGTCGATCGACGCACCGGCGCGCTCACGCCGATCGGGGTGAGAGAGCATCACACGAGCCCCAGTGCGATCGCCGTCGATGCCGCGGGCACGCATCTGTACTCGACCAACGCCACCGATGTCGTGGACGACGGCGCGTCGGGCACCGTCACCGCCTTCGCCGTCGATCGCCGGACCGGGCAGCTCACGCGCCTCAACACGGTGGCCTGCGGGGGCACCGGGCCGACGGACGCCTTCGTGCACCCCGCCGGGCGGCATCTGCTCGTGGCCAACTACGGCGGCGGGTCGGTGGCGGTCCTGCCGATTCTCGCCGACGGCCAGCTCGGGGCGGCCACCGACGTGCACAAGACCAGCGGCGTCGTCGGGCCGGCGCGTGCCACGCATGCGCCGCCGGGCAGCTTCGCGTTCAGCGGGCACGACCGCCCGCACGTGCACATGATTCGGACCGACCCTGCCGGTCGATTCGTGCTGGCGCCCGACCTGGGCCTCGACCGCATCTTCGTCTGGGCCTTCGATGTCGCGACCGGGCGGCTGACGCCCGCGGATCCACCGTCGGTGGCGCTGCCGCCAGGGGACGGCCCGCGCCACTTCGCGTTCCATCCGGACCGGCCGTGGTGCTACGCGATCCAGGAAGAGGGCTCGACGATCGTGCAGTTCGAGTACGACGGATCGGTGGGCCGCCTGGCGCCGCGGCAGACGATCTCGAGCCTGCCGCCGGGGTACGCCGGCAGCAACTTCTGCTCGGGCATCGCGGTCTCGAGCGATGGACGCTTCGTCTACGCCGGCAATCGCCTGCACGACAGCATCGGCATCTTCGCCGTCGGCCGCGAGGGCGCCTTGACATTCGTGGCCGCCGAGCAGACGCGCGGCAGCTATCCGCGCAGCTTCACGATCGACCCGGACGGACGCTTCCTCTACGCGTGCAACCAGCGCGCGGACAACATCACCACGTTCCGCATCGATCGCCGGACGGGCCTGCTGGCGTTCACGGGACAGTACACGCCAGTAGGCAGTCCGTCGGCGCTCGTGCTGCTCGACGTCCGCGACGCCTGACCGGGACGCGCGACGCCTGGCACGCCTAGCGCATGACGAGCGCCATGACGGCCCACACCGCGAGGCTGGCGCCGACGATGCCGGCAATCATCACCGTGCGGCGATGCATGTTGCGGTCGTGCTCGGCACCGGTGGCGGCCCAGCGGGACCAGCGGTCGTCGCCGATGGGCGTAACGGTGGACGGAACCTCGACGGGCTGGGGAGTCGTGGGAATGGTCATGTCTCACGGTACGCCCGCTCGTCCGGCTGGGCTGTGCTCCATTGCACAGGGCCATGGCCAGCTCTGCCGTGGCTGACATGGGATGATGCGAGAGATGCCAGCTCCGCGGCCCCGCGCCGTTCCGGCTCCGCTGCCCTTCGACGTGCCCGCCTTCCTGAAGGCCTCGGGCGTCACGACGCGCACGGTGCGCTGCGCGACGGGATCGGCGATTTTCGCGCAAGGCGCGGATGCCAACAGCGTGTACCTCCTGCTCGAGGGGGACGTGACCCTGGTGGTGCTCTCCCCCGCCGGCAAGGAAGCCGTGGTGGCGATGCTCGGCCCCGGCGACTTCCTCGGCGAGGGCTGTCTTGCCGGCCAGAAGCGCCGCATGGGGTCGGCCAAGGCCGTCGCGCCCGCGCAGCTGCTCCGCATCACGAAGGCGGACATGCAGCGCCTGCTGCACGATCATCCGGCCTTCTCCGATCACTTCCTCGGCCACATGCTGGCCCGCAACATCCGCATCGAGGAGGACCTGGTCGATCACCTGTTCAACTCGAGCGAGAAGCGGCTGGCGCGGACGCTGCTGCTGCTGGCCCGCTACGGCAACGAGGGCACGACACACCTGCTGCCCAAGCTCTCGCAGGAGACGCTCGCGGAGATGGTCGGCACGACCCGGTCGCGCGTGAACTTCTTCATGAACAAGTTCCGCCGGCTCGGCTTCATCGAGTACAGCGGCGGCCCCCTCAAGGTGAACAGCGCGCTCCTCAGCGTCGTGCTGCACGACTGACCGTATCCCGTGGGGCGTGGGCCCTGGGGCGTGGGCCTTGGGCCTTCGTGTTGAGCCCTGAGCCCTGAGCCCTCAGCCTTCGTTTCTGAGCCCTGAGCCTCGAGCCTTGAGCCTGGACTAGAGCCTCCCCGTCATCACCAGCGCGACGACGACGGCGGCCGCGGCGATTCGCCACCAGCCGAAGACCGCGAGTCGCCGATGCTGGAGCCAGGCCACCATCCAGGCCACGGAGGCCATGGCCGAGACCCACGCGGCGACGAAGCCCGCCAGCAGCACGCCAGGGCCGTACGCCTCGAGCATGACCGCGCCGCTGTCCAGGCCCTTGTAGGCGGTGGCCGCCCCGAGCGTGAGCAACCCGAGCAGGAACGAGAACTCGACGGCGCCGGCCAGCGACAGCCCCACCGCGACGCCCCCGAGGATCGTGGCCAGGCTGCGGCTCACGCCGGGCCACAGCGCCGCACACTGGCAGACGCCGATGATCAGCGCCGCGCGCAGCGGCACGTGCGCCAGCGTCGTGCCACCGGGCGGCAGCCGCGACGACACCGCCAGCATCAGCACGCCGCCCACGGCCCACGCCGCCGCCACCGGCATCGGCCCGAACAGGTAGCCCTCGATCAGATCGTCGAAGGCCAGACCGGCGATTGCTGCGGGGATGAAGGCCACCAGCAGCGCGAGCGCGAGCGCCAGCCCCGCCGGGTCACGCCCGAGCAACCCGCGCACCAGCTGGACGATGCGGTGCCGGTAGAGGACGAGGACGGCGGCGATGGCTCCGCCCTGGATGGCGATGGCGTACGCATTGGCCGCCGCATCTGCCTCGATGCCCATGAGGCGCTGCGCCACCAGCAGGTGTCCGGTCGAACTGACGGGGAGGAACTCGGTGAGGCCCTCGACGAGCCCGAGGACGATCGCTTGCCACAAATCCACGCGTCACTATCGCATGGGCGTCCGATGACAGGGACGCCTCGCCGACCGCGACGGAATGGGAGGGACGCCTCGCCGAGGCGTCCGCTCATCGTCAGAACTCGATGAACCGCAGGAGGCCGAAGCGTTCGGGGTCGTGGAAGCCCCGTTCGGTGCGCGTCAGCGACCAGGCCGCGTACTCGTCATCGGCCCGCAGGTCCTGCAGGGTGTGATCGATAGCCGTCCTGCGCGCGTCGTCGGCCGAGCGGCGCTCCTCGACGAGCGCGTCGATCCGGGCGGCCTTGGCCACGCCGCCAGGGCGCGTGATGCGATAGAGCCC
>LNFM01002194.1_pt1 | contig 41463 bp, 42 predicted proteins | sample 596031 | NCBI WGS metagenome assembly LNFM01 (sample SAMN04254537, study PRJNA301005) | activated carbon metagenome | isolation source: dual media filters at the Ann Arbor, Michigan drinking water treatment plant | place: USA: Ann Arbor
GATATCGTGGTCGACGCCGGTGTAGTCCAAGATGTAGCAATCTTTTTTGTCGTCACTCAAACGAAGTCCGCGGCCCACGATCTGCTGGTAAAGAGCGTTCGATTCGGTCGGGCGCAGGATCGCAATCACGTCGACGTGGGGAGCGTCAAAACCCGTCGTAAGAACGGAAACGTTCACCAAGTACTTAAATTTCTTTTGTTTGAAGTCAGCGATGATTTGATCTCTTTCAGTGTGATCGGTGTCGCCCAAGATGAGACGCGCATCGCCGTCTGGCAAATACGACATGATCTCTTTGGCGTGACTGACGCTGGCACTAAAGATCATCACGCCCTTTCGGTCGTACGTATCTGCAATGTCGATGATGTTTCGAATGATGAGCGGAGTCAGTCGCTTCTGACCCTTCAAAATGGTTTCGATTTCGTTTTCCGTGTAGGGTCGATCGCTCTCGGTCAGCTCTGAAAAATCATAGCAAGTGACGGGAATGTCGATCTTTACCGGCACCGTCAAAAACTGGTTTTTGATCATGTACGCCAGCGGAAGCTCGAAAACACATTTTTTAAAGAATCGTTTCTTTCGAGACTTCACTTCATTTGAAAACGAAATTTCGTAAATCCAGCCAAGACCCAGGCGGTAGGGTGTTGCTGTGAGACCCAAAATACAAAGCTCGGGGCTCTTGTCGCGAAGCTTCGCAATCACTTCTTGGTATTGAGTCGATCCTTCCTCGGCCACGCGGTGGCACTCGTCGATCACCAGAAGCGAAAAATTATCGAAAAAATCATCCGCGGCGCGTGCGACCGACTGAATGCTGCCAAAGATCACTTTCTGATCGTGATCCTTTTGCCCAAGGCCCGCCGAATAAATTCCGGCCTCAAGACCGTAGCTTCGGTATTTCGCGTGGTTTTGTTCGACGAGTTCTTTGACGTGCGCCAAAACCAGAACGCGGCCGCGCGCGATCCGCGCAAGCTCGGCAATCACGAGGCTTTTCCCGGCCCCCGTCGGAAGGACGATAACGGCCGGCGAGCGATCCTTTTTGAAAAGCTCCACCGTGTTTTTAACGGCCTGCCGCTGATAATCCCGAAGCTTGTACATGGCTTTCAGAAATACCACGATTCTGAGCCCACTGCCTATTGATTGGCCGACCAGTTTTGGTATTAGGAATCTATGGCTAAGTTGCGAAAAGAACTGATAGAGAAGCTGGAGCGATTTCCGGGGCTGGAAGACCGGCCCTCGAAGGTGGCAGGCGGCTCGGCGATTTTTTATAAGGGAAAAGAAATCGCTCATTTCCATAACGACAACGAGATCGACGTTCGTCTCACCCGTAAAGTGATTCGCAAAGAAGGTCTAAGTCATCAGACGGACTCTAAGATCCACAAACACCGATCTCCCAGCTCCGAATGGATCGAGATCCGATTTCACAAATCAAACGAAGTTGATGAGGCCGTCAGACTTTTCAAGCTGGCCCTGGAGCAATACTAGTGAACGTTGGTCTCAGGTGACTATCGATGCAACGGTTGAGCCTGTCGGCTCCCAAAACTTAGACGAAGTAAATTCCTACCTCACCCGGCACGAGGTGAGTTCCCAATTTCTAATAAACAACATGCGCAATCTCGGACCGAGGCTCACGGAACATCCGAATAGCGGGAACTTTAAGGCTATCAGAAAAAATGGGAAGATCGTGTCGGTCTTCAGTCTTGCCCGAAGGGGAAATCTCGTTATTCATTCGACCGAGAGTGAGCCAGACTTAGTTCTCGTGGAATGCGCGAAAGAGCCCGTTTCTCTTCGTGGATTTATAGGCGAGTGGAGTTCTGTCGAGCCCGTTTACCAACTCTATAGAAGTCGGAACCCGTCGTATTCGCCGACCTACGAGTCAAAAGAAATTTTGTACGCCTATGATCTCAAAGCCGAAGATCCGCGGATTCAGTTCGATTCGCGGGTTCGCAGACTGAAGCCTAGCGAATTTTCTCAATGGCAAGAGTTTAGCAAGGCCTACATGGCAGAACTCTCATTGCCCGATGATCTAAGCCTCGAGCAACAGCGGACAAATTTCGAATCACAGGTCGCTGCCAAAACGTGCTGGGGAATGTTTGATGGTGAAAAACTGATCTCGCGGACAGCTCTCAATTCGAACGGTGAAAAAATCGGACAAGTGGGCGGCGTTTTCACACCAAAACAATATCGAAAAAGAGGATTCGCGAAAGCAGTCATGTTCCATATGTTAAAAGACTGCCGCGATCTGCATGGACACAGAAAAAGTATTCTGTTCACAGGTGAGACCGACATTCCAGCACAAAAACTTTATGAATCAATGGGCTACGGTCGCATAGGTTCTTTCGCCCTGATACTGGGAAACTAGATGGATATCTTGGCGTGACCGCCCAAAAGCTAAAAACTTACTGTGAAAAATGGGAGCTCAAGTCGCGGTTGGCTTGCTATTGATCCACAGTGCTTGGCCGGAGAGCGCACTTACGATTTGGCGAATACGTTTTTTAACCCCCAAGGCTTCAATTCGGTGATCGAAACCGAAGCTGCCATCGAGCGCCGAAGTTCGATTCTCGCTCACCGTCTAAAGATCGATCAGAGACGGATCTTACAATACGCATTCGCCTATGGCTGTCTACGCGTGTGTTGGCGTCTTGAGGATAGCCAGGAGGCTGATAGCGCATTGCGAATTGCCCAAGTCCTCCGACAATCGCTAACTCGATTCGCATGAGATCATTGAATTTATGCAATGGCGAATCCCTTAGATTGGAACTTAAATGATCGAGGCGGCTGTTCTAAAGGAGAAACTCAACAGGTCCTTCAGTCTGTACGATGATTTGATCGAGGGCCTCAAAGATGATCATCTGAAATTAGATCTCGCGGGTTTGCCGTCGAATACAATTGGGCAACAGCTGTGGTGTGTGATCGGTGCACGGCAAAGTTATCTGAAAGCCATCCTCGCCGGCGGCTGGCAGGGATTTGCGTGTGGTCTTGATTGGAAGAATGTGGAAAATAAGTCGGCCGTTCAAACTGAGCTTGCCGCGTCCAAGAAATCCTTCTTAACGGCGCTCGAATCTCTGACGGCGCTCTCGTCGTCGCAGCAATCCTTGATGTTCGATCTCATCGAACACGAAGCACAACACCACGGTCAGCTTGTTCGCTACCTCTATGGCCAGAAGTTGCCTGTGCCGCCGACATGGAAGACGCGATACAATTTAGACTAATGGAGAGAGCAATGGGACGAAATCTTCTGTTCACATTCTTTGGATTTGTATCGCTCTTCTATGCGGCCAGTGGTTCTGTGGCCGTCGCGAAATCTAATCTCGCGGATCTAAAAAAGCCCGGGTATTTTGCGATCGTAAGACATACGCGCGCGCCCGGAACGGGGGATCCCGCCGGATTTAAATTGGACGATTGTAAAACTCAGCGAAATTTGTCGGCGGACGGTGTCGCGCAAGCGAAGCGGCTTGGTAAAGAGTTGAAAGCGACGCTGGGCTCTGAATTTTTCGTCTACACCAGTGAATGGTGCCGGTGTCGGGACACAGCTAAAAATCTGGGCGGGCGCTCGCCTCAGACTTTGACTGCGCTCAATTCCTTTTTTCAAGATCCGAAAACAGAGGCCAGCCAAACACAGGAACTCAAAAAGTGGCTGTCAGAAAACATCGGGTCTAAACATCCTCTGATTCTTGTGACCCACCAAGTGAACATCACGGCGTTGACCGGCGTGTTTCCGTCGGAAGGTGAAGTTCTGGTTCTGAACGCCGCAGATCTCAAACACTAAATCGTCTCATCGCCTCGGCGCTAAGATTCGACTCTTCCATTCTGCCAAAACTAGGAATCCTGCTGGAACCCAGATGAGCGTCAGCACTGTACCGATAATCATGCCCCACGACAGCGCCAGCGTGATGTCGACAAGAATCGCGTCGTACCCACCCCAGCCAAATGCCGACGGCAGCAGTCCTACGACCGTAGTGAGTCCCGTCGCTAGGACCGCTCGAAGTCGTTTGGTCGATGCCAGAATCAGCAACTCTTTCAAAGACAGGCCAAGTTTCTGCGACTGAAGTTCGCGGATATAATCGACCAAAATAATGGCCGAGTTAATAACAACTCCCGTCAGTCCCACGACGCCGATGAAGGCCAAAAAACTGAGCGGTCGTTGGATCACGGTGAACGAGTAAAAGACGCCGACCAACCCCAGCGGTATCGAAGACAAAACAAGAAGTGAATTGCTATAGCTGCTGAACGTGAAGACCAGAGTCGCGAAGATTCCAAACAGAGCTAAGATCAGCGCAATGAGAAGTGATTGTAACGATTCATTTGTGCTCTCTTCTTCGCCGCCGAACACAGGTGTTACAAGCGGGAACTGAGGCGACATTTTCGCGAAGATTTCACGGGCCTTGCTGTTGGCTGACTGCGACGTCTGCTGAACGTTGTCGACCTCCGAAGTGATCGTGATCGAATTCTTAAAATCGAACTTCTTCTTTGTTTTGGGAGCGTCGCTTTCAGTGAAATTGCCAAGCGAGGTCAAAGGAATCAAATTTCCCTTGGGAGTAAAGATCTCGGTCTTTCTCAAATCATCGAGAGTCGAGCGGCTCGAATCGTCAAAGCTAACGACAAGATCAAAGTCTTTACCGAATTCGGTCAATTTGGCTGCGGCCGAACCCTCGAGCGCGGTTCTGAGATTCAGACCAATCGAGTCGACCGTCATGCCGGCGTAAGCTCTGGACTCTTCATTGAGTTCAAACAAGTACTCTCGTCCTGTCGACTGCTCATCGTCCTCAAGATTGACCAAGCCGCCCAGCGCGCGAAGTTCAGTCATCATTTGGTCGCGAGCGTCGCTTAGCTGCTTGTAGTCAGAGGACCTCAAAGTCACGGTGAGTGGTTTTCCAACAGGAGGGCCGGCTTCGATAGGTTCAAATGTTAAAGACTTAAGACCTTCTGGCTTCGGAATTGCTTTTAAAGTTCGTAAACTCTCGACGACGTTCAGTTCAGCGGCTCGTTCGGGCTTGATCGCCACCATGATAATGCCGACGTTTGCGCCCAATTTACTTTTCGCATCGGCGGGATCTGTCGCAGCTTCGCCGACGCGGGCGACGACAGATTGCAGATCTTCAGGATTCATAACTTTTAAAACTTCTTTTGAAATTTGCTCTCCGTATTTGTCGGTACGGTAAATACTTGTCCCGTTCTCGGCTTCGAATCGCCCGACGTAGTACTCGACGCCATCCGCGGGGAAAAGCTCGAACCGATTGAAAAGAGCGGTAACGAAAATGCCTGAAACAACGAGTAAACTGAGGCTGATCAGAGTCAGGTACTTCCGATCAAGGGTCCAGCGTATTAAATTCCCGAAAGAGTTTTCGAACTTTTCAAACCAATCTGATTTTTTATCGGTGCGAGGTGCTGGTTTTAAAAACTGAAGCCGAGCCGGAAGAAGTGTCAGTGACTCGATTAAACTTATCGTGAGGGCAATCGTTACGACAATCGGTATCCATTTAATGAATTGACCCATCACTCCTTGGGTTACCAGCATCGGCAAAAAAGCAGAGATGATCGTCACTGTCGAAGCCGTAAATGGTACCCAGAATTGTTGGGCGGACTGAATCGCTGCATCTCTTGGTTGGATTCCGCGCGCTATCAGACTGGTGTAGTTTTCTGAAATGACCACCGAATTGTCGACCAAGTTTCCGAGGCAAATGACAAGAGCGACCATCGTGATGATATTAAAGTTGGCTCCGAAGAACACCATCATCGCAACAGTCCCGACCGCACAGATGGGAAGACTGAGACTGCTGAATAAGCCCACTTTCCCGGGCAAAAATACAAAAAGAACGAGCAGAACAATCATCATCCCAGTCAGAGCATTGAACGAAACGATTTCGAGGCGATTTTTGATTCGAGCACCTTCATCGTTAAAAATAGAAATTTTGAAACCGGGATCAAGCTGAGCCGCGAACCCATCGACCTTTGCATCGACCTGATCAAGAACGGTCAAAGCATCGGCGTCGGCCTTTTTCGTAACGACAAGAAGTGTTGCTTCTTCGCCGTTGATGCGCGCCAGGAGCTCTGGTTTTTGACCTCCATCGACCACTTTTCCGACGTCTCCGATACGAACTGTCTGGCCAGCATCGTTCGACCGCACGATGACCTTCTCAAGATCTGCGACCGTCGTTTTTTTTCCGAAAACTCGAACGAGATTCAACTTCTCGCGGTTGTCGATGTAACCAGATGGAACGTTTTTTATCTGTTGAGCGAGCGCCGAATAGATTTCTGCCAAACCAATTCCGGCCGCTCGAAGTTTTTTCTGATCGAGCAAGACCTGTAATTCTCGCTCTAAATATCCCGTCAGGCGCACTGAGGAGACGCCTTTGATATCCTCGATCTCTTCTTTCAGCTGGTCCGCAAGCAATTCTCGCGACCGATTCTTACTGACGCCAACAATACCAAGCTCGAGGACCGGAATTTTCTTTGCATCGATTTCGACAACCAGCGGATCCTCGGTGACCTCTGGCGGAAGTTTCGAGGATCCTCTTTGAACAGCTTTTTGAATGTCCGAAACCACTTGATCGGAATCTACGCCGTCAATATCGATTCGAATCGTTATAGCGCTTAAGTTACTTTGTGACACCGAACGAACGTCTCTGACGCCTTCGATTTCTCGGAGCTCGTCCTCCAAGATATTGGTCACTTTGTCCTGCACCTCTTCGGGTGAGGCTCCTGGAAAAACTGTTGTGACGGCAACGACGGCGAAATTGACCGGCGGAAAGGACTCTCTCTGCAAAAGTCCGAAGCTCATGGTTCCGATAATCAAAATGAAGGCTGTGGTCAGAATCGAAAATTTCCAGTTGTCGACGAAAAACGCGAAAATTCTATTCATAATTATTGTACTTGTTCAGGTTGAGTTGCTGCTGAGTTTTTTCAAGTTCCAAAGCGATCGCATACTTTCCAGACTGAGCGCGAGCCAAGTCCAATTCAAATTGCAACACTTGGTAAATAGACGATCTTCCTTGATTCAACATCTTCCGTTCATTCGTGAGCTTCTCGCCTTGAGTTTTCTCAAGACGAAGATTCAAGGCCAAAAGACTGACGAGCTGATTGTGCTGCGAGACAAGATCTTCTTTTTGTACGGCTCGTTGCTCGGTTTGAAGGTATTTTTGGCGCTCTGTTGCTAATTTCGCAAGGTCACTTTGTCGTTGCATGAGACGCGAGTTGATTCCGGACTCCAGGGGCATCGAGAATTGAAGTCCTAAGAAACTTGTCGGGTAACGGCTGCGTCGAGATTGATCGAAAGATTCTTGAATCCGTTCATTTTGTCCGTTGGCTGTGTAGGAAGCCACCAGATCAAGTTTGGCGCCGCTCTCTTCAAATTTCGAAATGGCCTGTTGTTTTGAAGCTAACTCGCTGAGCGACGCAATTCTTTCTTCCGCAGTCACTTTGTTCTCAAAGTCTGACAAGTTGACGGTCCTAAACTTTGTGAAATCGTAGTCGGGAATAACGAGTTGTGTCGCGTTCATTGTCGCTTGGTTTAGAACAAGTTTTAATAACCGTTCGAACTGATCAAATCTAAGCTTCGCGTTGAGAAGATCCAATTCGGCCTGTTCGAGCGCCGATCGTGTCTGCAGAAAGTTTGAAGACGCTTCCAAATTCTGAGACATTTTTCCTTGGACGATCTGGTAGATTTTCTGGATACGCCCAAGAGTTTCGCGCTGATTCTCTAACGACTTTCGTTGCAGAATCGTCGACCACAAGATGGTCCGCGCTTCGTTCATCTTCCGGTCGTACTCTGATTCTGCGTTCAGAGTTGCGATCTTCTTCTGGGCGACAAGGCCCTCATAGTCAGCGCGAACCTTGCTGCCAAACCCGCCCGCTAAAAGCGGAAGTTTCACTTCGACCGAGGGTGCCGTCTCCCAGACTTTAAAGTCAAAAGTGTTCGTCCCTGCGCGTCCGCCAACGATTTCGGTTTGAGTCGCATCGACGCTAAATTTTGTTTCGAGGCCCCAGCTGAAAAGCTTCTGAAGCCCGACTTGGCTTCCGAGGATGTTCAATGAATCGTAGGTGAAACTGGGATCAACACGTGGTTTCTGATCCCAACGTTTACTGAGGCCCGCAAAAAGCTGCCAACCATAGAGAAGCTCAGCCTCCTCCACACTATTTGAAAGTGCTTTTCGACGCTCCGACAAAACCCGAAGCTCCACGTTACGTTCAATGACCAGGGCTTCGAACTCAGCATCCGTGAAGGCGATCGCAGGAAGGGTTCCGTTCAGCACGGCACAGATCACCACAAAGAAATTGAGAAGTACGATGAGCTTGCGCTCTCGGCGAACCGACTTCATTTGCACTTTCCTTAAGCATTTCGCCGAGCAATCATTGAGGCACTGCGCCTCTCATCTGGCAACGCTTCCAAATGGAAGTTACAGAATCATAGTATTTCGTCGAAGGCCACAGGCCATGTAGGGAGTCTGACAAGACTTTAACTCGGAAATTCCTAAACCCGAAAAGCGTGAACAGGTGTTCACGCTTGCCTTGAAAAGGTCCGCGTTCGAAGCTCTCGAGCTATGAAAGCAATTTGGAAAAACGTAGTTATCGCTGAGAGTGACAAAACTGTCGTGGTCGAGGGAAATCATTATTTTCCCGCATCAAGTTTGATGCTCGAGCACTTTAAACCGAGCAACACCAAAACGACCTGTGGCTGGAAGGGTGTCGCAAGCTACTACAATGTGGTGGTTGACGATTCGGTCAACGCCGATGCCGCTTGGTTCTATTCCGAGCCGAAATCTGAGGCGAGCGAAATAAAAGGATACGTCGCGTTCTGGAAAGGCGTCGTAATTTCCTAAAGACGTGTCGCCTAAGAGTTCAGCTCGTCGAAAAAGCGACCCATACGTTCGCAGACCTGAAGAATCCGAGTTTCGGGATCTTTGCTGGTTGTAACCGGGTTACTCTCAATTTTCTCGCCGCAGCTGAGATCCAAGCAAAGCATCATGCCGACAGTTCGCTTCGAATTTACGGATGTCGTTAAAAGGCCGATCTGATTGGAGCTTCCGTAAGAATGGCACCAATCGCAGATTCCACCCGTGCCGCTATCACCGCTGGATCCGCCAGTTCTGAAGACAAGCCCTCGTGGGCTCTCCCATCCGGGTTTCTTGAAAATCAGATATCGGTAAGCACCCGAAGGATCACTCCACGTAAAATAGTACTGAACCCGCATCGGAAGTTCGAGGCTGCTACGAAAAATGACTTTCGATTCATCACGCTCGCGAAAAAAACCTAGCAGCTCATCCTCTGACGAAACGTCGAAGGCATAGTCGTGAGAATAGAAAGTCGGGGTGATCATCGTCATTGTAAATCGACCGAGGCTTAAAGCGTCGGTTCCTCGTCATTTAAGCTAGCTACTCTCGTATCTTTGTTATGCCAGAAGAACACCGCTTTTTCAGAGAAAATGTGAAAACGCTTCCGCTGCCGGGCGACGGAATGCCTACCATTGTACTCACTTGGCGCTAGAGGTCGGGACTTGCCTCGTTCCGTCTGTTGGGCAAAAAACTTTGGATGAGTTCACAAATAATCTACCCCAGCGAAAAGTACTTTAAGAGTTTCCATGAAGCTCTTTCGGCCGTTGCGAGCGAGCGGATTTACATTGAGATGATTGAAGCACCACCGTTTGAAAAGGTGGTTGGATTTCAAACGGATTTGATCTCGAAAAACGGTCCTGTGTTTTATGCTGTCGATGGCGACCGTGTCGTTGGATGGTGCGATGTTTTTCCTGAAAGCAATCCACGGCAAAATCATCGAGGGAGTCTTGGCATGGGTATACTTCGCGACTACCGCGGGCAGGGGTTGGGTTCGAAACTTCTTTCGTCGGTCCTTATTCACGCAAAAAAATTCGGTCTCGAAAAAGTCGAACTTCATGTGTACACCTCGAATGTCTCGGCAGTGGGTCTCTATAAGAAACACGGGTTTGAGCAAGAAGGCCTAATCAAAAAGTATCGAAAGCTCGACGGCCAGGATTTTGACTGCCTGATGATGGCGAAGCACCTGTGATTGCAGCCGACCGTCTTCAGAAGTTTTCTGATGGTGGAATTGGTCTAAGGCGCGGCGAACTCGGCCTTTCGCCCTATAACCTCAGGTGGAAGAGACTTTTTTCGGACGAGGCCCACTTTATCTTTGATGAACTGAGAGTCGAGTCGCTGCGGCTTTACCACGTTGGAAGTACATCGGTTCAAGGCCTCGCCGCGAAACCAATTATCGACATGTTGGGGTCGGTGCCTTCGTTAGAGATTCTTGATCGCACAAAGTCCTCACTCGAATCCGTGGGATACGAATACAAGGGCGAGTACGGCGTCAAAGGTCGCCGGTACTGCGTGCTGTACAATCCGGAAAAAACGACGGCCTGTGTCCATCTTCATTTTTTCCAGCACGGTGACCCGGAAGTTGAAAGACACCTTTTGTTTCGAGATGACCTGCGCAAGTTGCCGGCCGCACGGGAGGAGTACCTTCGGGTAAAGCGGCATCTGATTGAAGACATGAAAGTCAGCCGCGAAAAGTACTCTGATGCCAAAAGCGAGATCATCGCTAAAATTCAAAATGAGGCCTTTCACAATAGGTCACCCAAGAAAATTTTAGCAGTGCTCGGAGCAGCCGAAGGCCACGGCGGTACGCTAAAGTTTCTTCAAGACACTTACGCTTCTGATTCGTTGGAAGTCGTTGATTTGAACAAAGACGCGATCAGGCCATTTTGCTATGGCAACAACGCCGCTGATGGATTCCAGAAGATCATTGTTAAAGCTCTTGAGGCTGATTTGGTTGTGCTTGCGACGCCGGTGTATTGGTACGCAATGTCTGGCGCGATGAAAGACTTCATGGATAGATTTTCGAATCTGATGAGCGGAGAGCACAAGTCATTGGGTGAATCTTTGTACGGTAAAAAAGTGCACCTGCTATCAACGGGCTACGATCTAAGATTGCCGATGGGTTTCGAAGTGCCGTTCTCTTCGACGGCCATCTACTTCGGAATGGACTACATGGGTGCGACGTATCGTTCGGTGAGGTAGCCTCGACCGAACGACGAGCAATTTATACTGAAGGCCACTGAGTGGTTTCATGAGACGGCGGGCGGGCGACGAACTTGGCGCTTGTCGACGTCGGCTTTTTTAAAGCGATGCCGACCGGTCGGCGACGGGGAAGCGAGAATGTAAAGATGCTCCCGCCACCCAGAAGATTTTTTTCCGCGCGAACCGAACCACCGTGCGCTTCGATGATCGTTTTAACTATAGCGAGCCCGACGCCGGGACCTTGATCGGCCGTGCCTTTGGCTTGCCAGAAGCTTTCGAAGATAGAGGCTAGGCGCGAGTCAGAAATGCCCGGCCCCGAATCGATGACGCTGATATTGGCAAATTGAGCATCGCTCTTTACCTTGATCTGTACGCGCCCGTTTTTGGGGCTGAACTTAATCGCGTTACCAGCGAGATTTGAAAGTACGCGCATCACACGCTCGCGATCGACGTAGGCCAAGACAGACGGGTTCACGACGTCGAACTGCAAAGTGACATCTCGCTTTTTCGCCACCGGTTGCAGCATCGCCTGAGCATCCTCGAGAATTCCGTGAACCGCGAGTTGCTCGAGACGAAGAGTGAGTGCGCCCATATCGGCGCGTTTTTGATCGACAATGTCGGTTATAGCCGAGTTGATTTCGCCGACAGCACTCTTAACAAGATCGCCAGACTCGGCTGGAAGATCTTTGGCCAAAGTTTCAAGATCTGCCAACGGCTCTTTCATATCTTGAGCAACGGCTGCAATAACTTCATCGCGATCGAGCGCTGACTTTTGCGCGTCGGCATAAAGACGGTCTCGAACTTTTTGCTGGGAACGGCGGCTGGCCAAGAGCCAAATAACAAGAACGGCCGTACCAAGAAAAATAGCCGACACGGCGCTAATGAACCAAAGCATATTCTTTGGGATCTGAGCTTGCGCATCGATTCCTGCTTGGCGGGCTCGTGCACGGGCTTCTTCAAGCTCAGCATTCTGCAGCTTCGCAATTTTGTCGAACTGTTCATTGAGCTGCGAAAGGAGGGGAGACGTCTTTGACTGGTAAAACTGGGCAACGATCTTGGATTCGGTCAGCTTTTCGCGAAAAGCCGTCGCTTGGTCGAAGAGATCATTTTCTTGCTTTGCGATGCTCTCGATCGCAGTCGCGATTTCTCCCATCTGCGGAAGAGTGTTTTCTTTCGCAAATTTAGCCATGCCCTCGCTGAGGCGCTGTTTGTCTTCTTTTTGTTTTTCAAAGACAGATTTAGATCCCAGTAAGAAGTAAGCGCGGCTGTTGGTGAACTGCGATTCGGCCAAATTGCGAAGGCGTTCAAGCTCAATGAGCGGGGCTGAGTCGATGTTCATGACGGCCGCGTTGGCGGCGACGGTTTCTCGCAATGCGACCGACGATTGCCACCCGGTCACCAGGACTCCGGCGAAAAGAACAATGAGAGCTGTCAGAATAATAGCAATAGGGCTGAGACTTTTAAAAGCGCGGCGAAGTATTTCCATCTTGATCGAATAGCAACGGGCCTAAGTGGTTTCAAACAAAATATCGCCTGAAAATCACATCGTTTTGTGAGCGCAAAGTATCCGCGTCTACAGCGCCGACATTAACGTTTCGCGTCTTTGCCGTTATGCGGACTTGAGCTGGGTGAAACCTTCGCTTTCCACGCTTGGCGTTACAGCCGTGCCTAGCTTGATTCTGAACTTCGCGCCGGTCACGGCTGTTGACACCGAGTAGTGAGTTTATAGAACTAAGTTTCCCTTTGTATTCATCAGTGGCTGAGGAGTAATTCGTTTGAGGCGATTAACTGTTTTAGTTTTAATTCTCATTGGTATCGCGGGTCCATTTTCAGTGGCGAAAGCAGGTCCCATCGTTGTTGGTGGTGGCGCAGGTGGGTCCGAGTTTTCAATCGTGTTCGCTCGAGCCAATCTTCAAATGATTCTTTCTGATTGTTTAAGAGTCACATGTGGGTTTAGCGCCAAGGAAGAGGTGGTTTTTCAACCGCTGCTGGATCGTACAAAGTCGATTCCTTCCGCCGTTTTCAAAACATCGACTGAACTTTCGGGAAATCTCTATGAGGTGCGTGCGTCGGAGATTTGGTTCAATCGTGAACTCTTGTGGCTCGACACCAATAAGACGATTCCATTCGATGTCGATGATGCCTCGAAGCTTTGGCTTGAAGTTCTAAATCTTGATGGCGTCGTCTCGAAACCGGACCTTTTGCTTTTGCAGAACCGGCTTACACGCACCTTGGATATCGAGAAATCAGAACAGGTTTACGATACGAAAAACACGTTTCAGATTTTGCTCTGGAAGACTTCGCACGGAATAGACCGCCTGTTTGTTTCCTCCTCGCCGGTCGACACGTTTGAGCTGACGGGCCCTGTGATCGCTAAATTGGCGTGTCCGGACATTCGATCGTTCAAAATTCAATCGCCCACTTGGATCTCGGCGACTCCGATATCGTCAGCCGGAAAACTGGAAATGATTATTCTAAAATTGAGCCTCAATGTGAACTGGGTTTGCGGAACAAGCTCTCACACAGGGTTTGGTTCAGCGATTGTTCGCGTGATTAAAAACACATCCGACATTTTAATTTTTGATCCACAGTTTCTCGAAATCTATTTGGGCAAATTATGAAAGCAATGAATTTCATCATCGTTCCTTTTTTCATCCTCACATCGCTCGCGGGACAGCAAGCCGTCGCGGAATCTCGCGAACGAATGGTTGGCGACTCTCAAATCGAGCGCGAGATTCGGTGGAGTTGGAAGTACCTAAAAAATATCGTTCACTCGTGTCTTGAATCGAAAACGGACTGCCAGGATGTTGAAGTTCGAAAAGTACTTATCGAGCTCGACGGTTATCTTCCCTACTTCAATGCGCCTCAAGCAGCTTCGTGGGCATCACTTCTCACATTTGTTTCAGAGACGACTCATCCCGGTGTTTTTACGTCTATTGATGGTGATGCCCACCGATTGGCTATCACAGAGCTTAAGAAAAATTCGTCGGTCATGATCAACACGGATCGTATGAATCGGCCCTTGGAAGAATGGGTGGGTCTTTTAGCCCATGAGTCCGTTCATCATCTTGGTTACGCTGACGATGCCACTCGGCTTCCGGACCGCATCGCGACCGAGATCACGAATCATTTCAAACGGCGCCAATCCATTTCTACGCTCGCCCAATTCAACCGGCCCGATGCTAGAAATCTGGTTTTCAACCCTTCAGTCTCGGGTCTCACGATTGGATTTCTTTCGTCCTCTGAAATGACCTTCGACATCGAATGGGGGCCGACTCCGCTGGCACAGCTTTGTCCTGCAAATGAAACCATCGCTCGGCAGTTTGTCGGAAGCCCAGTTTGGGCTATCGAATACATGAAGAAAAAAACCGGTGTTGTGACATTGCGCGGAGGCGGATTCGTCAATGTCATGTGCCGACCCAAGGGTACAAACGGTTCCAAGGACAAAGGACATCGGTGGCTTATTGGCGCAAACGTTGATCTTCAGTATTCCGCGCCGCTGAATCTTTCGAGCTGGAAAACTGAAACGCCCGAGATTCTCATGAAAACCGCCAGCATGGGAGCATCCACTTGGCCTGCGGATGCGATGTGGGGTCCGAACCAGTCGTTTTGGGTCAGTTCGGTCAATCACGAAAGTGCCGTGCTTCAAGCCGGAACTTCTTGGAAGACTGAGATCGTCGTTAAGTCCACGGACGGTCACGCGCCGCAAACTTGCGAGCTCTATTTTTCGGGGGCGCTGTGGCCTCATGCCAAACAGCACAGCCTTCCGGCGGCAGAGATCTTCCATCGGTGCGCGGTTACGAAACTCACTGGTGATCAGTATCTGCTGACGGCGTCGCACGACTTACCGGCCAATATGCAGCCGGAAGATTTTTATATTTCTTTGATTCATTTTCCCGATGCCGGTGGATCGCGTTTTGCATTTCCGCAAATCCCGTCCTATGTCCGCGTCGAGAATCCGACAGCGATCAAACCTGCCTCGATCAAATCCGTCGAAGTGAAAGGTCTTTCTGTGGCGTCGACACTTCAGGAACTCGACCTTAAAGACTCGTTCAAGGCAAAAGCCGGTGAGAAGTTTCAAATCGAAATCGCTGTGGATGGCGATCAAGGCTTTGGTGAAATTCAAGTCGAGCTTTTGATGTGGACGCCTCGGGGACTAGGTCGTGCGCCGCTCTTCGTGAATGGGCCGGCTCTTGGATTCTCGGAGATCTTTAGTAATACAAGAGTGACGAAAACGCCCACAGGTTCGACGGTCGTTTTGGACCTGGTCCTTCCGAAGGCCCTTTCCGGCTATCCAATTATGGCCATGAAGCTGGCGCGAGTTTATTTTGCAACGTCGGATCTCTCGTATGTCGAACACGACAACGCGAATGAGTCAGAGGGTGTCATCGTCGAAGCTAATTTCGCGAAGTAGGCGGAGCTCGACGCTTTCGGTTTTTAACCGGGCACAGCTGCATACTGAAGGTATAGAGATCATCTTTCGGGATGTTCTCTATCTTCAGCCAAAAATTCGAAACGAATTTCCTCATCTCATCGCGAAACTCTGGCAGCTGTGACCGCGGTACAGAAAGAATCATCGATAGGATTTCTCTTTCTTCCCCAGGGTCCTCGGCAAGAGAATCAAGAGACATTGAAATCACTTGTCGTTGAAACTTTCGTATCGCTGTCGACGGTCGTTCGATGATCGCGTCGTAAGCGTCGGATTCGACGGCGACGTACGTACTGCCAGACTTTGCAATCATGCCTAATTTTTCTAAGCGTCCCAGGGCAAGCGCTACGTCAATGGCATCGACTCCAAGTCGTTCGGCGATCCACTTTGGGGAAGGATCAAAACCTTTCACTTGAATCAGTTCCAAAATCGCGGCGTGGTACCAGTCCGCTATAACTTTAAATTTGTCTTCTTGAAGGGGTTTGTAGCGCCCGGCTTTTCTGGCGGCCGTGAGTCGTGCGGCCGCGTGACTACGAACTTTCTCATTGCGTGCGGACTCGGCGAGAATGAGGTCCTTCAAAAATGATTTTTCTTTTGTTTTAAGCTTCAGTCTGTCGGCGATCGTTTCCGCAGTTTTTTCGCCGATGTTTTTCTTTCCCTGCAAGACCTCACTTAAGTTTGAGGGACCAAGGCCAATATCTCGCGCGAAAGCACGAAGTGAGTAAGAGCTGTTGCGATGCTTACGTTTAAAAAACTCGGCGCCCAGAAATTCCGACAGTGAACTGTGTTCGTAAAGTGACGTCATACAAAATCTTTTAAGCGAAGGCGGTCCGTCTTTGCAACTGTCAATATAAGTAAAATCAAATAGTTACGATATCAACCATGAACACTCGAGAACGATTCGAGGCCTGTTTTGTTGAGCCCACGGATCGGGGCACCTACGGTTGTGATCAGTGATCCATTTTATGGAAGAAGGAGATTTAAATGTCACATCGTAGAATTTCAGTTCTCATCCCGTTCGCTCTGATGCTCACACTTTTGGCGGGCTTCAATGTCGGCTGCGCCGGTCAATATCGAAAGCGCGATGACGAGGCGACGAATAAAGTTAAAAGTGCTGCCGTCATTGCGTTCATCGACAAAGAGCCCGCATCGGACGTGATGAGTATCAATCTCGGAAGCGGCACGTCCTCCAAAGAAATGGGCGGAAGCAGCTTCTATCAAAACAGCGAAGTTGCCGACGCGCTTTATAGCGATCTCGTTGCTGCGGTCAGAAAGGCAACCGGGTGGTCAGTTTCTTCGCATTCGGAAGTGACGTCGAATGCGATTTATCAAGAAGAGACGAAAAAAATGATGGCTCCCATCAAGGTTCTATTTCTACCGAAGGCCGGTGAAAACTGGTTCATGGCCCGCGACGTAATGGTTCCAAAAGCGGGAGAAAACTTAGGTCGTGAGGGACGCACGAAAGTTTTGAATGCGCTTGGAGTTGATGCGGTCATCATTGCTGAAGTGACGACATCAGTGACGGGAGGCCTTTCGGTGAATGGCATTGGACCTCGTCGTCCGCAGACTCGGTTCGATATGTCCGTTTATCGTCGTGACTCGAAAGAGGCAATTTGGATTGAAGGAGTGACGGGACCAAAATCTGAGGAATCTTTGGGATGGTTCGGATTCATGGACGAGAAAAAACTGGCAAAGCTCTCGCATGAATCGGCGAAGGCTGCATTTTCACGTTTGGGTGCAAAAATCGAATAGAGGAGATTTCAATGAAGCCGTTTTGTCTCGCTCTCTGTGGGCTCGTCGCACTTGTCGCCTTTGTAGGTTGCAAATCGGAATCCGAAAAGAATCAGTCAGTTTTCGAAAAGGAAGTCGGTCAGGCGCCGTCGATTGGAACGACCGAGACCTACGTGACAAGCTGTCTCCCAAAGGACGGAGTCTCGTTCCGACTTGAACTGAACTTGACGGGATCGAAACGTCGCCAGGTCGTAGAGCTGAGGCAGACGATGTACCTTCACGACGACTCATGTATTGGGCACCCGAGAGATTCGGACGTGCAATCAGAAGTCCTTCGTCCCGGAGGTCCGGTGCAGGCTGCTTTCAGCGGAGATCTGGCGACAATCACCATGGCTGACGGGACGGCGGTCACGGCGTCACGAGTCGACTCCGCCGAATTCCGCGACGGCGTCGGACTTTTTGTCGAGTACAAAGGGGCGGCGGCGTCGGTCGGTTCGGTTTTACCAGCTTCACTTTTCTCTCAGATCATCGGCTACTCTTCCTACTTTGGGAATTATCCCTTCCTTTGGAAATATGAAAATGGTCTGGAGACTTATCCGAAACAATCGCCCTTGGTTGCATCGGACATTTTTGTCAGCGCCGACTACGAAAGACTAATGAAGACCTGCGCCGCGGACAAAATGGTCATCGTCGGGGCGGGGCGTTTTAAAACCTGCCTGGTCACCAGAGGCGCCGAGAAAATTTGGTACGGCAATGTTCCTATCTTTGGTGTCGTGAAATATGAAAAGCCGGAAGGTGTTATGGGAACCGAAGCCGCCTTTCAGCAGCTTCTATTGCAGCAAGGACTTCCGGCAACGGCGGCACTAGAGATCGAGCTAACTTCCGTGGGATACTGAAACAGCCGCTTTGAGGGCGCTTTCGGCCCGAAGGTGGCAAGCTGTCAGAGCGGTGTTTCTATTTTGTAAATGTACGATTTTTTCGGAGGGCCGTAAGAAATTGCGACCTCTTCAATTCCTGTTTTTATCGCGCCGATTTTTTCCATCGCGCGCTGCGAGCGCAAATTTCCTACGCCCACTTGAAAGTACACGGTCTTTACGAATTTCAGGGCATGGTTGATCATGAGTTTTTTAAGATCGCGATTGAAGCTTCCACCCCAATAAGGCCTTGATAAAAATGTATACCCGATCAGCACTGACGAAGATTCGGGTTTGTAATCATAAAACCGAGACGTTCCGATCAAGTTCGATGTCTTTTTATCCAAGATCGCTATTGCGCCCTTCGACGCCATCGCTTCGGCAAAGAATTTTTTAAAGACATCCGCCTTATAGCGATCTGGTTGGGGATGCATTTCCCAAATGAGGGGATCGGACGCTACTTGAAATAAACCTTCGACGTCGACTTCGGTCAGAGGTCGGATATCGATCATTTCGGATGTCAGAAAAGGTTGAAGATTCATATGTTTACCATCTACTGGAGCCGAGCCGGTGACCACCGAAAAATCCGCGATCTCAATGTTTTCGAATTTGTCGAAGTCTCATTCGGTCGAAAAATCACACGACCGCTTCGATTTTTTTTGCGTGGAAATGACTCGGGAATTCCATCTCAAAATGAAACTCGGTTTGAAAATCACTAATTCAATCGGTGACTTCGAAGCTTTTCGCTAGTCTGGAAGAACACCTCTATATTTGAGTCTCGGGTGGCTTCGTGGTGCCCGATGCTGGAGGTCTTTGTGCCGTCGAAATTTTTGCTGATAAGAATGATAGTTCTGTTGAGTGCGACGATTGTGATTCAGGGCTGCGGTCAAGCGACGGCCCCATCAGCCTCCGACAACGCCGGTGCAGCCGCGGTTGAAGATACATCGAAGAGATCGGACTCGAGCGTCTCTAACAATGACTCCGGTGCCCCTGTGAATCCACCGATTTCACGAGAAGCAATGTGCCTGACCTCACGCGTGGGTCTTGCTAGTTCGAACCAGAGTCGGATGTCTCTCAGTGGCAATTCGACAATCAACGGTGATGTGTTGACCGGTTCGCGCGCGCATCTGCGTTTGTCCGGAAATAGCGTTGTTCGCGGGCGAGCGATTGTCGGCGAATCGACAGACGTGAAGTTGTCCGGCAACGCGGCTGTTCTCGACGGAATTTTAGAACAATCGTCCGACGTTTGGTTTCAGGCGCGCGACCTCTCAGAAAAAATGGCAAAGCTTGCGCCAACAGTACGGGTTTCAGAAATTTCGAAATCGACAGTTTTTAAGGGGAACGGCGGACTGAATGTGATCCACGTTTCGAATAATCTTCGCCTTTCAGGAGTAGAGTCTGTCGTTCTGTCCGGCTCGAGCAAAGATGTGTTCGTATTTAACATTGAAGGGATGTTTTCTGTTTCCGGAAAAGCGAGTCTTCTTTTCGATGGCGACGTGAAGCTTGAAAATGTTTTGTTCAATGCCGTGAGTGGTGGAAAGCCGGGTTGCGATTCAACTGTGAAGATTTCTGGGAACGGTGTTTGGCGAGGAACAGTCTTGGCCGTTCGGCGTGACATTTCAATTTCAGGAAACGGACGTCTTCTAGGTGCTGCCTTTGGCGGAACAAACGTTTCTGTTTCGGGCAATGGATTTGTTCTCGACGCCACGGCTTTCTGTGCGACGCCAGTACCAACTCCGGTACCAACACCAGTACCAACTCCGGTACCAACACCAGTTCCGACTCCGGTACCAACACCAGTTCCGACTCCGGTACCGACACCAGTGCCGACGCCTGTACCAACACCAGTTCCGACTCCGGTACCGACTCCGGTACCGACACCAGTGCCGACGCCTGTACCAACTCCTGTACCAACTCCTGTACCAACTCCTGTACCAACTCCTGTACCAACTCCAGTGCCGACTCCGGTACCGACACCAGTACCAACTCCGGTACCAACTCCGGTACCGACACCAGTGCCGACGCCTGTACCAACACCAGTTCCGACTCCGGTTCCGGCACTTGTGATAGCGAATTGGAAAGTGGAAGAGCAGACGATGAGCTCGATCACTGTCAGCTGGGCGACAAGTGCGCCAGCGACATCTCAGGTCATCGTTACAGACATGAGCACGGGAGCTTCCATCACGACGCCGTCCGACTCGATACTGCGAACGATTCACTACGTCGTCGTTCGAGATTTGCGAGCCAACACGACCTACAGGCTTCAAGCTGTGTCGGTGACGTCGGACGGAGTATCGGCAGTGAGCAACGAGCTTACGTGGACCACCGATGCATTCTGATGCTATAAAGAAGCCTCAAGTTTGAGAGGCTTCTTTATTTATGGATGAATCAGAATTCGAAGGAACTTTAGTCCTAGAGAAATTGGCCGAGATCGGAAAAGTCGATGATTTTTTCGAAGCCATCGATTCCGACAATTTTAGTGCCGCACGATCTTTGATGAATCTTGCCAAAGTAGATGCAGAGACGATCGCAATCGTTATGAAGAAGATGTCCGATCCAGGTAGCCATTGAGTATTCACGGTCAACGTGTTAGGCTCATGGTGGTGAAGAAGTCTTGCCGCAACCACAGTTTATACAACGCCCTCACCCGAATCAAATCGGTGTGCCTTAAGTTTATTTCTCCTGGCGGTTGAACCTTAAAGTCTCAACATTCGACCGCCAAACTCCTGCCAAACGCTTATTGCAAAACTAATTTTTGATAGACCTCTCTCTGATGAGAGCGAAGGAATGTATATATGGAAACTGAATCTAAAATTACGCTCTCCGAAAATGACTTTCAAAAGCTCTCTTCTCTTCTCGGCGGGACCGACGTCGAGACGGCCGGACGCCTGGCGGACGAGCTCAATCGGGCCTCCGTGGTCCCATCGGGACAGTTACCTGCTGACGTCGTTTCGATGCACTCGACAGTTCGATTTGTCGATTTGGCCTCCGAGAAGGAATCGACGGTCATTTTGGTTTTTCCGCACGAAGCAAAAATAGAGGACGACAGAATCTCGGTGCTGACACCGGTGGGTTCTGCTTTAATTGGGTTGCGCGCAGGGCATTCGATTCGGTGGCCAATGCCCAACGGCAAGGAAAAAATACTCAAAGTCGTTTCTGTCGAGCAGTCGAGGAATTAGTTATGTCTGAATATGGCCCCCGAAAATTGAATTCGAAGTTCGGCTCGGGGGTCGTTATTCGGTCAGCAAAAGCACGTGACGCCGGCGAAATTCTTGAAATCTCCAAAAGTGTAATGGGTGAGGAGATTTATCAGCTCACGTCGGCGTCCGAATTCTCGATGACAATCGAAGCCGAAGAAAAGTGGATCGAGTCTCATACTGCAAATGCCAGTCACCTTCTTCTTGTCGCCGAGATAGAAGGGAAGGTGGTCGGTCTCTTGGATTTTTCCAACGGGCGCCGACATCGTATCGCTCACACGGGTGAATTCGGAATGTCCGTCGAAAGGTCGGTGCGGGATCAAGTACGGCGACGGCCAGTATGTTGACTCTGTCGAAATGGCGAGGTTTGTATGAGCCCCGAGGTTAAGGTTGGTTATTCGTTCTCTCGGTCGCCGGACCGATTTGATGTTCGCGAAGTTTTCAGGATCGGTGATTGACCGAGGTTCGTACGCGCTTGTTCAGACCCCCAGCAATCCTGAGTTCCATTGGGGTAACTACATCATTTTTGATCGTGCTCCCCGAAAAGGGTCGTTGAAAGAATGGACGACGATTTTCGATAAAGAATTCGGATACTACCCGGAGCCGCATCATTATGTCTTTACCTGGGACACTGGCACTGACGACAAGGGCGAGATCAAAGAATTTTTCGAAGCCGGCTTCGAAATGGATTCGGCCGCCGTCTTGACGACGTCCCAATTGAATGAACCGCCTCACATCAACCGCGGAATCGATATTCGCAAAATCTCATCCGAAAAGGATTGGTGCCATGTCATTGATCTTCATTTGCTGTGTTCGGATCCTAAGTACTTCAATGATGCTTACGAAGATTTCCAACGTCGCAAAGTGAGTTCCTACCGAAGCATGATCGAAGCGGGGCTTGGAGCATGGTTCGGAGCTTTTCTTGGAGGTCAGCTGGTGGGTGGTCTTGGTGTCTTTCATGAGAACGGAATTGGTCGTTACCAGAATGTGGAAACTCACCCGGATCATCGTCGTCAGGGAATCTGCGGCACGCTGGTCCACCAAGCGGGTCGGCGGGCGCTTGATGAGTTCAATATCGATCACTTGGTGATGGAGGCCGACGTACACTATCATGCCGCTCGAATCTACGAATCGGTGGGTTTCAAGCGCAATGAAGTGAATCACGCATTGAGTTGGTGGAAGGGTAAAAATGAACGAAGCACTTGAAAAGTCGCGAGCTTATTTGGCGTCCGCCGAAGCGATTCAAAGTATCCGGCGGGATCCCTACTGGCCAAAATGGAATACGCCTTGGTGGCACATGTGTCTTTGGAATGAACTGGATTTGGCTCAAGAAATTCCGAAGACGACCATTCTCGCCATGGTTCACGCTCTCAAAAATCATTACCTTCCTATTTTTCCGATCAAGAAAGAACAGATCCCCGAAGGGACGGACCCTTATCGCCAAATCGCGTGCCTTTGCAGCGTAGGCTCAATGTATCAGGTTCTTTTCAATGCACGAGTCGACGTCGATCGAGAAATTCCGTGGATGCGTGAGTGGTTTCTAAGATACCAGCTTCCCGACGGCGGTCTTAATTGTGACGAGAGCGCTTATACGAAAACGACGCCGAAGAGTTCGATTGTTTCTACTCTCTCGTGCCTCGAGGCGGTTCTGTTTTGTCGCCATCGGGATCTGACGTCTGACGAAACAGAATTTCTCAATCGAGGCGCAAATTTTCTTATTCGGCAAAAGCTGTATCGCAAAGTCTCTACCGGCGAAGTCATAAATCCTGATTGGCTTGAGATTCGGTTCCCACGTTTCTATGATTATGATTTCTTCCGCGGCTACTACTTCTTAGCCAAATGGAGTCAGCACTCGGGATTTCAGATTCCAGCTGATCTTGTCGACGACGTCGAATGTCTTGTATCGAAGCAATTGACGGACGAAGGGATTGTGCTTCGGCGGTACAATCTGATCGAAAAGAGAACCTATGGTCCCGCAGAAAACGACGTCTGGGCGTCGGGCGAAGCTTCGGAGATCGAACTGATGAAAGCGGTCAGCTTCGACGGTGCCCTCTGTCGGCCGCTCACGAAAAGGTGGAACGAGGTACGACGGAAATCTTAGTCGGTTTTTTCAGACGTGGTCTTTCCGGAAACAGTGGGGATATCGTTCGAAGGTGGGAAGTGTCCCATCTTCATGCTTATGAACTGGTAAGTCGCAAGGCCACCGGGCTTTACCACCAGAACCCCGCCCAGTTGCCAGACGTTTCCAAAATCAGCATTTTCTTGTCGGGCGGTAAACCGTAGCGCTTTGTAGAGGAACTCCGAGCGCGAGTGCATTGCCCCGGGGTCTATCCAAAAGCCCTTTTTAAAACCGGCCGCTCGAAACGTTTTTAAACTTGGGTCCGTGAAAAATGAGGCGCTTTGCAGACCGTACTTTTCTTTAAAGTCAGTCATGAAATTGGCAGACCCATTTCCAATGAAGTGAATCTTCGCGCCGCACTCCTCATATCGCTTTCGATTCTCCCAGACTTCGACGGCATGTTTTCGGCACGCATCGCACGCGAAGTGCCTTAGGAAAACGAAAATTGCTGTCTGCTTTTCCCAAAGAGATTCAAGTGGAACGGCCGTTCCGTTTTCGTCAAAAACGGAACATCCCTTGAGACTTACGATATCTGCGTCAATTTTGAGTTCTGTCGAAGGAGGCATCGTCCAAATTGAAGCCCTGAATCCCTAAATCGTCACGGAATTTATCACGAAATTGGCGTCGCCGGCGGTCGCCGTGGGTTGCGCTTTTCATCCAGATCGAGGGACAGTGCTGATATGCCAAATTGGATTGAAGTACAAAGCAGCCAGACCAAAGATATCGAGTCCATCGGGAAGAGTCTGGGGCTTCACGCTCTTGCGGCCGAGGACTGTATCAATCGAGATCAGCGACCGAAGCTTGAGGATTACGGCAACCATCAGTTTTTGGTGTGGTTCATGATCTACAACAATGAACTTTATGAAATTCAGTTCGCGATCTTCAGCGATACGGTTTTGGTTGTTCCGCACGAACCGCCACCCAAGGGAGCAAGCTGGAAAGAGTTTCTCCACATCGGAAATCAGCACACAGACACGCGCCACATGCTCTACACAGCGCTGGACCGAATCACTGATGTCAGCTGGAGCGAAGTGAAACGCCTTTTTCTAGAGGCCGAAGAACTTGAAGAAAAGGTCTTCAGTGCCGAGTACGATCCAAGAGTGATTCTTGATCTCAAGAAAAGACTTTTGATGATCGACTATTCGATGGGTCATCTCCCATCGCTTGTGAAGCAGCTTCAAAATTTTTATCAGCCAACGGACGATCTGAATTGGAAATTTCGAGATCTACATGACCACTGCGAACGAATTTATCGAAGCATCTCGCTTTATCGCTCACAGATAGCGACTACGATCGAACTTTTCTGGGGCTTTCAGGCTCACAAAACAAACACGCATATCAAAAAACTTTCACTTCTCGCCAGCATCACCGTGCCTTTGACGTTTTGGGCCTCGTTTTGGGGAATGAATTTCGAAGCCATTCCGTTTCGAAGTGAAGCCCTGTTCTTGAGCGCCGTCGCTGTGATGATTGGATCCGTCGCGCTTAGCACTTGGTATCTAAAGCGAAAAGGATACTGGAACGACTGAACCCTTGCGGTTAAGTCGTTGAAGACGTATCGACGGCCGTCGCTGTCGCCGTTGAAAGAAGCTCAGGTTGACGCTTTGGCTCGATGAGAGGAGCAGGTTTTGGAATATTCCCGTGCATGAGCGCGCGGCTTTGATCTCGAGCGCCGACGAGTTCGAGTTGCATTCGTTCAGCATCTCGTCGGCGAATATCTTTTGAGATTTCTAGAACTTCGTCTTCGGAAATACCTAGTTCACGCAACGTGTTTTCGGCCAACAGAAACGCGGACTCGAAAGTTTCGCGAATTTGATAGTCGACTCCGGCCAGAATCAACTCCCGCGTATGGATTCGATCATAGGAACGGGCAAGAACTTTCGCTTGCGTGAATTCGGACTTGATAAGCTCGACAATCTTCGAGCCGATGTCTTTTCGTTCCACACAGACTGCGATCGCCCGCGCATGATGAGCCCCCGAGGCTCGAAGAACGTCCAGGCGCGAGCCGTCTCCATAATAAATTTTGAATCCGAACTTGCTCGCATTTCGAATTTGATCAGGATTGGAGTCGATGATTGTCACATCCACGTTTCGCGCCAACAAAAGCTGCGACACCACTTGGCCGAAACGTCCGAAGCCAATTATTAGTACACTTCCCGAAAGACCATTCGCGTCTTCGACGTCCTCTTTCGATGCCAAGGGCGCCGGCACGAGTTTCTTTATAGTGATGACGAGAAGTGGTGTTAGTGCCATCGAGAGAACGACGACGGCCGTAAACACCGCATTGGCCTTTGCATCGATGATACCCGTTGCTGCAGCCGTCGCGTACAGAACAAAAGCAAACTCACCTCCCTGGGCCATTAGAACCGAACGATCAATTGCATCGTGATGAGACGTGCGAAGAAATCTCGCAACTAGATAGATGCTCACGGCCTTTGCAAACATCATAGCGACGACCGCTTATAGCAGCATCGGTGCGTTGGAAGTTACGAGACTGAGATCGAGAGTCATTCCGACGCCGATAAAAAACAGTCCCAAAAGAAGGCCTCGGAAGGGTTCGATATCGGCTTCAATTTGGTGGCGAAACGCCGACTCTGCCAGCAAGACTCCCGCTAAAAAGGCTCCCATGGCCATCGACAAGCCACTGATCTGCATGAGCAGAGCTGTACCCAGAACGACAAGTAGAGCTGCGGCCGTCATAACTTCGCGTGCTTTTGCCAAAGCGAGAAGCCGAAAGAGCGGATTCAAGAGCCAAACTCCCGCAGCGACCACGGCCGCAATCGATCCCGCCGCGATCGCGACTTCAAGAAGTTTTGATGATTCTGCGGAAGCAATTGTCTCGGGCGCCAAGAATGCTACGAGCGCCAGAAGCGGAACGATCAGAAGATCTTCGAACAAAAGAATCGAAACCATTTTCTGTCCGCGCGGTAGAGCAATGTCTCCACGTTCGCCGAGAAGCTGCATAACAATGGCTGTCGATGTCAGAACAAAACCGGCCCCGCCGATGAATGCTACTTTCGTGGAGAAACCAAAAGCCAGGCCCACCAGCGTTAGCAGCATTGTACAAACCGCGATCTGGAGTGATCCCAATCCGAAAATATCACCCCGAAGGCTCCAAAGATGTTTTGGGCGCATCTCGAGGCCGATGACAAATAAGAACATGACGACGCCAAGTTCCGCGATCGGCAGAATGGCGTGTGAGTCTGAAAACCAGGCGAGTCCGAAGGGACCAATGATAAGACCGGCGGTCAGATACCCAAGAACAGAACCAAGACCGATACGCCGAAAGATCGGAACCATGACGACGGCGGCGCCGAGAAGCGAGACGACTTTGATCAGGTCAGAGGAGTGTGTGTCCGTCGACATGTTTTCGATTATATATTAATTCCTATGAAGGCAAGCGACCTCTTTGGATTTGTGAGTTGGATTGTCGTAGGATCGGGTTATGAGAAGTTCTATTTTGTTGGCGGCCCGAGCTGTTCTTGTTCTTGGCGTTGCTTCACTCGCGGTCGTTGTAGGGGGCGGGATCATGTTGTTGAGTCGTCCTGATTTCGGCACAAGACCGAAGCAAACCTATTCGCAATCTCCACAGTACAGAGAAGATACGAGATCCTTCTTCAATCGCCAGCCAGATCTTCTGAAAGATATGAGAAAGCGGGCCTTCACGTTTGGTGTACTTAAAGATTGGTTCAGTGAGGGCATCGATCGGTCTCCGAAGGCGCCCTTGCCGGAAGTCAGACCGGATATCGCCGATTTTTTGAAACCATCAAAGACACTAAAGTTTATTTGGTTCGGACACTCGACGGTGCTTTTGAATATCGGTGGCAAAGTTTTATTGATTGATCCGATATTTTCTGGAAGTGCAGCGCCGTTTAGTTTTATGGTGAAACGGTTTCAGCCACCGGTGCTGACGCTTTCCGAACTTCCGCCCATCGACTTTATTCTGATTTCTCATGATCACTATGACCATCTGGATATGGCGTCGGTAAAACACTTCATTCCGACGTCGACGAAGTTTCTGGTTCCTCTTGGCGTGAGTTCTCACCTTGTCGGTTGGGGCTTGAAGGCTTCAAATATCGTTGAGCTTGATTGGTGGCAGTCCGCCAAATTTGATGACATTGAGTTTGTCGCGACGCCGGCACAACATTTCTCGGGCCGCGATGGGATTCACGAGAATGAAACACTGTGGGCCTCGTGGGTCGTGCGGAACGAAGGTCACAGAGTTTATTTCAGCGGAGATTCAGGGTACGACACACACTTTAAGGATATTGGTGAAAAGTACGGTCCATTCGATGTCGCGTTCGTCGAAAACGGACAATACAATGAAAAGTGGCGCGAAGTTCATGTTCTGCCGGAAGAGTCGGTGCAAGCCGCCATAGATCTCAAAGCGAAGCGCTACGTTCCGATTCATTGGGGGATGTTTATTTTGTCTTTTCATACGTGGTATGAACCGATCACTCGGGTTGCAAAGATTCTGACGTCGGGTGAGTTTACGAAAATGAACCAGTTGAAGATGGTATCGCCAAAGTTAGGGCAGGTCGTTCAGGTCGACGATTCCTACGTAAATTCAAATTGGTGGGAGGGCCTTTTCTGATGACGTCAGGGATTGTGATAGAAACCATAGGTTGGATTTCTACGGCTCTTTTTTTGATTTCGATTTTGGCGCCGAATCGTGTTCACCTTCACACCTTGGGGATTTTGGCCTCGTTGACTACGGGTGTTTATGCCTACTCCCATGGGGCGACAGCGATCTGGGTCAAATGGGTTGTAGCGTTCTTCTTTCATTCCTATATGTGGTACAAGATGACGCGAGTGAACGGGGGATTGAAGAATGAGAACGTCTAAAACAATTGGAAGTTTGGTGGCCATCGGTGTTTCGCTCGCGCAGCTGAGCTGCTCTGTTTTTGGAATACGTTCCGAAGAAACTCCGAAGTACGAGACCCTCGTTAGCGAAGACGATAAAGAGGTTCGATCGTACTCGTCCTACGTGGTCGCGACGACCAAAGTGAAAGGGGAGTTCAAAGAGGTTCAGAATGAAGCTTTTCGAATTCTTGCCGGTTACATTTTCGGCGATAATCAGAAAAAGCAATCGATCTCGATGACAGCACCTGTTGTGCAAAGCCAGACCGCTGAGGCGCAAAGTGAAAAAATCTCGATGACGGCCCCCGTGATGCAGACGGCAACAGAAGATGGTTGGACGATGTCGTTTATGATGCCTTCAAAGTACAAGATGGAAGACCTTCCGCGTCCGAACGATCAACGGATCGAATTTGCCCAGATTCCACCTCGACTTTATGCCGTTATTCGATATTCAGGTCGTGGGCGAGACAGCGACAATCAAGAGAGGGCCCGTGAACTTTCGGACTGGATTTCCAAGAACAAAGATTATCGAGCTGTCTCAAAAGCCAGCTATGCCGGCTTCGATCCGCCCTGGACAATTCCATTTCTTCGACGAAATGAAATGATGATTCAGCTTGAGGCCGCAAACTAAATTTGATCGATCGTGCTCACGGAATTAATCAGACCCCAGCCTGTGGCCGTGTCGTAACCCGCTGACTCAATGTCGGTCGCTTGCGACTCAACCAGCCGTTGGGCCTCATCAACTGTTAGTAAGGCGTTCTTCTGAAACACGAGAGCGAACATCCCGACGACGTGAGGAGAAGCCATCGAGGTTCCTGAACGTGTGCGGTAGCCACCACCAGGCGTCGAAGAACTAATGTCCTTTCCTGGAGCCGAGACATTGGGTTTTTGGATCGTACCATTTTGCCATAACGACGGTCCGCGTGAGCTTGAATCCGTTAAGCGGTCACTTGAGTCGGTGGATGCGACAGTCACGGCATCCGGACAAGCGCCAGGAATCTTAATTGAGTTTCTGCGGGGGCCATCATTGCCTGCAGCAATGACCGAGGCAATGCCGAGGGTTCGCATGTTAGAAATTGCAATGCAAAATGGCTCTAAGGTGAAATCGATACTTCCAATGACACCGTCCACATTCCACGAAGAGTTCACGACTCTAGGGGCATCAGCAGTTGCGGGGTTGTCATCGGGATCAGTCATCCACTGCATAGCGGACAAAAGGTCGATATCGCGTGCGCTGCCTCGACTGTTGTATGTTTTAGCTATGACAAGATTCACTTTAGGAGCGACGCCAATGGAGCGCCCTGAAGTTGCTCCTCCAGCGATTGTTCCAGCGACGTGAGTCCCGTGGCCTTGATCATCACGCGGCTGAAGAACTTTTGGGTCGACAAAGTCGCGATAGGCCACGACGCGTCCCATGAGATCGGGATGTTTTGCGTCGATTCCGGTATCGATGACCCCTACAGAAATGCCATTCCCATCAATGCCACTGTGATTTGTCCTAAGTTCCGGAATCTTGATGCGCTTAAGGCCATATGTAAAGTCTGTGAGACGGCCTCGGCGATTCAAGGGGAGAACTGCAAGAACGTGTGGACTCTTTTTGAGAAGAGACACCTGAGCCGGCGTCAGATTCATTTCCGCTCCGTCGGCAATCCAAAGCGGGCGTGCACCGACAAGGCGATCAGCATCAATCAAAGATGCGACGTGGCTGTGGACATTTTGAAAAAATCCCTGATGTCGAAGTGAGAGGCCAGCTATATTTCTAAGGGCAAGAGGTGTCGATCGGTTCAGTTTCAGCGGGCTCTGATCCATCTTGTAGACGACAAAATGGATTTTCCGGGGCAGGGCATTGGCTTTTTCGATGATGACTGCGTCCATGGTCAGTGCGAGAAGCACACTGCAGAACAAAACTTCACAGCTTCGAATAATCATAAGCCTCCTCAGTCCGTTTATTAAATGTTCTCTAAAGGTGAGGCGCAATTGATAATCGCTATTTTGAGAGTTGCACCATTTATCAACGACAGCCAGCGGTCAGTGTGCTACTTCCAACACACCTAATTTTCAGAGGAAGGCCGTCGTGAAATATAGTTTCAAAAAGTACCAGCCATTAAGCCTTCGCCTCTGGCACTGGTTGAATGCGCTGCTGATCTTGGGGTTACTTGCAACTGTTCTCATTCGAAAAACTTTTTTGAGCTGGCGAACGAACTCCGTCGTCATCCAAGAAAAACTTAAGGCCGCCGGGACCGAGATTACGCCTGATTTCGCGAAGGAAATTGCCGTCGCCATTCGAAACCCACTTTGGGATTGGCACATCTACCTGGGTTACGGATTAGCGGCGCTGATTGTTGGCCGTTTTTTGATCGCAGTTTTTGTTGAAAAGACCCCCATCGGAGCAAGCTTATGGAACAAAATCGTCGGCATTAGAGCCTTAAGTCCGGAAGAGAAACCTGAAGCGACTCACCATGTTCTCGTCAAACTGGGGTACCTGCTTTTTTACGTCATGACGTTTTTCATGGTGGTGACGGGCCTTACGCTCACATTCAAGTCAGACCTTGGACTTTCAAAAGAGCTTGCGACGACCATCAAAGAAAATCACGAGCTTGCGATGTGGTTTTTCGTTGGGTTTACAGGTCTCCATGTGCTCGGTGTCGTCATTGCTGAAAATCGCAAAGATCGTGGAATCATCTCGGACATGGTTCATGGCGGGGACATCGACTAGCGCTTCTCGGGTTTAGGCGAGAGAAGGCCTGGGTCAGAGACGTTCGTCGGCAGAGGATTATCTTCGGCCAATTTCAGCATGTCTTCGCCCGATGGTCCCTCTGTCGCATGCTGCGATTCGGGTTCTGTCAGATTACGTTCTGCTTTCTGTTGAATCTCGGACTTGCGCTGATCGGCTTTCGCTGGGCCGTTTTGGGCTAGATCTACACTTTGAAGGTGAAGAGAATTTCCAAAGTACAGCTCGCGCGTTTCGCCAGGAATTGTGAAGCCATTCGCCAGCAATACTTCTTTCGTCTTAATGATAGCGCGTGAGCGAACGCGCAATTCTCGGTTATTTTTAGAGTTGAACCAGATGTAGACCTTCAACTCGACACAGTTGTTTCGCAGTTCAGTGACGACGACATTCGGGGCGGGATCTGCAATGACGCCGACCACATCACTCACAGCTTGAATCACGAGATCTTGAGCTTTCGATATCGAGTCTTGATAGCCGATGCCGACCGTGAAAGAGGTTCTTGTCTTCGGGTTTGCCGTTTGGTTTTCGACGACCGACTGGATGACCGTAAGATTTGGAATGAGCACTAAGTTGCCATTGAGGTCGATGATCGTCGTCCCTCTCATATTCAAATTTTCGACATAGCCTTCGTACTCACCAATTCTAATAATGTCCCCGCGAGTGAATGGACTGCGCGAGGCCAACAAGAGGCCTGCGAGGTAGTTTTCCGCGATACCTTTAAAGGCGAGGCCCAGCACGATACCAAAAAGTCCCGTTCCCCCGATGAGCGTGGCGCCCAAAGTCGAAAGCCCCAAGAGTCTCAGCACGATGTAGAGCAAGACAAGCCATACCGGCAGCATCGATATTCTTGTTACAATGCTAAGAAGAAAAGGATTGCTGATCCGGCGACCTAGGACAGAACGTGTGAATCGGAGAAGATAAGAACTCAAAAAGTACGCAAGAACAGAAAAAAGTACGGCGAAAAAAAGACTTGGCAAGTGCCTCTTAAGTTTTTCAATCAGACTATCGACTTCTTTCCACATCGGATCGAACTGAGCGAGATCGACGCCGGAAACAACAGTTTTGTTGGTCACAGCGACGACGTTGGGAACGCGACTTACAATTTTCAGCATCCAGTCGGCGTCAGCTGGACTTGCGATTTCCCCTTTAAGATAAATCACGCCTGAGACGACTTCGACGTTCACATTTTCCATCGCCGGCGATTTTTCGAACACCGACGTCAAAAATTTCTGCGTAGCGCGGTCACTTTCTTCCGTCGGTAGTGCCGAAAGGGGGCCGGTCGCGGCTGCAGGCTTTCCAAGAAGCGCTCCGAAAGCTGCGGCCTGTGCCTCGGAAAGTTTCGGAGCGAAACTCAAGAAGATTGTCAGGAAAAAAATCAAGGACTGCAACATACAGACTCCACAGCTTTTTAAAAAGATTGGTTGTGGGAACGATCCATTCACGAGAAACACATCAGATGAGTTTAGATCAAATTATATTTACAGCGATCATGGTGACATCAATCGTCCTATTTATCACGGACGCATTGAGGGTCGATGTTGTCGCCATCTTGATTATCTTAGCTTTGGCGACAACGGGACTCATAGAGGTCAAAGAAGCGTTCTCGGGTTTCTCAAGCGAGCCGGCTTTGATCGTTTGCGCGGTCTTTATTTTGTCGGCGGGACTTTCGCTGACGGGCGCGACAGATGTCATCGGTTCCATGGTGGGGAAGTGGTCGGGAAAATCCGAATCAAGAGCCAACACGGTCGTTATGACGGCGGTCGCCGCACTTTCTGCTTTTACTCATCATTTGATGGTCACAGCGATGATGCTTCCGATCGTGATGAAGCTCTGCAAGGAAAAAGGATTTCACACTTCACGCCTTTTAATCCCGATGGCTACGGCAGCCTCTTTGGGAACGACCCTCACGCTGATCGGTGCTCCAGCATTTCTTTTAGCGAACAGCGTGCTTCAGCGGTCGGGGTCTCGGGGTTTGGGTTTCTTCGAGCCAAGTTATGTTGGCATTCCCATAGTCATCGTAAGTTTTCTATTTATTTTGCTCGCGAAATGGATGCTCCCGAAAAAGTCGGGCGTCGACGCGTCTGATGATCGCTTTCGTCTTAGCGACATTTCGACCGAGCTTGTTATTCCCGCCGGAAGTAAATGGATTGGAAAAAATCTTGGTGAGTTAAAAAAAGAGACCGAAAAGCGATTCCAACTCTTCTCGCTGTTTCGTAATCACCGCGCTCTTTCCATTTCGGACGATGAAAAAGTGCTGCAGTTGGACGATGTGTTGCTCGTCAAAACCGACGCCGATGAATTGGTGTCCATCGAAGAGAAGCTTGGTCTAGCGCTTCGAGCGATAAAAAAGTACGGAGCGGATGGAAGTGAATCAGCGCCAACGGTGGCTCATCCGGAGGCGACAATTTTTCAAGCGTTTGTGGCGCCAAAATCGCGATTCATCGGTCGCTCTCTTTCTGAACTCCGATTCTTTGAGCGACATGGCGTTGTGGCACTGGGTCTATGGAGAAAGTCTGGTTGGTTAAATAGCAAGATTTCAGACACTCCCTTGTTGGAAGGCGATCTGGTCGTTCTTTGGGGGACTGAAGGAAACCTTGAGAACCTGACGCAGCATCAGGGTTTTTTGATGTTCATGCCATTTGAAGGCCGGCCCAAAAAGCGAACGAAGATGCAGCTCGCTACCTTGATCATGCTGACATCTATTGTCTGCGCGGCTGCTGGGTGGCTTCCCCCTTACGTGGCCTTCGTGGCGGGCGCCTTGGGTATGGTTCTGACTCGATGCCTATCGGCGGAACAGGCCTACGATGCGGTCGAGACGAAAATTTTTGTGATGATTGCCGGGATGATACCACTTGGAATTGCGATGGAGCGAGTGGGGCTAGATAAACTTCTGGCGAACCAAGTGTTCGGCTTCGTACAAGATTGGCATCCGTTTGCAATGCTTCTTGTATTCTTCTGGTTTGCGGCTTTATTGACCCAAATTCTTTCGGATGCAGCGACGACAGTCCTAATTGCTCCGATTGCTATCGCCTTTGCGAAGAGCGCACAAATTTCACCAACGGCTGTTGTCGTCGTATCGACGATCGGAGCCGTTGCATCCTTCCTTACGCCGATTGGGCATCACGGAAATCTGCTGATCCTAAGTCCCGGCCGCTACAATTTTTCCGACTTCCTAAAGATTGGACTACCTCTGACGCTGATTATATCTGTCATCGCTTGTTATGTGAGTTTGACCGTATGGCGAATTTAATTTCTGTCGTGATCTTTTTTGGAATGCTTGCGGGTGGACCAACGGTTTCCCGTGCGGAAGAACCACCGAAGCCAAAAAAGCCCTTGTTCAACGATGGGCAAGCTATAAGCGTTTCCGTCGAAAATGATTCGAGTCGTATTGGTGGGCCGGGTGTCGACCAAGCCTTTTCGAATGGGCTCAAAATTTCGTATGTCCACGCGCGAGATCAGATTCCTAAGTGGGCCCCACGTCCGGTCGCAGATTCGTCCTTCTTAAAAGAAGAGCTGAAAATTTCGAAAGTAAATTTTGGAGTTTCGCTGAACCATCAAATTTATACTCCGAACAATACAAATGCCCCCCAGCTTTTAAGTCGCGATCGTCCTTACGCAGGCTGGTTGAATCTCGCATTTTCGATTCAACTAAAAAACAAGCACCGCGCTCAAACCCTGGACGCAAGCTTTGGTATGATTGGGCCGTCGGCCCTTGGGGAACAAGTTCAGAATGGATTCCATCGATTTGTAGGAACGACGACCGCACAAGGATGGTCCCACCAGTTGGGCGATGAACCTGCGGTTCAACTTTCGTATCAGCAAAGAATCCAATTTGTTCAGCTTCGAAATTCTTCCGGGACTTACTTCGATTTAATTCCGGTCGTTGGCGCGGGTTTCGGGAACGTTCTAATCGGGATTCACAGCGGATTGATTGCAAGAATTGGTTGGAACATCCCTGACGACTTCGGTCCCGCACGTCCTTCAGCCAGTGAAACCGACAGCTTTGTGGAAGCATCTCCGACAAGTTCGAAGCCGATAAAGCCCAGTTTTTATATGTTTGCAGGAGCCCGCGGAAACGGCGTGGCCCGAAATATTTTTCTCGACGGCAATACGTTTCGTCCAAGTCACCGAGTGACGAAGTATCCGGTGACGGCCGAAACCGAAATAGGATTCGGCCTTCAGGTTTCACCGATCAACGTCGTCTGGCGCTACATAGTTCGATCGCCAGAGTTCGAAGAAAATAGCGGCTTCAACAGCTTCGCTTCCGTGGGAATTACTTACTCGTCCGATTAGTCGACGGCGCGCGCGTCCAGGGTTCAAGCTCATTCAATGCATTTTCAATGGCTATCGCCGATCTCGAGACCAGGGATTGGTACTCTGGAACGCGAGAGACGATTTCATCTCTTTCAGCGGTTGATGTCTTTCGCACGTCGCCCGCAGCGCGAAGAAAGCTGTGCTTTACTTCTTCCCAAGTACTGAGTCGCTGGGCGAGCTCGATGCGTGCGCCCATGATATTCTTTTTGGCATAGGCGCGGCCCTTTTCGATCCGTTCTTGCGAAAAGTGATGTGGGCTCTGGGCCGCGATTTTTCCAGCGAGAATCGACTCCACGAGAACCTCCTCGGCAACAAACCAGTGAACCCGTTCGGCTTCGACGTCGATGTTTGAAATCAGCATCTCGACCAGATTGTCTCTCGTACGAATATCAGATGGAACCGAGTTTTGAAGGCCGTAGGCCAGCTGAAGGCCAAGGTACTTGTTGGATCGGTACGTGCGATTTGCCAACGTGTACTTGACCGATCGATCGACGGCTAACTCTGTTCGGTAAAATAGGTAGTGAGTAAATTCGTGGAGTAGTGTGTGGCTCGTTGCAGACTCGGTAATGGCGATGAACGGGCCGTAGCGGCCAAGATCATCATCTTCTGCCGGAATGAAAACGCCTGCGTCCGAGATAGTAGATCCTCCGCCGCTGCTGTCTTCAAATACATGCATCAGACCACGTTCCTCGCGAAGTGGCGCTGCGACCAAGGTGCCGTTTTTAAATTGTGGATTGCGAGCCCGGCGCGAAGGGTAGAGGTGAACGCGCACGCCCTGTGCCTCGATGAACGCGATCAATTTTTCAGGAGGGGTTTTAAGAGCCTGATCGAGCAGGTCTGTTTCCAAGTTTCGTCCGAGCGGCAGGTGAAGACGTTCGGCGTGGGCGAGTTCGCCGAAACCAATGGCCACCGTCAAAAGAAAGGAAACGAGACACACATAAAAACCAGATCGCCACGCCACGAAACCCCCCTCGGAACATAGACGGATTCAAACTATTCGAATCCTGCGAATTTCGTCGGGTGGGAAAAGTGGCTTTGAAGAGGATTCACGTAGCAGCTGCTTCAAATAGGTCAAACGCTGCCGTTCGGTCCGACGGAAGGAACGAATCGCCCCACCCGTATCGATTTTATGAAGAGGTCATATCAGTTATGGTTATGACTTTCGCACGAACTCGGATTTCAGGTTCATTGCACCGAAGCCGTCGATTTTACACGATATGTCGTGCCCATCGCCGGCATCGGTCAGGCGAATGTTCTTTACTTTAGTGCCGGACTTTACGACCGACGACGAGCCTTTAACTTTTAGATCTTTGATCACAACAACTGTATCGCCGTTGGCCAACACGGTCCCATTGGCATCGCGGATCGTTCCGTCGTCGAGGGGTATTTTCACATCTTTTGAGTCCGCGGCCGCATGCTGGCTCCATTCGAAGGCGCACTCAGGGCAAATCCAAAGATTTCCGTCGGCATATACATTTGTTGAGGCACATTTGGGGCAGATGGGTTCCATTTGTTTGGAAGTCTAAGACATACTGGTCTATTTTGAAATCCTAACTTGAGGTGGGAGGAGTGAATGAAGCCAGAAGTGAGGCCAGAAGTGAGGCCAGAAGTGAGGCCAGAAGTGAGGCCAGAAGTGAGGCCAGAAATGAGGCCAGAGGCGATTTTTTTTCAGCTTTTCGAGCACGAATCCTCCACTTACACCTACCTCATTGCCGATCCGCTCAGCAGAGAAGCGGCCCTCATTGATCCGGTTTTGGAGTCCATGGAGCGAGATCTTCAGCTTGTTTCTGATCTCGGACTTAAGCTTAAGTTTGTGCTTGATACCCACATTCACGCGGATCACATCACGGCTGCAGGTGAGATCCGACGCCGCACGGGCGCGAAGTCGGCGGTAAGTTCCGAGGCGGGTGTCGACTGCGTAGACATTCCCTTAAAAGATGGAGCCAAACTTTCAATTGGTCAGCGGGAAATTGTTGCGATCGCAACACCAGGCCATACGAACTCCTGCATGAGCTTTCTGTTCGAAGAAAGGATCTTTACTGGTGATGCCCTTTTAATACGAGGCACCGGACGGACTGATTTTCAACAGGGTTCGTCAGTCCGACTTTATGAAAGTGTTCATCAAAAGATTTTTTCGCTACCTGATGAGACAAAAGTTTTTCCAGGCCATGACTACCGTGGGCAAACCATGTCAACAGTAGGTCTGGAGAAGAAATTTAATCCCCGTTTGGGGCAAGGAAAGTCCAAAGATGAGTTTGTCCAAATCATGTCTGAACTTAAGCTCTCAAACCCCAAAAAAATTCACGAAGCTGTTCCTGCCAACATGGCGTGTGGCAAAGTGAAGGACGCACGTACGTTCATGCCGACCATCAATGACGGAATTCCGGAAGTCTCGGTTGAGACAGTTCTTCAAACCGGCGGAAAAGTTCGACTCATCGACGTGAGAAACCCAGACGAATTTACCGGTGAGTTAGGACACATCGAAGGTGCCGAATTGGTGACGTTGGGCCCCGATCTTTTGAAGTTTCTTGAGACGGCAGATCGTTCACAAGAAATTATCTTTGTTTGCCGAAGCGGTGGTCGATCGGGCCAAGCGACAGCGGCGAGCTTGAGTATGGGCTATAAGTTCACGGCCAATATGATTGGCGGAATGCTTCGATGGAACGAAATGAAGTTTCCGGTCCTACGATAACGCCAAAGTATTGGCAGAGGTAAACTATGAGATTTTTGTCTTTTATCCTGGTCACTCTCTTCATCAGCGGTTGCTCTTCCATTTCCCCTAAAGACTATGCGCAAGAGGAGCCGAAACTTGTTCTTGAGAACTACCTCAATGGAAAAGTAGAGGCCCACGGCATGGTATCGGATCGAAGCGGCAAAGTTATACGGCGGTTCACCGTCACGCTGAATGGAACATGGACTGGAAACGAAGGCGTGTTGGACGAGGATTTTGTTTGGTCTGACGGCGAAAAGCAGAAACGAGTTTGGAAGCTCACCAAAACCGGCGACACGACCTATGAGGGTCGTGCGGACGATGTCGTTGGTGTTGCTGTCGGCGAAACATCCGGAAACGCTTTTCGGTTCAAATACGTGCTCCAGGTTCCCGTGGGAAAAGGCGATGACAAGAAGATCTATGACATTGATGTCGACGACTGGATGTACTTGATTGATGACCGAGTTCTTCTCAATCGGACCGTCATGACCAAGTTCGGCTTTAAGGTGGGCGAAGTTTTTCTTAGCTTCACAAAGCCTGTCGCAAAATAAATATGAAAATTGTTTTGGTCGGCAACGCTCGTGCGATCGAACAGGCGTTGCTGGTACAAGTGCTGGAAAATTTTCCTGACGCTCAGGTCATCTGCCTCTCGGGACGCCTGGCTGAGTGCGATCTCTTTTCGCTTCGCTCGGTCGAGTCAGCTGTGCCTGAAGATGTCGAAATTGCCTTCTATTTTTATCAAGCTGAAAAACCCACCGCTTATCTTGAGCAAGGAAAGTGCTCGGACTATGACTTGCTAGTCGCAGACAATGTCGCACGCACTCTCGCCGCACGCGGTGTCAGAAAACTCATGATCTGCTGTCCAGTTACAAGCGACGTGCAAAGTATTTTTCAGCAGTATAAACTTCCGGTCGTTTCGTTGTCGGGGTTCCATTCGCCCGGGACGAATCCCGCACCGCGTTCGGCGGCGCGAGAGAACGAGCTGGTCGCTAAAGAAGTCAGCCTTCCTAGAGCTGTCCGATCGATCCAAAAGTGGCGCTTACCTCATGGGTGGGATGCGGTCGAAGCAAAGAATCAATATTTCTCATGGCTCAGGGTCGCTTCGGGTTCAGTGATAAGAGTGGATCAGCAAGGTGACGAAGTTTTCTTCCGACTTCCGTTCGTATCGACCCCTCTTCTCCATTTCGTCCCAGGTCGACCGCAGACCGATGGCGATCTGGTTTCGCTTGATATTCGGGGTGGGCTTATGGCCGACAAAAACAACGTCGGCCGGTTCGAGTGGCGAGTGGTCTCGAATCGTCGCTATATTGTCGCCGCACTTCATAACTACGCGCCGTCTCTTCCTTGGCCCATTTACCGCTACACACAAGCTCTTGTTCACCTTATGGTTATGAATTGTTTCGGAGCGTTTGTTGTGAGGAGATCGAAATGAATAACAGTGTTAGCCTGCCATTGATCCTCGCGACGCTCATCTGTTTTCCTTTTTGCGCTTCTGCGCAGGAGCCAGCCGTCGATCCAGTTCCGATGTTAAACGATAACCCGCTTCCGATGTTTGGACTTCTGTTGGGCTGCACGGTGGTTGGGCCGTCAACCTGCATTTTATTGTCACAAACAGACAATGGCGAACTCCAAACCTATCGGCCGCGCGACGAGCGAGGGATTCAGGTTGGGTTTTTTCCAAGCTACGTGTTGGATCTTGCCGAGAGCAAAGCGTTCCAGCGTGTCGAAGCCTCTGCCTTCGTCGGCAATGTTCTGACAGCAGTGAGTCACCGGCGAGGTGTGCAAGAGCCCAATCGTTTTTCTTCGACGTCATATCGACTGGCTTACAGTTTTGATTGGCGTCACGTAAGACCCGCAATTGGCCTCGGGGTTCGAAAGAACGTCAATGCACGCAACGGTGATGCGCTTGAGCTTTGGTTTCCGCTCTATGCCAATCGCGAGAAGTTTGAAGATGGCGAATTTCTTCTATTTTTCGAAACGCTTTGGGTTTTCGGGTCCGACGGTCTTCGGCCGGAAGTCCAAATGCGTTTTGAGTTTGAGTTGACGAGGGAATTTCGTCTGGCCGCGGGCGTCGGCTATTTTCCCGATTACTACAATCCCGAAGCCGAGATATCGGTGGGCCCAATCCTCGAGTTCTGATTTGCGTGGAATCGGTTTTCGTGAAATCATTTTTGAATGAAAACAAAAGTAATGAATTTATTTAAGCCGCTGACGCTCCCGGTCTTTCCGTCGATTGCGATGCTCGCTCTGCGCCTGATGGCCGGAAGCGCATTCATTGCTCACGGCTGGGGAAAAATTCAAGCTCCCATGAGCTGGATGCCAGAGACATCCGGTGTTCCCGGAATATTCCAATTGCTTGGTGCTGTCGCAGAGTTCGGTGGTGGTATCGCGTGGATTTTGGGTCTACTGACGCCGCTGGCTTCTCTCGGTTTGTTTTTCACAATGGTTGTAGCGACGCTTCTTCATGCCGTTATTTTGGGCGACCCATTCTTCAATTTAACAGGTGGAGCCTCCGCCGAACCCGCGGCTGTTTACCTCGTCATTTCGTTAGTTTTGATGGCGGTCGGTCCCGGTCGTTTTTCGATCGATATGAAGCTGTTCGGTCCTCGACCCTGATTAAAGTGCAGGCCGCTTGAAGCGAATACACGATCGTCGACGCTTTGCTCAAGGTGTCTTCGAGCTGAGGTGTAGCTCCCGCGAAGAACCAGTGACACGTTAGTTGCTAAGCCCTGGGTGAAGTTTACTGAACCTTCACAACAGGGGTGTTTGTGCATCGTTCTTTTTGGAAGCTTGCGCTTTCGGTGATTGGCTTTGGGGCCATCGGTTTTGGGACCGTTAGTTATTCACTGAGTGCGCAATCGCAATCGGCCCAACCGACTCTATCGGCGGAAAGTCTTTTGGCGCGCGACCTTGCGGCCGGAACGAAACCACTTCCGAAAGAAATCCGGATCTACCACTACTTTCCTGTTCAATGTTCGTTTAGTTCAGCCGGTGCGTCGCCGTCTTGGTGTGACACATTGGCGACGCCCGAAGGCCGTCGCGCCCACGTGAACAACTACCTAAAAACAGTCACGGCTCGTTTTTGGGATGTTAATTACCGGGCCGATCAGTACATCAATGCAGGCCCCGGACTTTACCTCGCGATCGATCCGCACATTGCCTATTCACAAAAACTTTTTGGAACATCAGTGATGGAACTTCGGGTTCCTGCCGGCACTCCCTACGTGAATGTCGTTCGAGCGATTCCCGTATCGCAAGCGACGCTGGATGCATTGGTGAACGAAGGGTTTTTAGCGCGCCATCAGTTGGCCGCTGTATTTTCAAAGGCTGCGGGTCCGACAAAACTTGGGTTTTATCGAGACACTTTAAAAAATATGACAGCTCCTGGGTTCGAGCACTTTCGTCGGCTGGTCATGCGCTACTTTAGCGAAAATGGGATT
>LNFM01010034.1_pt1 | contig 41453 bp, 31 predicted proteins | sample 596031 | NCBI WGS metagenome assembly LNFM01 (sample SAMN04254537, study PRJNA301005) | activated carbon metagenome | isolation source: dual media filters at the Ann Arbor, Michigan drinking water treatment plant | place: USA: Ann Arbor
ATGATTTTGCTACGCAAAATTGTAGATGTTTAAATTCTAAAAATCTTTTGAGTTCACAATTCCCTTTCTGCTTCGCAGAAAGAAATCTGTGTTCATCCGTTTTACCAGAGTCATCTGTGTGCCTTTATTTTATTTCACTCCAATCATTAGCATTTCGTAATTTCCATTCCTAATAATTTTCACGATGAAACATCTTTCCTTACTACTTCTTGCTGTTACCAGTTTTCTTTTTTCTTTTTCTCAGGTTGATATTAGTGCCGGTAAAAACAAATACACCATTCTTCAACCCGCCAAGCCTGAGCAGCAAGGCTTTTCTCCAGAAAGATTGAAACGAATAGATAATAATATTAACGACTGGATCAATGATGGAAGACTGAACGGTGCTGTAGCATTAATTATCCGCAATGGAAAAATTGTTTATCATAAAGCTTTCGGGTATGATGATCTGGAAAAAACAAAACCTATCCGCACCGATAATATCTTTCGCATTGCATCACAAACAAAAGCCATTACCAGTGTAGCAGTGATGATGTTATTTGAAGAAGGAAAATTTTTATTAGACGATCCAATCTCCCGCTACATTCCTGAATTTGCCAAACAACAAGTGCTGGATAAATTTAATGAAACAGACAGCAGCTATACAACAGTACCTGCAAAATCGGAAGTTACCATACGCCAATTATTAACACATACCTCCGGTATTAGTTATGCGCAGATAGGAACAAAAGAAGCGAATGCCATTTTTGCCAAAGCAAATTTGCATTCAGGTCTTGGTGCCGAAAATGGAAGAGTATTAGGACCTGATATGAAAAAATTGGGGAAGCTTCCGTTGCTGCATCAGCCGGGAGAAAAATTTACATACGGATTAAATACCGATGTGCTGGGTTATTTGGTAGAAGTTGTTTCCGGTATGACTCTTGACCAGTTTTTTCGTCAGCGCATTTTTGTGCCGCTGGGAATGAATGATACATATTTTTATTTGCCCGCTGCCAAACATAACAGGTTGGTTAATTTATTTAGAGAAGAAAATAAAAAATTGGTTTCACCTGGTGCAGATATTACCATGAATGGCAAGTTCATTGTTGACTATCCTAAACTCCCGGGCACTTACTATTCGGGTGGTGCGGGGCTTTCATCCTCTACCACCGACTATGCCATTTTTTTACAAATGCTATTGAATGGTGGTGAGTATAATGGCAGACGATGACGATGAACCAGATTGGAGATATAAACCGGGGTGCTAATAAATTTGGATTAGGCTTTGGCCTTACTACTGAAAAAGGAAGCAGCTTGCTGCCCACTCCCGAAGATGTGTTTGAATGGGGCGGTGCATTTGCCACCACCTACTGGGCCGATCCGAAAGAAAAAATAATCGGCATATTTTACCGGCAATTATGGGGCAGCACTTTCGGAGAAATTGCGAATAAGTTTAAAGTATTGGTTTATTCCGCTTTAAATGACTGATAACGGAGTCTTTTACCATTCATTTTGCACTTTCTTTTGTTACTTGCCGGATTAACCACCAAAGTAGAATATGAAGTAGTTGGACCAGGGTAGACTTACTATTATTCATTTTGGCAAATATTTGTTTTGCGTCGATATTATTTCTACATACCACTTCTTATTGTCATCTCTTTATTACTAAGCAGCATAACTGCTTCAGCCCAACTGTATAAAATAAAGGGGGTGGTGTATGATAGTTCCCGCAATAATCCCCTGCAATCTGTAAGTGTGCTTTCAACTTCAGGTGCAGGAGCCGTTACCAACGCAGATGGTGTGTATGAAATAATGGTAAGCGAAGCAGATTCTATTTGGTTTAGCTACCTTAATAAACCCACCATGAAATTTCCGATTGCCAAAATTGCCAACACCCTGCAATTTGATATTTCGTTGCAAGTAAATGTACCTACACTAAAAGAAGTAAAAATAAAACTGAAGAATTATAAGTTCGACTCCACACAAAACCGGATCGACTATGCCAATATCTTTAACTACCAAAAGCCGGGACTAAAAACTACCACACCGCAATACGGAGCCGCTGCCGGGTTTGATGTAAATGAGATCATCAATATGTTCCGTTTTAAAAGAAACCGCAGTATGGCATCTTTCCAAAAGCGGTTGTTGCTGGAAGAACAGGATAAATTTATTGACTACCGCTTTAGTAAAGCCCTTGTACGGCGGCTCACATTACTTAACGGCAACGAGCTGGATAGTTTTATGCGGGTATTCCGTCCATCGTTTATGTTTACCAAATTTGCCGGCGACTACGACTTCCAATTATTCATTAAAGAATCATTCGATCGTTACAAAAAAGGTCTGCGCCCCATACCTTTTCTAAAAGACGAAGAAGAAGAATAATTTTCCCTAAACGTTCCTCACACAAATAGTAAAAGAAAGTTATCTTACTGCTTCGCAGTATTTTATACTCCCCCCTTGTAAACGCAACTGAAAATCTATCCCTGGTATTTTTAAGCAAGTGTGCAACAAATATTTAGCAGCCTGTGAGCCTATGACCGGATGCAAAAACCACTACCAAAACAACCTAACATGATAAAACAAATTGCTACGCTATTCTCCTTTTTTATTGCTGCTTCTACTTTTGCCCAACAAACAGTTATCAGCAATGTAAACATCGTGGATGTAAAAACGGGCAGGCTGTTGCCGGGGCAAACCATTGTTATTAATGGAGAAAAGATTGAGCAGGTGGGTCCTTCTGCCAAAATAAAACCCATAGCCGGTGCAAAAACAATTGATGGCAGTGGGAAATACCTGATGCCCGGGATGACAGATGCACATATTCATTTCTTTCAATCAGGAGGGCTATATACCAGGCCAGATGCCGTAGATCTTCGCAAAAAAATGCCATATGAAAAAGAAAAAGCTTTTGGCACCAACAATGCGACGGATTATTTGAATCGTTATTTACGGTTAGGCATCACCTCGGTTATTGATGTAGGCGGACCGATGGCCAATTTTACGGTAAGAGATTCTATTGGCAAAACAATGCTTTCGCCCAATATATTGGTTACGGGTCCTTTATTCTCTATGGTAGATAGAGACCAGTTTGGCACTGACCGGCCCATCATCAAAATAACCAGTTTTGATGAAGCAGATGCTTTGTTCGGCAAAATGCTTCCCCTAAAACCAGATTTTATAAAAATCTGGTACATAGCTGGTGCCAATCTTCCGGCAGAAAAGAATTTTGCCTTAGTAAAACATATCGCCGATAAAACCCATGCCAACGGATTAAAGCTGGCTGTTCATGCAACAGAATTAAAAACAGCACAACTAGCAGTAGAAGCTGGCGCAGATATTTTAGTGCATAGTATAGATGATGAAGTGGTGCCGGATGATTTTGCCAAAAAATTAAAAGATAAAAAAGTAACCTATATACCAACACTTATTGTAATGCATGGCTATTACAATGTGTTTGCCGGCAAACATAATAATCACCCGCAAGATCTTGCGTGGGCAAATGCATTTGTATATGGATCTATTACCGACCCGGAAGCAATGGCCGAAGCAGATCTGCCGCCGGTATTAGAAATGTTTCGTGAAAATGGAATTCCGGCTGATGCAAGAACTGCAGATTCGATTTCAGCCATCAACCTTATCAAATTGCATAAAGCAGGTGTAAACATTGCCAGCGGTACCGATGCAGGCAATATCGGAACTTTTCATGCTTCATCGTATATACAGGAATTAGAAGCGATGCAAAAAACGGGAATGACGGTGCCGGACATTATTAAAGCCTCTACTATTAACCCGGCTATTGGTTTTGGAAAAGAACAACAATGGGGAAGTATTGAAAAAGGAAAGCTGGCAGATCTTTTACTGTTGCAAAAAAATCCGTTAGAAGCATTACAACATCTCAATAGTATTGAATCGGTTTTCAAAAATGGAAAACAGCTAATACCCGACAGTATTATAAAAGAAACGCCGGAAGCAATCGTACAACGCCAACTGAATGCTTATAATGCAAGAGACATTGATGCTTTTATGGATACTTATAGTGATGATGTAGAGCTGTATGATTTTCCCAATACTCTTACTACAAAAGGAAAGGAAAACATGCGAAAAGGGTACGAAGGTTTTTTTAAGAATGCCACCAACCTGTATTGCGAAATTGAAAAGCGAATGGTCATTGGTAATAAAGTAATAGACCATGAAAAAGTAAGGGCCGGTACCAGTACACTTCGTGCAGTAGCAGTATATGAAGTAGAAAAGGGGAAAATAAAAAAGGTAACTTTTATAGATTAATAGCGATGAATAACAACAGCACCAAAGAGCGGATTATCCGGTTTATCATTTATATAATCGTAGGGTTTCTTGCTGCCTTCCTGTATCGTTATTTTAAAAGCGACTAGGGAATAAAGTACCGCAATTTGCTTATACAACTATTTTACAATTAGACTAAAACTAATAGCATGAAAAAATTATTTCCTTTGCTTTGTATCGTTCTATTTGCCTGTACTCAAAAGGAAAAGACACATCCTGCTGCACAGCAAATGGACGAATATTTAACAGGCCTTCATAAATTCTATCGCTTTAATGGCAATGTGCTGGTAGCCGAAAATGGAAAAATGATTTTTCAGAAATCCTATGGCGTTGCCAATTTTGATTCGCAGCGGCTGTTGAATGATTCCTCTGTATTTGAGCTGGCTTCTGTAAGCAAACAATTTACAGCAACTGGTATTTTACTTTTAAAAGATAAAGGCAAGCTTCAGCTTACTGATTCATTGAGTAAATATTTTCCCGAACTGCCTTATCCGAATATTACTCTCTGGCACCTGCTTACACATACCAGCGGCCTGCCCGATTATGAAAGTAGTATGAATGCAAAATGGGACAAATCAAAAATTGCTTTTAACAATGATATGATCGCTTTTTTGGCTAAAGAAAAACCTGCCCGGTCGTTTGAACCCGGTAAAAAATGGGAATACAGCAACACCGCCTATGTTATTCTTGCCAGTATTATTGAAAAAGTATCGGGGCAAACATTTGCTGACTACATGAATCAAAACATTTTTCAGCCATTAGGTATGACACATACCCGCATTTACAATACCCGTCGTTCATTAAAAGACACTATCGCTAATTATGCTTATGGATTTGTGTATGATGACAGTTTGAAGAAACACATTATGCCCGATAGCATACCTGACCTAAAATTTGTGATCTACCTGGATGGCATGCAGGGTGATGGCGTTGTAAATTCCACAACCGGTGATCTATTGAAATGGGACCGGGCAATAAAAAATCATACCCTATTGAAAGAAGAAACACAAAACGAAATGGTGAAAGGCCAGGCCATTATTGATACTATAAAAAATACCACCTATGGCTTTGGTGTGTTTATGGAGAAAAATGATTTTGGTAATATTATTTCTCATTCCGGTGGCTGGCCGGGTTATATAACCTTGCTGGCAAGAAACACAGATAAAGATCAAACCTATATTGTACTATCTAACAACAATTCAAATTCACCAACCATTTCCAACGCCTTGCAACATATTATGGCGGGTAAAGAAGTAGTAACAGCATATGAGCATAAAGAAATTGCATCCGATTCTGTTTCGCTTACTGTTTTTACCGGCGACTATGAACTAAATGGGAATAAGATCAAGTTTGAACAAAAAGGGAAAAAACTCTACCGCATCAATCAATCAGGTGAACTGGAATTGAAACAGGAATCACCCTCTAAGTTTTTTTATAGTGATGGCAGCGACAGGCAGATCGAATTTGAAACAGGAACAGATAAAAAAATAATAAAAGCCTGGCTTATCAGTTTTGGAATAAAAACCGAACTAAAAAAGTTATAGTTATGGAAGGACATGCACACTCACACCGCAAGAAAAAATCGCAATTTCACGGAGACTCTTTAATAAAATAATTTAAACTAAAATAAATATTATGAAACTACTTTGTCTCTTCCTATTGCTATCCTTTAATACCGTTGTTATTGCACAATCAAAGCCAGTTGGTTTTGATTCAACTGCTATACCCCCAGCGGTGAAATCGGTTACCAAACACAGCATTACTATTAATGGCAAACAGGTAAACTACATTGCTACTGCCGGAGCATTAATTTTAAAAAATGAAAAAAATGAAGGGATCGCATTATTTGGTTATATAGCCTATACAAAAGAAGGCGAGAATGATATGGGAAAACGACCCATCACTTTTGCTTACAACGGCGGACCCGGTTCTTCTTCTTATTGGTTAAACATGGGCATATTAGGTCCCAAAAGAGTAGTGGTAAATGATCCCGAAAACACACCGCCGCCACCTTATAAATCGGAGGACAATATCAATTCCATTTTAGATGTCAGCGACCTGGTGATGATTGATCCTGTAGGTACCGGTATAAGCCAGGCTGTTGGTAAGGCAAAGAACAAAGACTTTTGGGGAGTTGATCAGGATATTAAAAGTGTTAGTCAATTCATTTATCAATTCACCACAGAAAATAACCGGTGGAACTCGCCAAAGTTTTTATTGGGTGAAAGTTATGGCGGCATTCGCTGTGGCGGAGTGGTTAATTATTTACATGGAAAAGGTCTGGCTATGAATGGGGTGATCCTTGTTTCTGTTTTAATGGATTACCGCACGGTGGTTTTCCAGACCGGTGACGATTTACCTTATATAGGCTATATGCCTACCTATGCCGCCACCGCATGGTATCATAATAAAATTTCAAACAAGCCAGCGAGTTTAGAATCTTTTTTAAAAAATGCCAGAGAGTTTGCGATGGGTGAATATGCCAGTGCTTTAATGAAAGGCAGCGTTTTAACCAGCACAGAGAAAGAAACAATGGCTAATAAAATTGCTTCGTTCACTGGTTTAAGTGCAGCGTATATTTTAAATGCTAACCTGCGTTTCACCCCAGCACAATTCCGGCAGGAGCTGTTAAGAAATGAACATATAGTGGCCGGAAGATTGGATTCAAGATATAAAGGAGTTGCACAAAATCTACTGGCCGAAAATGCAGGTTATGATCCGCAAGCCACAGCCATCTCCCCTGCTTATACTTCGATATTTCTTGATTATTATTATAACACACTAAAAGTTGATAAAAACTATTATTATAATACATCAGCGGGCGGCGCCGAGGGTTTTGAGTGGGACTGGAAGCATGCCAAAAGTTCCAATTTCCGTGCCATGCCATCGCCTCCGCATACGGGCATTGACCTTGCAGAAACCATGAGCCGCAACCCAGACATGAAGGTGCTGGTGATGCATGGGTATTATGATTTGGCCACTCCTTTTTTGGGAATAGAATATACCATTGATCATTTGGGCCTGGAGCCAGCTATAAAGAATAATGTGAGTTATAAATATTACCCGGCGGGCCATATGATGTATATCGATCCTGCATCAGCAGTCACATTTAAGAAAGATATTGCAGCATTTATTGAAATAGCTACAAAAGTTAAACAGGTAAAATAGTTATAACCGGGCAGCAACTCTGTGTTACAAAAAAAATAAACGCAATGGAAGTACACCATCACTCACACACTTCAAGAAAAAAATGGACATATTATTTCTGAGAGGTTTTAATGTTCTACATCTGCCATTAATATATTTATTATTCTAAATACAGTTTTTATGAAAAGCAAAATGATCGTCTTGTTTCTCTTTATCCGTGTATTTGCTTACGGGCAAGCAGACAGTACTGATATTATCGTACAGAAAATAATGAAAGAACAAAAAATTGTTGGACTTTCTTTAGCTGTTATTAAAAATGGTAACCCAGTAGTAAATAAAGGATATGGTTTAGCCAATGTAGAACATAACATACCCGTAACAGCAGAGACCGTCATCCGGCTTGGCTCGGTAAGCAAACAATTTTTTACTACGGCCATTCTTAAATTACAGGAAGAAGGAAAACTAAATATTGAAGATTCTGTTCATAAATTTTTTCCCGATGCACCTGAAACATGGCGGCCCATACTGATAAAACACTTAATGTCTCACAGTTCAGGATTGAAGAGAGAAAGCCCGGCCTATGATAATAATAAAATGATAAGCGACCTTGAAATTATTAAAGCGGCTTACCCCCTGCAGTTGGATTTTAAAACCGGTGAGAAATACCAGTACTGCAATCTTGCTTACTATATGCTGGCACAAATCATCACACAAATAAGCGGTATGCCCTGGCAGGATTATATCCGGGAAAAACTTTTTATCCCTGCCGGAATGAAGAATAGCGGTATGACAGATTTTTATCTCATCATACCCAACCGTGCCAGTGGTTATATGCACAAAAACAATGTGCTGGTAAATGCGGATGCAATGTATGCTGTGCGGCCCAGCGGTGGCTTTCTTTCCACCAGTACCGATATGATTTTATGGGATAAAGTATTGAGAGAAAAAAACACTATCCTGAAAAAAGAAAGCTGGGATTTACTTTGGCAGCCATTTATAAAAACATCAGATAAACCTGAATTGAAGGCATACTATGGCTTTGGATGGATAGTTGATGAGTACAATGGCCGTAAAATGGTTATGCACGGAGGTGCCAATACTGGTTTTCGTTCTTATTATACCCGTTTTGTAAATGACGACTTGTCCATCATTATAATGACTAATACGGATGAAGCCAACCCGGTGGCCATTGTCAGGGCCTTATCAGATCATTATTTCCGGAGCAAATAGAAGTAGTTTATATAAAAACAAGCACCTTAAGTAAATTTTTATGGAAGTACACCACCATTCACACACTGCAAGAAAAAAATGGACTCATTATTTCTGGGAGTTTTTAATGTTGTTTCTCGCTGTCTCCCTGGGGTTTTATGCTGAAAACACCCGGGAAACTATTCTTCACAAAAAAGAAGTGAAGACTCAGTTGAACTCCATGTTATCCGACCTGCAGTCAGATATTATTCTTTTTGATTCAGTAACAGACCGCAACAGTTATGGAGCAAAGATGGCCGATTCACTGGTGGAGTTGTTACACTCGGATATTACAAATACCACAGAGATTTATTTTGCCGCCAGAACTGTTACTGCCAATCTTGGGTATTACTATACCAACTCAAAGTCTTTTGAGCAGCTTAAGATGGCAGGCTTGCTCCGGTATATAAAAAACAAAGATTTGCTGGATAGTATCGGTACCTATTATGCATCCTTTCAGTGGCTGGCCAATCAGATTGACCTGCAGCGTTTGAAAATGGATGAAATTCACAAAGGAAATACCCGGTTGTTTGACAGTTATGTTTTTCAGCAAATGACGACTGATATAAAAATTATCGCTGCTACTGCTACAGGTGGTCAGCGAACAACTATCAGAAAACCGTTGGCAAAGCCATCCTTGCTTTCTGTTGATGTAAAGGATATAAACACCGTATCGCTTAACTATCATTACTATTCCACTACCCTTAAGTTTTATAGCCGTAATGCTGGTGCCCTTCAAAACCGGGCAAAGGGGCTTATTGAAATGATTAAAAAAGAATATAGGTTCAAGTAAAAAAACAAATTTATGGAAGTACACCACCACTCACATACAGCAAGAAAAAAATGGACCCACTATTTCTGGGAATTTTTAATGTTATTCCTTGCTGTGTTCTGCGGGTTTTTAGCTGAGTACCAACTTGAGCATAAGATTGAAAAAGATCGGGAAAAACAATACATGGAATCTATGGTACGAGACCTTGTTGCGGACACGGCCTCTTTCAATGAGGATTTACCATTTAAACTTGAAAGAATTGCCGCTATTGATTCCTTATTCGACTATTTTTTGCTGCACAAAGATGAAAAGACAATTCCTGTGTATGTGCACAATCTGCTGAGGCGGTCAACCTGGGACAGAAATTATAACCGGAATAAATCCACCATCAGTCAATTAAAAAACTCCGGAGGTATGCGGCTGGTAAGAAAACAAAAAGTAGCTGATGCTATCATGCACTATGATTTTGAGTGGGAAAGGGGCGATAAAAATTATGATCAGGCCCAGGGACTTAATGGTGAATTAATGAACGAATACATCAGAAAAACATTAAATGATTACAACCTGCTACCCTACTATAAAGCAAATATTACAGGAGGTGCCAGGTTGCCGGAGGGTTCAGCCATCACAATTAAAATTGATACCACTTACCTGGTTGAAATGCTGAATCATCTTCATAAAGTAAAAACAAGCACAAAAAACCAGTTGGATTTTTATATGGGGCTTAATAAAATGGCAGAAGCCCTGATTACCCTAATTAAAAATGAGTATCGCTTGAAATAAATATTTATGGAAGTACACCACCATGCACACACATCCCGTAAAAAATGGACACATTATTTCTGGGAGTTTTTAATGTTATTCCTCGCTGTATTCTGCGGTTTTCTGGCAGAGTATCAGCTGGAGCATAAGATTGAAAAAGACAGGGAAAAACAATTCATAAAATCTTACATAGAAGATTTGAAAATAGATATGGCTTCTATCAGTACTAATCTTATCTATCAAAAAACAAGAAAAGAACAATTGGATTCATTGATGATGTTTTTAGAAACACAAACGGTAAGAGGGAATGAAAGTGATGTATATTATTTGGGAAGGGTTCTTATACGAACAAGGCGTTTTCAAACAAGTGACAGAACCATTACTCAGTTAAAAAATTCAGGAGCATTAAGACTTATCCGGAATGAACAGGCGGCGGACAGTATCATCAGTTATCAGAAACTGGTTGAAACTGTTCTTGGTAATATAGCAGACGAACGGGATGAGCGGAGAGATGCCGATCCTTTCATATCCAGCATATTTAACCCGTATGTTTTTAATAAAATGCTTGACGATAACAACATCATCCATAAACCTGCCGGTAATCCGCCGCTGCGATCTTATGACACCTCATTGCACCAAGATTTAGCTTATCGTATTCATCAATTAAAAGGCAGCAATAGAATTCTATATACAAGGCTCACGCAATTGCATGAAAAGGCGGCTGGTATTATTACCTTTTTACAGAAAGAATATCATCTTAAATAAAACTATTTATGGAAGTACACCACCACTCACACACTGCCCGAAAAAAATGGACCCATTATTTCTGGGAGTTTTTAATGTTGTTCCTCGCTGTGTTCTGCGGATTTTTAGCAGAGTACCAGTTGGAGCATAAAATAGAGAAAGAAAAAGGGAAACAATATATACGTTCTTTTTACAATGATTTAAAAACGGATACTGTTGAATTTGCAATACTCATAAATAAATATGAAAACAAAAAGAATGCTTTTTCAGAACGAAATGAATGTTTTGACTCCATGCCCCGGCAAATAAGGAGTTTTAATCCCTGCATTGTTAAATTAATAAATAATTGTCGTGGCTTTCCCGACTTTGTAAATGCCGACCAAACACTGCTGCAATTAAAAAATGCTGGTGGCCTTCGTTTGCTGAGAAAGGAAGATGCAGACAGCATTCTTGATTATGACAAACAGGTGAGATTGTTGATTAAGTTTGAAACAACCGGCTTTCAGGAAAGACAGTACCGAATGCGGGAACTGATATATTCTATGGTTAATTACAAAAATCTGATGATAGAAAAGGAAGACCCGGCTATCCCCTTTTTGATTACCAGTGAACCAGAGAAAATAAACCTTTTTTTTGTAATGCTTGATCAATATGCATTGGCCAGCAACAGCCATCTGCAATCTTTAAAACAACTAAAGCAGAAAGCCGCAAGACTCATTTTATATTTTAAGAGTAAATACCATTACGATTAAATATTTTTTATGGAAGTACACCACCATGCACACACCGACCGAAAAAAATGGACCCATTATTTCTGGGAGTTCTTAATGTTGTTCCTTGCTGTGTTCTGTGGTTTTTTGGCAGAGTATCAACTGGAGCATAAGATTGAACGGGACAGGGAGAAACAATATATCATTTCAATGATTAAAGAACTGGAAGCCGATACAGCCCAGTTAAAAAATGTTTTGAATGATTCAGTAAGGGTTCATGGCATTGATAGCCTTGTGAGGTATATCAACACTCATGATTTAACAAACCTTGACACCCGGTTACTTTATTATTATAAGAGAAAGTACCTGAGTAGTGTGAGAACAATGAACTTTAGCAAAAACACCTTGTCTCAACTAAAAAATGCCGGTAATATGCGGCTTATCCGGAAGAAAAATGTGGTTGACAGTCTTAATAAGCTTGACAACAACATTAGCGAGATTGAAGAGCAGAAAGATCTTGTTTATTACCATTATCAATTCCACGTTCTTCATGGAACCGAAATATTTAATGAATGGTATTATTATCCAGATAGTACCAGAAAAAGAGACTTCACGAATGAGCAGCAATTTTTAAACCAACCTGTTGCACCCCCATTAATAACAAAAGAATACCAACAGCTTCTCAAATACGCAAGCCTGGCCTCAAACTGGAGAGGCCTTGTCCGCAATTATCATAGAATGCTTACCACAAACTATAAGTTTTCATCGGAGCTTATTGCTTTTATTAAAAAAGAATACCGGATTAAATAAATAATATGGAAGTACATGCACACTCACATACCCCAAGAAATAAATGGACTCATTATCTCTGGGAATTCATCATGTTGTTTCTTGCTGTGTTCTGCGGATTTTTAGCAGAGTACCAGTTGGAACATAAAATTGAAAAAGACAGGGAAATACAGTTCATACAATCACTAGTCGAAGATCTGAAAGAAGATGAAGTGGTTATTCAGCAAAATATTTCCATCAATCGTACCCGTGTGGCACAAATGGACAGCTTTCTTACCATCATCAGCAATGCCGACCAGCTTAAGCAAAACGGTAATAATATTTATTACATGGCAAGGATGGGGCCGAGAATAAGTATGTTATCAACCAATAACAAAACCTATGACCAGTTAAAAAATTCCGGCAGCTTTCGCCTGATACGTAAGAGTGAAACAGCCAACCAAATAATGGAGTACTATAATAAGCTGCCGCTCATCAAAACACTGGAAGCATTGTATTTTGAAGAATTTGCACAATACAAAAGCATAGCTTCAAAACTGCTCGACCCACTAGTACTCCGATCAATGGAAATGCCCAATGGAGATATTAGCAGAGAGGCTAACAATCCCCAACTACGAACTACCAATGCTGAATTGCTGAAAGAGCTGGGTGTTTATATTGTTTACCTGAATGGCAGCACCCGTTCTATCGTACCATTAGAAGAAGATTTGTTAGTGAGTTCCCGAAAACTGGAATATTAAGTGAAGGAAAATTCATTAACTGCCAATAAAATACTGAGAAAGGAAACAGTGGAAAGTAAAACACCTGCATTCAACACTTATTAGACGGAGTTAAAAATCAATATGAAAAAAACACTATTCCTTTTGCTTACAATACTTCTTGTGCTTGCCTGCAATACAAAAAAGTATAAACGTTCAGCCGAAACATTTTATATGCCCGCTGAGTGGGAGCAACATGATGCTGTTTGGCTTGGTTGGGAAAAAGACAGCCTGCGTGGTTATTACCCCGCCGTGGTAAACATCATCAAAGCATTGGCACCAAACGTAAAAGTAAAAATTGCGTTTCATAATGATACTTTACTTCAAAAAGCAAAAGCATACCTGTCATCACAGGGTATTGACTCCACGATGTACAAAAGTTATATCATGCCCGGTGATCGTTATTGGATAAGAGATCATGGTGCAGCTTTTTTAATAAATGGGAAAGGAGAATTGGGTGTGGCGGATTTTGCCTGGAATAGCTATGGCTATCCCGGTTTTTTACAACTGAAGTATGAAAACAATAAAGACAGTGTAAATAAATATTATGAAATTAGTAATGAAAAAAGGTTGAAAACAGCAACAGTTGACAGCCAAATGGCCATAACGGAAAGTGCCAAAATTTTAAAAACAGATGTGATTCATGAAGGCGGGGCTATTGAAGTAAATGGGGCAGGTACGCTGATACTTTGTGAAGCCACCGTGTTTCAACGTAACCCCGGTATGAAAAAAGAATATATTGAAACAGAAATGAAAAGAGTATTGGGTGTCAGCAATATCATTTGGATGAAACAGGGTTTGGCCGATGACCCTAAAAGTTTTTTTCGTCGCATAACAGCCAATTATATTGGTGGCGGTACAGGTGGACATACTGATGAGTTTGTTCGCTTTGTAAACGAAAAGACCATCCTGTTAGCATGGGTTGATGAAAAAGAAAAAGACCTCAACCCAATCAATCAGATGAATTACGACCGGATGAATAAGAACTACAATATTCTTAAAGCCGCAAAAGACCAGGATGGAAAATCATTCAATATTATTAAAGTGCCGTTGCCTGATCTGATCACAAAGAAAATTCTTGCAAGAGAAAAAATTGATTCCACTGAAGTAACATTTGATGTAGAGGTAAGTAGTTTTATTCCATCAGAAAAACCAAAAGCAGGAGATTCTTTATTAAGAGTGCCTGCCAGCAGTTATATGAATTACCTGGTAACAAATGGCCTTGTGTTATTGCCAACTTACACTGCGATGGGTTCTTCCAGAGAAAAAGAAGAGCAGGTGCTAAAAATTTTTGAAGAGCAGTTTCCTGGAAGAAAGATTGTATTTATTGATGCCATCATGCAAAACTGGAGCGGCGGTGGTATTCATTGCAGCACACAACAACAACCAAAGAAGAAAACGAATTAACTGACTTATGAAAAAAATAATAATTCTCTTTTGTTTTATTGCAGTTATACAAACTGCTTATACACAAAAACCAAATGTAGATTCCATACTGCAAAAAGTTGCTATAGAAAAAGATGAAGACAAAAAAGTTGATTTATTGGTAAGTCTTGTATCCGCAGAAATTAATAATAACCCCGAATGGGCTATTGAAACAGGATTAAAACTATTGAACCAATCAAAAAAAGAAAATAATAACATCGTTCTGTCGGTTGCTTATTCTTTTTTAGGCCAGGGGTACCGGCTGCTGGGAAACAATATTAAAGCCCTTGATTATCATTTTAAAGGTATTGCTGCGGCAGAAAAAAGTGGCAACTTATCTACTCTGGCCTTTGCTGAAAATCAAGCGGCACATATTTATAGAGACAGGCAGGAGTATGATAAGGCAATCAGTTTATACCTGTCAGCAACTGCACATGCAGATAAGGGAAAAAATGAAAAAATAAAAGGTTGGGGGCCTTTAAACCTGGGGGCCACCTATCTTGCTACCAATAATTTAGACTCATCGCTGATGTATTCACAGAGGTGTTATGAAAATGCTGTTCGTTTAAAAGTTACTACTAACCTCTCTTTTCTATTTACAAACCTTGGTGGCGTACAAAGTAAAATGGGCAATGCCCCGCTTGCTGTTAGTTATTTTAATATGGCAATAAATCAAAGCCTTGGTACATCTAATATCAGGTATCTCAATTTGGCTTACACAGGTTTGGCAGATCATTATCATCGATTTAAACAGACCGATTCCAGTGTATTCTATGCAAAAAAAGCAATTGCAGTGGTTAACAATACTTCGTTCTTTTACCTGAGCAGCAAATCAGCACAATTGCTTACAGATATTTATGAAAAAACAAATTGCGACAGCACTTTGAAGTACGCAAAAGTTTATAAAACAGCTGCTGATTCATTAAACAGCAGTAAGGCCAATCAGCAAATACAATTAATGACATTTGAAGAAGATCTGCGGCAGCAGGAAGCGGCGGCAGAAAAAATAAAAGAAGAACAACAGAGAAAACAAAATATTCAGTATGCTTTATTAGCTCTCGGTATCCTAACATTCATCATTACATTTCTATTACTCAGCCGTCGCCATATCACCAATACAAAATTGATACAGTTTCTCGGCGTAGTAGCTTTATTGGTTGTCTTTGAATTTTTAAACTTATTACTCCATCCATTTTTAGAACGCATCACCCATCATAATCCTATTCTCATGTTATTGGCATTGGTTTGTATTGCGGCATTACTCGTTCCCCTGCATCATAAATTAGAAAAATGGGCTACGCATAAACTCGTAGAAAAAAATAAGCAAATACGACTAGCCAACGCAAAAAAAACTATTGAGGAATTAGAAAAAAGCGAATGACCGTTACAGAATGATACCTTTTTATTTAATTCGCTTAAAAGCAATTGTTTATATTTTTTTATATCCACATTTTTGCTTCGAAATTTTTAAGAAATTGATTAAATAAAATTTGTTACTTATTTTTCCAGATATTCCTTACCAGAAGTAAAGCAATTACTAAAGTCTGATTTAAGCAACCGTGTGTCACCGAAAGCCATCATTGTAACTCTTAAATTGTAAACTCTCCCATGAAAAAAATCCTCACTATTAGTATCGTTCTGCTATTTGCCAATTCCTTGTTTGCACAAAAAGGTAAAGGCAAGAAAAAAGACGACGATAAAGTAAAAGTTATAGAAGTACCAGTTCCGGTATTTGGTAAAGTAGATAAGGCAGAGCTGGAAATGAAGCAATGTGAATTTGATGAAAAAGCCGAAGCATTGGTGTTGTTAGATGATGGCGAGCTAAGTTACATTCCCGGGTTTGGTATGGAATTAAGAAGAACAGTAAGAATTAAAATACTTTCTGATAAAGGATTGGATTGGGCCAATGTTCATCTTCCGTTTAGAAGCGAAGGAAACGCACAGGAAATTACCGGGCTTGAAGCACAAACTCACAACCTTGATAATAACGGAAACGTAGTTGTATCAAAAGTTGAAAAGAAACTTATTTACGATAAAAAAATAAATAAAAAATCTTCTGAAAAGGTATTCACTTTTCCTGAGGCTAAAGTAGGCTCCGTTATTGAATACAAGTTTAAACATAAAGGAATAGGATTGATAGATTGGTATTTTCAACGATCTATTCCTGTTAAATACAGCCGCTTTGTTACAGACTTTCCCACAGAAATAGAAGTTAGCGTTGTCCCACATTGTTCTGGCTCATATACCAGCAGTTCGGAAGACAAAGATGTTCGAACTATGAAAAAATATTCCATGAGCAATGTGCCAGCGTTTCGGGATGAACCTTTTATTGTAAATGAAGATTTTTATCGGGATAGGCTGGAAACGAGAGTTGTTGCATTTACAATAAATGGTCGTCGTGAAAGCAGAATTGCTAACTGGGTGCAGGTAATTAAATATTTAATGGAAGAAGAAGATTTTGGGGTACAGGTGAAAAAAAATATTCCCCGTACGGCAGATTTAGATGAAAAATTAAAAACTGTTACAGCTCCTTATCAAAGAATGAAAACCATATATGAATATGTGCAGGATAATATGCAATGGAATGAGTATAAAGGTATATGGGCCCTGGATGGCGTGAAAGCCGCCTGGAAAGATAAAAAAGGAACCCTGGGTGAGATAAATCTCATACTTGTTAACTTACTTAAAGATGCAGGGCTTAATGCGCATCCGGTATTGGTAAGTACACACCAAAACGGTATTGTAAATACCACCAATGCAGGCACCTACGAGTATCCCGGCTTCAACCAGTTTGATAAAGTAATGGCATTTGTTGAAATAGGCAAAAAGGTATATGTGCTCGATGCTACAGAAAAAGACATCCCGGTTCATCTTTATCCTCCGGATATTTTGGCCACTGAGGGTCTGCTCATTGAAAAAATTGAGACTTATGATTGGGGATGGAGGAGTTTGTGGAATGATGAGTTTGCAGCAAAAACAACCATACAGGTAATTGCAGAAATAGATTCTACAGGTAGTATGAAGGGCGATGCAACGATAACAAGTATGGATTATGCCCGATTAGAAAAACTTCCCACTGTTAAAAAAGGAAAAGATAAGTATACAGAAAAGTATATCACAGGCCTCAATGAAGGCATGACCGTTGAAGAAGTACTGTTTGAAAATCTTGAATCTGACAGCTTGCCATTAATACAGAAAATAAAATTTACACAACCATTAAATTCAGCCGGAGAGTACACTTATTTTTCATCCAACATACTTTCTGGCTTAGAAAAAAATCCATTTGTTGCGGACAGTCGTTTATCGGATGTATTTTTTGGATACAATCAGAGTTACCTCATGTTGGGAAATTTTTTGCTTCCTGAAGGGTATGAACTTGAAACACCACCGAAGAATATTAAAATGATTATGGCAGACACCAGTATTACTATATCAAGAATAGCACAGGTAGCAGGCGAGCAGTTAATGACCAAAGTACTGATTGTCAATATGCGGAGCTAAATGAGTTTTATAAAGTACTTTTTGAATTGCTGAACGAACAGTTTGTAATCAGGAAAAAGAAATAATTTTTTGGCTAAAGCAGAATAATGAAAAAGATTTTTTGGGGAGTAGCACTTTTTTTAACCCTGATTCAGGTATCTGTATCAGCTCAGCCCGGCGCTTACAGTCTTGCAAGTGTAGCTGATGTCGTAAAAAACAAAGCTGCTGTAATAACACATTTGGAAAACATAACGGTAGAAGCAGAGAATAGCGAAAGAATTATTGTAACTGTTCATAAAATTTTTACCGTAGTTAATGAGGATGGAAAAGATGCACTACTATTTAATGAGTACAGCTCAAAATATGTTTCGTTAGAAGATGCGGAAATAAAAGTGTACGACGCCATGGGCAAACAAACCGGCAAGTACAAACAAAAAGAAATGTCGACCGTCGCAATCGGTGAAGGACTTATTGAAGACGGCTATGTAACCTATGCCCGTATTTCAACTGCTGCATATCCAATTACCGTTGAAGTGAAATATCAACAGAAAATAAAAAGTACACTTAGCTTTCCTGACTTTAGATTTATAAAACCTAAAGAAGGAGTTGTGGAATCCAACTACACCATCAAAGCTCCTGCAGAACTGGGCATAAGGTATAAAGCCAAAAACACATCTATACAACCTGTAGTAGCGGATGATGGAAAATATAAAATCTACAAATGGTCAGTAAAAAATTTATCACCTATAGAATATGAAGAAGGTTCTGTTTCAAGCAGAGACCGTTATCCCCATGTTATGATAGTATCAGATAAATTTTCACATTATGGATTTGAAGGCAACCTTTCTACCTGGAAAAACTTTGGCGGCTGGATTAAAAATTTATACGAAGGGCTTGATATTTTGCCCGCAGAAAGACAGCAATTTTTCGAATCATTAACAAAAGATGCCCCCAATGATAAAGAAAAAATAAAACGCATATATAATTATATGCAGCAAAATTTCAGGTATGTAAGTATACAGTTGGGCATTGGCGGACTAAGACCTTTTTCAGCTGATTTTACCGATAAGAAAAAGTATGGCGATTGTAAAGCCCTCAGCAATTACATGAAGGCAGCTTTAAAAACCATTGGTATCAATAGCCATGTCGCCATTATAAATGCAGCGTATAACGAGGAACCGGTTGATGCTGATTTTCCTGCCAATAATTTTAATCATGTAATACTTTGTGTGCCGGCACCAAAAGATTCAATATGGCTGGAGTGTACCAGCTCAACTGCTGAGTTTGACGAACTGGGAACCTTTACCGAAAATAGAAACGCATTACTAATTACCGACGATGGCGGTGTATTAGTGGCTACACCAAAAAGTAATTCCTTTGCTAATACACTCTCCAGTCATACTACGGTAACAATGGATAATGATTTGTCTGGTTTAACAGAAACTGTTTTTAGCGCAAAAGGATCTTTTAAAGAGCTTATGAACGATATTTTAAAAGACACTAAAGACAATCAGAAACAAGCACTGGTCTTTTATTTTGGTTTCAAACAGCCTGATGGATTTATTTTTAGCAAAGAAGATGCTGCAGATATTCATAAAACAAAACTAAGAATGGCCTTATCTAAAGTGCCGGAGTTTACTGCAGGCGAAAAATTATTTATCAATCCCAGAACATATAAATTATGGTCATCAACACTTCCAAAAGCTGATAACAGAAAACTAGATTTTTATTTTCGTTACCCGTTTGAAAAAAATGACACTACTATTTTAAAACTCCCTGCCGGAACAAAGATTGATGCACTCCCAAAAGAAAATAAATTTAGTTGCAGCTATGCTACTTACCATTCATCTTTTTGGTTCAATGAATCAGAAAATTCTGTTTACGCTGCCACCTCATTAATCCTTAAACATCATAAAATTCTTGCTGCGGATTATGCATCCGTAAAAAAGTTTTTTGGGGATATACAGCAAGATCACTCACAAAAAATAGTAGTATTAAAACCTGCGGGAGAGAAGAAAGGTTTTTAGTTGCTAAAGTATTGCAACACCCAATAGCAAACTAAACAGAAACTATCATTGTAGAAAAGAAGAAAATAATTCTTAACTTTTCCGCATGAAAAAAATCATGCTTTTCTTACTTCTACCCATTCAATTATTTTCTCAGTCATTTTCCAAAGAAGAAATTGCCCGTTGGGAAAAACAATCAAAAAATGTTACGATTATCCGTGACAACTGGGGCATTCCTCATATTTATGGAAAATCTGATGCAGATGCTGTTTTTGGTTTATTATATGCGCAATGCGAAGATGATTTTAAACGGGTAGAGATGAACTACATTGAAAAGCTGGGAAGAATGAGTGAGGTAAAAGGCGAAAGTTCTTTGCAGGATGATCTATACATTAAACTAATTATTGATTCTGCCGAAGCGGTGGCTGATTATAAAAAAAGTCCCCTATGGTTGCAAAAATTATTGAATGCATATGCAGATGGCATTAATTATTATCTCTACAAACATCCGGAAGTAAAACCAGCATTGCTTTCCCGTTTCAAACCCTGGTACCAGTTATTGTGGACCGATGGCAGTATTGGTGCTATTAGCACCGGCGATATAACGGAGAATGATGTTAAGAAATTCTATCTCGGTGATACAGCTCCAACTATTGCAAAAGCAAAGGATTTTTTTGAAGAGCAAACCATCGGCTCAAATGGTTTCGCTATTGCACCTTCCAAAACCGCATCAGGCAATGCAATTCTATATATCAATCCACATGTAACTTTTTATTTCCGGCCGGAAGTGCAGGTAGTAAGTGAGGAAGGATTGAATGTGTATGGTGCTGTTACCTGGGGACAGTTTTTCGTTTACCAGGGCTTCAATCAATATTGCGGATGGATGCATACATCAGGCAATATGGATGTAGCAGATATGTACCAAGAAAAAATTGTAAAAAAGAACGGCAAGTTATTTTATGAGTACAACAAAGTGTTGAAACCTGTTACCCAAAAAATTATTACACTTCGCTATAAGAAAGATGATGTAATTCATACCAAAGCCATTACTACCTATTATACACATCATGGCCCTATCATGGCCAATCGCAACGGGCAGTGGATAAGTGTAAGAGGCTATAATCGTTCCTTACAAAGTTTGATGCAAAGTTTTCTGAGAACCAAAACAAAGGGGTTAGAAGATTACAAAAAGAATATGGCCATGCTTGCCAATACGTCTAACAACACGGTGTTTGCAGACAACAAAGGGAATATTGCTTACTGGCATGGAAACTATATGCCCCGCAGAGATAAAAAATTAAACTGGAGTTTGGCTGTTGATGGTACCACATCGGCTACTGAATGGAAAGGCTTGCATCCATTAAACGAAACTGTACATGTATATAACCCGGCAACCGGATGGATACAAAATTGCAACTCCACTCCTTTTACTGTTTCAGGTGCCAGCAGTCCAAAAAAAGAAAACTACCCGGCTTACATGGCACCCGATGGTGAAAATTTCCGGGGTATTAATGCGGCAAGAGTTTTAGCTAATGAAAATAAATTTACTATCGATAAAACAATTGCAGCGGGATACGATAAAAAACTTTCCGCTATGGAAGTTTTAATTCCGGCATTGGTGAATTCCTTTGAAAAAAATATTCCTGCCACAGATACTTTATATGCCGTTTTAGCGGAGCCAATTCAGTTATTAAAAAACTGGGATTTCAATTCATCTGAAAGTTCAATTGCTACTACAGTAGCTATAGAATGGGCACAAAAACTAACCGCTTCTATTCAACGGGTGTATATTGATGAGGGTTGGGATGACCAGGTAACCTTAGTAAAAAAATTCGCTGCTACAGCATCCGTTCAGGAATTACTTCCGCCATTGGTTGCAGTAATAAAAGAGTTGGCTACTAAATTTGGTACCTGGAAAATGCCCTGGGGAGACATTAATCGTTACCAACGCATCTCCGGCGATATTGTACAGAAATATAAAGACGACCAGCCAAGTTTTCCGGTTGGGTTTGCTTCTGCATCCTGGGGGCAGTTACCTTCATATAATAGCCGTTATTATTCTGGTACAAATAAACGATACGGAGTAAGTGGTAATAGTTTTATTTGTGCTGTAGAATTTGGCGAAAAAATAAAAGCAAAATCATTATTAGCGGGAGGTAACAGTGGTGATCCAAACTCCAAACATTTTACCGACCAATTAGAAATGTACACCAAAGGACAATTCAAGGATGTATTGTTTTATAAAGAAGATGTGCTGAAAAATGCAGAGAGAAAGTATCATCCAGGAGGAAGTTTTATTTTTATTGAAAAATTAAAATAGTATGGATCAAACAATACTTGGCATTGGCACAAGATTACAGCACACCCAACACGGTCCCGGTGTGATAGTCGGTATTAAATACGCTACCTATATTATTTCTTTTATTAATGCAGGTATTAAAGAAATAGATAAAACAGATGATAAGCTGGATGAAATAATACCCGAAAATGTAACGGTTGAAGTTGAAACCCATTCAGAAGTGGAAAAATCGCTACTTAAAATATTACGTCTCTGGGGCGGCATTACCGAAAATGTTCCGCTGGGCGATAAATGGATAAAAGGAATGATGTTGCTGCAACCTGCAGATAAAAGTTTAAAGCCGAAAGAAATTCCGGTTGAAGATTTCTTTCATAAAATTGTGATGCTGCGTGACAGGCTAAGGGTGTTGGAACAAAACATCAATAGCAACAAAACGCTTACTGATGAAGAGAAAGTAAATATCCAGCAATACATTACCCGCTGTTATGGATCATTGACTACATTCAATGTATTTTTTAAAAACAAAGAGCAATTCTTCGTAGGTGATAAAAGCAACAGGGATGAATAATCATCCCTGTTATTAATATACTTCAAAGCCAGATCATTGCTTTTTTGTAGGACAGGTATTCAAACCCACCAATGCATACAGTGGGCAAAAACTAACAAGGCTGGTTAATACAAATACAGCACCGAGTATAACCAGTACAAGGCCTAATACACCTGTTACTGTACCGCTGAAATACAAGTAAGCAAATACAGCAGCTAATAATACTCTGATAATACGGTCAATGTTTCCCATATTTGGTTTCATAATAATGATTTTTAGTTTAAAAAAATTGAATAAGTAGTATCAAACCAGTTATGATTGTGAGGCAAAGCAGGCAAACAAGTACCAGCTTTAACCATTTTTTCTTTTTCATATCCTTGTTGATGAAGTAAAAGTAGCTAGAAGCGAAGATGTGAAGCGGTGACCAGCGTCACCAATTTAAATAATTTCAATACCCCCCTCTATTTGCCGGATTTTTCCCTCCTGCTCCAGCTTTTTTAATATTCTTGTTACAACCTCTCTGGCAGTTCCCAGTTCTGTTGCAATTTGCTTGTGCCGGATATTTAAAATTCTCTCTTCTTTTATTTTACTTTTCTCTGATAAATAATTGTACACTCGTTGGTCCATTCGGCCAAAAAGCAGGGAATTAATCATATCGAGCATCTCGGTGTAGCGAAGATTGTACTGCTGATAAAAAAGTTCATTGATGGCGGGATATTGTTTTACCCAAACATTCAATTTATCTGTTGGCAACAAAAGTAGCAGAGATGGCTCTTCTGTAATTGCATAAATGCGGCTGGGAGAATTTGTCAATCCCGCAGAAAAAGACATGATACAGCTTTGTGTGGAGCCAATATAATATAACAGTAATTCCTTGTCCTCAATGCTGGTAAAAACTTTTACCAATCCTTCCAAAACGATGGGTATCATTTTTACATACTGCCCTTCTTTTAGTATTTCCATACCCGCAGGCAAATCTTTAATCACACCACTTGCTGCAATTACTTCTAATAGTTCTTCATTAAAAGAAGGCAGAAACGGTTTTATTTCTTCAATACTGATTGGCATAAGTTATATAGGTATTAAAGCTACATAAACTATTACGTAGGGTGAGCAGGATTAAGGAATATATTTTGTACTTTACGTCACTCTTTTTTATTTTCTTTTCCTACAATATAGCTTTAACCAACAACCACTTCTTATGCAAATTCAAGCCCCCATTCAAGCAAAGGATAGAGAAATTTTTATGGATGTACTCCGTGGTTTTGCCATCCTCGGAATATTTATTGCCAACCTGAACGGTTTTAGCTGGTATAACGGAGATGCAAAAATTACCAGCCCATATTTGCTTCCAAAAGCAGACGACACAATGGAATTTCTTCATCATATGTTGATTGAAGGAAAATTTTATTCAATCTTTAGTTTACTATTTGGATGGGGTATTGCACTTCAATTTAAAAGAGCCCAGGAAAAAGGAGTAAATGCATTGCCAACAGTAAGAAGAAGATTATTGTTTATGCTGTTACTCGGTGCTTGCCATTTGCTATTATGGCCAGGTGATATTGTATTCTTTTATGCAATGCTTGGTTTCATATTATTATCACTCCGTAAATTTTCTAATAAAAGTTTACTAATTACAGGTTGCATCCTGGTATTATCTCCCATTTTACTGTATTGGTTAAAAATGACATGGCCTGTTCTTAATTATCCGGCTGACATAACCATAAAAACTGCAACAAAGATCGAAAGCACTTTTGTAACCATTAAAAGCGAAGAGGACTTTGTTAATATCATGAAGCATGGAGATAGTTGGTTTCAGCAGGTGCAAATGAATATTGTTGGCTTCTTTTATCGGTATCAATATTTATTTTTTACAAGTCGTATTCCAAAAGTGTTGGGCATTTTTTTAATTGGTTATGTAGTCGGTCGTTCTGATTTTTATAAAAATATCGGTCAGCATAAAAAATTGATCACCTCGGTAATCGGCGTTGGACTAACTATCGGCTTAACGGCTAATTATTTTTTAGCCTACTACATGAGCGAACATGGTGGTGATTATTGGCAATTAAAAACAAACGGACTTTATCAAACAATTGCCTATGCATTGGGTGTAGCCCCTTTAGCAATGGCTTATGTCGCATTGTTTATGTTGGCTTTTCAAACAGTTGGTGGTAAAAAAATACTAGGCATATTTGCTCCGGTTGGTAAAATGGCATTCAGCAATTATATTTTTCAAACATTAGTTGGCAGCTATGTATTCCTTGGCCCGGGACTTGGTTACTTTGGAGAAGTAGGGCCTGTTTACTATACCATATTTGGAGTGATAGTATTCATTTTTCAGATTATTCTAAGCACTGTCTGGTTAAAGTTTTTTAATTATGGTCCGATAGAGTGGTTGTGGCGAAGTGCTACCTATAAAAAATGGCAACCGATGCGTAAAAGACAAACACCCGGCAGAAGTCCGAACGTTTAAGTTGCTTCACTCCCTTAAAAAGTGAATGAATTTTTTTATATGTATGACTAGAAGAAATGGCTTCTTATAATTTTGTAACTTTCGTTTATGAAATGGAAATTATCTATTCTCTTCCTCGCCATTGGTTTTGCTGCGCAAAGCCAGGATTGTGATATCCTCATCATTAACGGTAAAATTATTGACGGTACCGGTAATAACTGGTACTATGGAACGGTGGCGATAAAAGATGGTAAGATCATCAAAACCGGGAGAGATATAAAACTATCTGCTAAAAAAACAATCGATGCCAAAGGATTAATTGTTGCGCCTGGTTTTATTGATGTTCATACGCATTTGGAAGGTGATGAAATAAGAGACCCCGAAGCAAAAAGTTTTATCTATGATGGCGTTACCACCTGTGTTACGGGCAACTGCGGATCTTCCAATACAGATGTTGGAAAATATTTACGTTGGGTTGATTCGCTGAAACTTTCTATTAATGTCGCTTCATTAATAGGGCATAATGATGTAAGAAAAGCAGTGATGGGAAGAGCTAACCGTGATGCAACGCCAGATGAAATGAAACGAATGGAAAATATTGTTGAGAAAGCTATGAGTGATGGCGCCGTTGGAATGTCAACAGGTCTTATTTATATACCCGGCACTTATACAAAAACTTCAGAGATCGTTTCATTAGCGAAAGTAACGGCGAAATACAATGGTGTTTATGCGAGTCATATGCGGGATGAAGGTGATAGTGTAACTCAGGCCATCGAAGAAGCGTTAACGATTGGCAGAGAAGCAAAGCTGCCGGTACAAATTTCTCATTTTAAATTAAGCGGCCAACATAACTGGGGCAGAAGCAAAGTAACCGTACCAATGATAGAAGCCGCAAGAAGAGAAGGCATTGATGTTACGATTGATCAATATCCTTACACGGCCAGCAGTACTTCTATCAGTACTTTAATACCGGATAACGTATTGGCCGACGGGCAAGATTCTATTAAAGCAAGATTGCAACGTCCCGATGTAAGAAAATATGTGATCAACTCCATGCTGGAAAGATTGAAGAAAAGAAAGCTAAAACATTTCAGTTACGCAGTGGTCGCCTATTATGCTCCGGATACAACGTACAATGGAAAAAGTATAGAGCAGATCAACCTGATGAAAGGCCGGAAACATAAAGCAAAAGAAGAAGCATTAACAGTTATTGACATTATGATGAATGGTGGCGCCAGTGCAGTTTTTCATGGCATGGGTGAAGATGATGTAAAACGCATCATGCAATACCCCTTCAATATGTTTGCCAGCGATGCGACCATCAGAATATTTGGAGCTGGTGTTCCACACCCAAGGGGATATGGAACTAATGCAAGAGTATTGGGCAAATATGTACGGGAGGAAAAAGTTATTTCATTAGAAGAAGCCATTCGCAGAATGACATCTTTGCCAGCACAAAAGTTTCAATTAACAAATCGTGGATTAGTAAGAGAAGGCTATGCTGCCGACCTTGTAATTTTCGATGAAAGCACCGTTAAAGATCTTTCTACGTTTGAAAAACCTCATGCTTATTCTACCGGTTTTCAATTTGTAATGGTAAATGGTGTGTTAACTGTTGACAATGGTACCCACACCAAAGCAAGAGGTGGCCAGGCTATTTATCGTAAAAGTATGTAAATACTTTTCTGGCTTTACATTGACGGTTGCGTAATACTACCAGCCAAATAGCATTACCCGATTGTGTAATTGTTTGTACTTAGATCAATTTCTACTTTTATGTCTGTAATATAAGATCTAAAACTTATCAACTATGAATCGAATTAAATTTTCACTCCTGGCAACACTCTTCATCTTGTTGGCCTTTACAACACAAGCCCAACTTAAAGACGGCGAAATCGTACGCATTAAAAATGTAAAAAGCGGTAAGTATGCCAAGCCAACCAATCCACCTGTTGGTGGGCCTGATGTAAACAGGCAGATTGTTTTGTTTACCAGAACCGAAGAAGCAGGCATGAAATGGAAAGCCATTGCCGTTACCGGTGGCTATTTTAAATTTCAAAATCTGGAGACAAATAAATTTTTGGGAGTTCTCAACCGCAGTAAAGAACAGTACGGTTTTATTTGTTTAAAAAATGAAATGATACCAAGGCCTTTAAACGTAACCCCTGTAAATAATGAAGACTTGTATTGGCAACTTGAAAAAACGGCTACCGGTTATAAATTAAAAAATAAAAATTCTGGTCTTCTTGCTGCAGTAGAAGGTGGCGGGGTGAATAATAATGCAAAACTAATTCAATGGGGCGACCAGGGACAACCCGATATTGAATGGCAATTTGAAACGGTTGGCACAAGCAACTCCACCGCAACAGGTAAAAAAGTATTGTTTGATGTAGTGCTAAACTATATCGCAGTTTCCGAAGCTACCCGAAACCAGATTGACAATGGTGATTGCAGAAGAATATTTGGCCAGGTAAGTACCGAACTTTGGGAGCTGGATGAAAACAATGAAATGAAAACAAGACTTCGTTCGTATAATAATATGTCGGAGCTGGTTTACAACCAAACCAATTATCAAGGTCCGCCAACTGCCGGACTAAGCTATCACCAGGACAACCGTACTGCATCCAACAACAGCCAAATGGGAAAAGTAACTTATAATATTCCGGAAAGCCTTTTGAAAGAAAAGAAACTGATGCTGGTGGTAAAAACTTTTCTTGGAACCCGTCATAAAGACAACGATTTTGCTTCTTTCGATGCCTTAAAGATGGCCACGGAGAAAACAGATACATATATTCTGGATTACCGTGCTACCCGCACAGAAACCATTGAAGCTATTACAGATCTTGCAACTACGAATCAAAGCATGAACCTTATTAACCTGATAATCCCATTTAGTAATTTTGCCCGGGCAGATGATACACATAAATTATGGGTAAAGTTCAGTTGTAAAAGAAACTAAGCAGAAAATATAATTTCTTAAAAAGCATCCACCAAACAGTGGATGCTTTTTTATTGCTTAGAACTGAATGATGTACCTTTTCATCTGAATTACAGAATACATGAAAATTCTTTGGACATATCTTCAACCCTATCGTTGGTGGATCTTCCTGGCGTTAGTTCTCGCCGGCGTTGCACAAATACTTGCCTTATATGACCCCATAATTTTCGGAAAGATAATTGATGACTATGCTTTAAAACCCGGTAACAAAACAGAAGCCGAACTGATAAGAGGTGTTTCCTTCTGGATGGGAATAGCTGTTGCTATTGCACTGTCTGCAAGATTAGTAATGGCTTTTAAAGATTATGTGATGCGGATGGTGGTACAGAAATTCGGCATGCAAATTTTTAATGATGGTTTGCGGCAAACACTTCGCCTGCCTTACCAGGATTTTGAAGACCAGAGCAGTGGAGAGATATTATCCATTTTGCAAAAAGTAAGAAACGATACTGAACGTTTTATTACCAGCTTTATTAATATTTTATTTTCCTCATTAGTAGGTATTGGTTTTTTAGTGTGGTATGCCATCACCAAACACTGGGCCTTAATTCCGGTTTTTTTAATTGGTGTTGTATTGTTGGGAGGATTGACCAGTATTCTCAGTCGTTCTATTAAAACTTTGCAACGTTCCCTCATTCGTCAAAACCGGCAAATGAGTGGCACCATTACTGAATCACTGCGAAATATAGAACTGGTAAAAAGTCTTGGGCTTACCTATCCTGAAATTCGACGATTACGACAACATACACAAGACATCTATGATCTTGAAATGAAGAAAGTAAAGAAAGTACGGACACTTACTTTTTTCCAGGGTGCCATTCTTACGGTGTTAAAACAATCCATTCTTTTTATTTTACTCTGGCTCATCTTTCGCAAAGTTTTATCGCCGGGAGAATTGATCGCCATGCAATTTATTTCTACCTCCATCATCGGGCCACTGCAAGATTTGGGTGGCATTATACTTTCTTACCGGGAAGCAGAAGCATCGCTTCAATTATTCAACGAGTTGATGAAGAAAGAACCAGAGTACAGACCCGAAGAACCAATTGATGTAGGAGAAATAGAACATCTTGAATTTAACAATGTTGTTTTTCGTCATCGCAACGCAACAGTTAATGCAATAGAAAATATTTCGTTTGAAGCAGGCATTGGCGATACCATTGCATTTGTGGGTCCATCCGGTTCGGGTAAATCAACATTGGTAAAATTATTAGTGGGTCTTTACACACCTGTTAGCGGAGAAATTTTATATGATAAAATTTCATCGAAAGATATTCGTTACAACAGAATGAGAAGGCAACTAGGTTTTGTAACACAGGACACTCAATTATTCTCCGGCACCATCCGGGATAATATGAAATTTGTAAAGCCTGATGCCACCGATGTCGAAATAAATGCCGCCTTAGCACAAGCATCCGCTACTACTATTGTTTATAGCAATGGCAGAGGATTAGATACCGTATTGGGTGAAGGCGGAAGAAAAGTTTCCGGTGGAGAAAAACAACGTCTATCCATAGCAAGGGCTTTACTACGCAAACCCCGTTTATTAATTTTTGATGAAGCCACCTCTGCTCTTGATTCATTAACTGAAGAACAAATAACAGCTACAGTAAAAGAAATTTCTGCATTGAAGCAACAGATAACCATTCTTATTGCGCATCGTCTCTCAACCATCATGCATGCAGATACTATTTATGTATTGGAAAAAGGAAAAATAACCGAGCAAGGCAGTCATGATGAATTGGTAAGCAAAAAAGGATTGTACTACGCCATGTGGCGCCAGCAGATCGGAGAAAGAGTTCCTTCACAAAAAATAGTTGTGGAAGAGGAGGACGAAGTTGATGAATAATTTTTACAACGATTTTTTCTTTGGTATTTCCCGAATATGATATTCTTGTATCAAAGGCGGATTCTCGGGTGAAAGGGTGAAATATATTTCTATATCAGTTTTCTCTCCGGTGAGTATAAATGAACCCCGTAGTTGGTTCTCTGGTTTTACCGGGCTAACGGAAATTATCTTTCCGGCTTTGCTATACAATTCAATTGCATACTTCTTCAATGTATCAATCGGATTATCAGGAAAGAAATTCTCAGCAAATATTCCTGACTGTTCGGCATTACTCCAATCAGGCAAAATTTTTACCAGATCCTTTTTTCGTTGTTCCAAAATTTTAGATGGCGGCAATTCCATTGGTTTTAATCCTGCCAGTTTAATAATTGTATCCAGCACTTTTAAATTCACATAGCCCATTGGAGAATAAGTGCGGTTCGCAAATGAAACGATGCCTATTCCGTAATCAGGCATAATGCGCCATTGGCTTCCGAAGCCGGGCAAGCCGCCACTATGGGCAATATAAGTTTTACCTTCGCAATCTTTCATCCAACCTAAACCATAACAATAGGCAGATGTTACTGCACAAGTTCTACCATCAGGAAATTTATAATTCGGATTAAATCCATTCCACCTCCATGGGTGATGCATTTCTCTCACCGAACTTCTTTTGATCGGACCATTATCAGCATCATTATTTGCAGGCCATGCCGATAAATGCAGTGCCACATAATTTGCAAATTCATCAATAGAAGAGATCATGGCTCCCATAGCACCCCAGCTTCCTTCTTTGGTATCATGCAACAATTCTTCTTCGTTCCATTTACTATTTAACCAACGATAGCCATGTGCTAATTTTTCTGGTGCTACTTCGCCAAACTCGTAAGTTGTTGTTTTCATTCCTAAGGGTTCAAAAATATTTTGTTTGATATAATCCTGGTAAGGCATTCCTGTAACTTTTGTGATGATCATTCCTTGCAATGCAAATCCTAAATTGCTGTATTCATATGCTATGCCGGGAGGGTTTGAAAAAGATAGCTGTTTGCCAATTAACTCAAGCAGGTCTTTATCTGTATCGGACAGTTGTCTGTCGCCCCATGGATTATCTTCCGGAAACCCTGCACCATGTGTCATTAAATGCCGGATGGTAATATGCGGTGCATCAACAGTGGGGTATTTCAGATCTTTTAATTCAGGAATATATAAATAGGCCGGGTCATCAAGATCAAGTTTACCATCATCCCGCAATTTTAAAATGGCCATGGTTGCAAAACTCTTACAACAGGAATTTTTTTATCAATATCTGTATAACCAATATTTCCTTTGTAAATCAATTTGCCATCTACCACCAAGCCATACGATAAGCCGGGCAAATGATTGGAATCGGCATAATCTTTGAAAATTTTATCAACTACTTCAAATGTATTTTTTATTTTTTCTTCTCTTGCAGCATCTGTAAATACAGCTGGTTGATATGATGAATCGTATTGAATAGCATCGACCTTTGCGGCTTGCTTATTTTGATTGCAGGAAAAAAGCAAAGCTGCTAAACAAATAAAAAAAAATATCTGTTTCATACAAGTGAATTAAATTATTCCTGCCAAAATTAAAACCCTTTCTTTTCTCCAATAAATTTTTCAAACCACTCCACATTTGACTGCATTGTTTTCAACACCATTCTTGGCTCTGTTGGTCCGTGTGGCTGACGGGGTAAAGCCAGTAAACGAACCGGCACATTTCTTCTGCGAAGTGCATTATAAAACATTACTGAATTACTAAAAGGAACTCTTGCATCGGCTTCACCATGTTGGAGCATTACTGGTGTTTTTACATTTTGCACAAAACGAATGGGTGAATGTTTATCATACTTGCTCCAATCATCCCAGGGATTGGCTTCAAAATAAGAAGGAAGAAAGCCTTCGATATCATCAGTAAGATTTTGATGTGAAAGATCAACTACCGGCGCACCGATTGATGCCACTTTAAAACGATCAGTATGACCAACGATCCAGCTACTCATAAATCCTCCATAACTCCAACCCATCACTCCCATCTTACTTTCATCAGCTACTCCCATTTTGATTACATGATCCACTCCTGCCATCACATCTTCGTAATCTTTTCCGCCCCAATCATTGCGATTGGCAGTGCGAAACTCAGTGCCATATCCCGATGAACCTCTTGGATTAGGACGAAGTATTGCATAACCTGCCTCTGCCATTGCAGCAAGAGGGTAAGAGCCTTGATTGGCCGCAACACAATTTTGTGTAAACACACCAGCTGGTCCACCATGGATATTTAGAATAAAAGGAACTTTATCGCCAGCCTTATAATTTATGGGGTAGGTAAGCAACCCTTCTATCTCTCTGCCATCTTTACTTTTCCATTTTATTACTTCTGTTTTTGGTAATGGCTTGTCGGCATAAGCACTATTAATATTTGTAACTTTTACAGGAGAGAAATTTGCAAGTGAACTAGTATAGGCCTCGGGAAGCTGTGAAGGATTTTGTAATACAAATCCTAGTTGAGTTCCTGTTGAGTTAAGAGTGATTGAGCCAATCAGATCTTTTGATCCTTTGTTCCATTCTGAAATATTTTTACCATCAGCACTTAATAAATAAACAGATGCCAGTGTTCTGTTGGCTTCTGCCCATAGCACATTTTTCCCGTCAGGTGTCCAGCCAAAAATACCATTGGCACCAATGCCACCATTCTCATCGGGTGTTGCTTTCAATCGCCAGCTTTTGCCCTCTGCCAAGGAATAAATTTTTGCATGTCTTGTACCCGACCAATCAACAGGGTCTGTGGAAGAGTAGTAAGCAATCAGTTTGCCATCCGGACTGAATATTGGATTTGTTTCACCTGCACCTGTGTTGGCAATAGGTTTGATCGCTCCGCTTTCAATATCTATTAATGAAATGTCGCTGTATACATTATCATTTGCTTCGGGTGATTTACCATGGCTGTAGGCAATTGTTTTTCCATCGGGGCTCCAGTCAAAAGCCATTACATTATAATTTTCTTTGGTCATCTTTTTCTGCACATTTTTTCCTGCTGTATCTTTTTTATTTAACCAAAGAACAAAAAGCCTGTTTTGTTTTACTTCTTCATCCATATAATAGGCATCATCCTTGGCTTTTTTATTTCTCTCCTCTTTACTGTCGGCTCCATCAATCATAGTAAAAGCGATCATACTTGCATCATTGCTCCAATCGTAATTACCGACACTGGTTTTTACTTCGGTCAATTTTTCTGCTTCTCCTCCACCTATAGGAAGAATATATAAGTTTGTTTTCATTTCCCGTGAAGAAGTGAAGGCGATCCATTTTCCATCGGGGCTCCATTTAGGGTTAGATGAATTCTTATCACCTTTGGTGAGTTGAATATGATTGCCGCCATTCGCATTACAGAGCCAAACCTGGTTGATGTATTCACTTCTGTCATCTGTCATCACTGCTTCACGAACCGTATAAAGAATTTTACTGCCATCTGGCGAAGGAACAACAGCCGTGATATTTTTAATTTTCAGGCACTGTTCAGGAGTCCAGTTTTTTTGAGCAGATATGCTACAAACAAATAGCATAGCAAAAATTACAAGGAATAAATTTTTCATTTGATCTGTTTTGAAGAGGTGAATCGATTGACTTAACGGGTTAACTAATTTAACCCATTGTTTCCACAGTTGTATTTTGTTTTTCTTTCCTGAATGGCTGTGCTTTCCAATACGTTAAACTTCGCCATGCCCACTCTAATGGACCAAAGCGAAAATAACGTAACCAGATATGGCTCCATATAATTTCTATAATCCATATTGTACCGACAACATAAAACAGTTGGTGATACTCCAGTTTGCCAAAATTGCCAAATCCTATTCCATAAAAATAGATTCCGCACATCACTGATTGCATAATATAATTGGTGAATGCCATTTGTCCTACAGGACGCATCAAAGCAAACAGCCATTTAAACAAACCGGATTTATATAGCAGCATGATTAATCCGAATATACCAATAGAGTGAACGAGGCGTTGTGCCTGGTAAAAATCTAATGGTTTTGATTTTATTATTTCATACCAATTAAACTGATGATTCACATCATAGGTTACAAACAGGTAGGACAAGGGAAGCCCTACGCCAAGGCCTATAGCGGTCATCCACGCATATACTTTAGTTTTTGCCTGCCCCTGTAAAATTCCCAATTTAAAAAAGGCAAGCCCCAGCAACATGAATAAAGGAACGTCCCATATAGCCCAGTAATACATACCCAGTGTTTCACTCCGCTCTGCTTTTGCACTTCGCAGTTCATATATTTCTGCAAGACTTCCCCGCATAGCTTCTTCTTCCGATTTTATTTTTTTCCTCTTAACTTCTGCTTTTGAGTTTTCCTTTATTTCATTCATCGCAGCCAACTGATTTTTTTGCCTGTCACTCAGTTTTGTCGTTGTTGTATCAATCGCTGCTATCAGTTCGCCTTTTTTAATAGCCGATTTTTTTTGATACAAAGTCTTATTATCCATGATAGTACCCATCAGCAAAAAAATACTTGCCGCCATGATCAGGTATTTTGGTTGCAGCCTCCGAAAAGCAAAAATGATTATTCCGCAAATGGCATAGTGATATAACACATCCCAGAACCAAAACAATACATACGCATGAAATACTCCAAATAAAAGCAGCCATAGTTGTCTTCGCAGAAATAATTCGGCCGGCATCAGACCCGTTGATTTTTTTTCCTGTCGGGTAATAAAAAGATACATCCCAGCTCCAAAAAGCAACGAGAAAATGCCCCGCATACTTCCTTCAAATACACCCGGACCAAATACGTACCAGAAAAAATAATTAATTTGCCCTTGTGGCTGCATAGAAAAATCGCCAATAGCCGGGTAGGCAAGTCCGTACCCCGGAATATTCATTAATAATATGCCGAGAATGGCAAATCCTCGTAATGAATCGAGAATAATAATTCTTTCGGATTGGTGGACAGGTGCTGCCAGTGTGGTGGACATGGTAGTTTTGGTTTTGGTTATAAATGCACAATAAAATGCTAATGCAGGGTGGTGTGGACATTAAGGTAGGCGATTAGAATGGCTTATGCAAAATAAAATCTTACCCGCTATAGCAGATAAGAACAAAAAAGTATACTGATTAATTAGTAAGAAAGAAGTTTGTTAACGGTGTCATCCAACCTCGCCTTCGCCATAAAATTATTTTCCAACTCTATATTAAAAGGAATCGGTGTATCTAACGAAGCACAACGCATTACCGGCGCATCCAATAATCCAAAACAATTTTCGGCGATCCAGGCGGCTATTTCTCCCCCAATACCACCAATCAATGTGTCTTCATGTAATAACAAAACCCTTCCGGTTCGTTGCACTGCTTCCCGAATAGCTAAGTAGTCAAGGGGCAATAAAGTTCGCAAGTCTAAAATATCAATAGAAATCTCCGGATGCTCGGCTGCATAATCTTCTGCCCACAATACGCCGGCACCATACGTAATGATGGAAATTTCATCGCCTTCTCTTATATGTCTTGCTTTTCCAATTTCTATTTCATAATAGTCGGTTGGCACTTCGCCACTAACAGAGCGATACAATGCTTTGTGTTCAAAAAATAAAACAGGATTCGGATCGTTTATCGCTGCAATCAATAATCCTTTTGCATCAATAGGTGATGATGGATACACCACTTTCAATCCAGGTGTTTTTATAAACCATGCTTCATTACTTTGAGAATGAAAAGGACCAGCACCTACACCACCACCTGTTGGCATTCGTATAACTACATCTGCATTTTGTCCCCAGCGGTAATGAATTTTTGCAAGGTTATTTATTATCTGGTTAAAGCCTACCGTTACAAAATCTGCAAACTGCATTTCCATCATACTCTTATATCCTTCCAATGATAAACCTAATGCTGCGCCAACAATTGCACTTTCACACAATGGAGTATTACGTACTCTTTCTTTGCCAAATTCATTTACAAATCCTTCGGTTATTTTAAATGCTCCTCCATATTCTGCAATATCCTGTCCCATGAGAATGAGATTGGAATGCTGCTGCATGGATTGATAAAGACCTTCCTTAATTGCGTCTATTAGCCGCTTTTCAGAAGTGGGTTGTGGGTTGTAGTTTGTCAGTCGTGAGTTATCAATGACACCCGACACCCGAACACTCTCACCTGTTTTAGCATACACATCTTCCATCTCTTCTTCCGTATCTGCAACAACTGGCTTGGTATTAAATCCAATCGCTAATTCGCTTTCTATTCTTTCTTTAAACTCAATTCGTATTGCTTCAATATTTGCTTCTGTTAAAACCGCTTCTTTAATTAAAAACTGTTCGTAGTTTTTAATCGGGTCTTTCATTTCCCAGAGTTTGAATAAATCCTGCGGTACATATTTTGTTCCACTGGCTTCTTCATGTCCTCTCATTCTAAAAGTGAGACACTCTATTAAATATGGTTTTTGATTTTTGATGCAATAGTCTCTTACGCCTTTTATCGTATCATATACCTGTAACAAATTATTGCCATCTATCTGCACTCCTTCCATTCCATAGCCCTTCGCTTTATCAATTAAACTAATACAGCGGTATTGCTCATTTACTGGAGTGCTTAGTCCATATCCATTGTTCTCAATAATAAATATGACAGGCAGATCCCAAACTGCTGCTGTATTTAGTGCTTCATGAAAATCGCCTTCGCTGGTACCTCCATCGCCGGTAAAGGCCAATGATACTTTTTTTTCTTTTCTTAATTTATGTGCTAATGCTACACCATCGGCAATGGCCAATTGCGGGCCAAGATGTGATATCATTCCACAGATATGATGCTCTCTGTTTCCAAAGTGAAAACTTCTTTCTCTTCCCTTGCTGTATCCTTCCTGTGCACCTTGCCATTGCATAAATAATTTGTGCAACGGCATATTACGGGTAGTGAATACTCCCAGGTTTCTATGCAAGGGCATTATCCATTCATCAGGTTGCAATGCTAAAGTGGCGCCTACAGATATTGCTTCTTGTCCGATACCACTAAACCATTTGGAGATTTTTCCCTGTCGTAATAGTACCAGCATTTTTTCCTCGATCATGCGGGGCCAAAGCAGACTTCTGTAAAAATGTACAAGCTGTTCGTTGGATAATTCTTTGCGGTCGAATGTCATACTGCAAACCTAATTAACATGATCCAGAATAAAACCCGGTTTCCTCCCTGTTATCTAAAAACAATAGTCAACAGTTGTGGATAAATATAAGAGAATAACTAAATCCGTTTTTATTGAATTAAAGTATATTTACTTAGCATTATCTAAGAGTTTTTAACTATGAAGACCCTACTAATTGTTTTTTTCGTTGTTATTATTTCTCCATGTGTATTATTAGCACAGGATTTAAACTGGAATACAGTAACCTATACAACCGGTTCTCTTTCTACAGGTTTTGGAAGCATCGGCACCCCCGCATCAACCGTTTCGTTAAACATAACTGGAAGCACTGCTCGCATTGATGCAGGTTTTCCAACAAAATATACTGCCAACCCTCCGGGTTCTGGTGATGATTGCGCTGTTAATTGTGCACTTCGTACAAGAGTTACTTTTGTAACAATAGCAGAAACAGTTGTATATACCTTTACTTTTTCCCCTGCGGTATCTGGTCTTTCCTTTCGTATTTATGATATTGATGGAACTGATGCAAGCGGGGACCAGGCCAATGTAACCGCCACAGGTCCCTCTGGTGCCCAAAATATTACAATGACGAACCTTAATACACCTCCCTCCACTATTACTGGAAGTGGTACAACCTCTGCCACAGCAACCGGTACACAGGGAGATACAGGCGACGATCAAGTTCAGGTTAGTATTAGTGGTTTTGTAAATACACTTACCATTACCTACGCAAACAATCCAGCTAATCCAACAGCAGGCGTCAGAAGTTTTTCTTTCGGTAATCTTAGCTGGGCTGGCACACTCCCGGTTAAATGGATTTCATTTACAGGCAAGAAGCAAAATAACGGTAGTGCAGAATTAAAATGGATTACAGAAAATGAAATCAACGCAGATAAATACATTGTGGAAAAAAGCAAAGACGGGCAGAACTTTGTGTCGATAGGAGAGCTTGCTGTTACTGGTGGCATCAGTCGTAACACCTACTCGTTTATAGATCCTAATCCTGGAGTCGGTAATGCCCTTTACCGGATAAAACAATTAGACATTGATGGCCGTTTTGAGTATTCAGGCATTGTGGTAATAAAACAAAATAATGAACTCACTACTGCTACAGTTTTTCCAAATCCAGCCAAAGATTTTTTACAAATTTCCCTTCCGGGAAACGTTCAGCTGCAACGCATTCAAGTGTTTGATGCTTCTGGAAAGCTAATTATCCAATCGAAAAATTCAACAGGAAAGCTTGATATTTCCATATTAAAACCTGGGGTATATAACCTGCAGATTGAAAATACATCCGGAGAAATATTTAGAAAGAGTTTTATAAAACAGTAACCTGTTTAAACAACCACCAACTCATAAAAATCTTCCGGCTGCAAATATTTCTGCGCAAGAGCTTGCAGCTCTTCTGCTGAAATTGTTTTAATTGTATTGATAGAGTCGTAGAAATATTTTTCCGTCAAATTATTCAATACAATGTTTTTCCAGCGGGCAATTATTTGGAAAGGACCATCCAGGTCACCCAGCAAGCTACCCATCATATAATTTCTTACCAATAGCAATTCTTCTTCATCCACTAATTCTTCCCGCAGGTCTTTCATTTCTTTATAGACCTCGGTTATAGTCGCTTCGCTAACATCTTTGCCGGCTTCTGTGCTTATCATCCAACCTGACTCATGTATATGATTGAGCAAATAACTGTGAATGCCATAGGTGTACCCTTTATCTTCCCGGATATTGCTCATCAGCCTCGATCCAAAAAACCCGCCGAACAATGAATTGAGCACCTGCACTTTTAAAAAATCGGGGTGATGGCGATTAGGAAATGGCCTGGCAATACGAATGGAGCCTTGTACACCATTGGCATCATTCGTAACCCTGAATTTTCTCTCTGCTGACGGTGTTGAAATGATAGAAGAGGAGCCATTTGTTTTGTTAGGAAGATCTCCAAAATGTTCATCCAGTAAAGAATCGATATTTACAGGAAGTTTTCCTGCCACAAACAATATTAACTTCCCCTCCTGGTAATATTTTTTATAATGATCGAGTAACTCTTCTCTATTCAGGTCATTAAAATCTTCTTCTTTGCTATACTTACCATACGGGTGATTCTCGCCATACAGGTAAACATCAATTAAGCGACTGGCTACAAAATCACTTTTTTTCAAATTCACTTTTAGCCGTTGCTTCATGTTTTGTTTATAAACATCCAATTCATTTTGAGGCATGGTTGAATCGGTGATCAATTCCTTAACAGCAGGTAATAGTTCCTTTATATGTTTTGTAAGGCAATGCAGTGTAATGGTAGACGTTTCGTTATAACAAGCCCGGTTGAGGTACGAGCCATAATACTCAAAATGTTCATTAATTTGAAAAGCTGATTTTTTGGATGTTCCATTTCTCAATAAAAAATTAGTAGTAGCCGCCACCAGGTTTTTTTCTTCCTGCCAGTTACCGGCAAAAAATACCCATTCTAATGATAAGACTTCTTCTGCACCGGCATTCACTGCGTATACTTCCACACCATTACGCAGTGTAAATTTGTCGGCAGGTTTTAATTGAAGATTAAAATTAACTGCATCTACTATCGTAGGTGATTGTTTCCTGTCTGGCATAATGATCTTTTCTTTCTTCTTAATTGTTAGATAGATAATAAATGGTGCTGCAATTGGTATTGCGGAATATATTCTTGCTTTCCTGTAAAATATCTGCTGCAGATACAGCAGCATATTTATCCAATTCAGTATTCATCCAGGCTGCATCACCTAATATTTCATAATAAGCAAGACTGGTAGCCCGGCTCATTACACTCATATCTTCGAAAGCAATCATGCTTTCTGTTTTGTTCTTTACTTTTTGCAATTCTTCTACACTCACTAATTCATTTTTCATTTTTTCTAATTCTATCTCTACTGCTTTCTCTGCATCTTCCATCTTTACTCCTTTCACTAATTTTCCTTCTAATAAAACCAATCCATTATCAGTACTCCCAAAATGATGGCATTCAATATTACTGAACAATTGTTTTTCTTTTACCAATGCCTGGTATAACCTGGAAGAACCGCCGCCACTAAGAACATCGGTTAACAAATCTATAGTATGGTATTCTTTATCCAACCGCCCCGCCATATGCCAGCATTTATATAATGCATCTAATGGCACATTCGCTTTGATCACTTGTTTTCTCTCTTCTGTCTGTGCAGGCTCTTGTGGCAGGTTTCTTACATATTTTTCTCCGGCAGGAATATCGCCAAACCATTTTTCGGCTAGTGCTTTTACTTTTTCTGTTGTAACATTTCCTGCAACTACCAGTACCGCATTTACCGGACGATAATGTTTAAAGAAGAAATTCTTTACGTCGTTCAATTGTGCATTTTCTATATGAGATAGTTTCTTTCCAATCGTCATCCAACGGTAAGGATGCTTTTTGTATGCCAACTCTCTTAGTTTATGTTGCACATCACCATATGGTTTTGTCAAATAATGCTCTTTAAACTCTTCACAAACCACTTTACGTTGTGTTTCTAAACTTTTTTCTTCAAAAGCTAATGATAACATGCGGTCACTCTCCAGCCAAAAAGCGGTTTCCAGGTTTTCTGCGTTGGTAGTATAAGCGTTATTCTCTCCACCGGCCATTTGTAATGGCTCATCATAGCTTGGAATATTGATGGAGCCTCCAAACATCAGGTGTTCAAACAAATGAGCAAAACCGGTTCGTTCAGGATCTTCATCTCTGGCGCCTACATCATACATAATATTCATCACAGCCATGGGTGTAGATAAATCCTGGTGCACAATTACTTTAAGACCATTATCCAATGTAAATTTTTCAAATTGTATCATACTCAAATAACATTCGTTGAATTACAAAGCTGATTGCTGAAAATTGCTGACAAAACTAGTCAGTGTTAATCCTGCCCAAAATTATAACGGACAGTTTGCAAAAGTATTGAAAAATGGAGGCGGTTGCAGAACAAATATGCTGAAACAAAAACTATAAGATACTTTTCACTTTAAACTCAACTTCCTGCAATACTCCATCCCGGCG
>LNFM01002818.1_pt1 | contig 41449 bp, 43 predicted proteins | sample 596031 | NCBI WGS metagenome assembly LNFM01 (sample SAMN04254537, study PRJNA301005) | activated carbon metagenome | isolation source: dual media filters at the Ann Arbor, Michigan drinking water treatment plant | place: USA: Ann Arbor
AGGAACTTCTCCACGCCCGAGAACGCGACGATCTCGTCGTAGTGGCGCCGGACGTCGCGCCGGGTCATGCCCATCACGGCGCCGCTGAGGTAGACGTTCTCTCGGCCGGTCAGCTCCGGGTGGAAGCCGGTGCCCACCTCGAGCAGCACCCCCACCCGGCCGCGGGTGCGCACGACCCCGACGCTTGGCTCGGTGATCCGGGAGAGGATCTTCAGCAGCGTGGACTTGCCCGCCCCGTTGGTGCCGATGATGCCGACGGCCTCGCCCTCGGTGACGGTGAGGTCGATGTCCCGGAGCGCCCAGACCTCTCCCCTCCGGCCGCCCTTCCCGCGCCCCCGGAACGCCGACGAGAGGCTGTCGCGGAGCGTCCCGTAGGCGGCCTGCTGCTGCCCCAGCGTGTACCTCTTGCCGAGTCCCCGGACCTCGATGACGTTCTCGGCCACGGTCAGATCCTGTCCGCGAACTGGCGCTCGGCGTGCTGGAAGAACAGGAGCCCGGTGATCAGGATGACGATCGTCGACCCGATCGAGACGAGCAGCGGGCCGATGGCCGGCGCCGGCACATCGAGCAGGGCCCACCGGACGCTGTCGATGACGCCCACGAGCGGGTTCAGCGCGAATGCGTACTCCCAGCCGCTGCCGCCCACCGAGCTGGGATAGACGACGGGGCTGATGAAGAAGAGCAGCTGCAGCATGAACCCCAGCGCGTAGCGGACGTCGCGGTAGAGCACGTTGAGCGACGCCAGCCAGACGCCGAGGGCGAAGGCCGCCACGACCGCGCCCGCGCAGAAGACCGGCAGCAGCAGGATCGCCGGTCCCGGTGTGACGCCGACGATCAGGGCCACGGCGACGGCGATGGACATCGCGATCGCGAGGTCCACCACGGGCGCCAGCACCGCGGAGAGCGGGCCCATCAGGCGCGGGATGTAGACCTTCGTGACCATCTCCGGGTTGCGGACCAGGCTCTCGGCCGCCGACATGAGGGCGGTGTTGAACGGGAACCACACCGCGAGGCCGGCCAGCGCGAAGGCTGCGTACGGGACCCCCTCGCTGGGGACTCCCAGCCCGCTGCCGAAGATCACCGTGAACACGACCATGGCCAGGAGCGGCTGGATCAGGGCCCACGTCACTCCGAAGAAGGTCTGCTTGTAGCGGATCTTCAGATCCCGCTGCGCCAGGATGAGGCCGACGTCGCGGTACTCCCAGAGCTCACCCGGATTCAGCCGGCGGAAGAAGCCGTGGCTCGCCCGGATCTCCACCCATGCGCGCTGCGCGCGTGCCGGCGGCGCCTCCGACGGGAGGGATGGCGGCGCCGAGACCGGCAACTCGTCGGTGGGGGGCGTCATCGCGATCCACCTTAAGCGAGCGGCGGGAGACCGACCCCCATACGCCCGGGTGGTTTCCCGGTCCGCTGAAGGCTAGTGGAGCGTCCACCAACGTCGCTGGTGTTCTGGCCGCGAAAATCCCGCGGGGCAAGGACGCAGGGAGATCGCATAGCTGAGGCTATGCGTTGAACCCGGCGAAGGTTGGTTGACGCTCCACTAGGTGTCCGGGTGATCGCGAACCCGCCCTTCAACGCCTTCCCGCCTAGACAGACGGGGGGCGCACAGGACCGGGGCGTCCCTCATATTCGCGGGTGTGGCGACGACCTCGGAGGCGGCGCGACCGACGGGCCCGCGCCCACGGGTCGACGTCGTCATCAACAACTACAACTACGCGCCCTATCTGGCGACCGCGATCGACAGCGCCCTCGCCCAGACCCATCCCGGGACCCGGGTGATCGTGGTGGACGACGGCTCGACCGACGACTCGGTCGGGATCATCGGCTCCTACGGGGATCGCATCGAGGCCGTGTTCAAGCCCAACGCGGGCCAGGCCTCGGCGATGAACGCCGGCGCGGAGCGTGTGCGGGGCGACGTCGTCATCTTCCTCGACGCCGACGACGCGCTCGAGCCCGGCGCCGTCGCGAGGATCGCGCAGGAGTTCGCCGAGCGGCCGGATCTCGCGCGGGTGCACTACCGGCTGCGCGTGATGGACGGTCTGGGACGCGAGACCGGCGAGGTGAAGCCGCCGCTACGGCTCGGGCTGGTGAGTGGCGACCAGGTCGGGCCGACCCTGCGCACGCCGTTCGACAGCGCCTGGCTGCCGACCAGCGGCAACGCCTTCGCGGCGGCGGCGCTCCGCAGGATCCTGCCGGTCCCCGAGCAGGAGTACCGGCTCTGCGCCGACTGGTACCTCGTCCACGTCTCGACGCTCATGGGCCCCATCGGCGCCATCGACGAGCCGCTCGCGCGCTACCGCATGCACGGGGGCAACGGATTCTCCCGCGGCGGCGCCGAGCTGGACCTCGGCCATCTCGCCGAGACCGTCGGCTACGCCGCGCACACGCGCCGGCACCTGCTGCGCCACGCGCGGGACGCGGGGATCGACCACGACGCACGGCGGATCGCCTCGATGTGCGACGTGGCGAACCGCGTCGTGCTGCTCCGGGAGTCCCGGGGGGTGCCGGGCGACACCCGGAGCGGCCTGCTGCGGTTGGGATGGCGCGCCTCCGCCGGCCGGGCCGACGTGGGCATCGCGATGAAGGGGGCGTTCCTGGGGTGGCTCGCCGCCACGCTGGCCGCGCCCCGCCCGGTCGCCCGCCGGCTGGGCGAGCTCTTCCTGCTCCCCGAGCGCCGTCGGCGTGTCAACGGCCTGCTCGGCGCCCTCCACCGCGGATGAGGATCCTGCTGGCCACCCCGATGCCGCCCTCGGGCGAGGCGCCGGGTGCCATCCCGAGGCTGCTCGACGCGAGCCTCAAGGGGCTGTCCGCATCGCACGAGGTCACTCTGGTGACCGTCGCGGGGCCCGACCCGTGGGAGCTGCAGGCCGCCGACCGCCTCCTCGCCGAGGGACACGACGTCCACGTCGTCCGGCGGACGGCGCCCACGCGTCTGCGCGGGTGGCCCCGCCGGTTCCGCATCCTCTGGGGATGGTTCGGCAGGCGCCTGCCGTGGCGCACCGTGTGGTTCTACGAGCCCGAGGTGCAGCGCCTCATCGACCGCCTGACGCGCGACACGCGCTTCGATGTCGTGGCGGTGGAGGACAACGCCATGGGCGTCTACCGCTACCCCGACGGCGTTCCGAGCATCCTGACCGAGCACGAGGTGCGGCGCGGACGGGGCATCCGCTGGCCGGGCAGGCCGGGCCCCGGCTGGATACGGCGCGCCCTCGCCGAGATCGACTGGCACCGCTGGCCGCGCTACCAGCGCACGGTCTGGGGGCGCTTCGACCTGGTCCAGGCCTTCACGCGGCGCGACGCCGAGGCGATCGCCGCGGCGGATCCGTCGCGCGCCGGCCGCGTTCGCGTCAGCCCCTTCGGCATCGACGTGCCTCCGCCGCTCGACCGGGCTGCCGAGAAGCGGGCGGAACTGCTCTTCGTCGGGAACATGACGCACCACCCCAACGTCGACTCGGCGCTGTGGCTGGCCGGGGAGATCCTGCCGCTGATCCGCTCCCGGCAGCCCGGCGCCCGCCTGACGATCGCGGGCGCCCACCCCCCGCCGGAGGTCGTCGCGCTGGAGCGCGAGGACGTCCGCGTGCCGGGCTGGGTGCGCGAGCTGCGACCCGTCGCCGAGCGGGCCGAGGTCGTGATCGCGCCGATCAGGGTCGGCGGGGGCATGAGGATGAAGGTGCTCGAGGCGATGGCGCTCGGGAAGGCGGTCGTCACCACCCCGCGCGGCGCCGAGGGCCTCGCGATCGACGGGTTCGAGCCGCCGCTCGTCGTGGCCGAGGGCGCCGAGGGGATCGCGGCCGCCACCCTGGACCTGCTGGCCGACCCGGACGCCCGCCGGGATCTGGGCGACGCAGCGCGCGCCTTCGTCGAGGAGCACCACAGCAGCGCGGCGTACGCACGCCGGCTGGAGGGTCTCTACCGGGCGGCGGCCGGAGCCCCGCCCGGGTAGAGAGACGCCGCGACGAGGTCGACCACGGCCTGCACCGGAGCCACCAGATCGCGCCGGCGGTCCTCGCACCTGACGTAGCGGTGGTCGGCGCCGAGGGCCGACGCCAGGATCTGGTAGCAGGGGGCGAAGTGGCGGTCTCCGACGAGCTCCATCACAGCCATGCCCGGTGGGCCGAAGATCATGTTGGCCGTCCCGGCGCCGTGGGGCGCCACGACGTGCTCGGCGCCGGCGAACAGCCGTACCTGCTCGAGGGGCGCCATCCCCGAGAGGCATACCGGCGTGAAGCCGTGCTCGGCCAGCCGGCCCACGAGCTCGTGCTCGTTCAGCAGCCGCCTCTCCCCCGCGTCGGCCCTGCTGATGTAGACGCGACGCGGCCCGCGCCCGTCGTCCGGCGCTACGCCGAGAAGCGCGTCCCTGACGAGACGGACGTGGGCGGGCGACGGCCACTCGGCACGGCTCGGCAGCGTCGGCACGTGCAGGCGCTCGGCCCGGTGGACGCCGGGCCCGAGCTCGACGCAGCGCTCGGCCAGCCCCAGCGCGGCGAGGTGCTCGCGTACGAACGGCGGGTGCCCGGCTGGGACGTAGATCGGCAGGCCCGCGACCTCGGGCCACGACGATGCCCGGATCGCCAGGGGCAGGATCTCGCAGAGCCAGTGGTAGTAGCCGAGGCTGAGGGGGAGCGCGAAGAAGACGCCCTCGGGGATGGGACGCGCACGGCCGTGCGCGGCGCGCAGCACGCCGGCGTACTGGAAGCTGCGGGGGAAGCGCTGCTGCAGGATGGTCTCGGAGGGGATCGCGCCGTCGGCCATCACCACCCCGCCCGGCAGGCTGATCCGCGCATCGTCGATCTCCAGCCTCCCGGCGGGCCGGAGCTCGTAGCCGCGCGACGCGGTCGCGCAGAGCGCCGCGAACCGACCGGGCGAGGGGTCGTGGCGGGCCGAGGGCGCGGCGACCTCGACGCGGCCGCCCTCCTCGAGGGGATGGAAGCGCACCGACGCCCGCTCCGCGACGAGCTGCTGCACCGGCACGCGCCGCCGCGCGGGGTCGGCTCCGAGGGCCGCCAGGCCGGTGAGGCCGAGGTCGACGGCACCGTGGACCGCGTGCTTGACCGTGGCGAAGCGGTCGATGGCGCGGCGGATCATCGCGGCCGCACCCGGCCGAGCGTCCGCACGAGACCCGGTGTGAGAGCCAGCGCCACGAGCACCTGGCCCGTCAGCCAGCCGGCCGCCACGCCGGTGATGCCCCAGGCCGGCAGGAACGCCGCTCCGAGGCCGACGCCGAGGGTGCAGGTGGCGGCCTGGGCGCCCACCACGGTCACGGCGTCGTGGCGGACGCGGGCGATATTGATCGCGATGGTGACCAGTAGGGCCGGCAGCGTCGACACGACGAGCAGCCGTAGCGCCCATGCCCCCTCGGTGGCGTAGTCGCTGCCGAAGACGCGCAGGAGCCACGGGGCGGCGATCGCGATCGCCGCGACCACCGGCAGCAGCAGGCGCAGGCTGTGCCGGAGGATCCGCCGCGCGTGCTCGACCATCCTCGGTTCCTCGAGCGACGACTCGACCAGCATCGAGATCGACATGCTGATCGACACCAGCTGCAGGCCCGATGCGATCGCCCAGGCGATGTAGAAGTAGGCGTTCTCCTCGGAGGAGCCGATCGTCGTGACGATGATCGGCAGCAGCGAGAGCGAGGCCACTGCGAACATCGTCCCGAGGTGGTTGCTCCAGGCCGTACGCAGCAGGAGCCCGCGGTCGAGCGGCACCCAGGCGTCCGCGGTCGTGCGCAGGTGGCCGGGCAGCAGCCGGCCGAAGATGAGGAGGGTGATCGGGACGATCGCCACCGCGGCGGGGATCGTCCACGAGAAGAAGACGCCCGAGGCGCCCGCGGCCGCCGCCAGGGGTATCAGCAGGGCGATCTTGGCGGCGGCGAAGATGGTGTTCTCGAGCGGGACCCAGTGGGCCTGACGGAGGCCGGTCATGACGCTGTCCTGCAGCATGAAGACCGACCAGGCTGCCGCCATGGCCGCGAAGGCCGCGATCCAGGCGGCGCTGCTGCCGACCACCGCCACCGCCGAGCCGCCCCGGCCGGCGATGACCGCGACGGCGAGGGCCGCCGCGGCGGACACGGCCGCCGATATCCCGTAGGCCCGGACGATCAGCCTGCCGGCACCGGGACCCGCCAGGGGCAGGAACCGGTGGAAGACGGTGTGCAGCCCGAGCTGGCCGACCCCCGACACCAGCAGCAGCATGGAGATCAGCGCCGCGCCGAGGCCGACCTCCGCGGGGGTGGCGTAGCGCGCCGCGAGCGCCCAGTAGGCGATGCCGAGCACCGAGGTCGCCCCCGAGCCCACCAGCAGCGAGTACCCGTTGCGGAAGAGCGGGGTCCTGAGATGGGCGACGAGGGCACCGCCCTGATGTCGCGCGCGCGCGACCGGACTCATGGCGCGCGGTCGACCAGGCGGACGTAGAGATCCTCGAGGCCCGGCACCACCACGGCGGCGGTGAACCGCCGCGACCGGATCTCGCCCTGCGCGCCGTAGCGCCGGCACAACTCGGGGTCGTCGATGAGGTCGCTCATCGCCAGGCGGAGCGCCTCCGCATCGCCGGCGGGCACCAGCCGCCCCGTGACCCCGTCGTCGATCATGTCGGCGTGCCCGCCGGGAACGGTCCCGATCATGGCGCGCCCCATGCTCATGCCCTCGTAGACGACGCTCCCGAGGGGCTCGGCCCAGATGGAGGGCGCCACGCCGAACAGCGCCCCCCGCCAGGCGGCCATGACGGCCGCGTGGGGCAGGTCCTGCAGGACGACCACCCTCTCCGGGATGGCCGGCGTGTCGCGCTCCATCGTCCCCACCAGCACCAGCGGCGGGGGGTCGACGAGCCGGCTGTGCGCCTCCAGCAGCGGCTCGATCCCCTTCTCGCGGCGCAGCGCGCCGACGAACAGGATGAAGGGCTCCGCGGGGAGCCCCTCCAGGTGGGAGACGAGCACGGGATCGACGGTCGGCGTCCGGTCCTCCTCGTCGCCGAAGCTCGGCAGCACGACGTGCGGAGTTCCGGTCACGCGGTCGTCCATGAAGTCGCGGCGGACGATGTCCCTCACGTACTCGCTGATGCTGTGGACCGCGCTGACCTTCCTCCGCAGCACGCGCCGCGACGCCCGCACCCCGGCCACCGCGACGAGCCCCTTCGGGCGACCGTAGTAGTCGCTCGCGCATGACAGGCATCGGCCGAGGGCGGGACCCGGGCACGCCGTGCCACGACTGACGAGGGTCCGGATCGCGCAGCTGTAGCCGTAGTCGCGCGCCGAGAGCACGAGGGGGATGTCACTGCCGGTGAGCGCAGCCGCGCAGGAGTACGAGAACCAGCCGTACGAGTGGATGACGTCGGGCGCGAACCTGGCGATGACGCGCCGCAGGCCGGCCGTCGTGACCGGGTCGGCGAACGGCGGTGGATGGTGCTTGCCGGAGGTCGCGAGTCGCGGGACCGCGCTCCGGATCTGCCGTAGACGGTTGACGCGCACGTCCCCGTCGTCCTCCGCCTCGGAACAACCCGGGCTCCAGACCGTCGCGACCTCGACGGTGTGGCCCCGCGCGCTGAGCTCACGGCCGAGCAACTGGATCTGCCGCTGGACCCCCCCGATGAACGGCGGGTAGTAGTCCGACGCGAGCAGGATCCTCAGCCGCCGGGTGGCGGGGCCGGCGTCGTCCGCCGGAGTGGCGACGCCCGCGTCCTCGGCCACGGTCATTCCTGCTCCGATCGCGGTGCCGGGAGAGCGGGGGGCGGCACAGGAAGCCCGATCCGGACCCGGCGGTAGACCGTCGGCGTGCCCGACGAATCGTCGATCAGCCTGGCCCGGATGACGCCGTCGTTGACCCCCGGGGGGATCGCGACGGGCACGCGGACGAGCTGCCCGGGCGCGATGCGGAGCGGCTCGATGCGCATCGGCGACCCCGGCACGTCGATCTCCAGGCGGAAGGCGCGCGACGCGGCCTCGCGGCTGGTGAGGGTGAGCGCCACCGACTCCGGGGTGGCGGCCGCGGTATCGATGGAGAGGACCGTGTAGCCGCGGTCGTGGGGCACCGGCAGCGGCGTCCTCGCAAGCCCGATCGCGACGCCGATGACCAGGAGCGCGGTGACGGCCCCGGCCAGCGCGCCCGCACGCACCCTGCCCGTCGTCCGGGTCCGGGGCGGGGCGGTGACGTCGCGCCGCGCCGCCGGGCGCCGGGCGTGGGCGACGGCCGCCGCCACGAGCGTCAGGGCGGCCAGCAGCACCGACCACGAGGTGGCCGACAGCCGGCCGTAGGCGCCCATCTCGACCCCGCCCACCACCGCGAGCACGGTGCTGAGCCCCACGCTGAAGAGGATCGTGCGGAGGGGATCGTGCGGATGGTCGGGGAACACGGCCGACCAGAGGGCGAACCCGGGCAGCACGAACATCAGCGCCAGGGCGAACGGCAGGCGCAGATAGGGGGATCCCGGGATGAGCACGCAGGCCAGCGCGCAGACGACCGCCGCGGCCGCCACGATGGGCACGGCGTCACCGCGGAGCCGGCTCATTGCTCGATCCTGCGGACGTCGAACACGACCACGTCACCGCTGTCGAACAGGCGGTCGGTGCTCGGGAGGTCGACGATCGAGAGCTGGTCGGCCGGGAGGAGCCCCCTGGTGCCGATCCGCGGCGTGCCCGCGGGCGCGAAGAAGTAACCCGCAAGGTTGTCCGTGGCCACGTTGCGCCGGTCGACGACCGCATACGCGATGCCGAACTCGTTGACGGCCTCGATCACGGCCTCCACGCCGTAGAGGGGCTCGAGGACGAGGCGGGCCCGGCCGTCGCGGCCGATGTAGGGCAGCTGCAGCCCCTGGCCCAGCAGCAGGCGCCCGTTCGACTCGTCCGCGGCGAAGCGACGATCGGGCCCCAGCGCAGTGAGCGACCATTCCGCCAAGGCGACGCCCTGCGGCTCGATCTCATGGCCGGCCACGGTGGCGCGATACGGCTGGGAGAGGCGGACGTCGGGAGGCCACCCCGCGACGGCCCCACCGACGGCGATCACCGCGATGAAGACGCACATCGCGGGCGCGAGCACCCGGCGGAGCCGGCCGGGACGCCAGATCCTGGCGGCCGCCAGGGCGACCGTGAGCCCGATGCCGAGGAACAGGAAGTCCGACGTGCGGTTCGCGGTCTCCCACGCGCTCGGCACCAGCCGGAGGGGGAGGATCGCGAGGTACGCGGCGGCCCCGACCGCGCACACCACGAGGAGGGCCGACCGGTGCCTGCGCCTCCACGCCTGCCACAACCCGAAGGGCAGCATCAGGCCGATCAGCGCCACCGAGCCGAGGCCCACGAACCGTTCCCACGACGGCGCCGCCTGCCCGCCCTCCGACGTGAACAGCTGTCGCGGCTCGGACGATCCCTGCACCGTCTCCAGCACGCCCTCGTAGGTCGCCTCGAAGATGGACCCGAGATAGTCGCCGGTCAGCGGCGCGACCTGCAGCAACCAGGTCACCACCGCCACGGCGCCGAAGAGCGCGTACCCCCACGCCGAGTCGTGGCGCCGCCCGAGACCGACGGCGGCGGTGATCGACATCAACACGAAGAGCGCGACGAGGGCGTAGGCCGTCAGGTGGTGGGTCATCACGACCGCGACGGTCGTGACCATCACCAGCAGCATCCATCCGAAGCGGCGTCCGTCGCCGTCCTCCGGCCGGCGCTGCACCAGGGCGAGCACGGCGAGGGCCGCCAGGGGCAGGGCGAGCGACTGGTAGGAGTACTGACCGCTCCAGAACAGGAAGTTCGGGTTCGCCACGTAGACCATGCCCGCGAGCCCGGCGATCCTCGCTGACCCGGTGATCCGCTCGAAGATGAGGAACAGCGAGGCGGTCAGGATGAGGCGCGCCACGCCGATCACGATCAGGCCGGCGCCGAAGCTGCCGAGGCCCGTCAACGCGGCGAGGCCCGCCGTGATCGTCGCGAGGCCCGGGTAGTAGACGGTGACCGGGAGGATCGAGTTCTGCGGGAAGAGCCCGCCGGCCCGCAGGACGTCCTCGGCGTTGCGCAGATGCACGAGTTCGTCGCTGTAGACGAAGGCGAACGGATCGTGGAGGACCTTCGTCGCGTACAGCAGCAGGCCGACCCCGACCACCAGCAGCCCCCGCTCGACCCGGGTCGCACTGCGGGAGAGGAGCCGCGCGGTCACCGGCACGACGATGAGGAGGAAGCCGGCCCAGAAGAGCCACTCGGCCTCCGAGCGCCCGATCCGCGAGAGGGCGTTGCCGGCGGTCATGACCAGGAGGCCGACGGCGCCGATGAGGAACAGAGCGCTCAACCACCCCCACGACACACCCCTCTGCAGCGACGGAGCCGTGGGGGCGTCCGCCCGGGCGACGTGGTCGACGGGGACAGCCGGGGCGGGCTCGATCTCGGCCACGGCGACCGCCTCCGACAGGGCGCCGCGGACCGTCACGGCGGGGTCGTCCCCGGGGTGCACAGCGGCGGCGGTCGCGGCCGGGGGGCCCGCGGCCGGCGGCGCGGCGCCCGTCTCGGCCGGCGGCGACGGCCGGCCCGGCCCGGGCGATGGCTCGCCGCGCGAGAGCAGGCCGACCATGACGCGGCCGAGCACGACCGTCCCCTTGACGGCCGCGAGCCCCGCGAGGCCCTGGCCGACCGCCCCACGTCGCGACGTGCGCTGGGTCATCGCCCCGCGCCCGGAGCCCGGAGGGTGCTCCGGCGGGCGTCGTCCGCGCCCCGGGAGCCGGCGATCAGGGCGCGGTACACGGCCTCCACCCGGGGCACGATCGCGCTCGCGGCGAACATCCGGGCCCTGCGCGCCCCGGCCTCCCCCCAGCGGTCGCACAGCTCGGGAGAGCCGCAGAGCCGCCGCAGCGCGGCCTCGAGGCCGGGCACGTCGCCCGGCCGCACGAGCAGTCCGGTCTCCTCGTGCCCGACGACGGTGGCGAGCCCTCCCACCCGGGACGCGATGACCGGTCGCCCGACCGACATCGCCTCCAGCGCGACCAGCCCGAAGGGCTCCGACCAGATGGAGGGCACGACCACGCCGAGGCTCCCGCGGAAGATCTCCATGAGCTCCGCGTGCGGGCGCGGACCGAGCACGTGGACGCCCGGCCGATCGAGTCCGATGTCACCGGGCATCACCCGGCCGACCAGGACGAGCGGTGGAGCGTCCGGGATGCGGCCGTGGGCGTCCAGGAGGGGCGCCACGCCCTTGTCGGCCGTGACGTCGCCGGCGAAGACCAGGTACGGCCCGTCCGGGACGCCCTCGGCGCGGGCGGACGCCGGCGGCGGCGCGTCCAGGAGCGCGTCGGGCACGAAGTTGGGGATGACCTCGTGCGGAAGCCCGCGCTCCCTGAGGCCCGACGCCTCGGCCACCGCGTCGCTGATCGGCAGGAACATGTCGACCGACCGCCGCACCGCGCCCGAGGAGGCCCGCAGCAGCAGCGCCGTCGGGACACCCTTGGCGATGCCGTAGTGGGACGTCGCGCACGTCAGGCAGCGCTCGAGAGCGGGGCCCGGGCACACCGACTCGTGCCGGGTCATCCTCTTGTTGGCGCACACGAGGCCGTAGTCGTGCAGGGTCAGGACGAGCGGGATGCCCGAGCGGGCCACCACCGGCAGGATCGAGTGGACGAGCCAGTTGTGGCAGTGGATGACGTCCGGGCGCTCCTCGGCGATGATCCGCCGCAGGCTCAGCGCCGACTCGGGATCCGGGAACGGCGGGGCGTGGCGGCGCATGTCGTCGGCGTGCAGCAGGGGGATCCGGCCGAGCAGGCTGCCGACGCGACGGACCCGGGCGCCCCCCTCGAAGACGCGTTCGCCGCCGTCTGTCGTGGTGGCGACCGACACATGATGTCCGCGGGCGCCGAGCTCGTCGCGGAGGTCCTCCACCAGGCGCTCCTCCCCCCCGGTGACCGGGGCGAAGAACTGGGTGACCATCAGGATCCTCATGCCGCGCGCCCCAGCACGTCGCGGTAGACCCCCTCGAGCCGGATCGCGCAGTCGTCCCACGACGGGATGGCGGGCGGATCGGCGAGGGGCGGGCGGTCCATCTCCTCGATCATGGCGACCGAGAAGGCCTCGGGCGAGGAGTCGAGCGCGACACCGCGCGCCAGACCGCGATCGGCCAGCTCGCTGAGCCCCGTGGTCCGGGCCACGAGAACGCGGCGCCCGAGCGCGATCGCCTCGAGCGCGGCGATCGGATGGGTCTCGAACTCGCTGAGCAGCACGACGAGCGACGCACGCGACACCTCGTCGGCCATCGCGCGCCGGTCGCCCGCGGGCACGGCCCGGATCTCAACCCGGTCGGCCACGCCGAGCCTGTCGGCCAGGCTCCGCAACTCGCCCTCGTAGTCGCCGGTGCCGGCGATCCAGAGGCGCGCGCCGGGTCGCGACCGCAGCACCGCCGGCAGCGCCTCGATGGCGCGATGGTGACCCTTGTAGCGCTCGAGGCGGCCGATGGACGCGATCAGGCCCGGCTCGGTGGGGGGCCTCTCCGCGTCGGGGATGTGCGGTAGGTCGGCGCCGTTCGGCACCGAGACGAAGCGCCGCTCGGGCACCCGGAGACGGGTGCCGTAGAGCGACGCCTCGAAGTCGGCGAGCACCACCAGGCGCTCGGCCCGGCGGATCAGCGGGCCCAGCAGGCGCTGCTGGAGGGGACGCGCGGCCGCGCGCAGGCGGGCCGAGTGGCCGCCGGCGTGGAAGCTCAGCACGTAGGGCACCCTTGCCCGCAGGGCGGCGAGCATCACGTGGGGGGCGACGAGCGTGTGGTACGACTGGACGTGGATGAGGTCCCAGCTCCCGGATCGGACGACCGCGCCGAGCGCGGGTGCGAACCGGTAGTCCCGTCGCCGCGGATGGGCCCGCACCCGCACGACCGACACCCCCTCGACGACCTCGTGGGACGCCAGCTCACCGCTGGTATCGGTGCAGAGCACCGTCACCTCCACTCCCCGCGCCACCAGCCGCCGCGCCGTCTCATAGACGTGGGTCTCGACGCCGCCCGTCTCGGGCAGGAAGCGCGGGGTGGCCATCAGCACCCTGAGGCCCTGCCGGCCACTGGCGCCGCGGTCGCTCATGCCGCGGGTCGCCCCCCCGCCGCCAGCCGCGCGGCGGTGTACCCGGCCGTGGTGGCCGCGAGCCCGGCGACGATCGCGCCGGCGCGGCCGAGGCCGCCCGCTCGGCCGCGACGGGGGGCGTCGGCCAGCCCTCGGGCCACGCCCGAGGGCAGGGTGCGCGACACGTAGCGACGCTCGGTCTCCAGGGCCTGCTGGGCGCCCGCGAGCCGTGCCACCATCGCCTTGGAGCGCCCCTCGGCGTAGCACCGGCTGAGGAAGTAGCCGACCGTCGCGCGGTCGCGCGGCACCAGATGGTCCACCCGGATGGCGGGATCGAAGAGCACGTGCGAGCGGGGATGGGCGCGCCCCGCCCGGATGCACAGCTCGGTCTCCTCGCACCCGACCGGAAGGCTCCCGACGCGGCCGAGCTCGGAGCGGAAGGCGCCCGCGCCGACCACGACCTCCCGGCGGAACGACATGCTGGCGCCGATGACGTTGCGCACAGGGCCGGGGGTCTCGGGCATGCCGCGGTAGGTGCAGCCGACCACCCAGTCGAACTCGCGCGGGAACCACGCCGGCCGTCCGCCCTCCCACTCCGGCGCGACCGTGCCACCGACGCCGATGACGCGGGGGTCGTCGAACGCCGAGGACATCCGCTCCACCCAGTCGGCCGCGGCGCGGGCATCGTCGTCGAGGAAGCCGACGATCGACCCGCGCGCCCGCGCGAGGCCGGTGTTGCGCGCGCCCGAGAGCCCCCGCGCCTCGGCGTTCTCGACCACCGTCACGCCCGGCCAGCGGCCGGTGACCCACTCCACGAGCTCGGCGTTGTGATCGACCACCACGAGGACCTCGGCGGGCGGGACGGTCTGGTGCTCCAGCGAGGCGACCGCCGCCGCCAGCTGGTCCCGACGGCGCATCGCGTGCGTGCACACCACCACCGACATCCCGCCGTCGCGTTCCGTGCCGCCGATCGTCTCTGCGGCGGGGTGGACCCCCGCGCGCGGGGATGCCGCGAAGCCCCCTTCGCTCACGCCGATGAGTGCTCGATCCCCTCCACGAGGTGGCCCCGCTCGATGGGGCTCTCGGCGCGGTGCACCCGCGGCCTCGCCACTGCGGGCCTGCCGCTGCGACGCTCGCGGAGGATGGTCTTCAGCACCCGCATGCCGTCGCTTGCGGCGTTGAGGTTGCTCAACCCGTGCAGCCGGGGACGCTCGAAGCTCGGCACCTCCGAGACCCGCAGGCCGGCCTTGACCGCACGGATGTTCATGAGGGTCTCGATCTCGAACCCGTCGCAGTCGAGATCGAGGGCGGGCAGGCAGTCGCGCCAGAAGGCGTTGTAGCCGTAGCAGAGGTCGGTGAACCGGGTGCGGAACAGCGTGTTGACCACCACGCCGAGCCCTCTGTTGCCGAGTCCGCGCAGGCGCGTCAGGTCGGCGCTGCCCCCGCCGACGAGGTGGCGCGAGCCCTTGGTGAAGTCGGCGCCGGCCAGTAGCGCACCGACGAACACGGGGATCTCATGCGGGTCGGCCGAGCCGTCCGCGTCGATCGTGACGACGATGTCGCCCTGGGCGGCGTCGAAGCCCGCGCGGAGGGCATCGCCCTTGCCCCGGCCCGCCTGGTGGACGATGCGGCAATCTGCGCGCGCCGCCAGCGCCGCCTCCACCGTGCCGTCGGTCGAGCGGCCGTCGACGATGATCACCTCGTAGACCGAGCGGGGAAGCTCGCTCAGCACCGGACCGATGTTGCGCGCCTCGTTGAGGGTGGGGATCACCACGCTGACGCGCGGCCAACCCGACCCCCCACGCCCGGGGCTGCGTCGCCGATCCAGGGGCGGCGTCTGAATGGGCAGCCCTGGGCGGCGATCACCCCTCAGCACCGCGTGCGGAGCGATCTCCTCGCCGTGCTCGGTCGTGCCGATCTCGATCCGCGGGTCCTGGTCCATGCCTCTCCACCCCTTCACCGCTGGGTCGTTGGCGCTGCCGATTGCAGGCGCCTGGCTCGTCCCCTGGCTCACCGACGACTCGTCACCGGGGAGATATGGCGATATTGCGCGGTTGGTGGTCGAGGTCGCACTCCCCAAAAGGCGAGGACTGCCGACGGCAGAAGCACAGGACTCGACTGCGTCTCTCACACCGGTATGACCCGATGGCGAAACGCAGGGACCCGCGGCCCAAGATCAGCGTGCGGAAGCCCAGGACCGCGTGTCGCATCGACCCGGTCAGCAGCGCCTGCCGCACTCGGCCGAGCATGTGACGAAGCCGATGGGGCCGCAGGCCGGCCTCACAGCACGCCGTGTGCCGAGACGCCACGCGTGAACGGCCCGTCACTGGACCGAGGACGGGATGGAGCCAGACGATGGAGGATACCGGGATCGAACCGGTGACCTCTACGCTGCCAGCGTAGCGCTCTCCCAGCTGAGCTAATCCCCCGTGGGGGCGAATCATAGGGAAGGCTCGCCCGAGGGGGAAGGACGGGCGGGGCGCTCGCGATCAGGCCGGAGCCGACTTGGCGGCGTCCCCTTCCCCGTGCCGGAAGTGCCGCCTGAGGATGTCATCGAGAGCGGCGAGGCGGGCGTGGGCCTCGGCTTGATCGGGGTGGGCGAGGATCGGGTGCTCGTCGTGGTGGAAGACGGCCGAGAAGCGGGCGGCCAGGTCGTTGAGGGCGGCGCCCGCGTGCGGGCCCACGACGGCCTCGATGTCGGTGCGGGCGCGCTGGCCGAGGGTGCGGGCGCGGGCGACGATGGCCCGGGCCTCTCCCTCGTCCAGCTCGCCCGGCAGGTGGCGACGAAGGAGCGCGCACTCGAAGTGCCGGCAGGCCCCGGGGCGGTCGCGGTAGACGGTGCAGGCGTAGCGGTGGGCCGGGCAGGGCTGGGCCGGCCCCGCCTCGTGGATCAGGGCGGGCGCCCCAACCGGTGGCTCGAGGTCGGCGAGGCCGTCCCCGGCGACCGGGGGCAGGCGCGAGAACATCGTTCCGTCGCAGCAGATCCCGCACTCGAGGCAGATGTTCGCCAGCGGTCGTCCCCCCGTCTCCGGGGGGAGCCTCTCCGAGCCCGGCGGGCGTCTCAAGACGCGAACCTCACGAGGGGCTCTGGGTTTCGCCGGCCCCGCTCGGGTGCCTAGGAGGCGGCCGCCACGTAGGTCTCGCGCGGGGCGTCGCGCCAGAGGCGGTCGAGGCGGTAGAAGTCGCGCGCCTCGGGCGTGAAGACGTGGACGACGACGTCGAGCAGGTCGATGAGGATCCACTCGCCCTCGCGGGCGCCCTCCACCTTGCGCGCCATGACGCCGTTCTCGTTCTTCATCTGCAGGCGCACCTCGTCGGCGATCGCCTTGGTCTGGCGCGGCGTCTGGCCCGTGCAGACCACCAGGTAATCGGTGTAGGTCACCAGGCCGCGCATGTCGAGGATCACGATGTCCCTGGCGTTCTTCGACTCCGCGTACGCGGCGGCGGCCATCGTCAGATCGAGCGACGTGGTGATGGCACCTTCCTGGGCTTCCTCAGCAACGATCGGGCGAGGGTACCAGACCCTCGTCGAGCAGCGCCTGCTCCACCTCGGGGGGCACCAGGTGGCCGATCGGCAGGCCCGCGGCGATGCGCTCGCGGATCATGCTCGACGAGATGCCGATGACGGGGACCGCGACGATGTCGGCGCGGCCCGGGGCGACGCTCTGGGCGAGGACGTCGAGGTCGCGCTGGGCGACGTCGCCGCGCGCCACCACGGCCAGGCGGGCGGCGGCGAGGATCCGCTCGGGCGCCCTCCAGGTGGGGAACTCGGCCAGCTGGTCGGCGCCGAGGATGAACCACAGCCGCACGCCGGGCTCGGCGGCGGCCATCGCCTCGAGGGTGTCGGCGGTGTAGCTGAGGCCGTCGCGCTCGAGCTCCAGGCGCGACACCACAAGACCCGGGCGGCCGGCGACCGCGCGCTCCAGCCAGGCGGCCCGGCGCGCGGCGGGGGCGACGGCGGGATCGTCCTTGTGGGGCGGCCGGCCCGCGGGCACCAGGCGCACCTCGTCGAGGTCGAGCTGCCAGAGAGCCTCGCAGGCCACGATCAGGTGCCCCAGGTGCGGGGGGTCGAAGGTGCCCCCCAGCACGCCCACGCGCCGGGCCGTGGGCGCCGCGCCGCCGCTAGCGGAGGTGGCCGTCGCCGGTGACGTGGTAGGTGTAGGTGGTCAGCTCCGAGAGGCCGATCGGCCCGCGCGCGTGGAGCTTCTGGGTGGAGATGCCGATCTCGGCGCCCATCCCGAACTCGCCGCCGTCGGTGAAGCGGGTGGAGGCGTTGACGTAGACCACCGCGGCGTCCACCCCCGCCTGGAACTCACGGCTGGAGGCGAGCGACGAGGTGACGATCGCCTCGCTGTGCCCCGAGCCGTAGCGGGCGATGTGCTCGAGCGCCTGCGGCAGCGAATCGACGACCCTCACGGCCATGATCAGGTCGAGGAACTCGGTGGCGTAGTCGTGGTCGGTGACCTCGGCGAGCCCCTCAGCCTGCTCGCCCAGGATGTCGAGGCCGGCGCGATCGACGCGCAGCTCCACCCCGGAGGCCGTCAGGCGCTCCACCACCGCCGGCAGGATCCCGGGCGCCGCGTCGCGGTGCACCAGCAGGGTCTCGGCGGCGTTGCAGACCCCCGGCCGCTGCACCTTGGCGTTGACGACGACCTTCACCGCCATCTCGGGGTCGGCGCCGGCGTCGACGTAGACGTGGTTGTTGCCCGACGCGGCGTAGATCACGGGCACCCGGGCGTGTTCCTTGAGGAACGACTTCAACTCCTCGCCGCCGCGCGGGATGACCAGGTCGAGGGCGCCCTCCATCTGCACCAGGCGCCGCATCTCCTCGCGGTCGGCGCCGAGCAGCGCCACCGACCAGCGCGGCACGCCGGCCTCGAGCAGGGCACCCGTGAGCACCTCGGCGATGATCAGGTTGGAGCGCGTGGCCAGGCGGCTGCCGCGCAGCACCACGGCGTTGCCGCTCTTGAGGCAGAGGGCGGTGGCGTCGGCGGTGACGTTGGGGCGGCCCTCGTAGATCACCGCCACCACGCCGAGGGGCACGCGCCGGCGCACGATCTGGAGGCCGTTGGGCAGGGTGCGCCCGCCGTCCACCTCCCCGACCGGGTCGGGCAGGGCGGCCACCGCGCGGATGCCCACGGCCATGTCGCGCACGCGGTCCTCGTCGAGCAGCAGCCGGTCGATCAGCGCCGGCGCCGTGCGGGCGCGCTTGGCGGCCTCCACGTCGAGTGCGTTGTCGCGCAGGATCTCGGCCGACCGGCGCTCGAGGGCGTCGGCCATCTCGGCCAGCGCGGCGTCGCGCTGGTGCCCGGGGAGGCGGCCGAGCACACGGCTGGCGGCCTGTACCTCGGCGATGACACGTTCGAGTTGGGTCACGGTCGCTGCATTAGAGCATCGCCCGGGCGGCGCCCGCCCGGCGGGCTGGGGAGGTCGTCTGGTGGTGTGCCCGGCGGATCATCGGCGGACGAGGATACCCCTCCGGCTCGACGGGGCGCGAAACCGCAACCCGGCGTTCGGCGTCCCCGCCCCGCCGGTCCAGTCGCGCGGCCGTGCGCCGATGCACGGGGCAGCCCCCGATCCCCGGAGACCCGCCCGTGCGCACCCCGAACCGCCGCATCCGCCTCGCTGCCCTGGCCACGGCACTCGCCGCGGCCGGGCTGCTCAGCGCCGGCTGCACCGTCCTCTCCGGCGGGGGCGTCGCCCTCGACCAGCAGTGCCTGCTCGGCTGTGAGACGCCCGACCCCCCGCTGATCACGCCGACATCGGTGCGGCTCAGCGGACCGGCGTATCTCAACATCAGGGGGAAGACGTCGGGCGGCGTGGCGGCGCGAACCACCACCGTCCAGCTGGAGACCACGAACGGGTGGGTGGATCTGGAGACCACCGTCGGCTCGGGCACCGGCGCCAACAACGAACGCGACCTGTGGTCGCACATCTTCATCGATCACAAGTACCGGGCCGGGATCGCCGCAGCCGACCATCGCCCGAACATCCGGATCGTGGAGTCCGATGGGACGTCGGTGGTGCAGCGGGTCATCCGGGCCGACCGCCCCGATCTGGTCGTCTCGCCGCCGAACATGAGGACCTTCACGGCGACGGTCGGCGCGTCGCAGGTGCAGGAGGTCGAGATCCGCAACGGCTCCTCCACCCTCGGCCTCGACGTCACGTACGCCGACGTGAGGCCGCAGAGCCCGTTCAGCGTCGAGGTGAAGCAGTGCGTGGCTCTGCGGCCAGGCGCACGCTGCTCACTGCTCGTGACCTTCGCCCCGACCAGGGCCGGACTCACGACCGCGAGGCTCCACATCGACTCGGACGACCCGCGCAGGCACACGGTCGCCCTCGAGGGCACCGGCGTCGCCGCGGCGGCGCCCGCGCCTCGGGTGACCCTCTCCCCGGCGAGCCTCACCCTCGGTGAACTGCAGGAGGGCGTGGTCACGGTCACCAACCCCGGCGCCACCGCGGTGACGACCGGGACGGCCGCCATCACCGACCCGACGACGGGCGCGGTGTTCTTCACCACCCCGGGCGCCGACCCGGCCCGCGACTGCTGGGGCGGCACCACGCTCGCCGCCGGCGCCAGCTGCGACGTGACGGTGACCTTCTCGGGCGCCCCGCCGAGCCCGCCGGACCCCCAGGCCACGCTCTCCATCCCGGTCACCGGCGGTCAGGCCGCCGCCGCCACCCTCCACGGCACCCTGCCCTCGATCATGTCGAGCGCGGTGTCCACCGCGGCCGCACGCCGCGCCAAGCCCGCCCGGGTGCACTTCGCCGGACGGCTCAGCACCGCGACCCGCATCGCCGCCGCCGGGCGCCAGACCGGCGGGGCACGCCTGGCCATCGACCTGACGGGCGCGGTCCGCACGACGACCACCGCCCCCAAGGGCACCGCCGTCCCCGCCGCGCTGAAGCGACTGCTCGGCTCGCGCTTCTCCGGCGCCGGCACGCTCGCCGCGCGCGGCACGAAGACGAGCATCGACACCATCGTGCTCACGGCGCCCGCAAAGGGCGGCCGCCTCTGTGCCCGCCTTCGCATCGCGGGTACCCGCACGGCCGCCACGGGCACGCTGACCGTGCTCGGCGGCACCGGCCCCGCGGCGGGCCTGCGCGCGACCTCGAAGTTCGAGCTCTTCAAGGGCGACCGGGCGACCGGCATCGCCACCGTGTCGACCGGCCGCGCTCGCCCCATGCCGGCCACCTGCACCACGTGACCCCGAGCATGCCCGTGGGAACCCGCGGCATCCGAAAGGCGATCATGCTCGGCGTCGTCGCGGCCGCCGCGCTGCCCCTGTCGGGGTGCGTGCCCGTCACGCTGCCCGGTGGAGGGGAGGCGATCGACCCGTGCCTGATCGGCTGCTACGCCCCCACCCGTCCGGTCCTCGATCTCACCGCCGTCCGCCAGGACGGAGCCGGGACGCTGATCGTCCGCGGGAGCTCCACGAGCGACGCGAAGTGGCGCGTGACCGTCTACGAGGTCTTCCTCGCCGGCGACTGGGAGGAGGTGCTGACGACGGTCGAGGAGGGGGTGGGCCCGCGCAACACGATCGGCCTCGGCGCCGACATCACCCTCCGATCCGAGTTCGCCCCCTGGACCCGCGCGGCCACGGCCCTCAAGGTGCGGGTCTCCCAGGGGCACCCCGACGGCGTGGCGGGTGTCAGCGAGCGCGTCATCACCGCCGACCGGCCGACCCTCGCCGTCGATCCGACCCTCGACCTCGTCGCCTCGGTGGGCTCGTCGGAGACGAAGGCGGTGACCATCACGAACCGCTCGGCCAAGCAGACCCTGAAGGTGACGGGGCTCACGGTGGGTGGAACGGGCGCCGCCGCCTTCACGGCCGCCGCCGGCACGTGCGCCGGCGCGACCCTCGCGCCCGGCGCGAGCTGCACCGCCACCGTGACCTTCTCCCCAGCGTCGGCCGGCCTGACCGGCGCCACGCTCTCGATCGACTCGAGCGACCCGCGCGTGCGCGAGGTCTCGCTATGGGGATCCACGCCCGGCGCCACGGGACCTAGGGTGAGCGCCTCCCCGGCCTCGCTGACGCTCGGCGAGCTGGACACCGGCGTGATCACGGTGACCAACCCGGACGCGACGCCCGTCACGATCGGCGCGGCCTCGATCGAGTCCTCCGCCACCGCCGTCTTCACCACCACACCGCCGGGCGATCCCGCCCGCGACTGCTCCGCCGGCGCCACGCTGCCCGGCGCGGGAAGCTGCGACGTGGGCGTCTTCTTCTCGGGCGCCGCACCCGGCGCAGCCACCGGGGCGGTGCTGACCGTCCCCGTCACCGGCGGGCGCCCGGTCACCGTCGCGATCAACGGCGGCGTGGTCGCGGGCTCGGTCGCGGCGCGGACCCGCCCGGCGCGACGCGCGGCGCGCGGCGGCCCGACGCATCTGGCGTTCAGCGGACGCCTGCGCGCCACCAACCGCCCGGCCGGCGCCCCCCGCACGGCGGGTGCCGGCATCGAGGCCCCGATCCGCACCACCGGTTCGATCACCGCGAAGGCGACCGCGCCCACCGAAAGCGCCGTCCCGCCGGCCCTCACCCGGCTGCTCTCCTCCCGATTCGCCGGGATGGGCCGCCTGCGCACCGACGGCACCCGCTCCACGATCGACACCGTCATCCTCACGCGCCCCCATCCCGGGGGCCGCATCTGCGCGCGCCTGCGCATCTCGGGTAGCAAGAAGAAGGGCGGGGGCACCCTGACGGTGCTCGGCGGCACGGGCCCGGCGGCGGGCCTGCAGGCCACGGCGCAGTTCCAGATCTTCTCGCGCGACCGGGCGAGCGGGCGCATCACCACGCGCACCGTCCCTCGCGCCCCACTGCCGGCGGCCTGCCGCTGACCGATCGCGCCCCCGGCGCTCACCGCGCCGGGGGCGCGAGCACCCTCGGGCGGCTCAGCCCGCCGGGTCGGCCAGGACGAAGTCGTCGCGGTGGATCACCTCGGGCGCCGCGTCGGGCAGGCGCTCGCGCACGGCGTCCGACTTCAGGCCCGCCACCACGCGGATCTCGTCGGACGACATCGCCGAGATGCCCTTGCCCACCACCGCGCGGGCCTCGCCGGTGACCACCTCCACCGCGTCGCCGGCCTGGAACCCGCCCTCGGCGGCCACCACCCCGACGGCCAGCAGCGAGGTGCCGCGCTCGCGCAGCGCCGACGCCGCCCCGGCGTCGATCACCACGCGCCCGAGCGTCGGCTTGGCGTGGCGCAGCCACAGCTTGAAGGCGGGCTCGCGGCGCACCGCGGGGCTGAAGCGCGTGCCGACATGGTGGCCCGAGGCCACGGCGGGGATGACGCCGTCGGCCGATCCCGAGGCGATCACGCAGGTCACCCCTCCCCCGGTCGCCATCGCGGCCGAGGCGATCTTGCTGGAGATGCCCCCGCGCCCCTTGCCCGATCCGCTCATCTCGGCCAGCGCGATGTCGCCGGGCGCGGTGCCCGCGGGGATGTCGCCGAGCAGATGCGGCCCGTCGGGGCCCTCGCCGTAGAGGCCCTCGCGGTCGGTCAGCAGCAGCAGCCAGCGGGCGCCCAGCAGGATCGCCACCTGGGCGGCCAGCACGTCGTTGTCGCCGAAGGTGAGCTCGTCGGTGGCGGTGGTGTCGTTCTCGTTGATCACCGGCACCGTGCCGAGCTCGGTGAGCCGGCTCAGGGTGGTGCGGGCGTTGAGGTAGGAGGCGCGCGCCGCGAGGTCGCTGGAGGTCAGCAGCACCTGCGCGGGCACCACCTCGTGCGGGGCGAAGGCCGCCGAGTAGTGCTGGAAGAGCACGCCCTGGCCCACGGCCGAGGCTGCCTGCAGGTCCCCGAGGGCCGTGGGGCGCTCGCGGATGCCGAGGCGGCCGAGGCCGCAGGCGATGGCGCCGCTGGTCACCAGCACCGGCTGGTGACCGTGGCGCAGCACCCGCACCAGGTCGCGCACCCGCGCCTCCAGCACGTCGTCGCGCAGCTGGCCGTCGTCGTCCACCAGGGTCGATGACCCCAGCTTCACCACGAGGATGGCCATGGTTAGTGCCCCGGCTCGGGAGTCAGTGAGCAGATCCCGAGCGAATCTCCCGTGAGGCAAGGACGCAGTTCAGGCCCGATATCGGGAATATGGGGCCTGCCGAGGACGCCGCCTCGCGATGAGATGCAGCCGGGAGCTGCCGCTGGCCTCCCGAGCCGGGGCACTTCAGCGGGCGGTTGCCAGCAGGGCGGCGAGCAGGCGCTCGCGCAGGGCGTCGAGCCCGGTGCCCGTCTGGGTGTCCACCGACACGTCGGCCTCGGCGACCGGCTCCTCGGCCTCGTCGGCGCGGGTGGCGACCACGATCTCCTGGACGCCGTCGTGCAGGAAGGGCTCCAGCCCCTCGCGGGCGCGGGCCAGGCGGTCGGCGGCGGGCTCGGGGTCGGTGGCGTCGATGCAGTGGATGAGCACGCGGGCGCGCTCGAGCTGCTCGAGGTGGGCGTCGCGGCGCGGCGTGCCGTCGGCCGCGAGACCCGGGAGGTCGATGATCAGGAACAGGTGGCCGTCGGGGTCCTCGATCGGCCCGAAGGCGGGCTCGAGCGTGGAGTGCGGGTACGGCGCCTCCACGGCCGCCGCGCCGGTCAGGGCCACCAGCAGCGCGCTCTTGCCGGAGTTGGGCAGCCCGACCAGGGCGGCGTCCACGGCGAGGCGCAGCTCGAGGGTGAGCCAGGCCTCCTCGCCGGGAGCCCCGGGCACCGTGGTGCGCGGGGCCTGGTTGGTCGACGACTTGAAGGCCTTGTTGCCCACGCCGCCGTTGCCGCCGCGCGCCACGGGGACGCTGTCGCCCGGCTCGGTGAGCTCGGCGATGACGTGGCCGTCGCGGATCACGCGCGTGCCGGGGGGCACGGCGACCATCAGGTCGGTGCCGGCGTGGCCGTGGCGGGCCTTGCCCTGGCCGTGGCCGCCGTTGGGGGCGCGGTGGTGCACCTGGTGGCGGAAGCGCGAGAGGTCGGTGACCTGGTCGTCGGCCACGAGCACCACACGTCCGCCCCGTCCGCCGTTGCCGCCGTCGGGGCCGCCCTTCGGGATCTTGGGCTCCCGCCGGAACGACATGCAGCCCATGCCGCCCATGCCGCCCTCGGCGTTGATCTGAGCTCTATCGGTGAAGGGCATTAGCGCCCCGAGTCAGGGGTCATCGTGGCTGTTCCCGGCTTTGGCGGCCGCCGGCCGCCCGGGTCCCATGGCGAGGCGGCGTCCTCGGCAGCCCCCGATATAACCAATATCGGGGCTGATCTGCGTCCTTGCCTCGCCGGGGATTCGCTCGGGAACACCAGACGACACCCCTGACTCGGGGCACCCTCACCCTTCCGCAGCCCCGGTCAGACCGGGGCCGGCTCCTCGGGGTGCACGAAGATCCGGCGGCCCTTGCGGCCCGTCGTGAACTCGATGCGGCCGGTGACCGTGGCGAAGATCGTGTGGTCGCGCCCGATGCCGGTGCCGGTGGCCGGACGGAAGCGCGTGCCGCGCTGGCGCACGATGATCGTGCCGGCCGGGACGAGCTGGCCGCCGAACGCCTTGACGCCGAGCATCTTCGGCTTGGAGTCGCGACCGTTGCGGCTGGAGCCGCCACCCTTCTTATGCGCCATCTCGGACTCCTACCTGCTCAGGCGGTGATTGACTCGATGCGGACCCGCGAGAGCCGCGAGCGGTGACCGCGGGTCTTCCGGGAGTTCCGCTTCGGCTTGTAGGTGAAGACGCGGATCTTCTTGCCGAGCACGTGCTCCTCGACCGTCGCGGTGACGGTGCCGCCGTCGGCGATGCCATCGCCGTCGCCGGTGGCGAGGACGCGCGGCTCGAAGCTGGAGCCCTCGTCGTGCTGGAGGCGGTCGACCAGGAGTCGCTCGCCTGCGCGCACACGGTACTGCTTGCCCCCGAGGGCGATCACTGCGTAATCCGGCACGTTTCCTGTCCTGGCCGATTGATAAGCGACGGCGGATGTTAGCGGGCCCGGCGGGCTACCGCCATCTCGGGCGGATCAGAGGACCTCGAAGCGACAGGTGGGGCCCTGCGCGCGAGCGAGACGGCGGTCGGCGGTGAGAAGGGGCGCATCCAGCGCCTCGGCCAGTGCGACGTACGCCGCATCGTACGGCGTGATCGTCTCGTGGAGCTCCCACATCCTCGTGAGGAGGTGCGTGTGCTGGAGACGGAGCAGCCGAAGGTCCGCGAGATCGGAGAGCGCCTGCCGCACCCGACCCTCGCTCACGTCACCACGCTGGTGTGCCCGCCGGATCGTGGAGACGACCTCGCAGTCGATGAGGTGAGGGGCGCACAGCGCCTCGTCCACCATAAGGGCGCGTGCCCGCTCGCCGCTCTCCTCCTGATCGAGGAGGAACGGCCCGAGGACCGAGGCGTCGACGACGATCACCGGCCGTCCCGGTCCTCGCGGACATCCATCTCCGCCTGACGGAAGCTGAGCCGACCGCCGGAGCGGTGCCCGATCCTCTCGACCACCTCGGCGACGGTCGGCGTGCGGGCGGCACGGGTGAGCTCCGCGAGGAGGTACTCCTGGAGGGACTGGCCCGCACCCGCGGCACGGCGGCGCAGGACCGCATGGACCTCGTCGGGCACGTTTTTGATCTGGATGCTCGGCATGCATCGAGGCTAGCATGCGAAATGGCGCCACTCACGCCATATCAGCGCCATCTCAGCGACGAGCGGCGCACCGGGCGGGATTGACCCGGGATGCTGGGGGTGTAGAAGGCATCACGTGAGACTCGGTCCCCGCTCCGTCATCGCCCTCGCGGCCGCCGCGCTGGGCGTCGTGGCGGCCCCGGCGCTCGGTGCCACCCTGGTGGTGGCCGCCGAGGGTGACCCCGACAGCCTCGACCCCGCCCTGGCCTACGCGCCCGAGAGCTGGCAGGTGCTGGTGAACGCCGGCGAGGGCCTCGTGGCCTACCGGCGCGCCGCCGGAGCGGCGGGCTCCGACGTGGTGCCGGCCCTCGCCGCACGACTGCCTGTGGTGTCCGGCAACGGGCGGCGCCTGTCGTTCTCGCTACGCGATAACGCGCGCTTCGGCCCGCCCGCCAACCGCGCGGTGCGCCCCAGCGACGTGAAGGCCAGCCTCGAGCGGATCTTCCTGTCGGGCTCGCCCGGCCGCGGCCTCTACCGGACGATCCGCGGCGCGAACGCGTTCGAGCGCTCCCCCACCGCGGGCGGCATCTCGGGCATCACCGCCGACGACGCGAACGGCCGCCTCGAGATCGCGCTCACCCGCTCCGATCCGGCGATCCTGCGCGTGCTGGCCCTGCCCTTCGCGTTCGTGCTGCCGCGCGGCACCCCGCCCTCCGACCAGAGCCGCGCGGCCCTCTCCTCGGCGGGCCCGTACCGGGTGGCGGCGTACCGCCCGGGCGAGGCGATCGAACTGGTGCGCAACGCGGGGTACGCCGCAGGCGCGACCGGACCCGCGATCGGCCCGGCGGAGATCCGGGTGGACCTCGGCGTCGGAGGCGACGACGCCCTGGCGCGCGTCGCGGCCGGCACCGCCGACTACGCCCAGGCGCGCCCCACGCCGGCGCAGGTGCGCGCCGCCCGCAGCGACCCCTCGCGCCGGGTGTGGCGGCACGTGGAGGGGGCGACCTACTACTTCTTCATGAACACGCGGCGGCCGCCCTTCGACGACATCCGGGTGCGCCGCGCCGTGAACCTCGCCATCAACCGCACCGCGATGGCGCGCACCTTCGGCGGCGAGGCGGTGCCGACCACGCAGGTGCTGCCGCCGGGGGTGCCCGGACGCCGGGCGAAGATGGACCCCTCCCGCCGCCCCGACCTGGCCGCGGCACGGGCGCTGGTGACCCGCGCGGGCGCCGCCGGGGCGAGCGTGAGCGTGTGGGGCGCGACCGGCGACCCCTCGCCGGCCGTCACCCGGCTGCTGGAGCGCACGCTCGACCGCATCGGCCTGCGCGCCACGCCGCGGCTGTGGGAGCGCTCGACGATGCTGGCCGCGCTCGCCGACCCGGACGTCGATTCGCAGATCGGCTACGCGCGCTGGCAGCAGGACTTCCCCGACGGGGCCGACTGGTTCCCCCTGCTGCTGTCGGGCTCGGCCATCCGCACCGGCTCCAACCTCAACTACGCCCTGCTCGACGACGCCCGCGTGGACGCGCTGATCGACCGGGCCTCGGGCATCTGGGCCCCCGCCGCGCGCGCGGCCGCCTGGAAGGCGGTCGGCGCGGCCGTGGCCCGGCGCGCGCCGTGGGCGCCCTTCGCCAACAGCGTGCGCTCCGACATCACCTCACGGCGGGTGTCGGACGTCGTCGGGCACCAGCTCTACGGCTTCCTCTGGATGAAGGCGGCAGTCGGCTAGGCGTTCATAGCATCAAGTTTATTTGTTCATAAGTCGATTAGTGTCTGGTATATCTATTCTTATGCCTGACACTCCAACACCCCGCCGCCCCCCTTCGCCGACTCCCGTCGCTGTCCGGCGCGCATCGCGGGAGGTGGGCTCGCACCTGGCCACCTGGCGCCGCCTGCGGGGGCTGACCGCGGCCCAGGTGGCCGACCGGGCCGGCATCTCGCGACCCACGCTCTCGAGCCTGGAGGCGGGCACGGGGGGCACGAGCCTCGAGAACGTGCTGCGCGTCGCGCGGGCGCTCGGGATCATGGAGGAGCTGGTCACGGCGCTCGATCCCTACGAGAGCGACATCGGACGCCTGCGTTCGGCCGAACGGCTGCCACAACGCGTGCGGCCGAACCGCAGGGGCGGCTGAGCGCCGCTCCACCCGCCGGCCGCTCCATGAGCGGCCGGCGGGTGGCGTGACTACGCCGAGGAGCGGCTGGAGGCCCTGCGGCGGTTGGAGGGGGCCCGGCCGCCCGAGGGGGCGGGGCTCTTCTTGGCGCCGATCGACGGATCGCCGTCGGCCCGCAGGCGATAGGCCTCGGGTCCGATGGAGCCGTCGCGCTCCAGTTTGACCTTGGCGCCGACCACCGTCTCGAGGTCGGCCAGCCGCGCGCCCTCCTCGTCGGACATGACCTCGGCGATGCGCGGGTTGACCGTGAGCGAGACGCTCTCGGCCGGGCTGCCCGTGAGCTCGGCGCGCAGCTCGCGCTCGATGGTGATCGCGTGGGTCTCGTCGCTCGGCACCACGCCGACGCCGGCGCAGGTCGGGCAGATCTCGGTCATGATCTCCCGCGGCCCGTCGGAGATGTTCTGGCGGGTCATCTCCACCAGCCCGAGCTGCGAGATCTCGGTGACGAAGGTGCGCGTGCGGTCCTTGGCGAGGGCCTCGTGCAGGGCCGCCTTGACGGCCTTGCGGTTGCGCTCGTCGTCCATGTCGATGAAGTCGATGATGATGATGCCGCCGATGTCGCGCAGGCGCAGCTGGCGTACGACTTCGGTGGCGGCCTCGAGGTTGGTCTTGGTGATCGTGTCCTCGAGACGGTTGCCGCCCTTGCCGACGTTGCGGCCCGAGTTGACGTCGATGACCGTCATGGCCTCGGTGTCGTCGATCACCAGGTAGCCGCCCCCGGGCAGCGGCGCGCGGCGCTCCATCGTCGAGCGGATCGTCGCCTCGGCCCCGTGGGCCTCGAACAGCGGCGTGTCGCCGGTCCAGTGGCGGACGCGGTCGGCCATCTCGGGCGAGGTACGCCGCAGGAAGCCCTGGATGCGGTCGAACTGGGCCTCGTCGTCGACCAGCACCTCCTCGACATCCGTGTTCAGGAGGTCGCGGATGATGCGCAGCGAGATGTCAGCCTCGGAGTAGAGCAGCGAGGGCGCCTTGATCTGCTCGCCGCGCTCCTGCAGCGCCTGCCAGAGGCGCTTGAGGAAGGCGAGGTCGCGGGCGATCTCGCGGGCGGAGGCCCCGGAGGCGGCGGTGCGGACGATCAGCCCGCCGGTCTCGAGCGGCAGCGCGTTGCAGATGGAGCGCAGGCGCGTGCGCTCGTCGTCGGAGAGGCGCTTGGAGACGCCCACTCCCTCGCCGTAGGGCACGAACACCACGAAGCGCCCGGCCAGCGAGAGCTGCATGGTCAGGCGCACGCCCTTGGTGCCCATCGGGTCCTTCGTCGCCTGCACCATCACCTCGTCGCCGCGCTTGAGCAGCTCGGCGATCTGGCGCTTGCGCTTGGGCACCCCCATCGCGACGACCTCGTCGACGTGGAGGAAACCGTTCTTCTCGAGGCCGATCTCGATGAACGCGGCCTCCATTCCCGCGAGGACGTTCTCCACGCGGCCCTTCCACACGTGGCCCACGACGGAGCGGTGGCCGCGGCGTTCGATGTACGCCTCGGCCGTGAGCCCGTCCTCGAGGATGGCCACGCGCGTCTCGGCGCGGTCGACCGACACAAGGATCTGCTTTTTCAGAGGAATCTCCCTCCAGGATGAGCCATCAGCGGCGGAAGCGGCTGATGGCGCGATCGATCACGGGGCGCGCCTTGTCGATCGGCGCGCCCTCGATCAGGTCATGGCCCGCCGACAGGCGCGCGAGCGCGGCCTCGCCGACGGCCCGGGTGGCGCCGTAGGCGACCGTGCCACGCACGGCCCATCCGGCCACCGGAACCAGGCCGGTGGCGCTGCGAGCGAGCGCCCTCCAGCCGAAACCCGCTCCCACGATCGCGAGCGCCTCGACGGCGCGCTCGGCCCCGAAGGGCCGGTCGTGGAGTGCGGCGAGCTGTGCGACCAGGCGGACCTGGATGAGCGCGAGCGCGGGCATGTCGACGCCCGGCAGGGGAAGCGCCCCGATGACGGCCGACTGGCGCGTCGCGTCGCCGATCAGACGGCGGCCGACCGCCGGGCGCAGGCCCGGGTTGCGCCGCGCGGCGGCGACGGCGGCGTCGCCGAGGGCGCGGATGATGGCGTCGGCCACCAGGTCGCGCCCGCGCTCGTCGAGCGCGGCGACGTGGGCCAGGTTGGAGACCTCGAGCCGGTTGCCCGACAGCACGCGGGTCTCGAGCTCGGCGCGCTCGGCCGGGTCGCCCACCAGCACGGCGAGGGCGCCGGCGCCGGAGTGGCGGCGGCGCTCGAGCGTCGCGACCCCCGGGTGGGGCGGCGTGCTGGGCGTCAGCGCCATCAGCGCGAGGGCGTCCTCGCTCGGGGCGGGGGCAGGGATCTGCAGCATCTCGCGCAGCTGCGCGGTGGCCGCCGGATCGCCCGGCAGCAGGGCGATGTGGCCGCCCTCCTGGGCCGCCTCATCGATCGAGCGCACCGCGTCCGCGAAGGGACGCACCACCTTCGCTCCGCGCGAGGCGAGGCCGATTGCTCCGATGACCGGCCCCTTACCCGCGGATCGCGGAACGGCGCTGGTTGATGCCCAGGAGCAGGCCGATCGCGATCAGCGTCGTGAGGGTGTGGCTGCCGCCATAGCTCATCATCGGCAGCGGGATCCCGGTGATCGGCATGATTCCCACGTTCATGCCGATGTTAACGAAGACCTGGAAGCCGATCATGGCGACGATCGCCCCGGCCACGAGCATGTCGACCTGGCTGGAGGCGCGGGCCATCGTCCGGAGGCCCCTCCAGAGCACGAGGGCGTAGAGCAGGATCAACAGAGCTCCCCCCACGAACCCGAACATCTCGCCGGTGACGGCGAAGATGAAGTCGGTGTGGTGCTCGGGGATGAAGTTGCCCGACGACTGGGTGGCGCCGTCGGGTCCCTTGCCCACCGCGCCCCCCGAGCCGATGGCGGTCTTGCTCTGGTCGAGCTGGTAGCCGGCGTCGCTGGAGTCGCGCTCGGCCCCGATGAACGCCGTCAGGCGCTGCACCTGGTAGTCCTGCAGCACCTTCACCCCGGCGTTGGGCAGCACCCACAGCACCGCCAGGATCATGATCGCCATGATCGACCCGGCGACCGCGAAGTGCGACCAGGGCACGCCCACCAGGAAGAGGATCGCGGCGAGCACGGCGCCGTAGACCAGCGAGGTGCCGAGGTCGGGCTGCAGGAACACCACGACCGCGGGCACGGCCGCCACCACCGTCAGGAACAGCGTGAAGCGCGCGGTGCCGACGTCCTCCAGGCGCTCGACGGCGATCCCCGCGAGCACGATGGCGACCATGACCTTGCCGATCTCCGACGGCTGAAGGTTGAACGGGCCGACGTCGATCCAGCTGTTCGCGCCCCGGGTGGCGGTCCCCACCAGGTACACCACCGCGAGGGCACCGAGCAGGCCTCCCCAGAGGCCCCACCCCCAGCGCGCCATGCGGTCGAGGTTGACGCGCATGGCCACCAGCATCAGCACGGCGCCCGTGAGGGTGAACAGGATCTGCCGATCGAGATAGAAACGCGGGCCGGCGGCGTCGTTGACCGTGGCGCGGCCCACCATGAAGATGCTGAAGGCGCTGATGGCGACGACGGCCAGCAGCAGGACCCAGTCGATGCCGGCCACCGCGGAGCGGATCCGGTCGACGGCGCCGGAGCGCTGCCGGCTCGGGGCCATGGTCGTGGTCATCGGCTCGCCACCGGGTCGCCGCAGAGGTCGGGGTCGAATTCGAGGTTGGCCGCCATGGTCGAGCAGACCGCCGGGGCGGCGGCGTTGGCCCCGGTGCCGCCGCGCTCGATCACGATCGACACGACGATGCTCGGGTCGTCGAAGGGCGCGTACCCGACGAACCAGGAGTGGTCCTCACCGCCGTCGCCCGGCTCGGCCGTGCCGGTCTTGCCGGCCACCTTGACGCCCTCGGGAAGGGCACCGAACACGCTGGTGGAGGTGCCGAGCTCGGCGTTGGCCGCGTCGTAGAGACCCTGCTTGATCGACTCGAGCGCCGTCGGGCTGACACCGAGCGGCCGCGTGGGACGGCCCTTGGAGAGCTCCTGCACCACGCGGCCGTTGGGATCGCGCACCTCGAAGCCGACGGTCGGCGTGTGCAGCGTGCCGCCGTTGGCGATGGCGCCGTAGGCGACCGCCATCTGGAGCGGCGTCACCTGGAGGAAACCCTGGCCCACGCTGAGCTGGATGGTGTCGCCCGCGAGCCAGCTGCGCTGGAAGTCGGTGTAGTCCGGGCCGGCGTAGGCGCGCTTCTTCCACGGCGGGTCGGGGACGTTCGCGGGCACCTCGCCCGGGAGGTCGATGCCGGTCTCGTCGCCCAGGCCGAAGAGCCGCGCCTCGGCCTGCAGCGGGTAGACGTCGTTCTTCTCGCTCTGGGCGCGCCAGAGGTCGTCGGCCACCTGGTAGAAGTAGGTGTCGCTCGAGACCCGCATGGCGTAGGCCAGATCGATGACCCCGTGCGAGTTCTCCCTGAAGTTCCGGAAGCGCTGCTTGTGCAGCACGATCGACGAGGGCGACTCGAGCTGGGTGTCGGGCGTGATGATGCCGGCCCGCAGGGCCGCGGCCGCCGTGATCGCCTTGAAGGTGGACCCGGCCGGATAGACGCCCGCGATCGCGCGGTCGTTGAGCGGCCGGTCGGGGTCGTTGAAGAGCGCGCTGACCGGCTTCTCCTTGCGGGTCACGAACGTCTGCGGCGAGAAGGTCGGGAAGGAGCCGAGGGCGAGCACCTCTCCGGTCTTCGGATTGAGGGCGACGCCCGCGGCGCCGACCGCGCCGGTGACCCGGGCGGCCTCGGCGAGCGCAGCCTCGAGGGCGATCTGCGTCTTGCTGTCGATCGACAGCCGCACATCGCGGCCGGGCACGGGGCTGCGCGAGGAGACGTACTGGCGGCTCAGGGGCTCGCCTGCGGCGTCGACCTCCACCACCGAGCGGCCCGGCGTGCCGCGCAGCACCGACTCGTACTGCTGCTCGATGCCGTCCACGCCGATCGTCTCGTCGCCGGCGTAGCCGCGACGGCGCAGATCCTTGATCTGCTCGGCGGTGATCGGGCCGGTGGAGCCGAGCAGGTGCGCCGCGAGCTGCCCCTCGGGATAGGAGCGCAGGTAGGTCTCCTCGAGGGAGATCCCGGGGAAGTCGCGCCGGCGCTCGGCGAGGTAGCGGTAGAGGACGGGGTCGATGTTGCGCGCGAGCACCACCGACTGCAGCGGCTGGTTGTCGCCGGCGTTCACCTTGGCCATCAGCGCGGGCAGGGTCTCGCCGATCTTCGGCGCGAGCTTGGCCAGCACCTGGCGGCGGCGCTCGCCGGTGAGCTCGCGCGGGCGGGCGACCAGGTTCTCGCCGGTGGTGTTGGTGACCAGCGGCACGCCGTCGCGGGTGAGGATGTTGCCGCGCGGCGGCTGGGTGATGACCGTGCGCAGGCGGTTGCCGTCGGCGCGCTCGGCGTACTGCTCGGCGTTGATCACCTGCAGGAACCAGAGCCGGATCAGCAGCAGTCCCAGCAGGCCGAGGGCGATGCCTCCGAGGATGGCGATGCGGACGGCCGTCTTCGGCGTGAGGGTGGGCGCCCAGCCGCCGGCGGGGCGGTTGGAGCCGCGGCGCGGTGGAAGGCCGGTGCTCATGCAGCCACACCGTAGGGCTCGACCACGCGCGGTGCCCCGAGCAGGCGGCGCGCGACCAGCAGCACGGGCGGGCTGAGCAGCGCCGTGAGGGCGACGGTGGGCAGCAGCACCCGGCCGACGAACTCGGACGCCGGCATGAAGTGGCCGAGCAGCAACTGGAACACCATGTAGCCGAGCTGCACGGCCAGGGCCGCGACCACCGCGAGCGCGAGCGGCGCGAGCAGGCTCGACGACTCCTCGCGCTCGCAGTACTGGCCGCACCACGCACCGACGGCCAGGTAGAGCAGGGCGAGCACCCCGAGCGTGCCGACCGGCGCGGTCAGCTCGAGCAGCAGGCCGCCGGTGAAGCCGGCGACCGCGCCCACCAGGGTGCCGCGCAGCAGGGCGACCACGACGATCGTGGGCGCGAGGATGTCGGGGATGCCGTTGGCCAGGTTGAGGTAGGGCATCACCGTCACCTGCAGCAGCACGGCCATCAGCACCATCAGCGTGACCCAGCCGAGGCCGGTGCCCCGCGGCGCCATGCGCGGCACGGCCGTCGCCGGACCCACGACCCGGGTGGTGACGTCGCTGCTCATCCGCCGGCCGCCCGGCGCTTGGCCTCGGTGCTCTCGGGGACGAGCACCGTCAGGTACGAGAGGTTGCGGGGGTCGAGATAGGGCGTCACCTGCACCGTCTGCTGGACGTCCACCTCCTGCGCTCCCGCGCTGGAGACGCGGCCGATCGGGATGCCGCGCGGGTAGATCGAGGGCAGGCCCCCCACAAAGAAGCCCGCGGTCACGACGACCTGGTTGAGCTCCACCGGGGCCGCCCGCGGCACGCCGGTCATCCTCAGCTGGCCGGGCGTGGTGGACTGCACGAGCCCGGGCGGGTTGCCCGCCTCGGGGATCGTGGCCCCCACCTCGGTGCGGCCGTCGGTGATGAAGGCGACGTCGGCGGTGCCCGAGGAGACGCCGGTGACCACCCCGACGAGCGCCGCCCCCGGGCCGGTGCCGGCCACCACGGGCGAGTTGCGGATCACGCCCTCCGACGAGCCCACCGAGATGCGGGCGTTGCGGTACCAGTCGGTGATCGACCGCGTGACGACGAGCCCGGTGACCGGGCGGTAGCCGCCGGCGCCGCTGGAGGGGTCGATCAGCGTCTCGACGCCGAGCAGCGACTCGAGCTCGTTGAGTCGCTGGTCGCGGACGGCGTTGTCGGCCGCCAGGCCGCGCAGCTCCTCCACCTCGGCCTCCAGCGCCGCCGCGCGGTCGCGCGCGTCGCGGAGGCTGCTGGCCCAGCCCCAGGCGTCGCGGAAGGGCTCGATGGCGCGGGTGGCCACCTCCTGCACCGGCGCCACGACGCTCGCGGCGGCCGACTGGGCCCCGTGCAAGGGGCCGTCGGTCGACTCGCGGAAGTAGCCTGTGAAGATCGCCAGGCAGGCGATCACGAGGGTGGCGATGACGATGCGGCGGACGTTCGCCCGCCGCCGCGCGATACCGGTTGTCGCGGCCACCGCCATCAGATCCTGGAACTCCTACTCAGTAGCGCTTCCGGTGTCGGCCGTTCGACGATGCCTTCTGCATCACCTCGAACTCCTCCAGCGACCGGCCCGAGCCGACGGCGACGCAGGTCAGCGGCGACTCGGCGACGTGGATCGGCATCTCGGTCTCGCGGCGCAGCCGCTCGTCGAGGCCCTGCAGCAGCGACCCGCCGCCGGCCATCATGATCCCGCGGTCCATGATGTCGGAGGCCAGCTCCGGCGGGGTCTTGTCGAGCGTGCTCTTGACGGCGTCGATGATCTGCACGAGCGGCTCCTCGAGGGCCTCGCGGACATCCTCGGAGGAGAGCACGACCGTCTTCGGAAGTCCCGTGATCATGTCGCGACCCCGGATCTCGGCCTGCACCTCCTCCCGCAGGGGGTAGGCGGAGCCGATCTCGAGCTTCACCTCCTCGGCGGTCTGGCTGCCGATCATCAGCTTGTACTCCTTCTTGACGTAGCTGATGATCGCCTCGTCGAGCTCGTCGCCACCGACGCGGATCGACTGGGCCACGACGATGCCGCCCAGCGAGATGACCGCGACCTCGGTGGTGCCGCCACCGATGTCCACGACCATGTTGCCGGTCGGCTCGGCAACGGGCAGGCCGGCCCCGATCGCCGCGGCCATCGGCTCCTCGATGAGGAACGCGCTGCGGGCGCCGGCCGACAGGGTGGCCTCCTCGACCGCGCGCTTCTCGACGCCGGTGACGCCCGAGGGCACGCAGACCACCACACGCGGATGGGCCCAGCGATTCTGATGGACCTTCTGGATGAAGTGCCGGAGCATCTGCTCGGTGACGTCGAAGTCGGCGATCACGCCGTCCTTCAGGGGCCGGATGGCGCTGATGTTGCCGGGCGTGCGCCCGAGCATGCGCTTGGCCTCGATCCCCACCGCGTGCACCTCTCCCGAGCGCTGGTCGATGGCGACCACCGACGGCTCCGAGAGGACGATGCCGCGGCCGCGGACGTAGACGAGCGTGTTGGCCGTGCCGAGGTCGACGGCCATGTCGCGTCCGCCGAAACCGGTCAGGTAGCTCCAGAACCCGATTGGTGGCCTCCCATTGAAGTGGCGCGCTGGCCGCGAGCAGCCTGCAAAGCGCGGCATTCTACCCGAACCGCGCCCGGGCCGGACATCCCGGTCGTTCCACCCCGGGTCGGGGCTACCGTACCCCCCTTCGGCCCTCCCCGCCACCGGTGAGGAGGATCACCCGGCGGCGGCGACATGGTCCGCTACCGTTCTTCGGATGCCCGCGCCGCCCCTCTTCGCCGACGACAACAGCTCGTATCGCCGGGCGATGCGCCGTCAGCAGGAGGAGGAGAGAATCCGGGAGGCCCGCCGCCGCGAGATCCTGGCCACTCTGCGCCGCCTCAAGGAGGAGGCCGGCGACACGGCCCTCGTGGCCGAGCGCGAGCGCAAGCGCCGTCACGCCGACCTGCTGGACCGCTACCCACCGCTCTTCTGAGGTAGCAACAAGGGGGTAGCCGCAGTAGTATCGAGGGTATGAAGGTCAGTGTGAGCTTGCCGGAGGACGACGTCGTCTTCCTGGACCGTTACGCGGAGCGCTCAGGCATGGGCTCCCGCTCGGCCGCGGTGCAGAGAGCGGTCGATCTGCTGCGCGCCGAGGAGCTGGGCCCGGCGTACGCTGACGCGTGGGAAACCTGGGCCGAGGACGAAGCCGGCGTGTGGGACGCAACGGTCGCCGACGGCCTGGAGCCCCGCTAGTGCGGCGAGGCGAGATACGCATGATCGACTTCGATCCGGCTCGGGGCTCCGAATCGGCGAAGCGCCGCCCGGCGGTGATCGTCTCCAACGACGGAGCCAACACGACAGCTGCCCGGCTCGGGCGGGGCGTGGTGACCGTGGTCCCGGTGACATCGAGCCTCGACCGGGTCCATCCCTTCCAGGTGCTCCTGCCAGGACGCGAGACCGGCCTCAGCCGGGACTCGAAGGCCCAAGCGGAGCAGGTGCGCGCCGTGGACGTCGAACGGATCGGGGCGGCCGTCGGGATGGTCCGCGGCTCCTTGATCGATGCCCTCGATGAGGCCCTTCGCATCCATCTGGCGCTGTAGCGCGCCCGCGAAGCCCGGTTATCTACCCAAGATCGGACCCGACTTAGGTGGATTATCGAATGGACTGGGGGATAGCCCAGCCCCCGGAGAGCCCCCTCGCGGTTGGTTCCCGGAGAGCTCGGGTTCCCACGCGCGCACGGGGTCGGCTAGTGGAGCGTCCACCAACGTTGCTGGTCTTCTGGCCGCGAAAATCCCGCGGGGCAAGGACGCAGGGAGATCGCATAGCTGAGGCTATGCGTTCGACCGAGGACGCAGCATCCGCGATGATTTCACTAGCTCGGCCAGATCCGGCCGGACCTCCCGTCGAGGAGCCAACCGAAGGTCGGTGGAACTGTCCTCAGGAGTGCTCCGCCTTACGCTCGATCGCGTACTGGACGGCGGCCAGGATGTCGGCCTCCTGCGCGTCGCCGGGGACGCCGCGGTGGCCGTACTGGCTGCCCCAGAGGGCGAGCGTCGAGCCGGCCGCCTCGGCCAGCGCAAGAGCCTTCTGATAGCCGCCGTACTCCACGAACTTGGCCTTGCGGCCGGTCTGCCAGCGCCAGATGGTGTCGCCGTCGGCCTCGTGGATGATCGCGTAGAGCTTCTCGGTCACGTCGCCTCCGCTGTGGGGCCCTCAGTATGTGGCATGGCTTCGACGGAGGCGCCGAGTCGCGCTACTCTTTACTGATGAGCGACGAGGTAAAGAGCAGCGTGCGATCTCGGACGACGAAGATCTCCCGCAAGCATCAGGTCACGATCCCCGTCGAGGCGCTCCGGAGGTCGGGCCTCGGACCCGGCGACCGGATCGAGGTCATCGCGACCGACGACGGCCGCGTGGTCTTCCGGCGCGCGGGCAACCCGTTCGACGAGTTCGCCGGCGCCCTCACCGGCGCCTACCCCGAGGGCCACCTCGACTCCCTGCGGGACGAGTGGGCCTGACGGTTCCGGATACGAGCGTCCTGATCGCTGCGCTCGACGCCGACGACACTCATCACGACGCGGCACGGCGGGCCCTGGCAGCGGCGTGGGACGCCCAGGAGCAGATCGTCGTGCCCGTCGTGGCCTACGCCGAGACGATGGTTCGACCCCTCGCGATCGGTGGAGAGGTCCTGAGGCGTGCCGATCGGTTCTTCGAGACGCAGAGGATCGAGCCGCTCACCGCGCCGTACGCGAGGGCGGCGGGAGGCCTACGCGCACGCCACGGCTGGCTGCGACTCCCCGACGCGCTGATCCTGGCGACGGCCATGACCCTCGGTGCCGATCGTGTACTCACCGCCGACCGGCGCTGGGTCGAGGTTGACGAACGCGTCGAGGTCATCGCCTCGGCGTGACCCACGGCGCGAGGCCGAGCTCGGAGAGCGCAGTGACCAGGGCGCCGATCGGCAGGCCGACGACCGTGGTGAAGTCGCCCTCGATCCGCTCGACGAGCGCCGCGCCCGATCCCTGGACGGCGTAGCCGCCGGCGCGCCCCTCCCACTCCCCGGTGCCGAGGTACCAGGACGCCAGCGCATCGTCGATCGGCCGCACGACGACCGTCGTCTCGTCCTCCAGCTCGCGCCGTGCGTCCGACGTGATCAGGCAGACCGCCGTGCGCACCACGTGCGGGCGGCCGGAGAGGGCGCCGAGCATCTCGGCGGCCGAGGCGCGGTCGGCGGGCTTGCCGAAGACGCGCCCGTCCAGCAGCACCTCGGTGTCGGCGCCGAGCACGGCGCCTCCGGCCGGCACGCCGCGGCGGCCGGCCACCTCCTCGGCCTTGGCGCGGGCGTTGGCGAGGGGGTCCTCCCCCTCGTCCACGCCCGACACCACGACCTCGAACTCCACCCCGAGCGCGCCGAGCAGCGCCCGCCGCTGGGGCGAGCCCGACGCAAGCAGGATTAGAGTGTCCCGATTCAGGGGTTCAGCGGCGTTTCCCGGCTGCATCTCATCGCGAGGCGGCGTCCTCGGCAGCCCCAAAATTCCCGATATCGGGGCTGAACTGCGTCCTTGCCTCGCGGGAGATTCGCTCGGGAAATGCTCGCCAACCCCTGAACCGGGACACTACGAGAGCTCGGGGAAGTGCAGCGCCAGCTCGCGCGCGCCCGACTCCGGGCTGTCGGAGCCGTGGATCACGTTCTGGCCGACCTCGAGGGCGAAGTCGCCACGGATGGTGCCGGGGGGCGCCTCGAGGGGGTTGGTCGGGCCCATCATCGTGCGCAGGGCGACGATCGCGCCCTCGCCCTCGACGGCCAGCATGAACACCGGCCCCGAGGTGATGAAGTCGACGAGCTCGCCGAAGAACGGACGCTCGCGGTGCTCGCCGTAGTGCTCCTCGGCGACGGCCCGGTCCATGATGATCTTGCGGACGGCGATGACGTTCAGGCCCCGGCGCTCGATGCGGGAGAGGATCTCGCCGCTCAGCCCCGCGTAGACCCCGTCGGGCTTCACCATCACGAACGAACGCTCAGTCATACGACTCCTGGTCACGTGGTCTTCTCCACCGGCCGGTGCGGCCGGTGTCGCCGCTCTCGGCGGTGGGATTGGGCAACTCGCGCTGGCGGGCCGGACGGCCCTCGACGGGGGCCTCTGCGGCGCGCGCCGAGCCCGTGCGATCGAACAGGCGGATGCGGAACTCGAGCTCGGTGAGGCGCTGGTCGATGTCGCGCACGTCATCGGCCGATGCGACCCCGGCCTGGCGCAGCGCACGCTGCATGCTGGCCGGGTCGCCGCTCACCATGCCCTCGCGGGCGAGCATACGGCCCACGATCTGCTGGCCCTCCGAGTCGCCGAGCTCGCCGAGGCGCTGCTCGAGCGCCAGCAGCTCCAGCTCGCGCTCGCGCGCCTCGTCGAGGTACTCGGGCGGGCGCACGATGAGATAGATGATCGAGCCGAGGAACGGGATCAGCACCGACAGGGCGACGCAGGCGGCCACGAGGCCGGGCGCCTGGATGCGGCGGCGGGCGTCCTGGTAGGTCCAGTAGGCGAGTGCCACCCACAGGAGCACGACGAAGACGCGCAGCAGAACCGTGATCAATCCCCACACACCGGACTCGAAGAAGCCCGAGATCGACTCGAACGGATCGCTGGTCTCGGATGTGGCCGCGCCCGACGCCTGTGCGGTGAGCAGACCGATGACGCTGATGCCTATGGACATGACGGTCTACTTCGCCTCGGGGACATCGATGCCCTTCCGGGCGCGCGCGAGTCTAGCAGGGGGGGTCCCGCCGCCCCTCTCCACGGGACCCCTCAGGTCGGCCAGCAGGTACAGGGATCCGGCGACCACCACGACCCCGTCGGGCCCGGCGGCCTCACGGGCCGCGGTGAGCGCCGCCGCGGGCGGATCGACCGCCTCGGCCGGCCGCCCGAGCGCCCGGGCGATCGCCGCGAGATCGACGGAGGGCACCGCCCGGGGGTGGCTGGAGCGCGTCGCGATCACGCGCCCGACGGCGCCCGCGAGCGAGGTCATCATGGCGGCGGCGTCCTTGTCGCCCAGGATCGAGACCACCGCGACGACCGGCCGGCGGTCGCCGACCACCTCGGGCAGCGCGGAGACCATCGCCTCCATGCCGGCCGCATTGTGGGCCCCGTCGAGGACGACGGCCGGGGTGCCCGGGAAGAGCTCGAGACGGCCGGGCGCCTCGACCCCGCGGAGTGACGCGCGCAGCGCCCGGGTGTCGAGTGCGCGCCCCAGCAGCATCTCGGCGCCCGCGACCGCCACGGCGAGGTTGTCGCGCTGGAATCCTCCCAGCAGCGGCAGCGCGAGCCCGCCGTAGGTCGCGCGCGGGGTCTCGACCTCGACCTCGCCGTCGACCTCGCGCGCCGACAGGCCCGCGCCGAAGCGCAGCGGACGCAGGCCGCGCCGCGCGCACTCGTCGTCCACGGCGGAGGCCGCGGCGTCGGTGAGGCGGCCGACGACCAGCCGGTCGGAGCCGTCGGCGCAGACCGCCAGCTTCTCGGCGGCGATCGCGGCCTCGGTGTCGCCGAGCAGCTCGGTGTGCTCCAGGGCGATGTTGGTGAGGGCCACGACGGCCCGCGGCTGCAGCACGTTGGTGGCGTCGTAGCGGCCCCCGAGCCCGGCCTCGACCACGGCGACGTCGACCGCCGCGTCGCGGAAGCACACGAAGGCGATCGCGGTGAGGGCCTCGAACTGGGTCACCAGGTCGCCCTCGGCCAGCGGGAGCGCCGCGGCGGCGGCGCGCACCTCGGCGGCGGCGGCGGCGAACGCCCCCTCATCGACCGGCGCTCCCTGGATCTGGATGCGCTCGGGCCAGTCGGTGACGTGCGGCGACAGGTAGGCGCCGACGCGCAGCCCCTCCCCGGACAGCGCCGCGGCCGCCAGCCGCGTCGTCGACGACTTGCCGTTGGTGCCGACCACGTGCAGCGCCGGCGCGATCCGCTCGGGGCCGCCGAGGGCGGCGAGCAGCGCGGCCATCCGCTCCAGCCCGAAGCGCATGCCGAGGATCTCGAGCTCGGCGATCCAGCGCCGCGCCTCCCCCACCGTCATCGCGGCTCCGATCCGGGTCAGCCCAGGGCGGCGATGCGTGCGGCGAGCGCCTCGCGCTCGGCCTCGTAGCGCACGGCCTTCTCGCG
>LNFM01002196.1_pt1 | contig 41440 bp, 58 predicted proteins | sample 596031 | NCBI WGS metagenome assembly LNFM01 (sample SAMN04254537, study PRJNA301005) | activated carbon metagenome | isolation source: dual media filters at the Ann Arbor, Michigan drinking water treatment plant | place: USA: Ann Arbor
CCAGTCTTCCAGTCGGACACCAGCAGCACGTCGTCCTCAACATGATGGGCGCAGTCGATCTTGATCCGCACCCAGCAGTTGACCCAATCATCCCACCTGGATTTATCCCAGTCCTTGGTGAACGCCCAGGTCTCTTCTACCGTTGGCGGCAGGATCTTCTTGCCGTACGCCTTCCGCAGAGTCTTGAACTCATCGGCGAAGATCTTCAGCTCCTTCGGCAACGTCGCCACCAGACCCTTGATATACTTCTCAGCCTTCTTGTGTATCTCATCACCACGGGCCATGGCCTCATTGGGAGGCTCCTTGATGCGGTCGATGAACGACAGCTTCGCCTTCAGCGGGCAAAGCTTGTAGGTCGCGTAGCGACTGAAAGACCAGCTGGTCAGCTTCTTCATTTGATCACCTTACCCTTCTTGTCGTAGTCCTTCAGTTCGTTCCAATTGGTAGTTGACACCGCGCCTTCGCTGAGGATCGGTACGTCAAATTCCACGCTTTCCATCGTCTTACGCATCACCTCCATCTCGTCCTGCCACCCAACCCTGTTAGTGGATGCCGTCAGCTGGTCGTGCACGTTGAGAAGAATTCTGGTGGTCGGCTTCTTAGCTGCGTGGAAGCGGATGATCGCCTCCTTGGTGCAGTCGGCACCAGACCCTTGAATGAGGGTGTTGACCAGCTTGTAGTCAAACGTTCTCATGCGACCTTCCACCAGCTTAGGCGGCTCGCAGTAGTACTCGCGCCCTCCCCACGTGCGAATCGGCTTGTTCTCCTTGGCGACAAGCTTCATGTCGCTGTACATGTCCTTCAGGCCTGGGTAGAGATCCAGGATGGCCTTCTTCAAGGCCTTCGACTCGTCAACCGGCATGTCATTCTTCATCGCCAGCTTAGCCACGCCCATCCCGTAGATCAGCCCGAGGTTCGTGTTCTTCACCGGCTTGCGATCGTAGATCTTTCCTACGTTGGCCAGCTCGTCTCTCGCGTTGTCGTGGAAGTCAATCCAAGGGTTCTCAAGGTACTTGTCCATGAGGGCCCCACCCTCAAAGTGAGCCAAGATGCGAGGCTCCTGCTGAGAGTAGTCGCGGTCGATAAGGATCTGACCTGGGAACGCTGTGATGTACGACCTGACCATGGGCAGCGGCGGTAGCTTGATTGGCGGCTTTGGCAACCCAGAAGACAGGTACCTGGGAACTTCGACAAAGATGGGTTTGAACTCGTTGGCGATGTTCTGGAAGTTGGGCGTGCTGGAAAGCCTGCCCGTTCTGGTCCCAATGGTATGATCGCCAGACGGCGACTTCACCTGGTTCCACGTGGTGAAGATCAAGCCGCCAGACAACTCGGCCATCTTCAACCACGGTATCATGAACGTGTCCAGACAGGTGGCCAGCTGGGCTCTGTACTTCAGCATCCCCAGCATCACCTTGTCGGTGACCGCCCCCATCAAGGCTTCTTTGTTGGTCTGGTACTTGCCAGAAGCCGTCAACGGCAGAAGATCCAGATCCACCTTCTTCACCCTGACCAAGGCCTCAATCAGCTGCTCGCCTGAATTCAGGTTGATGTCAGGAGACGCCTTGAGCTGCTTGATGATCCATGCATCAACGCTATGGCGAGTCTCTGAGTACATGGCCACGTCAGACCGCAGCCGCTTGAGATCCACCGGCACTCCTTGTCTCTCCATCTCAAGCAAGATGGGCATGAGCTGGCGCTCTCGGTCGTACGCCGCGTCCATACCCCTGGCCGAGATGCTGGGCCTGAGAAGCTTGAAGATCTCGTCGGTCCTGATCACGTCACCGTCGGCATAGTCTCCAACCAGGTCCCCAGGGGCATAGGCGATGTACCGGCCAAAGTAGTGGTCTGAGTTCTTGGCCTTGCTGATCTTCACCCCAGGTACAGGCTGGTTGCTCACCAACCAGTCAGCCACCGCGTCCTGCTCATCTGGCGGCATACCGAGCAACCGCTCAGCTGCCGGCTTCAGACCCAGCTCCATCTGGTTGGGATCATCCAGAAAGATCAGGAAGAGAGTGTCGTGGATCTTTGTCCAGTGGGGAACAGGCAGCCCCATGTGCACGTCGGCCACGTCCACATCAAACTTGCCATTCTGAAAGAGGACACCGTCAGGATTCTCATAGGCCTTCCTGACAGCTTCCCGAGCTTCCCCAAATTGGCAGTTGTTCCCAGTCGGGTGGCCAAACGCATAGTACCTCGGCTTCTTCCCAGGGTACTTGATCGAGACACCGACCGGGTGCGGAGGATAGAAAGGCCGTGACTCGATCCCAAGCGTCTCAAAGTCGATGACGACTGGCTTCTCAACCCTTGATGGCATTGCCGATCTCCTTCCGTTCACGAGCAGCCCTGACCCTATTGAGTCGACTATGGATCCTCAGCGCGAACACCTTCCTCTTCGGCCCATCCAGCTCTACCTTGAGAAGCTGCTCACATGTCTTCTCGTCAGCCAATCTGATGATCTCGTTCAATTCCACCCATGTGCGAATTGGTTTCACGTCTTCTCCGTTGGGTCAGGGCACAAGCTCAGTACTTGCGGGGCTTCTTCTTGGCCGGCATCGAGTGGACAGTCCGCTTGCCCTTCACCTTCTTGTCTCCTTCTTCCGGCTCGGGGTAGGCGAACATGATGTTGGCCAGTGCTTCTTCACGCCGGTCCATGACGATCTGCATCACCTCGTCGGGGACGTTCTCCAGCGGCTCGAACAGAACGATGAACTGGTTGTTGGGATCCGCCTGTACTTTGATCTTGGTGATCAGACCATGGGGCGGACGCTTCAGGGTGGCAGCACTGGTCTTGACGTACCCACCGTAGGCTCGGATGGAAGTGGGCGGGATCTTCAGGTAGCCGATGCCGGCCGACTTCCAGTGCTCCAGGTCCTCGTACAGATCCAGCTTGCCGTTCTTGAACACGCCGGCGGGAATGAGGGCCAGTCGGCGGCCATTGCGGCAAGCCTTGCCCTTGCCACGCTCGGCGGTGCCGAACTCGTTGTGCTCGCACCCCTTACAGATGTCGCTCTGAGCGTTGCCGGCCTGCACCACTTGGTCGAACGGCTTGAGCTCCTTCTCTTCGTGGGCGTACGCGTAGCACGTCGGCGCCGACGGGTTCTGCGGGTCGTACTCTTCCTGATAGTACACGTTCTCGAAGATGGCATCCAGGATCACGACGGCCATCTGGTTGTCAGGCATGGGCGAGTCATTCCAAGACAGGATGCCTCCCTTGGTGCTGAACATCTGACCACCGCCGGAGTTCACCTCGATGGCTGCCGCGGCTTCGGCTTGACGGGCGAGTTCCTCGTCCCACTTGACGAGGGCGGTGCTCTTGCTGGGTTTCTTTGCTGCCATTTCTACTCTCCTTGGTTGACGCGGGTGTTGACATCTCTCCAGCTGTACACGACAGGGTGCCAGCCAGCCTTGATTTGCTTGCGACGACGCTCGGCTTCTCTGAAGCTGGAGACCTTCATCTCCTTCTTCTTGGCATTCGCGATGTACAGCTTCGACAGCGGATCGCGTTCGCCTCTGTTGGGAACCAAAGCCGTTGCCGCCAGCATACCAGCCAGCACGGCAACAAGATTCGTGATGTTTTTTCCACGACCAAACATGGTGTTCTCCTAGAACGTAGTGGGTTGAGCGATGCCCCGCATCACGGCCATGAAGCCCTTCTGCAGGTCCGTCGCGCCGATGCTGATCCAGCGCTGGTCGAGCGCGATGCCCGGGTCTGACATGATGCTGGGGTTCAACTGACAACCCCGCAGCTTTTCAATGTACGCACCGACCAGTTCGGCAAGTGCCTTACCCTCGTTCATCAGCTCGACTTCCTTCTCGCTGAGCTGGCGATAGCCGGTGATCTTTGGCTGCTGAAACGTTTCCATACGGCTCTCCTAGACTTTGTTGATGCTCACGGACTTGTAGTGGAACAGCTCAAGGCCCTCGATCTTCTCGCCATCGGCGATACGAAGGTTGATGGCTTCGTCAGCCAGACGACGCTGCACCATGTCGTAGGCCTTCTTCTTCACGATGTACTTCCAGACCTTGTCCCAGTCTGCTGCCCGCCACGTCGACTTCTTGTTGATGGTGACGCGGGCCAACTTCCCAGCCACTCCGCTGGCTTCAGACGCGGGGAGCTCGTTGATGATCTTCTCCTTGATGCGCTTCTCCAGCTCCTCGAGAGCCGCGACCTCGCGAGACAGGGCCAGCCGCTTCTCCTTGGTCTCGTAGAGAAGGTCGGCGCAGGCCCCAATGGTCTTGGGGATCTTCACTTCAGGTTTCTTTGGCACGGTATACTCCCTCAGCTGTTGGTTGATTGTACTTCAAATTCTAGTCCCTAACCTCCCAGCGTCTATAGAACGGGAACGGCAGGCTCCATGAGAACGCATGAGCGATGATCGGCGTCTGGATGGTAAGGTTTCCTATGAACACTCCGCTTTCCAGGTGGATAAGCTCCGACCCACCTAGGATCAGGTAGCGTCCAGAGCGCACCAGGTAGTAAGCGCATGTTGGCGGACGTAGCGGTCCAAACAGGATTCGCGTTTTCATGGCTGGCCCTCCTTGTTTATCCACCCGTAAACAGCCGCGATGGCCGCCGCTCGCAAAGGCTCGTTGTCAGCCTCAGCTCTAGCGTAAGCGCAAACGGCGTTGACTACGACCATCGCCCGCTCAAGTTCCGCGCGGAGCATCTCAATCTGCTGATCGCGGCGCACTATTTCAGCAAAAATACTCTTGCCTCTGCGGTCGTAGGTCCGCATGTTTACTTCCCTGCTCTCCGGTAGTAATCCACCTCCGCCTCGCAGCTCATGATCGCGTAGTGGTCCACGTACATGCCACCAATTCCCTCAGCCGCCAAGCCGCTGGACATGCCTCTCTGCTGGAGGCACTCGCCCATCGTCGGCGGCTTGAGAGTGCGCGGCTTCTGAGGCGCGCTGAGTTGGGCGCAGGCGGACAGAGAAAGAACCAGGCACAGCAGAAAGATCTTCATGAAGACACTCCTTGAAGGAAGGACCCGCCGAAGCGGGCCCGTTGTTGATCACACCAGAGCCAGAGCTCGTTCCAGGGCTTGGGTCTTCAGGCCGTCGCCGCGACCGAACCAGGCCGAATCCATCCGGTGGCTGGCAGTCGACGCGCGAGCGTGATGGTCGACGAACTCAGTCACCGCATTCACTACGCCCCAGGCAGTACCCTCGGTGCCGGCCAAGGTGCCGCCCATCGCAGAGCTACCGAACAGATCCATGATCTTCTGGAACTGCTTGGACTTCCGAACGTCTTCACCCAGGACCGTCTTCGTCTCGGTCAGGAGAGTCGCCACGAACTCCGAGGCACGTTCCTGCGCCATCGAGACCGAAGCCAACTGGCGGGCAGACTTCATGAAGGTACCGAAGTTGTCGCGGGCGAGACCGAGTTGCTGCTTGACGGACTCAGCGTCGAAGTGGCTCGTGTGGCGGATGCTGACTTCGCGCTTGGCCTTACCAGACAGAGCCATGCTGAGGGTGTTGTTGCACACCACGCGGACAGTCGTGAAGCGAGCCGTGGTGGGCATAGTGCCGTCGCAGCTGCTGCTCAGCAGAAGGTAGCCATCCACCTTGTCCTCACCGACCACAACCGCCGACTCACCGATGCTGGCCAGCGCCCAGAACTTCCGACCGCCGAACATGGTACCGGCCGTGTGCAGCTTGTAGCCGTTGCCGTCCACGAGGTCGCGGAAGAACTCCAGCACTTCCTTCGGCTGGACAACCTTGTACTTGGGGCTGACGATGCCCAGGGAGGCTTTCGTGTCCTCGCGGAACAGCACCAGCTGGTCGTCCATCGTCTCCATGACCGTGGAAGGATCTGCCAAGTCGCCGGTGGCGTAGCGGACCTTGGAGCGGCGGATGCGCCAGTCCATCCCTGCGGCCACCTGCCACTGCTCGAGGGTGGCGTCCTGCTCCAGCTCTTGGCCAAGCCCGTGCCACGGCGTTTCGCCGACGTAGGCCATTTCGGTGAAGCCGTTCTTGCGGATCGTGAGTGCGTGCGACATGGTCATCTCCTGGGTTGATGCGGTCGTGCGTTGACCGTGAGTAGATTCTAACCAACCGCCAGGTTCTTGTACACAGTTATTTTCATCGCCGATCAAAAAATTTTTTCAGGTACTCTCCATTTTCAATGATCCATCTAAGTACGGTTTCGTTAGGAACGTTTTCGTAATTGACGTCGACTATTTGGTTGCCGCTTTCGTACCACTGGCAAAAATCAAGGTTGGCTTGGTGTGATTCAGCCAACTTGAGTGACGTGAATAGCGTCCCATCCGTAGCCTTGTACGACTGAACCACTTGTACCACCGAGATCTTCTTTTTCATCACAAATCCTTTTCGTCCCTGAACCCAAGGAACACCGGGAACCTCGGCCGGTCCTTGGCTCCGACCAGCTGGCTCTTGTACTTGACGATGCGGTCAAGCGGAGGGTTGGCCCAGTACTCTCGGCGCTGTGTCTCGGTGAAGCCTGTCCCAATGTCGAAGATGACCCCAGTGCCCCGGTCTCTGACAGTCAACGACCCAAGCATCTCGTCAGAAGCGATCTTGCCCATCATCTTGGACGACCGTTCTTTGTGGCCCAGCGCGTTGATTGTGGCCTCGTTGATGTTGTGCTCCAACGGGTTCACCGCCATGACCACCGCCTCTCCGTCCTCAAACCTCTTCAGCTTCATGAGGTACCCCTCTTTGAGGGTAGACCTGCCGTGCTTGTACAGACCAGACGGAGACCTGACCATCGTGCCCTCGTAGCCCTGGCTCAGAGCCTGAGAATCAAACGCCAGCAGCTCCTTCTCTGACTCGATGGTGGCGTGGTGAAGAAGGTTGATGTTGATCCAGGCCGATGGTGTCCTGTTGTCCAGCATCTTCCCCAGCGCCTTGTAGCGGTAGAGGAACGGCGTGTGCATCTGGGCTTCGGTGTAGTCGAAGACGTGGAATGTCAGTTGCCCGACTTCCTCCATGTCCAACTCCCTCTTGCTCATGACGAGGGACGAGGTCTGATTGAACACGTCCTTGGCGTACGGCAGACCCACGATCAACTCGCCGTCCATGCCATGGAACTCCTTCCTCCCGAACATCTTCTGAACGGTCGGGTTGGGGATCGGCTTCAACGACCTGCTGAGAGCCACCCCGTCCTTGATGATGCACCGAACGCCATCCAGCTTGACGCTGGCCATGACCGGGTAGGTCAGGTTCAGGTTGTTCGGATCCAACGAAGCTGCGAGCATGGGTTTCATAGTACCCCCGATCCTTTGCATGTGGGGCAGATGGTGCTGCCCACGTAGAAGCCACCGATCACCTGACGCTTGCCTTTTCCTTGGCACATGGGACAAGGCTCAATCCTCTTGTCCGGTGCCAGCTCAAGGGCTTTCTCGTACGCCTTCCTTGCCTGATAGAAAGCGTCAGGGTCTCCACCACGGTCTGGGTGCAGCTGGCCTGCAAGCTCCCGCCACCTTGCGATCACCTCGTTCTTGGTGGCATCTTCATGCAGGCCAAGGTCACTGAAGGCGCTCACGTGAACACCCCAGACAGTACGATCAGCTTGATGACGTACTGGCCGAAGGCGACGATGACCGCGCACCCAAGGCCCAGAAGGCCTATGAGCAGAGCTGAGAAGCAAAGCCCAGCTACGATCCAGAACGCCACGGCCAGCATGTACCCTACTGCTTTGACGTAGTCCATGTGTGTCTCCAGATCAATACGGCGGGAAAGCGCTTCCGGTGAAGTAGTCGCGGAGGTTCGCCTTGTCGATAACCATCAGCACGAGCACCGCCCAGAATTGCCAGTCGTTGTACCTAATACCGGCCGTGTACAGCACGAACGCCATCGCGGCGTAGATGGCAAGCCCTACGATAGTGTTGACCATGCTCCCTCCCTTTTCTCAGACTCCCACTCCAAAAGGATGGCGGCTCCAGCATACACCATAGCCCCCAGCACCTCGTTGACAAACTCCGTTCCGACCTTGGTGGACGCCGCTTCCTCCAGCTTCTTGGCGGCCTGGCCAGTGAGAAACCCGCGGCCGTGAAGCTTGCCATAGTGGTGCCACGGCTGCTCCATGAAGGGGACGGTGTTGCCTCCGTGCCTCTGCCCCTTGCCGTACATAGCCTGGTTGATGGCGGCCATGAAGACAGGATACAGCGGGTGGGACGTCATGGCTTCTGTGGCGCCGTTGACGTCTTCAATCTCTTGACTCTTCTGCATAGAGCACCTCCAAAAGAACAGGGTAAGTAGCGAGCAAGACATCTCGGCATTTCTCCGCGATTTCGCGATGCTCCTTCTGCGTACCTGGCTCGCACCGCAGTTGAACGTAGTGGATCCAACTCCGCACGGATCCGGCCATGTACATCCTGGAAGGCGTCATGCCCTCAGGCAGAACTGCTCTGGCCACCTCCTTGGCGACCCCAAGCTCAAGGGCCTGGTTGTAGATGGAGCTGGCGAACGCGGCAACGTCGCGCTGCTTGCGTGTCCACCAGTTGCCCAGCGCTTCGTCGTCATTCTCCAGTGACCCCTGTCGGTTCTTGGTGTCTTGTAGCCTTGCCTCCCTCACTTGGTAGGTGTCGGCCACCTTCGAGTAGCGCTGGCTGAACTCCTGAAAGCTGAAGGACCGGTGGCGAAGGATCTGTCGGGCGATGTCTCTGGTCGTCTCGATGTACATCACCATGTGAGCCATCTCGAACGGCGACCAGTGGTTGTTGCGTGACATGTACCCCAGCAACCTTTCTGCCGTGCCGTGGTTGTCCTGGTTCTCGGGGTTGGACACGCGAGCCACGAACGCAATGAACTCGAGTGGGAGCATGTCCGTGGTGGGGGTAGTCAAGGCCACCAGCTCGACGACCGGCTTCACGAGTCCACCCTTACCAGGCCGTTGATAAACTCGAGAAGGTCGCCCTTGGCCAGCGGGATGTCGGCCTTCTCAATGTCGACCTCGCTACGCTTGAGGCTATGCTTCTCCATCCATTCCTTCTTGACGGCGGTCGCGCAGGCCTGAGTTTCGGCGTAGTGCTTCAGATGATATACGCCGTTCTCATCGCTGATGGCGGCTGTGACTTTGTAGCAACGCATGTCATCCCCTCCTGCTGGCAAGTTCGTTGGCGATCTGGATCTCGTCCACCACGGCCCAATCCTCGCTGAGGATATCGGTCTGGCTGGCCAGCCATGGCACCTTGGCGCCGTTGGGGTAGGCCGGATGGTAGAGCGGGTAGACCATGTAGATGTAGGGCAGCGTCATGTCTGACTTCGAGTCCGGCTCGCGAAGCCGCAGCCACATGTACTTGCCGTTCCACCCGGACCTTGCCACGGAACGCCCTGTCTTCAAGGCCTCCAGCGCCAGACCAAAGGTCATCTGGTCGATGGGCATGTAGGTCTCCTCAAAAAGGTCGCCCGGTAACCACGCCTCGTGTCCGTCACCGTAGAGAACGCGGTACCCAGGAGTGGCGGTGTCGTTGCTCCCACCCTTGGTGAAGCGAATTTCGCGGTAGGCTGAGACCACCTTGATCCCGATGTACCTCTTCAACTCAGACATGAAACCCTCCAGTTTTCATTGCGTGGAAAAAAGGGCCGAGACCACTTGATCCCAGCCCTTGCCGCCAGCAGCCGATTAGGCAGCTTCCTTGATGTCGAACACCAGGTTCTTGAAGGTTTCCTTCACGCTCTTCTTGACCAGCTTGTCTTCCAGCCGGTCCAGAATCTGCGACTCCACGTCCTTGATCATGCTCACCACCTTCTTGGTGGCGTCCTTGACGGCCGCGGCGGTTTGCTTTTCCACGAGGGCGGCGACGGCCGGGTCTTCCAGAAGCTTCTTGCTCATTTCACTTTCTCCTGTGTTGTCCTGCGTTCCGCTCAATTGCGTACTTACAGTCGGATGGTTTTTGCGTCGGGACGTTCCCTCAGCTGGGCTCGATCCTATCTAGAACCGAGCCCACTGTAAATACTTACGAGTCGTATTTACTCTTTCTGTTGGGCTTCGTATGCTCCGTGTAGCCCTCGTTCTTCCAAACTCTCGTGTCAGAGTCGGGCGTGGGGAACCACCAGCCGGTCCCATCCTTCTCCACCACTACGTCTACTGCCCGGTGGGCGCGAAGGTGGTGAAGGGCTGCAGAGATCTGGGAGGAGTTTCTTCCTGTCATCTTGACCAGCTGCAGAACAGACGTGAAGTCTTCCTTCCTTTCTTGGAGGGCTTCTTCTACGAGCATGGTGGTGGTAGGTACTTGTCTACGCTTCATGATCTTACTCCCCAGAAAACAGGAACATGGCCGTGTCGCTCGTCAGATCCGCGATTCAAGCGAGGTTAACTAAAAACCCAGTTGAGCATCATTATGTAGTGGTCTGAGCAACAGACGCACATTGTTTCCCAGTAGACTTCGGAATACTGGGAGGCCTCAACACACTGGTCGTAAATGAAAAGATTGCTGTGCATAATAGGATCTCCTTACGCGCGAACGAGGATGTTGGCCCTGCCGAACTTGTAGACGCGGTAGGTCTGGCCGGCGGTCACGTACTGCTTGACGAACTTCGCGTCGCCCGAGACTGTCTTCTCGGTACCGGCGTACCAGTAAGAACCCGAGAACTTGATGTTCTTGCCGTCAGCCTCGATGGAGACGTCGAAGGACAGGTGGGTGATGCGCGGGCCGCGGCTGGTCTTGATCTGCTGCGTGACGGTGTAGGTAGCTTGCATTTTCGTTTCCCTCAGCGTGTTTGGTCAGTCGATGATATAGATTCTACACGCCTCCTGTGGGGTTGTACACAACTATTTTCAATATTTTTTGCTTGTCTTCTGTCTGTTGTTCCATCCGTCCAAGTGCTTCACCACCTCTTGCAAGCTGGCGTTCAGCCACTTGTCCGGCTGCCTGACCGCGTAGTACCTACCTTGGCTGCCGTCTCCCAGCCTTACTGGCCTACCACCCGACACCTGATGCAACCCGGCCCTTGCCAGCTCGCGGCTCAGCCCATTGGCCGTGGTCCTGCCCTTGCCCTCAGGATCATACAAGGCCAGCAGCTCAGATGACGTGAACAGGTCCTTCTGTATCTTCACGTTGCCCACCTTCAGCACGTGGTCAGGGTTCCCCATCAGGTCCCGAACCCAACTGGCAAGATCAGACCTTACGATCGTCGTCATCCGGTCCTTGGCCAGCGTCCTGAAGGCAGGAGCCGCCGGATTGAAGTCGCCAAGGTCCAGCTGCAGAAGGTGGTGGAACACGGCAGCGGCGCCACCTGAATCCAGCCATAGGTCATACTCGACGTAGAACAACTCGGACAACGGCCCCACCTGTATCTCGTGCACAAAGTGCCTGCGGTCGTCATCCTCTAAGAAGAACGAATCCGGGTGGTTGGCGGTGAAGAAGTAGTTGATGCAGTCGGGTATCTCGTAGGTAGGGATGTACTTCTTGTTCACCCGGATCTTCTGCTGCGTGATCAGCTTCTTCAGGAAGTCGTTGTCCTGCCGCTTGTCTGACCCGGTGATGTCATCGCCCATGATGAACTGCTTGCCCTCAGCCCATTCGTTGAAGGACCCGTGCAAGTCCGCTTGGTCAATCTCCGTGAAGTTCTCGCCATAGATCCTTCCAAGCGTGTACCCCACCAGCGACTTACCAGTGCCGTGGCGCACGCCGTGGAACAGAACCGAGCTGTACATCTTCACCCCTGGGTACTGCAGCGGATACGCGCACCACCTGAGGAACCATCTCTTAGCCTCTGGCTCTGAGCCGGTGAACAGGTGGTCAATCAGCTTCGTGAAGGGATCTATGCTCCCTGCCTTCGGCTCTGCTCCCCATCCAGGCCATGTGTTGAACATGTCCAGCTTCCCATGCACGAACTTCTCTGCCCCCGGCTTGTAGGTGATCTTATGCGCCTCAGTCCTCAGCGGCCATTTGAGCCAGTAGGCTGCGGCCGACACCGGGTTGTAGCTGACAGATCCGTCCTTCGTCAGCTTCCTCTCTTGGTACGTGACCGGCGCCTGCAGGTGATCCTTGAAGGCTGACGGGCTTGCTTTGAACCCAGTGACTTGGTCCACCACCATCCCTGGGTCTTGCACGTACACGTACCTCTTGTTCAGTGACCACAAGGGCTTGGTCAGGCCCAGAGGTTCGGCGTCATGCAGCAGCTTGGCGAACATGTCGTTGGCTGATGGGCCTGCGAACGTGAGGAAGTCATCCAGCCCCACCTTCTTGAAACCCTCCAGCGAGGGCAGGCTGACGATGTGCGAGAACGCACCCCTACGGGCCAACTCCTCCGACAGGTCATGCAACGCCAGGCACACCAGCGGGTTGGTGACGTAGTCCGAGTCGAAGCAGATGTACACGTTCCTTCTGGCCCAGTTGATGGGTTCAAGGCTTGGCAGCCACTCCAGACCCAGCTTGTTGCTTCTCCAGTTGTACACGCCACCAAGGCCCACGGTGGGGAAGCCTTCCTTCGAGGCCTTGGCTGCCTTCAGCTCACCCTCTGTCAGGATGATGGGCCTGTCCACGTCTTCCACCAACGTCTTCCAGTTGACGGTAGCTGGGTAGTAAGCGACAGGAGCCGTGTTAGGTTCCTGCACGTACCTCACCTCCTTCTTGTCTGTCATCTGGTCGAAGCCAGCGGGCCTTTCAAGATACCGGAGACGATAGAACGGCTTGCCGCCGGGCCAGTCCGTGATGGGCTCGCCTGTGTGGCTCATGTACTCGATCTTGAGACTGCAGAGTGGCTTGAAGGACGAATGCAGCGCCTGGGTCTTCGGACCATCCAGAGGTACCAGGTGGAGGCGCTTCCCGTCTTGCGGGGTGAGACCAGAGGAGGCAAGCTTGGCCTCGTACAGGTCTTGCAGCTTAGAGGCCATCTGAGAACCCTCCTGAGGCCAGGAGGAGCCGCCCGCCAGCCACTTGCTGAGGGTGGGAACGTGCCTGGAGGCCCAGGAGGGGACCAGCTGGCAGGCGGCAGGTAAGATTATACCTCAGTTTTCCACACATGGCACCCTCTCGATCGTAATGATGTCGTCTCCCAAAAGAAAGGTTGCGGCCTTGCCAGTGCTGTTCGCTCTGAAGACCTTCGACGCTACAGCTTTCGGCGTTTTTCCGAGAAAACCAGCCACCTCCTCGTAGTTGTTGAAGTAGAGAGATTCCTTCATGGACCGGCTCGTTACCTTGACGAGGCCCCAGCGCTTGGCTGCCGAGACCTTCATCTTCGACCTTGCGGTTTGACTCTGCTCTTCGTTCTGCCACCACTTTCCCCTATCAGTTTCCTTGTTTTTCTCATTGATGAAAGACATGACTTCTTCCACCTCTGTTTTGAGTTCTTCATGCTGCTGTAAGCTTAAACTCAAAATGATGCGATGCATTGAATCGGCGATGCTTGGCATTTTGGACTTTGCCCCTCAGCTAGAAAAAGACGTCGAAGATCGTACAACATTGCTCGCTACAGAATATACACAACTACAGTCCCTCCTATTCTCTATAACTCTCTCTAGTAATTATATATACTTATATATCTCTTCTTTTTCCATTCTAGAAGAATATAGAAAAATCTGTAGCTGTAGCAGGACAATGATCTTGGCCTGTTCCACTATTTTGTGGAATGTCGGCCCATACTGTGGGGAAAAAAGAGTGTACCGCCGAAAGAAAAGTGTTTACGATCTTAATTATTCGTGCTTAGCAACGTGTGGAGTGTGAGAAATGGTGGGAAAGAAGTCATCAGGGGACGGTGAGAAGAGGCCGACGTCCAAAGCCGCGCTCGCCGCTGCCAAATTGGCAAAGGACTCGGGCCTTCTTCCCCATGAATGGCTCCTCAGCGTGGCACGCGGCGAAGCTGTCAAGCACAAGCAGTGGAAGATCGTGTACGACAAGAACGGGCAGGAGAAATCGAGGGAACTGGTCGAGGTCGAGTATTACGCCGACTTCTCCACAAGGGTGGACGCCGCCAAGGCTGCGGCCCCGTACTACGCTCCGAGACTCGCGTCTCAGGTCCTGAATGTGAAGGGAGGGAATGAAGCTGTGGCCAACGCGCTCCTTGAAATCGCCAACAAGTTGCCTGTCTGAGCATGGCAGCAGTTGTTGATCAGGGCCTCCAACTCTCTGCCAGACCGGCGGAGATTGCCCGTTGGTACAAGCTCAAGGAGCACCCCATCCAGACGGCGTTGGTCAATGACCAGGTCCGCTTCAAGGTGGTTCCTGCCGGCCGCCGCTCAGGCAAGACAGAAAGGGCCAAGCGCTTCGTCGTCCGCGAGGCGATGCGCACCCCAGCCCCGTACTTCGTCGCAGCTCCCACCCGAGACCAGGTCAAGCGGATCTACTGGGAAGACCTGAAGCTTCTGACGTTCTCGTCGCTGCACAAAGAGCCGCCTCGTGAGAGCACGCTCATCATCTATCTGCCCAACGGTTCCACCATCTCGCTGATTGGTCTTGACCAGCCGCAGCGGATGGAAGGTGTGTACTGGGGCGGAGGCATCGTCGACGAGATCGCAGACACCAAGGCCACCGCCTGGGAAGAGAACATCTCGCCTGCCCTCGACACCTTCAACCCCAGCGCGCCTGACTTCAGGGCGTGGTGCTGGTTGATCGGTGTGCCTGAAGGCCTGAACCACTACTACGATATCGCTGAGTACGCCAAGACGTCGGGCGATCCTCAGTGGAAGTTCTACACGTGGAAGAGCGCGGATATCCTGCCGCCTGACGTTATCGAGGCCGCCAAACGGCGCATGTCTCCCCGCCAGTACCGGCAGGAATACGAGGCCAGCTTCGAGACCGCAGCAGGTAGGATCTACGAGGACTACGGTCCCGAGAACGCGACGAACGAGGTGATCCAGAGCCATGAGCCTCTTCTTTGGTTTCATGATTTCAACTTTAGCCCTCTCAGCTCTGGTATCGGTGTACGCCGCGGCGACAACCTCTTTGTGCTGGATGAAATCATACTCTTCTCCGCCATCTCGAGGCAGTCGGCCTTCGAGTTCGTTGACAAGTTCCGCAACCATGGAAACAAGACGGTCGTGGTTTACGGCGATCCCGCAGGTCGTGCTGGTGAGAAGCACGGCCACTTCTCGGACTACACGGAGATGGAGCACGTGCTCCGTCAGAACGGATGGACAGTCGAGCGCCGTGTCAAGGCGGCGGCACCTGCGATCCGCGACAGGCAGAACGCGGTCAGGGCCAAGATTAACTCGGCCAACGGCGAGCGGTCGCTGTTTGTAAACACGACCAAGGCTCGGTACCTGCACAAAGGCCTGTCGACGGTGCAGCTCAAGGAAGGATCCTCGTTCTTGGAGGAGGTATCGGACTTCCAGCACATCACCACTGCTGTGGGGTACATGATCGACTACGAGTGGCCGGTTGTGCATCGTTCTCAGCCCGTCGAGCCTGTTATCCCCGTGCCCAACGTCAGCCCCATTGCGAGGAAGCGGTAGCATGAGCAGGCCCAGCAAAGAATCAATCCTTCGTGATGTGCACTCGAAAGCCATCACGCAGTTTGACGACATCCAATCGTCAGTCCGCGACGACCGGCTTCAGTGCTTGGACGACCGACGCTTCTACTCGATCGCAGGCGCCCAGTGGGAAGGGCCGTTCTACGAGCAGTTCCAGAACAAGCCACGCTTCGAAGTCAACAAGACTCAGCTGGCGGTTCTTCGCATCATCAACGAGTATCGCAACAACCGCATCACGGTGGACTTCATTCCTCGCGGTGGAGAAGGTTCTGACGATCTCGCCGACCTGTGCGACGGTATGTACAGGGCGGATTACGCTGACTCCACCGGCGACGAGGCGTGCGACAACGCCTTCGAAGAAGCCACGGCCGGAGGCATCGGTGCTTGGCGTCTGTGCACAAAGTACGAGGATGAAGAGGACGAGGAAGATGACCGTCAGCGCATCCAGTTCCTCCCCATCTTCGACGCCGACTCGTCTGTTTTCTGGGACCTGAACGCCAAGCGGCAGGACAAGTCCGACGCCAAGTACTGCTTCGTCCTGACCGCCATGTCGAGGGAAGCGTACAAGGAAGAGTGGAACGATGATCCGGCCTCATGGCCCAAGGACATCTACCGGCTTGAGTTCGACTGGTGCACGCCTGATGTCGTGTATGTTGCCGAGTACTACGTGGTGGTGGAAAAGAAGAAGACCATCCTCGTCTACAAGGATCTGGCTGGCCAGGAGAAGAGGTACACAGAAGAAGACTTCGAAGAGGATCCTGCTCTCGAAGAGACGCTCGCCGCTGTAGGAACGCGCCTGCACAAGAAAAAGCTGGTCACCGTCAAGCGAGTGCGGAAGTACATCATGAGTGGCAGCAAGGTGCTGAAGGACTGCGGCGAGATTGTCGGGCCCAACATCCCCATCATCATGACGTACGGCAAGCGCTGGTACATCGACAACCTGGAAAGAGCTCAGGGCCACGTGCGGTTGGCCAAGGATCCTCAGCGCCTGAAGAACATGCAGCTGTCGAAGCTGGGTGAGCTGTCCATCAAGTCGTCGGTGGAAAAGCCCATCTTCACTTCCAGACAGGTGCAAGGGTTCGCCACCATGTGGGCGGAGGATGACGTCAAGGACTACCCGTACCTGCTGGTCAACGAGCTGACAGACGTGAATGGCCAGCCGGTGGCACTTGGGCCCATCGCGTACACCAAACCACCTCAGGTGCCGCAGGCCATGGCAGCCTTGCTTCAGGTTACCGAGGAAGACATGCGTCAGATCCTTGGGGTGAACCCTGAGGCTGACAAGATGGTATCCAACATCTCTGGCGACGCCATCGAGCTGATTCAGACCAGGTTGGACATGCAGTCTTACATCTACATATCCAACATGGCCAAGGCCAAGAAGAGATGCGGCGAGGTTTGGCTGGGCATGGCGCGTGAGATCTACGTTGAGGACGACAGAGAGGTGAAGATCCTGTCATCTCAGATGGAACCGTCGACTGCCAAGCTCAACCAACCTAAAATGGGGGAGGATGGTGAGGTGATCGTGCACAACGATCTCTCCGAGGCCAAGTTTGACGTGTACGTCGACGTTGGCCCAAGCACCGTGTCACGCCGCAACTCGACCGTCAAGTCGCTGATGACCATGCTCGCAGCCACTGACGACCCCGAGACCAAGCAGGTGCTCGGCGCCTTGATCATGATGAACATGGAAGGCGAGGGTCTGCAAGACGTGCGCAGCTACTTCAGGTGGAAGCTTCTTCGCATGGGCGCCCTCAAGCCCACAGACGAGGAAACCAAGGAGCTGGAAGCTACGAAGCAAGAGGATCCGCAGTCGACGTACCTCAAGTCGGCAGCTGAGCAAGCGCAGGCTGAAGCCGCCAAGGCTCGCAGCGGAACCGTGCTGGACATCGCCAGGGCCGAAGAACTTCAGGCCAAGACTCTCAAGATCGCGTCCGAAATCGACGCAGCAGAACAATCTCAAGCCATCGAGGTTATGGACTGGATGGCAGGAACAACGGATACCACGGATACCACGGCCACCACTCAGCCGCGACAATGAGTGAGACATCCAGAAGGAAAGAGCAATGGCAGAAGCAGCAGCGAAAAGAGCAGTAGAGGTCTTCAACGAGGAACCCGAGACGGAAGTCGAGGAGACTCAGACTGAGACCACCGAAGCAGCCAACGAAGAAACGGTGGAGAACCAAACCACCGAGACTCAGCAGGCGGCCGAGGAGGAAGAGGTCGAGGAAGTCATCGTTCAGATCGGAGAGGAGTCGCTCACCTCGGCTGAACCTGCACCCCAGTGGGTGAAGGACCTGCGCAAGTCGCAGGAGGAACTTCGCAAGCGCAACAGGGACTTGGAGGAACAACTCCAGGCCACGAAGAAGGAGCAAGAGTCTAAGACTCTGGGCAAGAAGCCGACCATCGAGGATTTCGACTTCGACACCGAGAAGTTTGAGGCCGAGCTCATCAAGTGGCACGATCAGAGAACGAAGTTCGAGGAAGCTGCCGCCAAGAAAGCTGAGGTGGCGAAAGCTGAGGAGCAGGCCTGGCAGCAACGGCTTGCCGAGTTCGAGGAGGGCAAGAAAGCTCTCAAGGTCAAGGACTACGCGGACGCGGAGGCGGTGGTGCAAACGACCTTCTCTGTTGTTCAGCAAGGCATCATTGTCCAAGGCGCGAAGAACCCAGCGCTTCTGAACTACGCCATCGGAAAGAGCCCCGAACGTGCGCGCCAACTGGCAGCCATCACTGACCCGGTGAAGTTTGCCTTCGCCGTGGCCCAACTGGAGAAAGACGTGAGTGTGACAAGCAAAAGGAAGTCTCCGCCGCCGCCTGAAGAGCGCCCTTCTGGGCACAGCTCGGTGGCAGCCGGGGCTGATAAGCAACTGGAAAGGCTGCGTGAAGAGGCCGCCAAGACTGGCGACTACACGAAAGTCCACGCCTACAAACGTGAGAGACGTGGCTAGCTTTTCCTCTCATTAGAGGAAGTAACAAATGGCAAACGCATTTTCGAAAGAAGAACGGGTCGCCTTCGAGGACATCATCGAAGGTTTCCAGGACGCCCTCGTGCTGTCCCGCAACGTCTCGGTCTTCAACACCGACCAGACGATGATGGAGCGCACGAACAACGTCATCTGGCGCCCGCAGCCGTACATCGCTCAGTCGTACGCGGGTACGAACATGACGTCGAACTTCGACGACTACACGCAGCTCTCGGTGCCGGCAACCATCGGCTTCAGCCGAGCTGTACCGTGGACCATGTCGGCCACTGAGCTTCGCGACGCCCTTCAGGAGAAGCGCCTAGGCGACGCCGCCAAGCAGAAGCTGGCGTCCGACATCAATGTGTCGCTCATGACCGTGGCCGCCAACCAAGGTACGCTCGTTGTCAAGCGAACCGCGGCCGCGTCCGGCTTCGACGATGTCGCCCAGTGCGAAGCCATCATGAACGAAACCGGCGTGCAGACGTTCGATCGCTACCTGGCCCTGTCGACCCGTGACTACAACGGCATGGCGTCGAACCTGGCCGGTCGCCAGAACATGACCGACCTGCCGAAGACCGCATACCAGCGAGCCTACGTGGGCATGATCGCCTCGTTCGAGACGTTCAAGATGGACTACGCCATCTCGCTGCTGGCCCGCTCTGGCACCGGCGTGACCGTCAACGGTGCGAATCAGTTCTACACGCCCCGTGCAACGTCCACGGCCGGCACCGGTGAAACTGCCAACGTCGACAACCGGTACCAAACTCTCGCGGTCACGGTGACGTCCGGCACCATCCGCGTCGGCGACTGCTTCACGCTGGCAGGCGTCAACGCCGTTCATCTCATCACCAAGGGCGACACCGGTCAGCTGAAGACCTTCCGTGTCACGGCCATCATCTCCGGTGGCGGCGGCACGGGCAACATCCAGATCAGCCCGCCCATCATCTCCGGTCAAGGCGCCACGGACGCGGAACTGCAGTACAAGAACGTCACGGCCACGCCCGCCAACGGCGCCGTCATCACGTTCCTGAACACTGCGACTGCGAGCGTCAACCCGTTCTGGCAGAAGGACGCGCTGGAAATCCTGCCGGGTCGCTATGCGGTACCGACGGATGCCGGCGCTGCCGTGATGCGGGCCAGCACTGACCAGGGCATCGAGTTGGTGATGCAGAAGCAGTACGACATCAACACGATGGTGACCAAGTACCGTATTGATACCCTGTACGGCGTGGTCAACAAGCAGCCGGAGATGTCCGGTATCGAGCTGTTCAGCCAGCCGTAACCAACGTAGGGAAGAGGCTTCGGCCTCTTCCTTTCTCAGGAGAAAGAAATGGAAAACCCCAGAATGCTGTTCAAGGTGCCCGGCCCGCACAAGACTCACGAGGGCGCCTACGACTACACCATCGTGGACGAAACGAAGGTGGAAGACGCGGTGGCCGACGGATGGTTCAAAACGCTGCCTGAAGCCATCGAAGCTGCCAAGCCGGAGAAAGAACCTACCAAGCCGGCGGAAGAACCTGGCAAGGTCGAAGCCGCCAAGCCAGCCAAGAGGTAAGAACAAATGTCGTGGACGAAAAGAGAACTTGTTCTCCAGGCGTTTGCAGAGATCGGGCTGGCGGCGTATGTCTACGACCTGCAGCCTGAGCAACTGCAGACGGCGTTGAACAGGTTGGATTCCATGATGGCCACGTGGAACGCCGACGGGCTGAGACTTGGGTACACCATGGCGTCCCCGTCCACGACAGACCTTGACCAAGACTCTGGTCTGCCAGACGCGGCAAATGAGGCTGTGTATCTGAATCTCGCCATCCGTCTCGCTTCCAGCGTCGGCAAGATGGTGTCAGAGGACCTGAAGAAGACGGCGAGAGACGCGTACACGGCTCTCAGCGGTAAGTTCGCACAGGTGCCAGAACGACTGAGGCCTTCTGACATACCAGCCGGAGCAGGCAACAAACCGTGGAGGGTGTTTGGTGATCCGTTCCTTCCTCCTTCGCCAGATCCTGTAACCACTGGCCTTGACGGCGACGTGGATCTTTACTGAGGGCCTCATATGGCAACCATCAACCAGTTGTCCCAGATCGACCAGCTTCAACTGTCAGATCTGCTGGTCGTCTACGATTCGTCGAATTCCGACGCGCGTAAGGCTTCCATCACTCAGCTGAACGACCTGCTCCAGGAAAACTTGGACGTCCAGGACGATAAGCTGACTCAGTACTCGGCTCCGTCTTCCACCGGGTTCACGGTCAACGTGCAGGCTGAAGGAAGCACGTGGCTCGTGCTGACTCCGACAGGAGGCTTCGCGGCTGGCACGATTGTGTTGCCTGAAGTCTCGTCTGTACAGGACAGGCAGGAACTGCTGGTGAATTGTACTCAAGCAGTGACCACGCTCACCGTGAGCGGCAACGGCGCGACCGTGACCGGCGCTCCTACGACGCTCTCCGCAAACGCATTCTTCCGTCTTCGGTTTGACCAGCCCTCGTCGGTCTGGTACCGGGTCGGGTAATAGGAGAAACGACCATGGCTGGCACAGTGCCCGCAAATCGCAACTTCGTGACCCCGTTGGCTGCCGGCGCGACGCTCAATGTGTCCGGGCTGGGCACTGTGCAGGTCGTGCCACGCGAACCTGCAGCAATTGATCAATCCGCCCAGATCGTGACGTCGCCGTTCACGACCGTTGGGCCGTTTAACAAGAACGTCGACGTGTTCATGCAGGCCTTCAGCCAGCCTCTTGAATTTCTGTCCATGCAGAAGCCGTCGGCGATTCGGTGGACTGAGCTTGAGTTGTCTACGAACAAGGACGACGCGCAACTGAATATCGATATCATTCAAAGCGCGTTGGACTCCGGTGGGTACGTGGCTGTTCTCAAGCCCGGAATTTACCCCATGGACAATACCACCCTCTACATCGGAGACAACACGTTCTTCTTGTCTTCGTGGGGTGTTACGTACCGGCAAAAACAAGGCCTCAAGGCGAGAATGTTGGCGTGCCGATCCAGTCTGGCGACTCCGACACCCGTATCCCTGGCGTGGACCACGAACGACAGCATCGTGACCGTCACCTGGGCCAACCACGGCCTGACGGACGAGGACTACGTGTGCCTGCAGGGCGCGCAACTGAGTGGCGTGGTGTCGGGCGCTACTCTGGCAAACCCGTGCGTTATCACCGCCGTCGGGCATGGGATGCAGACTGGGGACCGCGCGACAATTTCCGGTGTTGGTGGTACAACGCAGCTGAACGGCAATACATACATTGTGACGCGGCTCAGTGCAGACACCTTCAGCATTTCCAATCTTGTCGGTACTATCAACTCTTCCGCGTTTGGCGCATTTTCGTCCAACGGCACATTTACGAGCGTTCAGGGCGAGTACAACAACGTCTTTCGTGTGTTCACGGTGGTGGATGCCAACTCGTTTACGATCTCGCTGTACGAAACGCCGACTATCGCCCCGAGCGGGTCTGTCACGGCCGTCCGCTGCACCAGGACGTTTGCCGTGCAGGGTGGAACGTGGGATTACGACAGAGCCACAAACCAGGGTTCGCCGACTAACTTGAACCTGCACGCTATCACGCTGCACTACGCGGCGGACTTCAGAGCCTCAGACATCAAGTGCACCAACGTGCTCAAGTACGGCTTCAACACGATGGCCACGGCTGACTACGTGTGCGAACGCATTGAAGGTTCAGGCGTAGCCGAGATTTTCAAGCACTACGGGCCAATCGCAAACGGCACGGTCGATGGCATCTACGGCGACTCGATTGACGACTGCACCACTGTGCAGATGCGCGAGCCGCCGGCGTTCATCAACTACCAGCCGGCGCAGGGCGACATCATCAATCTGACGATTAAGAACGTGAACGTTCGCAACGTTGGAGGAACGGCTTCAGGCGCCATCGTTGTGTACGCGTCGAACCACGATCGGTGCGTGAACCTGACGTATGACAAGGTTATCGCAAAAGGTACTGTGTGCCCGGGCATCCGTATTCGTAATGGAGACACGTTCACTGTTGGTCAGATTGAAGATCTGACCATCATCGACGCAGTTACTTCTGGTAAAGTGACGTCCAACTACAGCATTTTCGCTGCCGACGTGGGCATCAAGGGGTTCAAGCTCGTGCGCCCGAAGTTCGTGCCGGCCGATTTGACTTCACCGTATTTCAGCACGAACGCCAACACGAATATCGAGACCATGCAGGTTGATGGTATGCGCTTTTACAACGAGGCATGGCCAACTGGCGGCGTGGGGTTGTTTGTTCTGAACGGCGTCATGGGGCGGTTCATCGCTGAGAACTGCGACATTCGAGGTCAGAGCGGGCTTGGATTTGTGTCTGTTGGAGGCGGTCAGTTCATTGCTAACATCATCCTCCGGGACAGTAGATTCGAAGGGATCAGCTACGTCGTGGACTGCCGCTCGCTGGCGAACATCTACCGCGAGAACTGCGTGTTCAACAACATCCCGAACGGAGTTCTGAGAATCCAAAGCACCGCTGGGCTGGTGGCCAGAGTCTACGGTTCAGGTCGCAATACCTACGCGGTGGCGACTGAAGCTCTCGTCGTGATCGCGCCAGCTACCGCCGAGGTCTATGACTGGGACCTTCGCATCGACCCGATTGCGGTGACGCAACTGGCCACGACGCCGGGACAGTATTGCTGGAGCACGCAAGCTGGTGCGGAAGCAGGGCCCTGCGTAAGAGTTACTGCAGGATGGGCAGCCCTTGCTGCGGGTGCGGCCTTCGCCAACCAGCAAATCACCTGACATGCAGATCCCCATCCTCAACGGCATTTGTACCGACGCGGCGCCAGACGTCCGGACGGCGTACCCGGTCAATCTCGTGCCCGTCCCAAAGGCGAGCGGCGTGAGCAACGGGTATCTCCGGCCAGCTGATGGCATCGTGTCGTTCGCTACCGGACAGGGCGGGGATCGCGGAGCCATCAACTGGAATGGCCAGTGCTACCGAGTGAGTGGCACCAAGCTCGTGCGGGTTAACGCGAACGGGACGGTCGATGTTCTGGGAGATGTTGGCCCAGGAGCGCCCGTCAAGTTTGACTATTCATTCGACCGGTTGGCAGTCGCCTCAGCTGGAAACTTGTACTACTGGAACGGGTCGCTTCTGCAGCAGGTTACCGATCCAGATCTGGGAACGTGTGTCGATGTCGTCTGGGTGGACGGGTATTTCATGACGACCGATGGTGAGTTTCTCATCGTTACCCAGCTGAATGACCCGTTCAGCATCGACCCGCTGAAGTATGGGTCGTCTGAAGTGGATCCGGACCCAGTCGTGGCACTGCTCAAGGTGCGCAATGAGGTACACGCGCTCAACCGGTACACCATAGAAGTCTTTGAGAACATTGGAGGCGATAACTTTCCGTTCCAGCGCATCGACGGAGCGCAAATTCAAAAGGGCGCTGTTGGTACACGGGCCGCGTGCGTGTTTGCAGAAGCTATCGCGTTTCTGGGTTCTGGGCGGAACGAAGGTATCAGCATCTATCTCGGAGCCAACGGCAATGCCCAACCTCTGGCAACTCGTGAGATCGACCAGGTTCTTGAGCAGTATTCTGAGGCGACGCTGTCAACTGTCGTCTTGGAATCGCGGTTGGACAAGGGGCACCAGCATCTCTGGGTTCGTTTGCCTGACCGGACGCTGGTCTATGATCTGGCGGCATCCCAGGTAGTTGAAGAGCCGGTATGGTTCACTCTGTCTGGTGGACTGGAAAGCCTGTCAGCTCCTCCGGCCGCGTTCCTTGTGCGGTGCTACGACAAGTGGTTGGTAGGCGATCCTGCTTCCACCCGCATCGGCTATCTTGACGACAACACGTCCAATCACTACGGAGAGGCGGTACAGTGGGAATTTTCCACCGCTATCATCTACAACGACGGTGAGTCGGCGCTCATTCATGAGCTGGAACTTGTGGCTCTCACCGGCTCGGTTGCCGAGGGCGAGGACCCGGCCATCTCGACGTCGTTCTCAGTCGACGGCCAGACTTGGAGTCAGGACAGATACATCAAGGCAGGAGCCCGTGGAGTCAGGGCGAAGCGGCTTGTCTGGCTGCAGCAAGGTTGGATGGAGCATTGGAGAATCCAGAGGTTCCGCAGCGATTCTCGCGCCCATCTGTCGTTTCTGCGGCTTGAAGCCCGCATAGAGCCGCTGACGTAACATGGCCACTAACAGGCTTAAGCTAAGTCGTGCACAGCTTGCAGCGTTCCTGAAAGATCCGGAGTCGATCAGGCAGTTCGAAAGGCTATTCGCGGTTGCGGACGAAGACGTCTCGAGCATCACGATTTTGGTTGAGGAGGCGTCGACGGCTGCTTTGTCAGCGATGGCGGCCGCAGTGCAAGCGCTTGACGCGTTGAACGCAATTCGCGATGATCTGGAGTTTGTTGCGCTGTCGCCACCAGTGCCTGAAAGTGGAGCTCCGACAGATGCAACTTACGTTGTTCTGTCAGCAAATACCGCTCTTACGCAGGAGCGTGTATTGACCGCCGGGGCGAACATTACGCTCACAGATGGCGGCCCTGGTGGTGCACTGACAATTGCAGCCTCGGGCGGGGGTAGTTCCGCGGTGAGCGCGTGGGTCAACTTCAACGGAACTGGCGTAGTTTCAATCCGCGATTCTTTCAACGTGACCTCTATCACTGACAACGGCATTGCAGACTACACGGTGAACTTTACCGCGGCTTTGACGGCCGATTACTCTTGGTCGGTTTCTTCTGGAGATGCTTCACCTGGCAATGCGTTTGCCATTACCGCCCCAGCAGTATCGGCGCCAACTACTACTGCGTTCAGATTGAAAATTTACGACGTCGCGCTGGGCGTCACCGACATGCCTTACGTGTCAGCTCAGTTTTACAGTTGAGAGACGATAAATGACTATCACCGTCAAGACTCTGGTTCCCCGCAAGCAGGCTGAAGCTTCACAGACAGCCCAGTACACAGCCGTGAACTGCAGGACGATCATTGACAAGTTCACCGCCACGAATACCAGCGGTTCGAACGTCACGTTCTCCGCGAACCTGATTGCAAATGGTGACAGCGCGGGGAACCAGAACCTGGTCCTCAAGACCAGGACAATCGTTCCGAACGAGACGTATCTGTGTCCTGAGCTGGTAGGTCAGACGCTGGAGCCTGGTGGGTTCATCTCAACTCTGGCAGGTACCGCGTCTGCGCTCACCATCTCAGCTGCGGGGAGGGAGATCACGTGACACAGGTTGTAATCAGCATCCCGCACCTTGAGCAGGAGATGCTTGCTATGCCACAAGCTGAGGTGCCAGTTGTACATCGGTTCGGACCTGGTATCTATATCCGCGAGGTAACTCTGAGGGCAGGCACCATCGCCATCGGGCACGCTCAGAAACACGAGCACACCAACCTGATGCTGACTGGGGCTGTCGCCATGCTGAAGGACGACGGAAGTGTACAAGTCTTGCGGGGCCCGTTGTTTTTTGTGGGTCAACCCGGGCGTAAGGTAGGCTACGTGATTGAGGATACCGTTTGGCAGAACATCTATGCCACCGACGAGAAAGATATCGACAAGCTGGAAGAGATGTTCCTCGACAAGTCTGAGCAGTGGAAGTCTGATCATGAAGCTCAGGTCAACGCAGACAGGCTTGAGAACAACTGGGTCAGAAACGACTTCTTGGAGGTGATTTCCTACGCCGGCTTCTCTCCAGAGGTGGTCAGGGCGCAGTCTGAGTGCGCAGATGATCAGATCCCGATGCCGACCGCCTTTGAAGGCGTGGTGACTGTCAGACCGTCAGCAATCGAGGGACGAGGGGTGTTTGCTTCGTATCCGTTTGAGGCGGGGCACGTTATCGGGCCAGCAGCCATCGGTGGCAAGAGGACTCCTTTGGGCAGGTACACCAACCACCACCCTGTTCCGAACGCCGTCATGACCAAAGACGAGCATGGAAACGTATGGGCGGTGGCGGTGCGAAGAATCGCAGGGTGCTCCGGAGGAAACCAAGGAGAAGAGGTAACAATCGACTACAGGCAGGTGCTGTGCATGCACGGTCTGTGGCCGAATAAAGGTCAAGGAGTGACACAATGAGTGGAGTCGCAACGGCTATCGTGGCAGGAACTGTTGCCACCGGGTATTTGTCAAGCAGAGCCCAGGGTCGAGCCGCGGATTCAGCGGCGGCATCGGAGATTCAGGGCACCGCGATGTCCATCGAGGAGCAGCGCCGTCAGTTTGACGAGGTTCAGAAGCTTCTGAAGCCTTACATCGACGCTGGCTCCGGCGCGCTCGGAGCTCAGCAAGGCCTTATCGGCCTGAAAGGAGACGAAGCTCAAGCTGCGGCCATCGAAGATCTGAAGAGCTCTCCTGAGTTTGCGGCGATGGTAGGCGAAGGAGAGAACGCCATCCTGCAGAACGCGTCGGCCACTGGAGGACTGCGCGGTGGGAACACCCAGCTGGCTCTCAGCAGGTTCCGACCTTCGGTGTTGTCGCAGCTGATTCAGCAGCAGTACGAGCGCCTCGGTGGAATCACCTCCATGGGCCAGGCTTCTGCAACCGGCCAAGCTGCCGCCGCCCAGCAGACAGGCGCCAACGTGTCGTCGCTGTTCCAAAACCAAGGAACCGCCTTGGCCAATGCGGCTCTTGCAAAAGGCAACGCCCAGTCTCAGTTCATCAGTGGTATCGGTGGAACTGCCGGCACCCTTGGAACCCTCAAGCTCTTGAAGGCATTCTGACATGGCCCAACTCAGTAGCTACATCACCAACGTGCGAAGCCCGTTCGAGCAATCTATGGCCGGGGTGCAGCAAGCCCTGCAAATTTCCGGCGCCGTGCGTGAACGTGACTTCATGGACCAACGTGGTAAGCTGATGCAGGCTCAAGAGGCTGCCGCCGGTGCAGAAGCTGATGCCAAGACCGCTGAGCTCAATCGACAGAAGGCGTTCCAAGCTGACGTCGGTACCATCGCCGCAAATCCAACACCGTCGGCAGTCGCGTCGCTGATGATCAAGTACCCGGACGTGGCAGAAAAGCTGAAGGTGTCGTACACCTCACTCACTGAAGAGCAGCGCAACGCAAAGGTGGGGCAGGCGTCTCAGGTTTACGCAGCTCTCAGGGCCGGAAAGCCGGACATCGCTCAGAACTTGTTGGCGACTCAAATCGAGGCCATGAAGAACTCGGGCATGGACCAAGATGCCAAGAACCTGCAGACCTTGTCTGACCTGATCAAGGTGAGCCCAGAGACTGCGACCACCTCGACTGGGCTTTTCCTTGCGTCAGCCATGGGGCCTGACAAGTTCACCGAAAACTTCTCGAAGCTGGAAACTGAGCGTCGGGCAGTTGCCAAGGAAGGTGCTGAGCTCACTGAAGCGCAGGCCAAAGCCAACAAGGCTGCGACTGAGGCCAAGTTCGCTGAGTCAAACGCGATCATGGATATCACCAAGAAGGGTTGGGATATCACGAAGCTGCAAGAAGACATCGCCATCAACAAGGAGAACGCCCGCATCGCTGCAGCCCAGATGGCGATCTCTCGCGAGGGCAACGCTCTCAAGAAGCGTGAGCTGGAGATGAAGGTCGAAGACATGAAGCGCGAGCGCGAAGACAAAGTGCGCACCAAGGTGGCCGATATCGAGTCCGCGAGGACCAACATCGACAACATGCTGAACACGGCCGACCGCATTCTTGCCACGCCGCTCAGCGTGGTTTCGTCAGCCGCCGGTCCTGTGTCGTCCAAACTTCCGACCATCTCGGCTGACACAGCTAACTTTGAGGAGCTGCTAGAGACATTGAAGTCGCAGTCGTTTCTGGCCCAGATTCCTAACATCAAGGGCATGGGCGCGTTGTCCAACGCCGAGGGCGAGAAGCTTCAGGCGGCGCTTCAGAATCTTTCTCTGCGCCAGTCGCCGGACCGCCTCATCGCGAACATCAAAGAGGCGCAGCGTCTCGTCCTGAAAGCCAGGAAGACGTTGTCCACTCGCTATGGCATGCCAGAAACTGTTCCGGACACCCCTGCCGCGGCCTCTCAAGGTGGCGCTGGAAGTCCTGACATCGATGCCATCGTCAACAAGTACCGCGGTGGAGCCACGGGGAACTATTAACTATGGCAACTCTACAGGAACTTGAACAGGCCCTGGTAGCAGCGGACAAGGCGGGTGCGTCCAACGACGCCCGTATTCTTGCCGCCGCCATCATCGAGGCCCGCAAGAGTCGGGCCAATGAGATTCCAGGGGTGCAGGTGCCGGGGACAATTCCTCAGGCTCCGGCTCCAGGAATCATGGACAAGGCGATAGGCGCTGGAGAGACTGCGCTTACCGTCACCACCGGAGCCACAGGAGGAACTCTTGGCGCCTTGGGTGGAACCCTGAAGGGCCTTGCTGAGCAAATCCTGTCTGGCAAGTTCGGAACTCTTGAGGCCAACAGAGCCGTGGAAGAAGCGGCGATGAAAGGGGCTGAGGCTCTTACCTACGCGCCGAGGACTGAGGCCGGTAAAGAGATGACCGCCGCAGTAGGTGACGCAGCTCAGAGTCTCGTGCCTCTCACTGGCCTCACTGGTGAGATGGCCGCCGTAGCTGCAGCGTCCAAGCCTGCGACGCAAGCCATCAAGCCAGCTGTGTCGGCAGCCAAGGAAAAGGTTTCTACCGCCGCCAAGGCGGCCGCGGAAGCCGTGACTCCTGAGTCGATGAAATCGAGAGCGCCAGGTCTGGGCACCATGGGGTCGGCAGGTTCTGCCGGTGTAGAAGCTGCCACAATCCGCCAGATGCGGGCAGACGAGTTGCCTGTCCCGATGAAGCTCACTGAGGGACAGAAGACCCGGGACTTCCAAGCTCAGAGGTTTGAAGGCGAGACAGCCAAAGATCCTGCTCTTGGTGAGCCCATCCGTGAGCGCTTCCGCCAGCAGCGCCAGCAACTGGTTCAGAACATGGACGCGTTCATCGACTCTACTGGGGCCGAGGCGTTTGACGTGACGTCCATCGGCGCCTCTGTAGACAAGGCGCTGCGTCAGAGAGCGGCCCGCGACAAGGCGCGTATTCGCACCCTGTACAAAGAAGCGGAGAAGGCGGGCGAGATGGAAGCGCCTGTGCAGATGGATGACCTTGCCAAATTCATCGTTGATAACCAGCCAGAAGCTGAGGTGGCCAACGTGCTCAAGGCGGCGAAGGCCAAGGCAATCCAGCTCGGCGCCCTGGTGGAACTTCCTGATGGTACCTTGGCAGCGGCCCCTACGTCCTTGAAGAACGTTGAGCTGCTTCGCAGGTCCATCAGCAACGCCACGAACGCTGAGCCGACGAACATCAAGTTCGCCACTGATTTGAAGCGGCTCATCGACACCGCCACCGAGGGACTTGGTGGTAACCTGTACAAGCAGGCAAGGTCGGCAAGAGCCCGGTACGCCAACAACTACGAGAACATCGGGCTCATCAAGAACTTGCTTGGCACGAAGCGCACCTCAGCTGACAGAGCCATTGCAGTTGAGGATGTGCTTCGTAAGTCTGTCATGGAGCCGTCAACGTCGCTTGACACTGTGCGGCAGGTTCGCCGGCTACTACAGACTGAGGGCGACACCGGCAAGCAGGCATGGAAAGACATCCAAGGCGGTGTTTTGGCGGAGATCAAGGACGCTGCGACAAGAGGTGTCGTCAGAGACGAGGCAGGCAACCCAGTCGTGAACGTCGGCAGGATGAACCAGATCATCACACAGCTGGACAAGACAGGGAAACTGGACTTCGTGTTCGGCAAGAAAGGCGCCGAACAAATCCGTACGCTGAATGAGGTGGCCAAGGACGTGCTGGCTCCGGTGCCAAACGCCGTGAACACGTCAAACACCGCCAGCGTGATTCTAGCCGCCATGGACATGGCCATCAGCGGAACTGCTGGGATGCCGGCTCCTGTTCTCAGCAGCATGAGACTGGTCGCCAACGGAGTGAAGAACAACCGAACCAGAGCCAGGGTCAGAAAAGCCCTAGGAGAGTGAGATGCAGTCAATTCAATCGCCCCTTCCGCAGTTCTTTGATCTTGACGGCTCAGCGCTCGACGCTGGGTACGTCTACATCGGCATCGCCGGAAGTAACCCTGAGACCACCCCTGCCGACGTCTTCTGGGACATGGCTGGCACGCAACCTGCTGCCCAACCACTCCGCACTGTCGATGGCTACGTTTCAAGGACCGGTAAGCCGGCTCTTGTTTTCACGACTGAGTTGAACTATTCTATCTCGGTTCGTGATCGCAAAGGGCGCCTCATCTACTCGACGCTGAGCATCATCCCAACAGAGTCGACAACGTCTGCCGTTGTGTCGGCGCTGTACTTCTTGGGTGACCTTGACACTGGTTTTGAGCACCCATCTGATGGCACGATCGTCGTGAAGACGAACGGGCTTGAGGCGTTTCGCTTCAACTCGTCAGGGGTAATCACTCAGTCGCTGCCATCAGGTGGTGAGTTTGCCGTCCTTGGAAGCTCGGCAGCTGGGTCAGAGTCGGGGATGCGCCTGAATCAATCGAGCGCGACGTCCGGTATCGCCCTGCGCCTGTCGAACTCTGGTCTCAACGTACAAGCTACGCTGCGAGGCCGTGGTGATGGTGGACTGACGGCGTATGTAGGACAAACGTCTGGGGCGGCCAACACCAGCGGTATTCAGGCCTTCGATATTCAACCTGATGGTAACATTGTCGTCGGCAACAGTGGCGTGAATAGTGGCCGTATCGTCACATCTTACAACGTCGATACAGGGGCTTCGGCTTACGCGCGCTTCACGGCGCAGTCAGACGGTGGGCAGGCGCATTTTCAGGTGAACTCGATTGCCGGCGGTCGTGCCACGTCGCTGTACTCGAACGTTGGTGGAAACTTTAACATTTACACCCAAGGGGCGAACGTCCTTCAGTTGGGCACCAACAACATCCCGAACCGCATCGTCATCGGCGCAACCGGTGGAATCACCTTCAACGATAGCCTTACGTTCGCTGGCGGCGCAGGAGTTACCGCCAAGAACATCGCCAAGGCCTGGGTCAACTTCAACGGTTCGGGCGTGGTCGCCATTCGTGACTCGTTCAACGTAACGTCAATCACTGACAACGGCGTGGGTGATTACACCGTAAACTTCACCGCCGCGCTGACAACTGGGTACGCTTGGAGTGTTTCTTCAGGACGTGGCGGCGCGCTGAAAGGGCTGACTCAGGAATCCCCTTATCAGGCTGCACCAACGACGACCACGTTCCGGCTCGTTGCCGGCTACGATATTGCCGGAGGCGACAACGACCCCGCCTACGTGTCTGCCATTTTCTACGGAGCGTAAAATGAACAAGGTGATCATCTACAATAATGGTGCCGGCATCTCGGTTGTCTATCCAGCCCCTAACGCGCGGAGACGGATTATTGTCTCAGAGGCGGTGACCCAGCAAGTAGAAGAGCAGGTCACGACCTACGTTCAGGAGACGGACGAAGAGACTGGGGTTACCACGTACACACCAAGAACTCAAACCGTCAGCCGCACGGTTGAGGTGACGCCCGCCGTCTATCGCGATCAGACAGACGAGGAGTTCCTTGTCATGGTGGCAACCCAGTCTGTACCTGCAGGAGTCTCCCACCAAGTTGTGGACATCGACGCCATCCCGCAGGATCGCACCTTCAGAAACGCATGGAAAGCTGACGGAGACAGAGTCGTTGAGGACGTGGAGAAGGCCAAGGAGGTGGCCAAGGATATTCTGAGAGCGAAACGCGCCCCGGTTATGAACGATCTCGACGTGCAGTTCATGAGGGCTTTGGAAGAGGGTAAGCCCACCGCGTCAATTACCGCTGAAAAGCAACGGCTTCGCGACATCACCAAGATTGTTGACGGCGTCTCCTCACTCAGCGAGCTGAAGGAGATCGCAGCCAGCGCCGTTCAAGCGTCGAGGTAATGGTGAACGAGCAGCCTCCACCCACTATCACCACCGCTCTCATTCTTCAACTCATCGCCAGCATCAACAACAACACGGCAGAACTTCATGAGCTCAAGAAAGAGGTGGAAAGTCTGGCCAAGGAAAAGAGATCTCTGGCAGTCGACGTTGGTTGTATGAGCAAAGGCATTAACGAGTTCAAGGCTAAGTTTGAACCGTATCTCATCGACGCGGTTGACAACAAGAAACTCTGGCTGGGATGGAGGCGCGACTGGATCAAGATGTCCATCGGAGCCGCCATCGTTTGTGCCGGAGGTTTCGCCATGTACGTTGTAGGAGAGATGGTCATAACTTGGGTTGCCCAAGGTCTGGCTGCAAGAGCGCATAAGTGATTTCTGAATACCTGAGAACTCAACTTAGGATCATCGCTGGTCAGGTGCCTGACGGTGACGAAGACTCGGACGAGCCGCTGGTGGCCCAGTTCGGGTTTCCTAGGGTGAGCTCTCAGGACGCGGACGAGATTCTGGCGTACGAGGATCTTGTTGAGTGGGTTGCAAGTCTTCTCAACGAGCATGGCTCAGAGAAGACTGAGCGGCTCTTGATGATCTACGCCAAGCTGTTAAAGACTCCATCAGCGATGGAGACACTCCAACTCGTACAAAGGAAAATGGCCGATGCCTCTGCCACTACTGATAGCGCCGCTTCTTAAGGCGGGACTCGGCCTGGTCGCCAACGCGGCCCTTGCCAAAGGCAAGGAGTGGGTCGAAGAAAAGACCGGAGTTGAGCTGGACAAGCCTCTGTCAGAAGAGTCGATCGTCAAGCTTCGGCAGTTCGAACTTGAGAACGAGCAGGAACTGCGTCGGTTGGCCATCGAAGAAAACAAGTTGGACATCGAGGTGTTCAAGGCCGAGGTGGCAGACAAGGGTGACGCCAGGAAGCGTGACGTCGAGTTCCTCAGGTCTGGGAGAAAGAACTACCGCGCCGACTTCATGTTTTTCCTCGCCGTGCTGATGATCGCCGGCATGGTCTGGATCGTGTGGAAAGATCCTTCCATCAACGAGTACGTGAAAGGCATCTTCACCCTCGTTCTCGGCCGATTCCTAGGGTACCTCGACAACATCTACAACTTCGAGTTCGGAACCACCAGAGGCTCCAAGGACAAGGACGACACCATCAAGCAACTGAGTGGAGGTTCAAAATGAGCCCACTGATTCGAGCCCAGCACAAATTCCTCATCGACGTCAGCAAACTCATCATCTGGGCCAACACCAGAGACTGGGTTCTGACCGGAGGAGAGTTGTTCAGAACCGTGGAGCAGCAGCGGATCCACGTCAAGGCCGGCAGATCCAGAACCATGAACAGTCAGCACGGCATGAGGCTGGCCATTGACTTCAACATCTTTGTTGACGGTCAGCTCTGCTACGACAAGAAAGTGCTGGCACCGATGGGGGCGTTCTGGGAGAGCATGGATCCACTGAACTCTTGGGGAGGTAATGGGATCAAGCTCGTCGACACCCCTCACTTCTCAAGGGGCATCGACAAGCCTGAGTTTCGCAGGGTCACCTAGTCAGGATACTTCTGCCAGAACCGGCCTGCGGTCTGCCACAACTCTCTTGCCGGGTGCGGGTACTCCTCCTTGAAGATGATGTAGTGGCAGGAGGTGTTCAGGAGAAGCTTCGTGCAGGTCATGCAGGGCGACGTGGTAACGTAGCACGCGGTAATCTGAGAGACATCCCTGCATTGCAGGAGCGCGTTCTGCTCAGCATGGATCGCCTGGCACATGTCAAGGTTGGTGCCGCTTGGAGATTGAGCTCCTGGACAAGCCCACCGATAATGGTCGTCGATGACTCCAGGTTCGTTGCAGTGCGCTAGACCAGCGGCCACGCCGTTGTACCCGGTCGACAGGATGTGCCCCTTCTCGTTGATCAGAACCGCCCCCACCTGACGCCTGAGGCATGTGGACCTCAAAGCGCAGATTTCGGCGATCCTCATCGCCCAGTCGTTGATGTGTATCCTGCTCATGCCAGGCTCCACCAGCGGAGACTGACAGACCCGTCCTTGATCTCTCTGAGGGTCTTGAAAAGCTCGTGCTCGCTCTCCCAGAGAACGTCAGGGGTTTGCGGGTAGCCTTCACCGATGGCCTTGTTGTGGTATTCGACGCATCTTCCAGCATCCACCTTGTTGGGCTCGTACAGGTGGCTGTTGGCCATGGTCAGGTAGAGACTACCAGGCTCCACGGTTTGATCAAACCGGGAATCGTGGTTCAGCCTGCAGCAGACCAGATGCGCCAGCATGCTGAAGTTGAACACATCGTACGGAAAACCCAGCCACGCGTCTGACGACCGCATGAACACATGTGCGTTCAGGTAGTTGTCTCTGACAGAGAAGAAGATGCTCACCGTGCACGGAACATCCTTTGTCTCAGGCGGGTTCTCTCGCCAGATGTTGATGCCGGCCTGACGCGAGTAGGGATCAGCGCAAAGCTTGCTGATAACATAATCCAGCTGCCCAACGATCTTGGGCCCGTACGCGCCGAAGAAGGTCTGGCCGTCGTCGGAGAAGTTGGCCATCCGACTGTTGTACGGCGCGATTGTCTCCACTCGATCATCACCAGTGAGGATCCAATGCGCCTCGGCCGCCATGAACCTGTAGTTCAGGCTCCTCAGCTGGTTGACTACCACCGGGTACCGCATGTTCATGACTACGGTATGGTGAAGAAGCTCCGTGCACGAAAAGCCCCTGGGGCGGGATGGAAGCCCCATCATCAGGATGGTGTTGAGAAGGTTTGCCCACACGTTGTTTGCTGTTCTCATGATTCTCTCCTAGATCATAGATATCAGTCTGTAAGGCCTGTCGAAGTGGAATCTCTTCCACGCCTGCGGGTGCGGCACCAGATCATGCTTGACCATCCTCTCAGTCAGCCTAGAGGAGGCGACACGGCCCAGAGCGATGATGCGTCGAGTGCTGCCGTCGCCCAGCATCGACAGATCTTGATCCGAGTTCACCCAGAGAAGATCTTGCTCCTTCACGTTGGCAGAGGCCAGTTGCCTGGTGAGCCACCTGCTGCAACCAGCGTCGCCAAACGAGGCAAACGGCCACTGGTAGAAGGTGTCGTTGTCCTTGTGGTGTGCAAACTCGTCACCTACAAGAACCACGTTGGCCGCCAGGTTGCCAGCCGACCTGGTATGAAGAGGATGGCACGACCAGGATACCGCCGACAGTAGGTCTCCGTCCAACTCGCCTGTCTCGTAATCGTACAGCATCGTGGGAAGTTCTGACTTCACCTCGGCGTTGTAGATGTCGTAGACCTTAGACAGCTGAATGTCGTCATCCAGCATCTCAGTGGCTCGCCTTGCCATGAAGTTGGCAATGCACACCTCCTTGTCAGGCAGGCACAACACCACCGAGGCCCCGCATCTCATGGCCAACCTCTCCAACATCCTGACGTCTGCCGGATCCAGCCTGTTGGCGCCACCACGGAACACGCGGCCGTAGGGAATCTCCGACAACCAGCATCGGTCAAGGACCACGTCCTGATAGCCCATGAGAGCAGGCAGCATGGCCTCTACGTACATCCTGGCCAGCCCGAACGTAACACGCGGCATGGCTGGGAAGTGCACGTAGAGGGCGTTGTGCTTTACCCTCAGCTGATGGGCCAGTGTGGTCTTGCCAGCTCCATCAGGTCCTTCCACGATGTAGACTCTCTTGCAGGTCTCCATGGCTACTCTCCAAGGATCTGGCGGATCTTGTGCTCAGGAGGAACGAAGCCCGGAGGCTTGACCACGTCAAACGAGGAACCTCGCTTCGAGGCATCGGCACTGGGCGTTCGCATCTTGCTCATGTTGGCGTTGTGCACCGCTGCAAACGCCTCATTCCACTGACCTGGGAAGACCCCCATGAAGAGAGCCGTCCCCATGGCGACGTAGGTCAGGTCAATGAGGGCATCGAGGGCCTTCACCTTGTCTCCAGCTTCGCAGGCTTCCTTGAACTCGGCCAGCTCCTCTTCGAGGAACCCAGTCCTGTACTTAAGAACCTCAGGATCGGAGAACAGAAGGTTGTCGTGGCCCAGAGGAAGGCAGAAAACCAAGTGAAACTCGTACACCTTGTCCATCTCAGTCATTTCAGTCTCCTGCAAACCCAGAGATTGTTCCTGGAGTGGTCGGGGTACAACGGAGCGAAGATGCAGCTGATCGCGTCGTTGTCATAGTACTTGGCCAGTCGGTCCTTCACGGCTTTGATGGCGGTCTCAATCTCCAAGTTATCATAGACCTTTCCAATGTGCTTGATGTCCATGAAGGTGCCGTGCCGCTGCTCCACCGTAAGCCCAGCCTTGAGCACCGCCTTGTACAACTCATCCACCGTGTACTCGTGGATGTGGTTGGCGGCGTGGCGCTTGCCGTCGTAGCACGGGGTGGACATGAGCATGATACCACCAGGCTTCAGGCAGTTGAAGCAGGCCTTTAGCAACTTGGCACCGTGTTCCACCTTCATGTGCTCGATGACTTCATAGTGGACCACCACGTCGAAGCCCTTGGCGTTGTCTCCAGTCAGAAGATTCTTCCAGTTCTCGACGAAGTTGAACTCACCGTGGAACGTCAGGCGCTGGCTGTTGGAGGGCTTCAGCTTATTCAGATCCACCCCGGTGTAGTGGCCAACGTGCGGAGCAGCGCCACCGGTCAGGATCTTGCTGAGAGGCCTGTCTTCGCCGCAGCCGATCTCCAGGACATTGTCCTTGGCGGTGATGAACCGGCGGGCGAAGCTCCAGCGGAAGAAATGGGCGGAGTAGTCCCGGTGCAGGGTACGCCCATGACCTGCCTCCCTCAGTTGAGTGGTGTCGTATTCGCGAACGTCGCGTTGAACCTCACGTGTCTTTGGCATCGTAGTGTCCTCCTTAGGCCTTGGCTTCGGGAGGGTTCTTGCCCATCTTCTTCAGATGGTTGCGGTACCACTTGACGTAACCCTTCTTCTTGTCATCGAGGCCGAACTTCTCCTGGACCTTGGCGAAGATCTGGTCATCGGTCAGCTTGCCGGCCATGATCAGGTCTTGGAACATCTGGGCAGCGGTGTCACGAGGCGCCTTGGTCTGGTTGTCGGACTTGGGCTGCTTGGCTGCCGGCTTCTCCTTGACTTCCTTCTTGGCCGGCGCGGGCTTCTTGGACGCCGTCTTGCTGGAGGCCTTCTTCTCTTCGGCCGCTTTGGCCACGTCCTTCTTCTTTGCAACTGCCATGTCAATCTCCTTCTGACTCAGTTTAACTACGGATGAAAGAAAGCCGATGGCTTCCTCTGTGGCACCGATGGTTCTGGCGTACGAAGCGTAGAGCTCTGCCGCCTTCTCGATCGGGTACTCGAGCATCGGTCGATACCGACTGTCGAATTCTTCAACGGGCATTGATAGTACCACGAGGCCACTCTCAATGTCCAAAGGGATGTACTTCACGTCGTCAGACCTGTCTACCGCGATGCAGGTCCTGCGCTCCCTGTCCATACAGGGGATGGGGTTCCACTTCTTCACCACTCTGACTCTCCCGATAGTTGGTCGGCGATGACAGACAGGTCCAACAGGCCCTGCATCAAGGCCTTACCGTGGTCCGGCCAGTAGGTAGGCCCGTAGATCTGCCAGTTGATTTCAACCAAACCGCCCTTCTTGGTAACTCGGCCCTTGGGCTCACCATCCACTAGTAGCTGAAAGATGGCGACCCCATCGCGGCTAAGATCCTCAATCTGGATCTCAGCCATTGGCCGACCCCTGGCGCTTCAGGAAGCCGCGGTACCAGGCGGGGTAGCCGCGCTTCTTGTTGTCCTGAAGGTTGAACTTCTCCTTGATGTGCTCCCAGATCTCCTTGTTGGTCTTGCCGGCAAGGATCATGGACTTGCAGATCTCGCCGATGCCTTCGCACGAGCGCACGGTCTTGTTCCGGGGACGGTCGTAGTTGCGGCCACCGCCGGCGGACTTCTTCTCTTGCGCTTGGCCAGCCAGCGTGAGCAAGTCGTCGAAGGTGCCGACCACCTTCTTGGTAGCAGGCGCTTGGAGAGAGGCCAGGTGGGCCTCGGCGCGCGCGACTTGGCACGCGAAGGTACCATCAGTCAGCTTCTCGATAAAGAAGTTGTAGTCACGGGGCTTGATCCCGATCTTGCGCAGCACGGAGGTGGCAGAGTCGCGGGACTTGAAGATACGGACGGCGTCAGCAGATTTCATTTGGTTACCCTCAGCAAGGTAGTTGATTACGGGGTCATTGTAGTGTGCAATGATCCCGTCGTACACAGTTACGCAACAACATTGAACCTGAAGTGCACCATCGCTTGGACGGCGCGCTCGCCAACGAACACGGGGAAGAACCGACCATCTTCGCCAGTCATGATGAAGTACTCAAGACCGTTGACGTTGGCCCAGGAGGATTCCTCAACCGCCTTGACGGCGTTCTTGCGGGTTGCGTAGGTCTTGACACCTTGAAGATTCAGAAGCTTTGCCATGATCGTATCCCTCAGCATCCCCGAGCAGAATTGCTCGAGCGTGAGTACATTATAGTGAGGTTCACAGCTGTTGTACACAACTATTTTCAACTTCTGCGCAACTTTTTGAGGGCATCAAACAATGCCCTCTGCCCTTTGCTCTTCGACTTCAGCGCCGCATAGATGGCTGAATCAATGGTGTCTGCCGCCATCAGATAGTGAACAAACACCTTCGAGTGGTTGTTGCCCTGTCGCCACACGCGCCCAATGAACTGGTCGTGCATCTCCAGATCCCATGTGAGACTGTACCAGCAGATGTGATTGGCCGCGCCCTGAAGATTCAGTCCCCACCCAATGGACTGAGGCTGACCCAGAAGCAGAGGGATCTTGCCCTCGTTCCAGAGATCCTGCAGCTCCTTGGCTCGCTTGTGGCTGACACCGCCGCCGATGAACGGAACCCCTGGGAAAGCCTTGGTGATCCTCTCAAGGTCGTGGCCGAACTCGTACGCCACCAGCAGAGGGGAGCCTTGCAGCTCATCCACTAGCTCCTCCAACGCGGCGGTCTTGGCGTCGTGGACGTTCAGCCACTCCTTCTTAGACGACGGAAGCTTGAACAGGGTCTTCACCTCCTCATCGACGTACACGCCGCCATTGGCCATCTGCCGGCACTTGGACGAGGCGGCGGCTGCGGTAGCTGCCGACACCCTACGATCCAAGATCCTGGTCACCAGGTCATCCTGCACCTCGGTGTAATATCTCATTACATCTCCAGGAAGCTCGACCTTGATCTTGTTCTCAATCAGGTCTGGCATGTCAAGATAATCTTCTGACGACATCCTCAGAGCCAGAGGAGCCACCCTGTCGTAGATGATCTTGTCGTGCCCTTCCTTCAAGGTCCAGGAGAATCCGTCCCAACCCTGGTCGAAGTGCTCCTGCCTGAACTTGGTGATGAACCTGCCAAGAGCCTTGCCGCCGTCCAAGATATAGCACTGAGCAAACAGGTTGATAAGTCCGTTGGCTGCCGGCGACCCAGTCAGGCCCCATCGACGAGGTATGTACTTGATGGCCTCCTTCATGAGGGAGAACCTGCCGGTGTTGGTGTTCTTGAACTTGGAGAGTTCATCAATGATCAGAAGGTCGATGCCGAGGTCCCTGACTCTCTTGGCGTCAATCTCGTACACCGTCTTCTCTTTACCAGCTCGATTGGTGAACTTGGTCTTCTTGACGTTGAACAGCCACTCGAGGCCCTCGGGGTTTATGACGAAGATGTCAGCATCCTCGGCAAGGAGCGCGTCTTTCTTGGGCCCATGCAAAACCACCAGCTTCAGTCCGGCGAAATCCTTCCACTTCTTCACCTCAGCCGGCCACACGCTGTGACAGACTCGGACCGGAGCGATGACAAAGATCCGACGAATGATCTTCTTTTTCTTGAGTATGAGGGCCGCACCCAGCGAGATGCTAGTCTTTCCCAGACCTGGATCTAAGAAGAGCGCAGACGCGGCTCGCTCGATCAAGAACTTCATTGCTTTCTTTTGGTACCCGGCGGGCACCCACTGCAAGCCTTCTTCTACAGGCTTCGATAACGGCTTGGAACGCGTCAGCGACATTGTCGTGAACCTCCACCTCATATCCCAGCGATGTTAGGAACTCATGGATCTCTTTCTGCTTTGGCCGCGGGAGTTCGCCAAGCCTCTTGAATTCTACCAAGAACGGACTCCCATTAGGGAGCCAAAATATCCTGTCAGGGAATCCGTTCTCAAAAAACCTGACCTTTGAATTCTTCACGCCGAGATGCTTCCAACAAAGATAGCAGGTTGTCTCTTCAACGTAGGCTTCCTTGTGCTTCACGGAGTCGGCTTGAAGCCCGCAAAGATCTTGCTGGCCACCTGCGCCTGATAGATGGCGTCATCCAGAGCGTTGTGGTGGGTGCCTTCCCTCTTGATGTCTGCTCCTATGTCGGGGTGTAGCGCCTTCAAGGTGCGGAAGCACCGGTTGCGGTAGAACTTCCACGCTGGCGTGATACCGCAGGCCTTGTAAGCCGCCGCCAGAATGGTGTTGTCGAAGTCAGAGCCGTTGCCCCACAATTTGACGGCGTGGAACTTGTTGAGGTACTCGTTGAAATCAGTGAGAGCCGTGTAGATGCTGACCCCTCCTTCTGTCGCCTCAATCAATGCTTCTCGCGCGTCCAACGACTGGCGACCCCACCAGGCGAGAGTGTCGCTGTCTTCTTCCAGACCCACTGTGCGGCACGAGTTCCTGTCCACCACCACGTAGAAGCTTTCCTTGCTCACCTCGCTTGAGGTGAAGGCTACAGCTCCTATGGAGACGATGCCGCAACCAGCGGCAGTGCCGTACGTCTCCAGGTCCACCATCACGTTGCCGATATCATACACCGTCATCAGTTTTTCCATGCTCGCCTCAGTATTTGCACTGGCCGCCGCCGGCAGCCTTGTTGGACGCCCGGTAGAAACACCACTGGCACTTCGTGTTTGGCGTCGGCTTGAACGAAGTGTCCTTCATCATCTTACGAACCCGAAGATCCCACGTCTTCTTGAGGCGGACCAAGTCTTCTCTGGTGTAGGAGAAGTAGCCGCGCAGCGGATGCACAACGCCGTAGTCGACGTAGACGAGTCTGGTCCGAACCTCCTTGATGTGCGAGTACAGAAGCAGGGCCGCCAAGGCGTACAACTCCAACTGCTCCTCGTAGTCGGACACCATGTCATCCCTGTACTTGCCAGTCTTCCAGTCGGACACCAGCAGCACGTCGTCCTCAACATGATGGGCGCAGTCGATCTTGATCCGCACCCAGCAGTTGACCCAATCATCCC